>Ga0207816_1000371_pt1 | contig 10228 bp, 8 predicted proteins | sample LuqExpMetageno10_FD_187768 | JGI IMG/M metagenome (GOLD analysis project Ga0207816, IMG submission 187768) | Tropical forest soil microbial communities from Luquillo Experimental Forest, Puerto Rico - Sample 10 (SPAdes) | ecosystem: Environmental > Terrestrial > Soil > Tropical forest ... | reverse complement strand
CCGCGAAAGCCTTCCCGCACCTCGTGAGCCTCCAGAAGATCGGCCTGCTCGCACGCGATGCGGCGGGCCGCTACGAAGCGGGGCCACTCAGCCTCGAACTCGGCCTGATCGGCCTTGCGCGCCTCTCGCCGGTGCGCGAAGCCGACGCCGAGCTGGTCGGCCTCGCCGCCGCCACGGCCATGAGCGTCGCGCTCGCGGTGCCGGGGCCGCTCGGCCCGACCGTCGTGCGGCTCGAAGAATCGGCGCTGCCGCTGCACGTGAGCCTGCGTCCCGGCACGGTGATGTCGCTCGTGAACACGGCGATTGGACGCGTATTCGCCGCATGGGTCGACGACGACGTGCGCGAGGCGCTGCTCGCGCAGGACGAACTGCGGCTCGCGGGCGCGACGCCGCGCGAGGGCGCAACACCCGACTACCTCGCCCGGCTTGCGGCCATTCGCGCGCAGGGCGTGGACACGGCGCTCGACAAGCCCATCCCCGGCATCAGCACGGTCACTGCGCCGGTGTTCGATCACACCGGCAGCGTGTGCCTCGTGCTCGCGGTGATGGGACCTACGGGCAGCCTCGACGTCGCGCGCGAAGGCACGGCGGCGCAACTGTTGATCGCCGCGGCGGAGCGCCTTTCGCGGCGCTTCGGCTATATGGCGGGCGCGGCGGCAGCGCCGCTCTGAACGCCCGCCGTGGGTATGGAAAACAACAAGGCGCGAAGAAGCCGCACACAGCGGCGCGCCCACTCGACGAGGACCGTCCATGAGCACCGCTTCCACCGGCCCGGCGTTGCGCCAGATCGCCGACCTGCCCTGCCCGCGCGGCCTGCCGCTGCTCGGCAACCTGCTGCAGCTTTCGCCGCCGCGCCTGCATCTGATCCTCGAGCAATGGGCGGCCGAACTCGGCGCGCCCTACCGCTTCCAGGTGGGCAGCATCCCCATCACGATCTGGACCGATACCGAGCTGATCCAGCAAATCATGCGCGAGCGCCCGCATCGCTTCCGGCGCTATCAGCCGATCGAAGCCGTGTTCGAGGAGATGGGGTTCAACGGACTCTTCTCCGCGGAAGGCGTTGCCTGGGAGCCGCAACGCAAGCTCGTGATGCAGGCGCTCTCCATCCCCAACATCAAGGCGTTCTACCCCACGCTGGCCGATATCACGCAGCGTCTGTACACCCGCTGGCAACGCGCGGCCGAGCGCGGCGAGACCGTCGAGATGACCGACGATCTCAAGCGCTACACGGTGGACGTGACGAGCGCGCTCGCGTTCGGCGAAGACCCGCGCACGCTGGAGCGCGATCACGGCGTGATTCAGGAGCACCTGGAGCGCATCCTGCCTGGCGTGATGAGGCGCACCAATGCGCTCTTTCCGTACTGGCGATACGTCAAGCTGCCATCGGACCGCAAGCTCGAGCAGTCGCTGGAGGAAGTGCACCGCTACGTGAACGCGATGATGGCGCGCGCCCGCGAACGCATGCGCGACGAACCATCGGAAACGCCGCGCAATCTGCTCGAGGCGATGCTCGCGCAGCAGCAGACCCAGGACGGCGCTACGGCAATCAGTGACGCGCAGATCCGCGCCAACGTGCTCACGCTGCTGCTGGCGGGCGAGGACACGACCGCCGACTCGATCGCATGGACGCTGCCCTACCTCGCCGCCGACGCGGCCTTGCAGCAGCATCTCGGCGACGAAGCTTCAAGCGCGCTCGGCAACTCGACGGTATGCCCCGACTACGCGACGTTGAAAGACCTCGATATTTTCGAGGCGATCTGTATTGAAGCGACGCGCCTGCGCCCGGTGGCGTCGGTGCATTCGTTCGAGCCGCTGGAGGATGTGGTGGTGGACAACGTGGCGCTCCCGAAGGGCACGCGCATGTTCTTCGTGGCGCGTCCTGCGATGCTCGATGCGAAACACTTCGCCGATCCGCAGCGCTACGATCCGTGGCGCTGGATGAAGCGCGGCGAGCAGGATGCCGATGAAAAAGCCCATGACGTCCGCGCTTATCTGCAGTTCGGCGCGGGGCCGCGCGTGTGTCCCGGCCGCCATCTGGCGACCGTGGAAATGCGCCTCGCGCTTTCGATGCTGATGAAGTCGTTCACGATCGAACTGGCGATCGATCCCGCGAAGATTCGGGAAGTGCAGGCGTTTACGATGGTGCCGGATACGATGCCGGTGCGGTTAAGGCCACGCGAACGCAGTGGCGGCAGCGCGTAAGCCTGGGCGTCAGCGCCCGTCTTCGGGCGTCCCAACCGCTGAAGCGTCGTCGGGCGCGCCATCGCTGCGCGCCTGCGCGTCGCGCATCTTCTCGAGCGCCTTCGGCCCGAGCCCGAGCGACACACCCAGCGCGAGCGCATCGAGCACCGCGAGATGCGCGATGCGCACCACAGCGGGCGCGTGTGCATCGCTCGCTGCTGGCACACGCAACAAGAGCGGAATGTCCACCACCCACGCGAGACGCGAACCCGCGCTCGTGAGCGCGATGGTCGTCGCGCCCCGCTCCTTGGCGATCTGAATGCTCTCGTTCACTTCCACGCTGCGCCCCGACTGCGAGATCGCGAACGCCACGTCGCCCGGTTCGAGCAGGCCGGCGTAAAGGCGCTGCAGATGCGCGTCCGTGAACGCGCTCGCGGCGATGTCGAGCCGCAGCATGCGCAGCGCCGCGTCCTGCGCGACGAGCCCCGAACCCGCGCCCACGCCGAAGAAGTACACGCGCCGCGCGCTGCTCAGCGCCGCCACGGCCGCTTCGAACACGGCCGTATCGAGCGAGGCGCGCGCATGCGTCACGCCCTGCACGACCGACTCGGTCACCTTGTCGAGCAGCGTGCCGACCTCACCGGCCCATTGAGCGCCGCCAGCCTCGCCCGCTGTCATCTCGGTGGCGAGCGCGAAGGGCACGTTGCCCGCCGCGCTCTGTGCGAGCCGCATCTTGAAGTCGCGCAGGCCGTGCGCGCCCACCGCGCGGCAAAAGCGCGTGACGGAAGGCTCGGACACCTCCGCGCGCAGCGCGAGTTCGGTGATGCTCGCGCGCATGGCGAAGTCGATGTCGGCGAGCACCATCTCCGCGACCTTGCGCTCGGCGGGACGCAGCGACTCCGCGACGTTGCGGATGTGATGGATCAGGTTGGAGACCGGCAAGCTGTTTTTCCCGTGGAAGATACGAGGCACCCGCTATCCAGTTTCGATGCGAGCTTCCGCTTCAATCGAGCCGCTTGCCGCTTTCAGTATCGAACAGATGCAGGTGCGCGAGAGGCAATCCCAGCGTCATGTGCTGGCCCGGCGTTATGTCCGGGCGCGCGCGGGTGGTGACGCACCATGTCGTGTCGCCTATTTTCCCGTACAAGTGGGTCTCCGCGCCAGTCGGCTCGATCACTTCGACGTTGAACGGCACGTCGCCGCCCGCCTCGATGTGCTCGGGACGCACGCCGAGCGTCACGCGCGCGCCCGCCTGCGCCTTCCCTTCGGGCAGCGCGATGCGCACGCCGTCTTCGAGCACGAGCGCCGTGCCGCGCGCGTCGCTCATCATCGTGCCCTCGGCAAAGTTCATCGAAGGCGAGCCAAGGAAGCTCGCCACGAACAGGTTGCCCGGCTTGTCGTAGAGGTCGAGCGGACGACCAATCTGCTCGATGCGCCCCGCGTTCATCACGACGATGCGGTCGGCCATCGTCATCGCCTCGATCTGGTCGTGCGTGACGTACACCACCGTGTTGCGCAGGCGCTGGTGCAGTGCCTTGATTTCGGTGCGCATCTGCACGCGCAGCTTGGCGTCGAGGTTGGAGAGCGGTTCGTCGAAGAGGAACACCGCCGGCTCGCGCACCACGGCGCGGCCCATGGCGACGCGCTGGCGCTGGCCGCCCGAGAGCGCGCGCGGCAGACGCTCAAGGTAGCTCGAGAGGTTGAGCATTTTCGCGGCGGCTTCGATGCGCGGCTTGAACGCGCCTTCGCGCTCCTTGCGAATGCGCGGGCCGAACGCGATGTTGTCGTACACCGAGAGATGCGGGTAGAGCGCATAGCTCTGGAACACCATCGAGATGTTGCGCTGTTGTGGCGGCAGCGCGTTCGCACGCGTGCCGGCGATCGTGAGGTCGCCGCCCGAGATGTCTTCGAGCCCCGCGATCATGCGCATCAGTGTGGTCTTGCCGCAGCCCGACGGGCCGACGAGCACGACGAACTCGCCGTCTTCGATGTCGAGATCGACGCCATGCACGACCTGGGTCTCGCCGTAGCGCTTGTAGATGCCGTTCAGTTGTACCGCTGCCATGCTGTCCTCGTGTGCGTGAAGTCTTTTCAGGTCCTTGCGTTGCGCTCGTGGCTCAGAACGGATCGAGCGTCAACTCGTTTGCCATCAGCCGGTTGCCCGCCATGAGGCCCGCGTCCACGGGCAGCGCCACGCCGGTAATGACGCGCGCCTGCGGCGAGGCGAGAAACTGCACGGCGTCGGCGATGTCCTCGGGCGTAGCGACATCGCCGAGCGGATACCATTTGCTTAGTTCTTCGAATATCTTCGGATGCTGCTCGACGCGCACACGCCACGCGGGCGTCTTCACCGTGCCGGGGCAAACGATGTTCGCGCGTATGCCATGCGGGCCCAGCTCCATGGCAAGCGCCTTCGTGTAGCTCACGAGGCCCGCTTTCGCGGCACTGTAGGCGGGATGACCGAGCGCGGTGAGCCCGTTCACCGAGCCGATCAGCACGAGCACGCCGCTCCGGCGTTCGATCATCGACGCGCGCACGGCTTCGACCGTGTAGTAGGCGCCGTTCAGGTTCAGCTCGACGTCGCGCCGCCAGCTCGCGGCGTCGGTGTGCGCGAGCGTCGTGCCGAGCGCGCCGCCGGCATTCGCCACCGCTACGTCCACCGGCCCGCGCGCCGCTACGCCGCGCGCCACCGCGTCGTTCACGGCGACCTGGTCGCTCACGTCGGCGGCAAGCGGTTCGAGCCGCGCCGCGCCAATTTCGTCCGCGAGCTGTTGCACGCCCGCCGCGTCGCGGTCGAGCGCGAGCACCGTGTCACCCGCATCGAGAAACCGTTTGCAGAGCGCGCGGCCTATGCCGCCGCTCGCGCCCGTCACCAGCACCACCCGGCTCATGTCGACTCTCCGTGCGGCCCGCCAGTCCTGCCGGAGAGCCTGAAAATTTCCTACATACGAATGGTGCGTGGTGGCCCTGATACGGGTTTATACCAACCGCGCCACGCTGCTGCAGCGCATGAATTTCCCCTGTTTTACAGCATGTTATGCAAATTTCTGCGCTCGAAACAATATCGCGTTTACCAGGTGACAACGCTTTTTTCATCCTGTAGGATTTTTTCAAACAACGCAACCCAGCGGCCGGGGAGACGGCGGCGGCATCGGCAGGAAAAACCACTAAGGAGAGAGAGAATGTCGTTTCAGGCACGTGCAACCACCATGCTCGGCAAGCTCGCCGTCGCGCTCGCGTTCGCCGGCATCACCGCCGCGGCACACGCCGATACGGTCCGCGTGACCGTCGCCCACTACAGCGATGCCACCGCCCCGTACTTCGAGAAAATGGCGAAGCAGTTCGAGGCCGCCAACCCCGGCATCACGATCAAGATCGAAGACGTGAACTGGGACTCGCTGCAGCAAAAGCTGCAAACGGACATCTCCGGCGGCGCCAACGCCGACCTCGCGATCATCGGCACGCGGTGGCTGCTCGACTTCGTGAAGGACGACATTGCCGAACCGCTCGACCCGTACATGGACGCGAACTTCAAGGGCCGCTTCATCGGTCCGTTCCTGGCTCCGGGTCAAATCAACGGCAAGACCTACGGCCTGCCGATCGCCGCTTCGGCGCGCGCGCTTTACTACAACAAGGACATGCTGGCTTCGGTTGGCTATCCGGAGGGTCCGAAGACCTGGAACGACGTGGTCGACGCCTCGAAGAAGCTCAAGGCGAAGGGCATTGCCGGCTTCGGCCTGCAAGGCAAGGAAATCGAAACCGACGTGTACTACTACTACGCGCTGTGGACCCACGGCGGCGATGTGGTGGGCAAGGACGGCAAGGCGGCGTTCAACTCGCCGGCTGGCGTGAAGGCCGCCACGCTCTACAAGAGCATGATCGACGAAGGTCTCACGCAGCCTGGCGTGACGGGCTACAGCCGCGAAGACGTGCAGAACCTCTTCAAGCAGGGCCGCGTGGCAATGATGATCTCGGCGCCGTTCCTCGCCAAGCAGCTGAAGAAGGAAGCCCCGAACATCAAGTACGGCATCGACCCGATCCCGGTTGCGACGACGCCCGCCACCTACGCGGTGACCGACTCGATCATGATGTTCAAGAACTCCAAGGTGAAGAAGAGCGCCTGGAAGTTCCTCGACTTTCTGTTCACGAAGGAGCCGCGCGTGCAGTTCACGAGCACGGAAGGCTTCCTGCCGACGACGAAGGCTGAGGCGACCGACCCGGCGTTCCAGGACCCGGACACGAAGGCCTTCATCGCGCTCCTGCCGCACGCGAAGTTCGCGCCGACGGTGACGGGCTGGGAAGACACCGCCAAGGCCGTGACCAACGCCATGCAGTCGGTCTACCTCGGCAAGGCCAAGCCCGCCGATGCGCTGAACCAGGCGGCCACCGAGGCGAACAAGTCGCTCGGCAAGTAAGTTTGGCAACCAGGTTGCCAAATCGGCCAGCAAGATAGCCTTGCCTTTGCGGCCTGACCGGCGCGCGCCCGAAGTCTGCGGCGCGCGCCGGACCGCCTGAAAACCGACGTTTCGAAGCACTGACGATTCGACATGACTACGGGTCCCCTGAAGCCCTCGCCCGCCGCGCCGCCGGCCGGCGACGCCCCCGACCGATCACGCGCACGAACCCGCATGAGCCGACTACCCCGCGCCGTTGCCGCGCCCCGCGCACCCTGGCTCCTGATCGTGCCGAGTCTCGTGCTCGCGCTCTTCATCATCAGCTATCCGATCTTCAACATCGTGTACCAGTCGCTGCACGATGTGTCGCGCTTCGGCCAAATCCGCGATTTCAGCGGCCTGCAGAACTTCTATAACGTGTTCGCCGATCGGGTGTTCATGAGCGCCCTCAGGAACACGCTGATCTGGACATTTTTCGTCGTGGTGGGCACGGTGCTCATTTCCGTGCCGGTCGCGCTCGTGCTCAATCAGGACTTCTACGGCCGCGGCATTGCGCGCACGATCGTCATGCTGCCGTGGTCCGTCTCGCTCACCATGACCGCCGTGGTGTGGCGCTGGGCGTTCAACGACGACTACGGCATGGTCAACGTCACGCTGCAGCGCCTCGGGCTCACCTCCGGGCCGATTCACTGGCTCGCCACGCCCGAGTACGCGTTCCCCGTCGAGATCTGTGTCGGCATACTCGTGTCCATACCGTTCACGACCACGATCCTGATGGGCGGCCTTTCCTCGGTGCCTGGTGACATCTACGAGGCCGCGCGCATCGACGGTGCAACCGCCTGGCAGCAGTTCCGCCAGCTCACGCTGCCGCTGCTCAAGCCGTTCATCAACATGGCGATCCTGCTGAACGTGATCTACGTGTTCAACTCGTTCCCGATCATCTGGGTGATGACCCAGGGCGGCCCCGACGACAGCACGCATATCCTCGTCACCTACCTCTACGAACTGGGCTTCAGGTTAGGACGACCAGGCGAAGCGGCCGCGGTCTCGCTCATCATGCTCGTGATCCTGTTCGCGTTCTCGGTGGTCTACCTGCGCTTGCAGGCCAAACGTGGCAGCGCCGAAGGAGACCTCGCATGAACAGCAAGCTCAAACGCTCGATCTGGTGCTGGCTCGCGCTCTCGCCGCTCGTCCTCGTCGTGCTGTTCCCGTTCGCGGTGATGTTCTTCACCTCGTTCAAACCGGCATCGGAAGTGTTCGTGTATCCCGCGCGCTGGCTGCCCATGGAGTGGCGATGGCAGAACTACGTCGACATGTGGCAGGCCGCGAACTTCGGCGTCGCGCTGCGCAACAGCATCGTGGTGAGCTGTCTTTCCACGGCGCTCGCGCTCGCCGTGAGCCTGCCGGCCGCCTACGCGCTCGCGCGCTTTCCGTTCCGCGGCCGCGGCCTCTACCGCCAGTTCCTGCTGGTCACGCAGATGCTCTCGCCCATCCTGCTCGTGGTCGGCCTGTTCCGGCTCGCCGCGATGATCCCGTACGGCGACGGCAATCTCGTCGATTCGAAAATCGGCGTGATCGTCTCGTATGCGGCGTTCAATATCGCGTTCGCCGTCTGGATGCTCTCGTCGTATTTCCAGACCGTGCCGCGCGATCTCGAAGAATCGGCATGGCTCGAAGGATGCAGCCGCACGGGCGCGGTGTTCCGCGTGTTCCTGCCGCTCGCGGTGCCGGCGGTGGTGGTGACGGCGATCTTTACGTTCATCAGCGCGTGGAACGAGTTCGCCGTGGTCTACACGCTGATCCGCTCGCCCGAGAACAAGACGCTCACGGTGCAGGTCACCGACATGGTGGCCGGCAAGTACACCGTGGAATGGCAGCTCGTGATGGCGGCGACGCTCGCGGCCACGCTGCCGGTTTCGGTGGTGTTTGCCTGGCTGCAGCGCTATATGGTGAAGGGGCTGGCGCTCGGCGCCGTGAAGTGACGGCCGTCGATTGTCGATCGAAGTGAAAACGACGGGCGCAGGCCCGTCGTTTTTCTGTGTGCGCGGAGTTCAGCGCGCGAGATAGTCGTGCACGACTTCGCCCAGCCCGAGCGTGAGGTCGGCGATCAGATGGCGGGCCTCGACGATCTCCAGCACCGGCAGATCCGCGACGGGCGCGAGCGCGTGGGGCACCAGATGCAGCGCTGCCGGCCCGGTCCACGCGCCCTTCATCCGGATGTCCTGCAAGTGGTAGCGCACCAGCTCGCACACGCGCGGCGAGCCGTCCACGTGCGGCACGATCTTGAGCAGATAGTTCGGGCCTGCGAGCCGCTTGCCCTGCTCTTCCAGATCGAGCTCGCGATGCTTGTAGCCCATCGTCCCGATGGCGATGCGCACCGGACCATAGTCGAGTGTGCCGACCAGCGTATCGGAGTGCGGCGCGAGCGTGGGCGTCGCCAGCTTCTTTGGGAATCCCCACAGCTCGCGGCCACCGGCAATCGGCGGGTGGTCGTCGAGATACATCGAGTGCGTGTAGCTGCCCGGCTTGCCGTCATACATCACCGGAATCACCTGGCCGCTTTCCGTGTAGTCGCCGAAGCCCGTCGAATCGGGCATGCGGATGAACTCGTAGCTCACGAGCGGCTCGACGACCTCGAGCGGCGCCGGCACGACCTTGCGCAAACGGTCCATGTCGGTGCGGTAGGTGATGATGAGGAATTCGCGATTGACGAACTTGTACGGACCCGGCGGATACGCAGGGTTGGTGAACGGCATCGCGAAGGCCCTGGATTGTATGTTCTGCATGAGCGGTCTCACGGTAGTGGCGAAGGAGCGACTGCATTCGAACGCGTTGTTCGACACTGATAGCGGGCTGCCGGTTCCGCGGAAAAAACGGCGCACGAACGGCGTGACTAGCCGGTGAGACGGCGCGCACGTCGTCGGTGTGGAGGAAAGCGCCGGGTACGAGGGTGTCGTGCCCGGTGTCGCGGCGAGAACCCGCTGACCAGTACAGGAACCGACTCTCCGAGAGTCTGTCGGCAATCGGTGACGATTTGAGGACGGTCAGGAAGCCGGGAGAAAGCAGCCCGACACGAATCGCAGTCGCAGTCGCAGTCGCAATCGCAATCGCAATCGCAATCGCAATCGCGCCAATCGTGCAAACGATCGCATTACAAAGGCACTACCGCGCGCTTGCAATGCCGTGCAACGTCAACCCGCCGCGGCGCCGCCCAGTGAGCAGCCGCCCGCGCCCGCTGCCGTAAGGATGAAAAGCAAAAGGCGAAGGATGTGCCTAGTCCATCGCCGCGTGGCTCGTATCGGCAGTGGCGGCGTTCGCGTTGGTCCGGATCAGAAAGAGCAGCGGAATCACGCACAGCGTGGCCACGAACATCATCTTGAAGTCGTTCAGATACGCGATCATCTGGGCCTGCTGCGTGATCGACTGATTGAGCAGGGCGAGATCGTACCGCGAACCGCTTTCGAGCATCGCCTGAACCGCCGGATTGAAGGGCGTGATATTGGCGGCGAGGTCCGAGTGCGCGATCTGCGTGCCGCGCGTGACGAACGTCTGCACGATCGAAATGCCGATACTGCTGCCGATATTGCGCATGAGGCTATAGGTGGCGGTGCCGTCCGCGCGAAGCTGTGGTGTGAGCGTCGAGAAGGTCAGCG
>Ga0207816_1000369_pt1 | contig 10240 bp, 7 predicted proteins | sample LuqExpMetageno10_FD_187768 | JGI IMG/M metagenome (GOLD analysis project Ga0207816, IMG submission 187768) | Tropical forest soil microbial communities from Luquillo Experimental Forest, Puerto Rico - Sample 10 (SPAdes) | ecosystem: Environmental > Terrestrial > Soil > Tropical forest ... | reverse complement strand
GAGTCAGTCGTGAAGATGACCGATGCAAACGAGCAAAAGGCGCTGTGGGAGGTGCGCAAGGCGGGCCTGAACATCATGATGAGCATGAAGGGCGACGGCAAGCCCGTATCGTTCATCGAGGACTGCGCGGTGCCGCTCGAGCATCTCGCCGCGTACACGAGCCGCCTGACCGAAATCTTTCACAAGCACGGCACCGAAGGCACGTGGTACGCGCACGCGAGCGTTGGCACGCTGCACGTGCGGCCGATACTCGACATGCGCCGCGACGGCGCGGCGAAAATGCGTGCGATAGGGGAAGAGGCCGCGGAACTCGTGCGCGAGTACAAGGGCGCGTTTTCGGGCGAGCACGGCGATGGCCTGTGCCGCGGCGAATGGATTGCCTGGCAGTACGGACCGAAGCTCAACGCGGCGTTCGCTGAGATCAAGCAGCTATTCGATCCCGAGAACCGTTTCAATCCCGACAAGATCGTGCGGCCGCCGAAGATGGACGACGCGAAGCTGTTCCGCTTCGCGCCGGGATATCGCGAGCGCCAGATGCGGCCGATGCTCGACTGGTCGGCGTGGGACGTGCGCCGCGATCCGCTGACCGGTGCGCAAACGCCGCCGGGCAGCGGCGACGATGTGACCGGCGGCCTCGCGAAAGCGGTGGAGATGTGCAACAACAACGGACACTGCCGCAAGTTCGAGGCGGGCACGATGTGCCCGAGCTACCGCGTGACGAAGGACGAGCAGCATGTGACGCGCGGCCGTGCGAACACGCTGCGGCTCGCGATATCGGGGCAGCTGGGCGACGATGGTCTCGCGAGCGCCGACGTGAGGGATGCGCTGGATCTGTGCGTCTCGTGCAAGGGCTGCAAGCGCGACTGCCCGACCGGCGTGGACATGGCGAAGCTCAAGATCGAGGCGCGCGCGGCGTGGAGCGCGGCGCACGGCATGACGCTGCGCGAGAAGCTGATTGCGTATTTGCCGCGCTATGCGCAACGCGCCGCGAAGGCTCGCGCGCTCGCGGCGGCGGCCGGGCGCATTCCGCTCGTCCCGGCGTGGGCGAAGCGCGCGATCGGCTTCGCGCCGCAACGCTCGCTGCCGCAGTTCCAGCGTTCGTTTCTTTCCGAAGTTTCGGGCGTTGCGGGCGCAAAACGTGACCCAGCAGCGGCAACCTGGGAAGTGGTGCTGTTCGTCGACACCTTCAACGACAACTTCGAGCCCGAGAACGCACGCGCCGCGCAACGCGTGCTCGAAGCGGCCGGCTATCTCGTGCATTTCAACGTGCGCGGCGATGAACGCCCGCTATGCTGCGGCCGCACGTTCCTCGCGGCGGGGCGGGTAGACGAAGCGAAGCGCGAGGCGCGGCGGCTGCTCGATACGCTGATGCCGTTCGTGGAGCGCGGCGTGTCGATCGTCGGGCTCGAACCTTCGTGCCTGCTCTCGATGCGCGACGAGTTCCTGCAATACGGTTACGGCGACGAGGCGCGCAAGCTCTCGGCCGCGGCGTTCCTGTTCGAAGAGTTCCTCGTGCGCGAGAAAAGCGCGGGCCGTCTCGATCTGCCATTGCACGAGCTCGATGCGCCGCGCGCCTGGGTGCATGGACACTGCCATCAGAAGGCCTTCGATGCCTTCCACCCCGTGCTCACGGTGCTGGGCTGGATTCCGGGCCTCGACGTCAAGCCGATCGAATCGTCATGCTGTGGCATGGCGGGCAGCTTCGGCTACGAAGCTGAGCACTACGAAGCCTCTCAGGCCATGGCCGAGCTGTCGCTGCTGCCCGCCGTGCGCAAGGCCGATCGCGCCGACCTCGTCGTGGCGGACGGCACGAGTTGCCGTCACCAGATCCACGACGGGGCGAACAAGACGGCCCTGCATGTGGCGCGCGTGCTGGAAATGGCGATGCGCTAGTGCCGCTAGTGCGTTAGTGCGCTGGCGCCCTGGCGCGAGCGCACGGCATCGACGGCGCGCAGCATCTTGCCGAAGAACGCATCCGCGAACTCCGGATCGAGCCAGCGCGCGATCAGCGCGATCCTGCGTTCGGGCTCGATCCACATGAACGAACTGCCGGCGCCGACGCCGAAATAACTCGACTCCGGCACGCTCGGGAACACGCGCTGACCTGTGTTGAGCCAGACCAGCGAGCCATAGAACGGCGCGAGCGGGCAGGGCGTGCGCATGCGCGCGATCCATTCGCTCGACAGCACGCGGCGGCCACGGGCCACGCCGTCGTCGAGCAGCATCTGCGCGACTTTCAACTGATCGTTCGCGCTCACCGACATGCCGCCGCCCCAATGCGAGCCGCCGGGCACCGACTGCACGCGCCTGCCGCCCATATCGATCCACGCGTCGTCGTAACCGACCCATTGCCAGTTCTCGCTCGCGCCGACGGGCCGCATGATCGTTTCGCGAAACACTTCGGGCAACGAACGGCCGAACAGATGCAGGAGCGCTAGCGAAAGCTGGTTGATGCGCACGTCGTTGTATTCCCAGTACGTGCCGGGCCTCTGCAAGGGGCGCAAATCACCTTTCTTCCCGTTGGGCGGCTCGCCGAACGTCACGGCCCGATAGTGATCGGCCTGATCGGCAAGGCCGAAGCACTCGCCCTGCCATTCGCTCGTCTGCTGCAGCAGGTGCGTCCACGTGATCGGCGCGTTGTGCTCGTCGTCGAAGCCGATGCCCGGCACGCGCAGGCGCACCGGCTCGTCGGGATCGGGCAGGAGACCGCGGTCGTGCGCCACACCCGCGAGCAGAGCGAGGTACGTCTTGGCAATGCTGAAGGTCAGGTCGGGCCGATCGGGCTCGCCCCATTGCGCAAGCAGCCGGCCTTCCACGGCAACGGCGCCCGACACCGGGCCGCGATCGTGAATGGGGCCGAGCAGGCGGTTCCAGGGCGGCGGGTCGTTCACGTGCACGCCGAACTTGCCGTCGGCGTCGCGGTCCCATGCCGATTCGTGATCGACGGAAAACTGGATGGCGTCCAGAACTACCTGCGGCAAGTCGTGTTGCATACGTACGTGTTTCCTTTTTCTTTGCGTTGCGTTTGTTCAGCGCGCGCCCAGGCTCGCCCGCGCCCAGATCAGCGTGACCAGGCTCACGACCGCAGCGAACATGAGCCAGAGACCCGGCGCGAGATTGTTGCCCGTCGCCGCGATGAGCGAGGCGACGGCGAGCGGCGTGAAGCCGCCGAACACCGTCGTGCCGATGTTGTAGGCGAGCGCCATGCCCGTCGTGCGCGTGCGCGTCGGGAAGAAGTCGGCCATGAGCGCCGGAATCGACGCGAAATAGGTGACTTTCAGCACCGCGATCCAGATCACGGCGGCCATCAGCATGAGCAGCGACGGATGGGCGTTCACGAGCATGAACGCGGGATAGACGGTGAGGAAGAACAGTACGCCCGCGACGAACATGAAGCGCGTGCGCCCCACCTTGTCCGACCAGTGGCCCACGATCGGCGTGAGCACGATGGCGATGAGGCCGGCAACGAGTGTGGCGATGAAGCCCGACGTCGGCGCGAGGCCGAGCTGGCGGGCGGCGTAGGTCGGCATGTAGAGGAGAACGTATTGTGCCGACGTGGTCAGCACCAGCACGCCGATCGAGGCAAGCACGCGCGACTTCTGCGTGGCGAGCAGCTCGCGCACGGGAGACTCGGCCTTTTCGATGCGCTCGAACTCGGGCGTTTCGTCGATGCGTTTGCGGATATAAAGACCCACGGGCCCAATTAGCACACCGAACAGGAACGGAATGCGCCACCCCCAGCCTTCGAGTTGCGGCTGCGTGAGCGTGCCCATCAGCACCGCGCCGAACAAGGAGACGAGCAGCGTGCTCGCGCCCTGACTCGAAAACTGCCAGCTCGACATGAAGCCGCTGCGCTGCGGCGCGTGCTCGACCAGAAAGGCCGTGGAGCTGCCGAATTCACCGCCTGCCGAAAAGCCTTGCAGAAGACGCGACGCAAAAATGCCGATGGGCGCGAGGATGCCGATCGTCGCGTAGGTGGGCATCAGCGCGACCATGCCGGTGCCGATCGTCATCATCGCGATGGAGAGCGTGAGCGACGCCTTGCGGCCCCTGCGGTCGCTGTACGAGCCGAGCACGAGCGCGCCGAACGGCCGCGCGAGGTACGAGAGCGCGAACGTGCCGAGCGTGAGCAGCAGCGACATCGTGGCGTTGTGGACGGGGAAGAAGAGCTTCGAGAGCGTGGACGCGAAATAGCCGTACGCGAGCAGATCGTAGAACTCGAGCGCGTTGCCTATCGAGGTGGCGAGGATCAGGCGCGAAATGCTGTTGCCCGATGACGATTGGGCAGCGGCCTCTTGCCAGGGTTCGCTGCCGTGATGCGCGGGTACGGAATCGATGCTCATTGCGACGTCCTTATGCAAGCGTTGTCGGAACCTGCGGGGCGGGATTGGACGCGCCGGCCTCTCTTGCGCCGAGGTCCCAGAAGAGGCCGGCCATGATGCGCAGCCCGTCACGCACGACCGGACCGAGCAGATGCTCGTTCGGCGCGTGCTGCGAGCAGCCGGGGTACGAATGCGGCACCCACAGCGTGGGCATGCCGAGCACGTCGGCGAACACGTCGTTGGGCAGCGTGCCGCCCAGGTTCGGCAGCAGCACGGGCTCTTCGCCCGTGGTCTCGCGCAGCGAGCGCAGCGCCCACTGCACCCAGGCGTTGTCGGGATCGACGCGCGTGGCGGGTGCGCCGCGCTCCACGTCGAGTTCGACCATGTCGAAGCCGTGCGCATCGAGGTGGGCGCGCACGATGCGCTCGAGGTTCTGCCAGTCCGTACCCACGACGAAGCGAATCTGCATATAGGCGAGCGCGTGCGGCGGGATCGCATTGACCGGCTTTTCGGGGTTACCCGTGCGGAACGCCAGCACTTCGAGCGTGTTCCAGCCGAACACGCGTTCGGTGGGCGTGAGGCAGGGTTCGCCATAATCGCGATCGACCGCGGGCTCGCCCGGATTGCCGCCCACGCGGATATCGGCGAGCGCGCGGCGCACTGACTCGGGAATGGGCGGCGGGCGCAGGCCGTCCACGCGTATCCGGCCGTTCGCGTCGACCATCGAGGCGATCGCGCTGGCGAGCACGACACCCGGGTTGCGCAGCAGCCCGCCCCAGTTGCCCGAATGATGGCCGCCTTCGCGCAGCGTCAGTTCGAGCTTGAAATTGACGAGGCCGCGCGAGCCGAGAAAGATCGTGGGCCGATGGGCGGAGAGGCGCGGGCCGTCCGAGGCGATGAGCACGTCGGCGGCGAGCTCGCCGCGCAGTTGCGTGCACAGTTCGTGCAGCCCCGGCGAGCCGACTTCCTCGCCGGTTTCGAAGAGCAGCTTGAGGTTGAAGCCGAGCTTGCCGCCGCGCGCGTCGAGCACGGCCTTGAGCGCGGCGAGATTGATGCTGTGCTGGCCCTTGTTGTCGGCGGTGCCGCGCCCGTACCAGCGCTCGCCGTCGATGGTGACGTCCCACGGCGTGAGGCCGTCGCGCCACTGCGCGTCGTAGCCGCGCACCACGTCGCCGTGGCCGTAGCTGAGCACGGTGGGCAGCGCGTCGTCTTCGTGGCGGTGGGCGATGAGGAACGGGCCGGCGCCCAGGACAGGATTGTCCACGACACGGCAGGTGAAACCCCAATGGGTGAGCAGCGGCGTGAGTTCGTCGTCCAGATAGCCGCGCAGGCGCTCCGCGCTGTCCGGCTCCTGGCTCTCGGTGCGATACGCCACGCGACGGCGCAGGTCGTCGAGAAATCGGCCCGAATCGAATTGGCGGGTGGCGGTTTGAATGGCGATGTCGCGAGTCAACGGCGTAGCTCCTGTCTCTGAAACTTTCGGACCGATCCTGCAACCGCCGATATTTCTGCACAATTACAATATTTGCGACCCATCGTTGCCGAAACGGCAAAGCAAACGAAACCGCGCCCATCGCGCCCATCGACATGGACAACACCGCACTGCGCTATTTTCTGGAAGTGGCCCGCAGCGGCTCGCTGAGCAAGGCGTCCGAGCGGCTCTTCGTGGCCGTGTCGGCGCTCAGCCGCCAGATCGCCCGGCTCGAAGAGGAACTGGGCACGCCGCTATTCGAGCGGCGCCCGCGCGGCATGGTGCTGAGCGAGGCGGGGCGCATGCTCGCCGAGCACGCGCGGCGCAGCCTGCTGGAAACGGAGCGCGTGATCGGCGAGATTCGCGGGCTGAGCGAGGGCGGCCGCGCGACGATACGCATCGCCAGCTCCGAAGGTCTCGCGCCGGAATTTTTGCCGCACGTGTTCGCGCACTTTCTCAAGACGCATCCGCAAACGCATTTTCAGCTGGATGTGTCGGCGCCCTCTGTTGCGACGCAGCGCGTGAGAGAGGGAACGGCCGATATCGCGCTGTGCTTCAGCCTCGCGCCGGAGAAGGAGATCGCCGTGCACTATTCGCAACGTGCGCCGATTTTCGCGCTCATGCGGCGCGATCATCCGCTGGCGGCGCGCGAGTCGGTGTCGCTGCGCGACCTGCTTCCGTGGCCGGTGGCGATGCACAACCAGGGCGTGACGATCCGGCAGCTCTTCGACATCGCGTGCAGCCTCGAAGGGCTCATCTTCGAACCGGTGTTCGTCAGCAACTATCATGTAGCGTTGCAAAGGTTCGTACGCCTGACCGATGCCGTGACGTTCACCGGTTTTCTGACCGTGCGCGGCCGTCTCGAAGTGGAGGGGCTTGCTGCCGTGCCGCTCACGAACCCGGAGCTGCACCAGCGCACGCTGCAGATTCAGACGATGGCGGGCCGCACGCTGCCGCAAGCCATGCAGGCTTTTGTCGATCTGCTCACGCGCGCGATCGATGACGAGGCGCTTGCAGGCGGCTGAATTCGCTCAGGTGCCGAGCCTGGTCGAGAGCCTGCGCATGCCCGCGAACACGGCATCGGCCACGTCCTCGGGAAACGTGGCAGGGATCTGGGCCGAGACCGCATCGATCACACGAGGCGTGTCCGTCGCCACCTGCGCGAGCATCTGCTCGACTTCCTGCGCGGCGAATCCCACACGCTGGCCTTGCGCGATCCAGTGGCGCGGATAGATCTCCTCGACGCGATAGTGCCGGTTGCGCCCGCGCACGGCCATCGCGAGACTCACGCGTTGTGGCGCAATATGATTGCGGCCCCGGCCGATGACCGGATGCGCGGAGAGCACGTCATAGAGCGGCGTGGCGGCGTACTGGCTGGCGGGCAGCAGCGCGATGCTGTAGTTCTTCGCGTGCCCGTCCGTTGCTGCGAGCAGCCAGAAAATGATCTGCGTGACGAAGAAGTGGCGGCGGTCGGCCGTGGCCTGCGCGGAGCCGTCGAGCACTTGCATGATCGCGTCGATGCCGGGGCCGCCGTCGGCTTCGTATTTGGCGAGCCCGGACGTGCCCGTGGCCTGGCAGAGGTCCTCCTGCGGCAGGCGCACGATCCACTTGCCGTCGCGGGCAAGGCGCCGGTCGAAGCGCTCCACGACCAGCGCCTTCGCGTCCTCGAACTGCGCGATTTCGCACGGCGCGACGGGCAAACCGTAGGCGGCGATGATCTGCGTGCACAGCCATTCGTTTTCCACCGAGGTGCGCATGTCGGCGCGCATGTTGCCGACGAGGCCGAGCGGCAGCTTCAGGATGTGCGTGGTCGGCGTGCTCCCTTCGGGAAGCAGCCACTGCCCCCCATGACGCAACAGCGCGGTCTTTTCCTGCGCCCCGGCAATCGACAGGCGCAGGCTATCCACGGTTTCGTGCTCGCCCGCGTGCGGCGTGGCCGTGGTTTCGCGCAGCAGTTGCGCAATCTCCGCTTCGCTCAGCGCGCGTCCCTTGATGGTCCGCAGGCTGGCGGGCGCTTCTCCCGCGGGAAGGATCTGCAGCGCGCCCACGCAGTCGCGGCCGAGCGCGGCGAGCAGCTCGAACGGCGAGGTGCCGCCGGTCTGGTAGCGCGCGGCGATGCGTCTGCGGATGCGGTCGCTGTCGGGCAGCAGATTGTCGAAGTAGTCGGCCACGACCTGGCCGCGGTACGGCTGGTTGCCGGGCGTGAATGGCAGCGAGAGGGAAAGCGGGCGGCCTTGCTCATCGTCGATCCAGCTGTCGAGGTAAGCAAGGCGCTCGTTGCCGCGCGCACTCTCCCAGTAGCCCACGGGCAGTCCGTTCATCCACAGGTCGAGCCGGTTGGGCAGACGGGGGCGCGTGCTCACCAGTTTTCCCTCGCTTTGCGGCGCGTGGCGGACTGGCGCGGCGGTTCGCCAGCTGCCGGTGGGGTGCGGGCACGCTTGCGGGCGGCCGCAGGCTTGGCCGCGCTGGACATTCTGGTTGGGGCCGCAGGGGGGCTGGCCGGGCGGCGCGTGGTCTTCGCGGCGACCGGCGATGCCTGCGCATCGGGCGCACCGAGCCTGATCTCGACGTCGACGAGCCGCAAGACCCGAAACAGGCGCTCGACGCTCGCCGTTTCGGGATTCGCCTCGAACGCGGCATAGCTTTGCTGCGAGATGCCTAGCCGCTGGGCCAGGGCGTTCTGGGTGAGGCCGGCTTTCTTGCGGAAGCCGACGAGAATCGGGCGCAGCTGGCTCAGCGTCTTGAGAGGGTAGTCCACGGGAACTCCGGGCGGCATAAACGCCAGGGCAAGCAAAGGCGGGGGCCATGGCGCGGCGTAGTCGGATACAGTCTATACGTTGTAAAGTAAAAATACAAATCATAGGCTGTAATTACAAAATACAGGCTATAGGCTGTATCGAGTGTCGGCCGGGCGCCAAAGCGGCTTGCAGTGAATCCGATAATGCTGCAACTAACTGCCTAGCGCCGCACGCGTGCCCCTCGGCCGCTGCGCGGCCAAAGCGGGTTGCCGTCAGGCCGTGGAGCCGGGCGTGCACGCAGTGCACAAACAGGACACGAATGCGCGCGGGGGGAATGAAGCCATCGGCCTCTTTCCCCCCGCTCAACCGCAAAGGTTCTGGAAGAAGACGCGGCACATGCCGTCGAAGGTGCGGGTGGCCGTGGATGCACTCGTCGCCGACGTCTCGCGCATGCTTGGCGCCGATTCGGAGCAAGCGCACCTGCACGAAAACTGACGAAATTTCATCAAGGTTTCCGTTGAGCGATGCAGTCGCGCCGCTTATGTTTGATCCAGGCGGCCTGAGGCCAGCCGGAAAACCAGTCAAGGGAGACACGAGATGGCGGCCACGGAACGGGTGATGGCGATCGTCGGCGCGGGGCATGTCGGCGGGCGCGCCGCGCAGACGTTGCGCGAAGCAGGGTGGCGCGGCCGCATCGCGCTGATCGGTGCGGAGCCGCATTTGCCGTACGAGCGGCCGCCGCTTTCGAAAGGATTCCTCACGGGCGAGCGCAGCCCCGCGCAATGCGGCCTGCGCACGCCTGAGGCCTGGCGCGACGATGACGTCGAGCACATCGTGGCGATGGTGCAGACGATCGATCCCGCGTCGCGCACGCTGCGCCTCGCCGATGGCGCGACGATCGGGTATGAGGCGCTGCTGCTGGCAACGGGCGGCCACGCGAGACGGCTGGCAATTCCAGGCGCTTGCGGAGCATCGGGCGCGGGCGTGCTCAGCCTGCGCACGCTGGATGACGCGGCGGCGATCGGCCCGCGCCTCACGCTGGAGTCGGGCATCGTCGTCGTGGGCGGTGGGTTCATCGGGCTCGAAGTCGCGGCCTCGGCACGCGCGCGCGGCTGCGATGTGACGGTCGTCGAAGGCGGCGAGCGTCTGCTGGGCCGCGCCGTGCCCGCGGCGATGGCGGCGCGCGCGCATGCCTTGCACGAACGCAACGGCGTGCGCGTGCTGCTGAATTGCGCGCCGCGGGCAATCGAGCGGCGCGGCGACGGCACGCTCGATGTGCTGCTGGACAACGGCGAAACGCTACGCGCGAACACGGTGATCGCCGGCATCGGCATCGACCCGGCCGATGAGCTGGCGCGTGCGGCGGGCATCGAAGTCGAGCGCGGAATCGTCGTGGACGAGGAGCTGGCCACTTCCGCGCGCGGCATTTATGCCGCCGGCGACGTGGCGGTGTTTCCTAGCCGGTTCGGCTCGCATCGCATTCGCCAGGAGACCTGGCACAACGCGGAAACCCAGGCGCGCGTGGCGGCGCGCAACATGCTCGGCGCCCACGACGCCTACCGCGAGCTTCCCTGGTTCTGGTCCGATCAGTACGACCATCAGTTGCAGGTCGCGGGCGAGCCAGCGCTTGGCGCGCGTTCCGTCGTGCGCGCGATGGGCAGCGACGCGCAAATACATTTCGAACTGGGCGCGGACGATCGGCTGGTTGG
>Ga0207816_1000368_pt1 | contig 10245 bp, 8 predicted proteins | sample LuqExpMetageno10_FD_187768 | JGI IMG/M metagenome (GOLD analysis project Ga0207816, IMG submission 187768) | Tropical forest soil microbial communities from Luquillo Experimental Forest, Puerto Rico - Sample 10 (SPAdes) | ecosystem: Environmental > Terrestrial > Soil > Tropical forest ... | reverse complement strand
CCACGGGCACGAGCCATGTTTCCGTCACGATGAAAATCGAAAAGGCGAGCTGGATCGCAGCCTGCCCCCAGTGATGCCGTGAGTCCATCGGCACGACGAAGAGCGTCCATGCGTACTGCAGGTTCGCGACGAGCCCCATGCAGAGAATGCCTGCCACGAGTTGCACCCAGCGGTTGTGCCGCCGGGCGGTGTAGCCGCCTTCGATACGTTCGGTATATGCCACGTTGTCTGTCTCCGTCCGTTGTGAATGCCCGCGGGGTTTTCGCGCATCGCCTCAACACCAGCGCGCTCTCGACTTCCCGCGGCACAGCCAGCACGGCAGGCGTTCACCCGTCGCGCCTTCCATCAAACGTCAAGCCGCTTCGAGTTGCCGCAGCAATGCATCGACGCTGCCCTTCGCGTCGCCGAACAGCATTCGCGTGTTGTCCTTATAGAAGAGCGGATTGTCCACGCCCGCGTAGCCCGTCGCCATGCTGCGCTTGGAGACGACCACGGTGCGCGCCTTCCACACCTCCAGCACCGGCATGCCGGCGATCGGACTGCCCGCATCCTCCTGCGCACCCGGATTGACGATATCGTTCGCGCCGATCACGAGCACGACGTCGGTGCTGGTGAAATCTTCGTTGATCTCGTCCATTTCGAGCACGATGTCGTACGGCACCTTCGCCTCCGCGAGCAGCACGTTCATGTGGCCAGGCAGGCGCCCCGCTACGGGGTGGATACCGAAGCGCACCCGTATGCCGAGCGCGCGCAGCCGCCGCGTGATCTCGCTGATGGTGCCCTGCGCCTGCGCGACGGCCATGCCATAGCCCGGCACGATCACGACCTCCTGCGCATCGCGCAGGAGCGACCCCACTTCATCCACGGTGGTCGCCACCACTTCGCCCTGCGGTGCTGCGCTTGACGCGGCGCTCGTCGTGCCGAAGCCCCCGAGGATCACCGAAACGAAGCTGCGATTCATCGCGCGGCACATGATGTAGCTGAGAATCGCGCCACTCGAGCCGACGAGCGCGCCCGTGGTGACGAGCAGATCGTTGTCGAGCATGAAGCCCGTTGCCGCGGCGGCCCAGCCCGAATAGCTGTTGAGCATCGAGACCACCACCGGCATGTCCGCGCCGCCGATCGCCATGACGAGGTGCACGCCGAGCGCCGCCGCCAGCACGCACATGACGATGAGCGCATAGAGCGCGTCGCCGCCATCGGGCGCACTGACGAAGCGATAGCCGAGCACGATGCACGCGCCCAGCACGACCGCGTTGAGCAGATGCCGCGCGGGCAGCACGAGCGGCTTGCCGCTCACCGTGCCCTGCAGCTTCAGGAACGCGACGATCGAGCCGCTGAACGTGACCGTGCCGATGAAGGCGCCGACGTAGATCTCCGTGTCGTGGATCGCGCGCTCGACGCCGCTCATCGCGGTCGCCGGCGAGAGAAAGTTCGCGAAGGCGATCAATGTCGCCGCGAGACCGACGAAGCTGTGCAGCACCGCGACGAGCTGCGGCATCTGCGTCATCTCCACCCGGCGCGCGAGGATCGCGCCGAGGCCGCCGCCCACCAGCGCCGCGATCAGCGCGATCTGCAAGCCCGCGCCGCTCGTGACGAGCAAGGTTGCGAGCACGGCGATCACCATGCCGGTCACGCCGTAAAGATTGCCGCGCCGCGCACTCGCGGGATGACTCAGCCCTCGCAGGCTGAGGATGAAGAGCGTCGCCGCACCGAGCCACGCCATGTTGCCGATTCCGTTGAGCATGACGTCTCCTCAGGTCCGTTGGAACATCTTCAGCATGCGCTGCGTGACGAGAAAGCCGCCCGCGATGTTGACGGTCGCGACGACGAGCGCAATGCCCGCCAGCACGGTCACGATCGTGCTGGCATTGCCCGGATGCAGCAATGCGCCGATCACGATGATCCCGCTGATCGCATTCGTTACGCTCATGAGCGGCGTGTGCAGCGCGGGCGTGACGTTCCAGACCACCTGATAGCCGACGAACACGGCGAGCACGAACACGGTGAAGTGCGTGACGAACGCCGGCGGCGCGACCGCGCCGAGCGCGAGCAGCAGCAACGCTGCCACGATGAGTGCGGCGAGCGACCAGACGCCGTTGCGGCGCACGGCCCGCGCGTCTTCGACTTTCGCGTTGGCGATCGCGACGACGGGCTTCGTCTGCGCAGCCGCTTGCGGCGTGGCGCTGACCTGCCCCGGCGGCGGCGGCCAGCACACCTGGCCGCGCTGCATCACGGTGGTACCGCGCTGCACGACATCGTCCATGTCGAGCTTGAGTGCGCCGTCTTTCGCGGGCGTGAGATCGGTCAGCAGATGGCGCACGTTGGTCGCGTAAAGCTGGCTCGACTGGTTCGCCATGCGGCTCGGCAGATCCATATAGCCGATCACGGTCACGCCGTTGGCGTTCACGACTTCGCCCGGGCGCGTCAGCTCGCAGTTGCCGCCCTGCTCGGCCGCCATGTCGACGATCACGCTGCCCGCGCGCATGCAGGCCACCGTCTTTGCGTCGATGAGACGCGGCGCCGGTTTGCCCGGAATGAGCGCCGTCGTGATGATGATGTCGACTTCGCGTGCCTGGGCCTCGAAAAGCGCCATCTCCGCTTCGATGAACTTCGCGCTCATCTGTTTGGCGTAGCCGCCCGAGCCGCCGCCCTCCTCCTCGATGTCGATGCTCAAGAAGTCCGCGCCCATGCTCTCGACCTGCTGGCCGACCTCGGGCCGCGTATCGAACGCGCGAACGATCGCACCGAGCCCGCGAGCCGCGCCGATCGCCGCAAGCCCGGCCACGCCGGCGCCGATCACGAGCACCTTGGCGGGCGGCATCTTGCCGGCCGCCGTGATCTGCCCCGTGAACACGCGGCCAAAATGCTGGGCCGCCTCGACGACCGCGCGATAGCCGGCCATGTTGGCCATCGAGCTCAACGCATCGAGCTTCTGCGCGCGCGAGATGCGCGGCACGCAGTCCATCGCGAGCACCGTCGCCTCGCGCGCGGCGAGCTGCTCGAGCAACGCCGCGTTTTGCGCGGGCCAGACGAAGCCGATCAGCGTCGCGCCCGGCTTGAGCCGCTGCACCTCTTCGCTCAAAGGCGGTCGAACCTTGATGACGATGTCCGCGCCGCTCCACAGCGCGCGCTTGTCATCGACAATGCGCGCGCCTGCCGCGCGATACGCGTCGTCCGGGTAGGACGCGTTCGCGCCCGCCGCCGTTTCGACTTCCACGGCATAACCGAGTTTGATTAGTTGTGCCACACTTTCTGGCGTCGCCGCTACGCGGCGTTCGCCTTCGTGTGCCTCGCGGGGAACCGCAATGGTCATCGCCATGATGTGCCTCCGTGCGTCGGGGAAAGACGCGAAGCGGCGAGAACGTGCGGAATCGGCGGCGCGCCAGTGCACCTGGCGCGCCGAAAGCGTAGCCACGACTTCATGAAACGTCTCCTGTGTCGGCTGGAGTTGGCGCTCGAGCGCCTTACCCTGGCCCCATGTTGGAATGCTTTGCGTGCCGCGGCTCGAAAAGGGCATTTGCCCTATGACGCCAGGCTGGGCGAATTGCCGCTCTTGAGAAACGCGAGCGCCGCCTCCCGCGCGCCGGCAATAGCGGCTGCCTCGCTTTCGAATACGGTTTCGTCGGCCACCCACTGACGGGGGAAAACGGCCGACGGATCGTCCGCAGCAGCCTCGACCGTATGAATTGCGGCGAACGCGGCCCAGCCGCCGTTGTGGATCAACTGACGGGCCGAGAGTTCGACCTTGAAATGTCCGAGTCTTTCGGTGTGCATCGACATGCCCCCGACGATCAGGATTGCTGAGCTTGTGCTTCCAGTTCCGTGATGCGCTTCTTGAGCGCGCGCTCTTCCTGGAAGCGCGCCGTTTCGTCGCGGATCACGGCGACGATGCCGTCGAGTTCGCCTTGCGGCGAGTGCAGCAGCGCCACGGTGAAGGCGATGGAAAGCGCCTTGCCCGCCTTGTCCACGGCCGGCACGCGCAGCACGTCATTGCCATAGCGCGTCTGGCCGGTCGCCATCGTCTTGTGATAGCCCTCCCAATGGCGGCCGCGCAACCGCTCGGGAATGATCACGTCGAGTGTCTTGCCGAGCGCTTCTTCCTGCGTATAGCCGAACATGCGCGTCGCCGCGGCATTCCAGTAAGTGATGTCGCCGGCTGCGTCCGAGATGACGATGGCGTCCCCAATGGCGTTTGCGAGCTGCTCGAAATCGATGGCGGATTGCATGGCGATGATTATGTGGGGTGAGTCGTTTATCGTCGCCGCGTGGTTACGCGGCGTCCTGCCTGCCGGTCTGGTCTTGCGGGTGCCGCGCGGGCGCAGCGTATGCCGCGCCCGCCTTCTGACTGCTTTGTACCTGCTTTGCGCCTGCGTCCTCAGCCTGCGGACCTCAAACCGCGCGCACTTCGTGCAGCGCCGCGATCTGCTGCGCCGTGTAGCCAAGGTCGGCCAGCACCTCGTCGGTGTGTTCGCCGAGCAGCGGCGAACCCGTGATCTCCGGCTGCAGATCCGAGAACTTGATCGGGCTGCCCACCGTGAGGTACGCGCCGCGCTCCTTGTGCGGCACCTCCACGATAGTACCGCTAGCCCGCAGCGACGGGTCATTGGCGATTTCCTTCATGCTGAGCACCGGCGCGCACGGAATGTCGAATTTGCGCAGGATATCGACCGCTTCGAACTTCGTCTTGTCGGCGAGCCACGCCTCGATCGTCGCGAAGATGTCGAAGATGTGCGGCTGACGCGCCTGTGCCGTAGCGTAGTTCGGGTCGTCGATCCATTCGGGTTTGCCCAAGGCACGGCAGATCGGCTCCCACGCGTGCCCCTGCACCGTGAAGTAGATGTACGCGTTCGGATCCGTCTCCCAGCCCTTGCACTTGAGCACCCAGCCCGGCTGGCCGCCGCCGCCTGCGTTGCCGCCGCGCGGCACGACGTCGCTGAACGTGCCGTGCGGGTACTGCGGATATTCCTCGAGGTAGCCCACGCGGTCGAGCCGCTGCTGGTCGCGCAGTTTCACGCGGCACAGGTTGACCACGCTGTCCTGCATCGACACGGCCACCTTCTGGCCTTTGCCAGTCTTATCGCGGCCGATCAGCGCCGTGAGAATGCCGATGGCGAGGTGCATGCCCGTGTTGCTGTCGCCGAGCGCGGCCGCGCTCACCGTGGGCGGGCCGTCCCAGAAGCCCGTGGTCGAAGCCGCGCCGCCCGCGCACTGCGCGACGTTCTCATAGACCTTGAGGTCGTCGTAGTGGTGGCCTTCGCTGAAGCCCTTCACCGATGCGACGATCATCTTCGGGTTGAGTTCCTTGATGCGCTCCCACGTGAAGCCCATGCGGTCCAGCGCGCCGGGGCCGAAGTTCTCCACCATCACGTCCGACTCGCGAATCAGCTTCTCGAGCACTTCCTTGCCTTCGGCCTTTTTCGTGTCGAGCGTGAGCGAGCGCTTGTTGCTGTTGAGCATGGTGAAGTAAAGCGCATCGACTTCGGGGATGTCGCGCAACTGCGAGCGCGTCACGTCGCCGGCGCCTGGGCGCTCCACCTTGATCACGTCCGCGCCGAACCATGCGAGCATCTGCGTGCAGGCGGGGCCGGCCTGTACGTGCGTGAAGTCGATGATCTTGATACCGTCGAGGGGTTTGCTCATTTCTCGTATCTCCTGATCTACCTGATCGATTGGGCTTATTTCTTCATGGCCGCGCTTTGCGGATTCAGATTCGTGAGCCGGCCGCTTTCGGTCCCGGCCGATTCGTCGATGACTGCGTTGATCAATGTGGGCTTGCCCGAGGCGATCGCTTCGAGCAGCGCGCTCGTGAGTTCTTCGGGCGTGGTCGCCTGATGGCCGATGCCGCCGAACGCCTCGATCATCCTGTCGTAGCGCGCGTTCTTCACGAACACCGTGGGCGCGACGTCGCAGCCGCCGCTCGGGTTGACGTCCGTGCCGCGATACACGCCGTTGTTGTTGAAGACGATGGTGCAGACCGGCAGGTTGTAGCGGCAGATCGTCTCCAGCTCCATGCCGGAGAAGCCGAACGCGCTGTCACCCTCGATCGCCACGACCTGCGTGCCGCTCGTCACGGCCGCGCCGATCGCGAAGCCCATGCCGATGCCCATGATCCCCCACGTGCCCGAGTCGAAACGCTTGCGCGGCTGGTACATGTCGATGATGCTGCGCGCGTAGTCGAGCGTGTTCGCGCCCTCGTTGACCACGTTGATGTCGGGACGCGTTTTCAGCACGTCGCGGATGGCGCGCAGCGCGCTGTGGAAGTTCATTGGCGACGGGTTCTTTGCGAGCGTCGCGGCCATCTTTTCCAGGTTCTTGTTCTTGCGTTCGGCCACGGCGGCGAGCCATTGCGCCGGCGGCTTCGGGAAGTCATCACCGAGGCCCGCCACGAGTGCTTCCACACACGAGCCGATGTCGCCGATCACAGGCGCTTCAATGGCGACGTTGCTGTCGATTTCGGTCGGCGCGATGTCGATCTGCACGAACTTCTTCGGTCCTGCGCCCGCGCCCCACGTCTTGCCCTTGCCGTGCGAGAGCAGCCAGTTCAGGCGCGCACCGATCAGCACCACGGCGTCCGACTCGGCCAGCACGAACGAGCGAGCGGCCGATGCCGACTGCTCGTGCGTGTCGGGCAAGAGACCCTTGGCCATCGACATCGGCAGATACGGAATGCCGCTCTTCTCGACCAGCTCGCGGATCTGCGCGTCTGCCTGGGCGTAAGCTGCGCCCTTGCCGAGCAGGATCAGCGGACGCTTCGCATTCCTGAGCACATCGAGAGCGCGCTGCACCGTATCCGGCGCGGGAATCTGGCGCGGCGCCGGGTCGACGACCTTGATGAGCGACTGCTGTCCCTTCACCGCGTCGATGGTCTGTGCGAGCAGCTTGGCCGGCAGGTCGAGATACACGCCGCCGGGACGGCCCGAGACCGCGGCGCGAATCGCACGCGCCACGCCAATGCCGATGTCCTCGGCGTGCAGCACGCGATAAGCCGCCTTGGCATAAGGCTTCGCGGCGTTGAGCTGATCCATCTCTTCATAGTCGCCCTGCTGCAGGTCGACGATTTCGCGCTCGCTCGAACCGCTGATGAGGATCATCGGGAAGCAGTTCGTGGTCGCGTTGGCCAGTGCCGTGAGGCCGTTCAGGAAGCCCGGTGCGGAAACGGTCAGGCAAATGCCCGGCTTCTTCGTCATGTAGCCCGCGACGGCGGCAGCGTTGCCCGCGTTCTGCTCATGCCGGAAGCCGATGAAGCGCATGCCCTCGGCCTGGGCGAGACGGGCGAGATCGGTAATGGGGATACCTACGAGACCGAAGATCGTGTCGATATCGTTGAGTTTCAGCGCGTCGATGACGAGATGAAAACCATCGGTCGTTTGCTGCGCTTCGGGCACGGGGTTCTGCTGTGCCTCGTTGATGCCTGCTTCTGCCATGACGTCTCCTCTTTGGCGGGGCGTTGTGTGATACGTGATATACAATATTCCACACACAATATTAGTCAAGACGTTTTTTTACCCATAGCGCGCTTGCTGCACTGCGTCGCGCCGCACTGCACCGTTGCCACGCGAGGCGCTTCCTCGCCAGACGGCAAACTTTGATGCAGCACATCATGGGCGGGCCCTTTCGATTCGCCCAAACCTCCCGACATACTTGTTACGGACTCCGTATTTTTCTTTCAGTATCGGGTCGGCCATTCAGACGAAAAGCGTATCGATACCGTTTGCTCATGCGCCGAGCCGATATGAACCGGCAGTTCGGCGCCGAGGGCCCTTCCCTCAGTCGAGAAAGTCGCAGTTGGCTTCCACGAACAGCGCGAGTTCTATCGAGTGTTGCCGCACGAGTTGCTCGACACGCTCGGTGTCGCGCGCCTCGAGCGCCTCGATGATCCGCATGTGCTCTACGATCGAGCGCGACGCGCGATCGCTCTGCGCGATCGTCATGCGCCGGATCGCGCGCACGTGCATGAAGATGTTCTTGATGGTGTCGACGATGATGGGCGACTTGGAAAGCTCCACCAGCGACTGGTGGAACATGATGTTTGCTTCCGAGTATTCCTCTATATGTTCCGAGGGCGTCGAGTCGCCGAAGGTCGCGAACATGCGCCGCAATCCTGCAATGTCGTCGTCCGAGGCGCGCTGGGTGGCGAGGCGCGCGGCGATGCTTTCGAGCGCGGCCCACATATAGATCATCTCCACGATCTCCTTGCGCGTCTTGCGCAGGATGTAAACGCCTCGCCGCGGCACCGTGCGCAGAAAGCCTTCCTGTTCCAGCAGCGTCATCGCTTCACGCACGGGCGTTCGGCTCACGCCGAGCTTCTCGGTCAAGTCCTTCTCGTCTAGCCGGATCTCGTCTCGCGACCGGTAGATGTCGGTCTCGGCAATGGCCTGCTTGAGCTTCGCGTAAGCCTGATCTCGCAGAGAAGCAGTCGCGTTGATCGGCTCCAGCGTCAGGGTGACCGGGGACGCCCCGGCGTCGAGTTCTCTTTCGGCGGACATCGGTCGTTTGTCTCCAACGTTCTGTTTAGCCGGCGCTGCTGGGGAATTTCATATTTCCAATACAATATATCAGTAGACTGCCCGACGCTAAGCGGGGTTTACGCGTACCTGGCGCGTTTCGCGGGCTCACCCTCAATACATACAGCTTTACTTATATTTTTCGAAAAAAACTTTAACTATCGCTTATTCATCGGTGCTTCTACGCTTGGTTCACGCCACTCGACATGAGGAGACAGCCATGAGCCACCCGACCAACCATCACGATCGTCAACTGGAAGCGCAACTGTGCGCGTTCAACACGGCGTTTGCCGAACTGGGCCTGCGGTTTCGCTGGGACGCCCGCACCCTCTTCTCGCTGGCGACGATCGCGGGCGAAACCGCGCGTGTCGCGGCCTATATCGAGACTCACCATCCGCACTTGCTGAAGGCCTACAGCATGGAGTTTCTGTGCGAGGCGATCCTCGCGCGCAAGAACGCACAGGCGCCGGGCGAATGGCCGCTGGCAGCGCCCGCACCGCGTGGCGCGCAGGAATGGCCGGCCATGGCGGCCGCCATGGAGCAGGATTGGCGCGAAGGGGGATTGCCGGCTCTTGCGGGCGCCTGAAGCGCACGCGCGCGACAAAAGCGATAAAGACGAAGCCCGTCTGGCCGGGCACGTACTAGCGTGCTATCCAGACGGGCTCGATAGAGAATGAGATCCGCTCAGGCGTTGCCGCGAGCCTCTGCCTCTTCTTCCTGCAGTTTGCGCCAGAGAATCTTGCCGCTGCCCGACTTCGGCAACGCGTCCACGAACTGCACGATGCGCGGCGCCTTGTACGCCGCCATGTTGTCGTGCGCCCAGGCGATGATGTCGTCTTCGTTCACGCTGCCTGCCTGCTTCGGATCGAGGACTACCACGGCCTTCACCGTCTCGCCGCGGCGCGGGTCCTGGGCGCCGATGATGCACACTTCGTTGATCGCAGGGTGCCGGTACATCAGCGCCTCGACCTCGGCGGGCCAAACCTTGTAGCCCGACGCATTGATCATGCGTTTCAGGCGGTCGGTCATGAAGTAATAGCCTTCCTCGTCGCGCCGCACGAGGTCGCCCGTGCGCAGGAAGCGCTTGCCGTCGCGCTCGATGAACGCTTCGCGGGTGGCCTCGGGGTTGCGCCAGTAACCCTGCATGACCTGCGGCGCATGCATGATCAACTCGCCCGATTCCCCTGGCGGCACCTCCTCCAGCGTGATCGGATCCACCACGCGCGAATCGACGTCGAATACCGGTATGCCAAGACACTGCGGCTTCGGACGCTGTGGCGGATTGATATGGGTGCCGGCCATGGTTTCCGACATGCCGTAGCCTTCGACGAAGTCGAGCCCGGTCAGGTCCTTGAGTTTCTTCACGACCGCGTCGGGCATCGTCGCGCCGCCGCCGCGCATCCAGGTGAGGCTCGACAGATCGTATTCGTGAATGCGCGGGTTCGAGATGAAGTCGACGACCATCGTCGAGATGGCCTGCCAGCCGTTGATGCGGTAATGCTCGATCGCGCGCGCCGCGGCGTCGCGGTCCCAGCGCGGCAGCAGCACCACGGTCGAGCCGTTGTAGATCGGGCTGTTCATGCCGCCCTGCATGCCGGTCACGTGAAAGAGCGGCAGCACCGAAAGTTGTACGGCATCCTGATTACTTCCAAACCAGTTGCAACCACCCACGGCCGTCGCCATCACGCTGCGGTGCGTGTGCATGCAGCCCTTCGGCTTGCCCGTCGTGCCGGAGGTG
>Ga0207816_1000367_pt1 | contig 10287 bp, 6 predicted proteins | sample LuqExpMetageno10_FD_187768 | JGI IMG/M metagenome (GOLD analysis project Ga0207816, IMG submission 187768) | Tropical forest soil microbial communities from Luquillo Experimental Forest, Puerto Rico - Sample 10 (SPAdes) | ecosystem: Environmental > Terrestrial > Soil > Tropical forest ... | reverse complement strand
AAGACGATCTGGCCGATGCACTGCTCGACGCGTTCGGCGAAGAGCAGGGCACGCGTCTCCTGCACCGCTATGCCGATTCGTTTCCGGCCGGCTATCGCGACGACTATCCGGCGCGCACGGCGGTCCGTGACATCGAGCTGATCGAAAGCGTGCAGGGAACGCCGCGCATCGCCATGAATCTGTACCGGCCCATCGAGGCGGGGCCGCGCACGTTCCGCTTCAAGGTCTATTGCACAGGCGAGGCCATCGCACTCTCACGCAGCCTGCCGATGCTCGAACACCTCGGCGTGCGCGTGGACGAAGAGCGGCCCTACGTGATCGAGGCGCCGTCTTGCGCGCCCGCGTGGGTCCACGATTTCGGCCTCGAAGTCGCGGACGACGCCGAATTCGACATCGAACGCGTGAAGGGCCTGTTCGAAGACGCATTCGAAAGCGTGTGGAACGCCCGCATCGAGAACGACGATTTCAACCGGCTCGTGCTGCGCGCCTACCTGAGCGCGCGTGAAGTCACGATCCTGCGCGCCTATGCCAAGTATCTGCGCCAGGTGGGCTCGACCTTCAGCGACGCCTATATCGAACGCGCGCTGACCGGCAATCCCGCGATCGCACGCCAGTTCGTCGAACTGTTCGTACACCGGTTCGATCCGCGCGATTCCGCGGCGCGAGAGGAGCGCACGGCGCTCATGCTCAAGGCCATTGAAAGCGCGCTCGACCAGGTGCCCAATCTCGACGAAGACCGCATTCTCCGGCAGTTCCTCGGCGTGATCCAGGCAACGGTGCGCACGAACTATTTCCGCCGCGAAGAAAATGGCGCAGAGCGGCCCGCACTATCGTTCAAGTTCGATCCGTCCAAAGTGCCGGGCCTGCCCGAACCCAAGCCGATGTTCGAGATCTGGGTCTACTCGCCGCGGGTGGAGGGCGTGCATTTGCGCGGCGGCCGCGTCGCGCGCGGCGGCCTGCGCTGGTCGGACCGGCGCGAGGACTTCCGCACCGAAGTGCTCGGCCTCATGAAGGCGCAGATGGTGAAGAACGTCGTGATCGTGCCCGTGGGATCGAAAGGCGGCTTCGTCGTGAAGAATCCGCCGCCGGCGAGCGATCGCGAGGCGTGGATGCGCGAGGGCGTGGCGTGTTATCAAACTTTCCTGCGCGGCCTGCTCGATCTCACCGACAACCTCGTGAACAACGCCATCGTGCCGCCGCCCGACGTCGTGCGCCATGACCCCGACGATCCGTATCTCGTCGTGGCCGCCGACAAGGGCACGGCCACGTTCTCCGACTACGCGAACGCGATTTCCGCAGAGTACGGCTTCTGGCTCGACGACGCCTTCGCCTCGGGCGGCTCCGTGGGCTACGACCACAAGAAGATGGCGATCACGGCGCGCGGCGCGTGGGAATCGGTCAAGCGGCATTTCCGCGAAATGGGCGTCGATACGCAGGCCACCGATTTCACCGTGGTCGGCATCGGCGACATGTCCGGCGACGTGTTCGGCAACGGCATGCTGCTCTCGCCGCATATCAAGCTCGTTGCGGCCTTCGATCACCGGCATATCTTTCTCGATCCCAATCCCGATGCCGCCGTGAGCCTCGCCGAACGCACGCGGCTCTTCGCGCTCGAACGCTCCAGCTGGGCCGACTACGATTCAGCCACGATTTCAACGGGCGGCGGCGTGTTCGCGCGCACCATGAAGACGATCCCGCTTTCTGCCGCGGTGCAGAAGGCGCTCGGCATCGAGGCCGCGACGCTCACGCCAACCGAGTTGATCCGCGCGATCCTGCTTGCGAACGTCGATCTGCTCTACAACGGCGGCATCGGCACTTACGTGAAAGCCGCGCGCGAGACCAATGCGCAGGTCGGAGACCGCGCCAACGACGCAGTGCGCGTGAACGGCTCCGAGCTGCGTTGCAAGGTGGTGGGCGAAGGCGGCAATCTCGGCGTGACGCAGCTCGGACGCATCGAGTTCGCGCAGCACGGCGGCCACATCAACACGGACGCGATCGACAACTCGGCCGGCGTGGATTGTTCGGATCACGAAGTGAACATCAAGATCCTGCTCGGACTCGTGGTGGCCGACGGCGAGATGACGACGAAGCAGCGCAACGCCTTGCTTGCGGAGATGACCGACGAAGTCGGACTGCTCGTGCTGAGCGACAACTATTACCAGACGCAGGCGCTTTCGATCGCGGGCCGCTACGCAGTGGACCTGCTCGATGCCGAAGCGCGCATGATGCGCTGGCTCGAACGCGCGGGACGGCTCAACCGGCGCATCGAATTCCTGCCGACCGACGACGAAATCGCCGAACGACAGGCCGCGAAACTCGGCCTCACGTCACCCGAGCGCGCCGTGCTGCTCGCGTACAGCAAGATGTGGCTGTACGACACGTTGCTCGACTCGGCGGTGCCGGAAGACCCGCTCGTCGCGGATCTGCTGATCGACTATTTTCCGCAGCCGCTGCAGCAGCGCTTCAACGAGCCGATGCATCGGCATCCGCTGCGCCGCGAGATCCTGGCGACACATCTGACGAACGCGCTCGTGAACCGGGTGGGCAGCGCATTCGTGCACCGTCTGATGGAAGAAACCGACGCGCAGCCGGGCGAAATCGTGCGCGCCTGCATCATGGCGCGAGACGTGTTCGATCTGAACGCCATCTGGCGCGCCATCGACGCGCTCGACAACCGCGTGCCCGACGACGTGCAGGCCCGCATGTTCGTCGACATTGCCCGGCTGCTCGAACGCGCGGCGCTGTGGTTCCTGCGGCATCTGCAGGCGGCCGCAGTGGGTGGAGACGGCGTGAGCACGCTGCTGGCGCGTTGCCGGGACGCCGCGCAGCGCCTCGCGCCGCAGTTGCCGGCGCTGTTGCCCGAAGCGGATCTCGAAGCGCTTTCCGCGCGTCAGGCCGAGCTCGTGAAGGCGGGCGTGGAAAACGCGCTTGCGCTGCGCGTGGCGAGCGGCGACATTTCGGTAGCACTGCTCGACATCGCCGACGTGGCGGCCGCGTGCGACCGTCCGCTGGAGCGCGTTGCGGCGGCATACTTCGCATTGGGCACGCGGCTCAATTACGGCTGGATCGGCGAGCGCGCAGCAACCTTGCCGACGCCAACGCACTGGGACACCATGGCGCGTGCGGCCGCGCTCGCCGAGGTGGCGCACCTCAAGCGCGCGCTCACCACGAGCGTGCTCGCGCAGGCCGGGGATACGGCCGATGCACAAACGCTCGTGGATGCCTGGTGCGCGCAACATGAGGCTGCGCTGGAACGCTATGGACAGTTGCTTGCGGAATTGCGCGCTACGAGCGGCGTGAGTCTTTCCGTGCTGCCCGTGATAGTGAGGGCGATGGCCGCGCTCGAGCGGTCTTGATGATTGGGGCTGCCGCGCAGGCCTGCGCGGCAGTGGCTTCGGCCGATTGGGCCACTTCTCGCGTGATCGCGTGTCTGCGCAACAGGTGCGTTTTATACAAAAAGCATAGAAAAACCAGGGTTTTGCCTCGCTCAATCCGTGCGCCGGGCGCCGTGGTAAACCACTATCGCGCGCAGATTGGTATGCCAGTACTGTCAGGCGGGAAGGCGTTCGCGCATGCCCTTCGTTGCGCTTCGAGGGGACGCCTTTGAAGTGGTCATTTCGCTGGCTTGGCGAGTCCGATCCAGTCCCGCTGTAGCACATCCCGCAAGATTTCCTGCGTCACGCACACCGTATCGGCAGTCCACGACGAGCCGTGTGTGCCGGCAATCGGTAAGTTCAATCCAGCTAAAAGGAGACAACATGCTTTCAGGAATTCAGGTGCTTCGAGCGGCGGCGACCGCGGCATTGGCGCTGTGCGCAGGCGCGGCTTTCGCGCAGGCTTCGATTGTTTCCGGGCCGTCCAGCGATCCCACGTGCATGGTCCCCTGGAAGAGCGAGACGAAGTTCATCAGGTATCCGAAGAAGAGCGGACCCTACCGGATCGCGCTCGTGAACGGCTATATCGCGAACACCTGGCGTATCCAGATGATCAAGACGGCCAAGGCCTATACGGCGCAACCGGCCGTCGCGACCAGGCTCAAGGAATTCAAGGTCGTCTCGACAGGCGAGGACGTGCCGGCGCAGATCTCGGCCGTCAACAACTTCATCGACGCCGGCTATGACGCGGTCATCGTGGACGCGCAGAATCCCTCCTCATTCGGACCGGCGATCCGCCGTGCGAAGAAAGCCGGGGTCGTGCTGATCGCGTTCGACAATACGCTCGACAGCGAAGACGCGATCAACGTCAACGTCGACCAGTACGGGCTCGGCGTGCTGTGGGCCAGGTGGCTCGCGGGCCACCTCCCGAATGGAGGCAAGGTGCTCGAGGTCCGCGGGGTGGCGGGCACGTCGGTCGACACGGACCGCCACAATGGTTTCCAGAAAACGTTGGACGACACCGGCAAGAAGTGGAACATCGTCCAGGTTTACGGCAAGTGGGACGACGGCGTCGCGCAAAAGGCAGCCGCCGACGCGATCGCCGTGCAGGGTCATTTCGATGGCATATCGGCGCAGGGCGGCGACACGGGTGTCGTGCGCGCGATGATCGATGCGAAACATCCGTTCGTGCCGTTCGGCGGCGAGACGGAGAACGGCTTTCGCAAATTCTGCGCGCAGTACGGGAGCCAGGGCCTGAAGTGCACGTCGGCGGGCACCGGTCCCGCGCAGGTGGCCGTGGCGATCAAGACGGCGCTCGCTGCGCTGGACGGCCAGACCATTCCCGTGGAGATCAAGCTGCCGCTCGACGTCACCGACGATTCGAAGCTGAAGGCGGGCGTCAACTATTTCCCGAACGACTCCGACAACTTTTTCGTCGGCAACTCGTTTCCGAGTTGCGGCATCAACTTCTCCGCGCAGGAAATCATGAAGCAGAGCCAGGGCAACCAGTAATCGGCTGAACGCCGGCGACGTGACGGGAGACGAAGCATGCGGCAGGACGAAGAGCGGCCGTTCTTTCAGATGTCCGGCGTGTCGAAAAGCTATGGTGGCGCCGTCGCGCTGGATCACGCGGATCTCACCGTGCGCAGGGGACGCATTCACGCGATCCTCGGCGAGAACGGCGCAGGGAAGTCCACGCTGCTGAAGGTGATGTCCGGCGTCGTGCAGCCGGACGAGGGGACGATGCACTACGACGGCCGGGAAGTCTCGTTCGCGTCGCCCGCCGCGGCGAACGCGGCCGGCATCGTCTGCGTGTATCAGGAGCTGTCGCTGATCCCCGACTTGAGCGTGGCGGACAACATCTTCGCTTCGAATCCGCCGCGCCGCTTCGGCATGATCGACCGCCGGGCCCAGCGCCGCCAGGCCGAGGAAGCGCTCGCCCGCGCGGGCGCAGCCGACATCAATCCGCTCGCGAAGGTCCGGGACCTGCCGCTGTCGCGCCAGCAAATGGTCGAACTCGCGAAGGGGCTGGCGCACGAGCCACGCATCCTGATCCTCGACGAGGCCACGTCGGCGCTGACCGCGGCCGACGTGGCGCGCGTCATCGAGGTGCTCAGGCGCCTGCGCGAAGAGGGGCTCGCGCTGCTCTTCATCTCGCACCGGATGCACGAGGTGAAGGCGCTCGCGGACGAATGCACCGTCTACCGGAACGGTCGTCATGTGCTGAGCTTCGAGGCGGGTACGCGCTCCGATAATGAGGTCATCGAAATGATGATCGGCCGGAAGTACCAGCACGCGTTTCCAGCCAAACCCGCAGCCAAACCCGAGGAAGGCCCCGCGGACAAGTCCGGGCGCCGCCTCGCCGCCGAACCGGTGCTCGCCTGTCGCGATCTCGCGTGGAGCGACACGCTGCAGGGCATCAGCTTTTCGTTGAAGCGTGGAGAAATCCTCGGGCTGGGCGGCCTGGACGGGCAAGGCCAGCGCGAACTGCTGCTCGCGCTGTTCGGTGTGTTGCGCGGTTGCGCGGGCACGATCGAGATCGACGGCAAGGCCGTGTCGATCGCGAGCCCGGTGGCCGCGCGCGCCAACGGAATCGGTATGGCGTTGATTCCGGAAGACCGCAAGACCGAAGGCCTGATGCTGCCGATGTCGCTGCGCGAGAACCTGTCGTTTGCCGCGCTCGATCGCATGTCCACCGCAGGCGTGATCGATCGCGACCGTCAGCAGTCGTTCGTCGACCGCATGATGGAGCTACTCGCGATCAAGTCGCACGACGTGGACGCGGCCGTGGGCTCGCTGTCGGGCGGCAACCAGCAGAAGGTGGTCATCGCGAAGTGGCTGGTGAGGCAGCCGAGGATCCTGCTGCTCAGCGACCCGACGCGCGGCATCGACGTCGGCACCAAGCAGGAAATCTATCAGCTGCTGAGGCGCCTCGCCGACGAAGGCGCCGCGATCGTTTTCTATTCGACCGACTATGACGAGCTGATCGGCTGCTGCGACCGCGTGCTCGTGCTGTATGAAGGCCGGATCAAGAAGGAACTCGTCGGGCCGGCGATCACCGAGCAGAACCTGATTGCGAGCGCCCTGGACCTGCCCGTCGGGCAGAAGTCGCCTTCCACTGGAGTCTCGCCATGAGCGGCCTGCGTTACTGGTATGCGGAAAATCGCGGGACGATGTTCGCGCTCGGCCTGTTCGTGCTGATGTTCGCGATCTACCTCTTCAACTATCCGTCGGCGCTGTCGGCGAACGTGTTTTTGACGGCAGCGAACAAGGCGGTACTGCTCGCGCTGGTGTCGATGGGGCAGGCGCTCGTCGTGCTCACGGCCGGCATCGACCTGTCGATCGGCATGACGCTCGTGCTGACGAATTGCATTGGATCGTGGATCGTCACGGGCGACGCGCTGCACAGCGCGCTCGGCATTGCCGGCGTGCTGGCGGCGGGCGCGCTGTGCGGCGCGCTCAACGGCATCATCATCATTTTCGGCCGTCTGCAGCCGATCGTGACGACGATCGCGACGGGCGCCGTCTACTACGGACTGGCGTTGCTGCTGCGCCCCGTTCCCGGCGGATCGATCAACGAGGACCTCGCCGACGCGCTGACCGGCAAGGTTGCCGGTGTCGTACCGGCGAGCCTGCTGATTCTGCTCGCAGCGGTGGTGATCATCTGGATTCCTTTCAAACGCTCGACGATCGGGCGCGCGGCGTATGCGACCGGTTCGTCCGAACCCGCGGCTTTCCTGTCCGGCATGCCGATACGACGCGCGAAGTTCGCGAGCTATACGCTGGCCGGTCTGCTCGCCGCGATTGGCGGCCTCTTTCTGACGTTTTTCACGGACACCGGCGAAGCGAACCTTGGCAGCGCCAACTCGTATACGCTGTTTTCGATCGCCTCCGTGGTCATCGGCGGCGTGTCGCTGCTCGGCGGCAAGGGCAGTGCGATCGGCGCGGTCTTCGGTGCATTCGCGTTTCGCTCGATCGGCGACCTGCTGTTCGTGTTCAACGTCGATGCGCTGTGGCAGCCGCTGTTCCAGGGCGTGATTCTTCTGCTCGCTGTCGCGATCGGCGCGTGCGGGCTGTTCAGGGTGCGCAACCGTCTGGAGTGGTTCCAATGAGCGACGTTTCCGCGACCAGCTGGACCACGCTCATGTCGAGACTCACGCGCAAAATCGACAAGCCGATCGTGATTGCGTTTGCGTGCATCGTCGCGTTGCTGCTCGTCGGCGGAATGTATTCGCGCAACTTCACGTCGCCGGAGTACATCCTGCTGCAGTTGAAGGTCGGCGCGTTCCTCGGCATCATCGCGACCGGCCTGATGATGGTGATCCTGCTCGGCCACATCGACCTGTCGCTGCCGTGGACGATCACGGTCGGCGCGATGATGGCGTGCGCCGTCGCGGGGCACGGTGACCTGGGGGAAATGCTCGCGATTCCGGTGGGGATTGCTTGCGGTGTGCTGATTGGCATCGTCAACGGGACCCTCGTCGCGCTCCTGCGCATTCCGTCGATGATCGCGACGCTCGCGACCAATGCGGTCGCGCAGGGCATCATGATCGTCTACACGGGGGGATCGTCGCCGCAGGATTCCGCGCCGCAGGTGATGCGCTGGCTCGCGGCAGGCTGGCTCGTGCCGGGCGTGCCGAATGCCGTCGCGCTGTGGGTGGTGATCGGCGGCGCGACGATGTTCCTGCTGTCGCGCACGACCTTCGGCCGCACGCTCTACGCGATCGGCAACAGCGAGCGCGCGGCGTATCTCTCCGGCATCGATACGCGGCTCGTGACAGTGGCCGCGTTCGCCGTGTGCAGCGCGTTCGCGGCGTTCGGCGGCGTGCTGCTCGCGGGTTATGCGTCGAAGGCGGCGCAGTCGATGGGCGATGCCTACCTGTTGCCGGCGATCGCGGCGGTGGTGCTCGGCGGCACGTCGATTCTGGGCGGCCGGGGGTCGTACCTCGGCACCGTGGCGGGCGCGATACTCATCACGCTGCTGCAGTCGATCCTCTCGGTCGCGCAGATGCCGGAAGCGGGGCGACAGATCATCTATGGCGTGGTGATTGCGGCGATGCTGCTGCTGTACGGGCGCAGCAAGCGGGAGGCGTAGGTCCGGGATGTCAGGCTTCGTATCATGAACTACTTGTCCCGGCGGGCCGTTCGGCGCCAGCCGGGTTAAGCACCCGGACGATTCACGGTTATAAAGTAGTCCCCAATTGACGACTTGCTTCAAGCGCCGACGAAAAAAACAGAGCGCGCAGCCACGCCATAAGCTTTGGAATCCTGATGAAATATGCTTCCCACATGGAACTTGATAGTTTGGTCACCGACTCAGCCTCGTGACGATGCGCTCAGATCCGACCAGGTTGACGGTCTATTTGTACTCGAAATCCAGTAACGAAGAGCTGCCGTATCGCGCCATCGCGCATGGCAGATCATCTGGCGCCCCCGGGATTGCCCGCTCGAGGCGCGGCTCGTATCCCCCAGCCGCGTGACGAAGGTGCTAGATTGCTAGCATCCCGAATGAGTGGATGTCAGCCGTTCGCGGCACGAGTGCGCGACCACCGGGTCATGTCGATACGAAGATCCTCACGAAAGGAGGTGCCATGTGCCGTCGATACATAGCTGCTGCTGCCTTTCTGATCCCGACTCTATCGCTGGCGTTCCAGCCTGTACCCGTTCCGGAATGTCCGGTTTCGGGTCCCGACGCGTCTGCTCAGGAAACGATAGCTGCCGCCAAATGCCGCGCGCGATGGCTCATCGCCGGCGCCTATAACCGGACGGAAGGGGACGCGATGAGTGCGGTCTCCGAGTGCGCCGGAACATTCGACGAGGTACTCAATCATCGGCTGACCGAGGGGATATCCCACGACAAGCTGGTCGTAATGTGCGCCGACATTGCCATGCACATGGGCATCATGACACTTGACTAGCGATTGCAGTCATTCAAAACCTCGAATGGGTGTACAAGACGCAGCGAGGCTACATGGTCGAATGCATATCGGGTCTTTACCCATGCCGTTTGGAGTGGATCGCCTACTTCCTTTGATAGCCGTCCGGGCAAGAATGATGTGACAGCCGCCCGACTGGGGGCGCCGGAGTGCCATGCCCGTCATGGATTGGCGGCAAGACCCGTTCCTCACCTTCGAGCTGCTGTCTTTCAGGTTTTCGGACTCACCGTCAGTTCGCTGAGGGATCACATCATGAACATGCTCACTGCCACCATTCTTGCCACCTGCATGTCGTTCGCAACCGCGGGCGCCTTCGCTGCCGATAGCGCGTCAACCGAAGCGGCTTCCGAAGACGCAACGAGTCAGGAGACCACCGCAAAGAGCGCAACGGAATCCGACGCGATGAGCGCCGACAGTATGGCCAAAGACGGGATGAAGGAAGAGGCGATGAAAGAAGATGCGATGAACCATGACGGCAAGGCCGAAGACGAAACAAAGGATGCCGAGTGAAGCAGTAGTGTCGATGCGAAGTGAAGCGCTGAGGCTGGACCAGAAGGCGCTTTGGGAGGCGCTCGCGAGGTAAGCGGTGTCCGTCACCATGACGGCGGGACAGTCGTTGCGCCAGATGTGAACAAGTAATAGAACAAACCGCACGAAATCAGATGCCGGACGCCGCACGCGAGCCGCTGCGATTTTGCGTTCGTTACAACGGGGGCCGCGTCGCGCCTCTGTCGGGTGAACGTACCCGCCCCCCCTCTCCGGACCGTGACCCTGGCGGCACCTCTACGGCTGCTTTGAATTTCGCCGAACCAGATTATTGAGGCGAAGGAGGCCCTTTCGCTGGTGCCGCTTGAGCCGTGCAATCTCATTCTCCGTCGCGGCATGCCACCGGGAGTACGCAGTTCGTCAGTCCAGCGTCGGCGCTCGCCAGCCTTCGTTGCGGTCTTGTGCCACTGGATGCGGCCCAATTGATGGGG
>Ga0207816_1000366_pt1 | contig 10309 bp, 9 predicted proteins | sample LuqExpMetageno10_FD_187768 | JGI IMG/M metagenome (GOLD analysis project Ga0207816, IMG submission 187768) | Tropical forest soil microbial communities from Luquillo Experimental Forest, Puerto Rico - Sample 10 (SPAdes) | ecosystem: Environmental > Terrestrial > Soil > Tropical forest ... | reverse complement strand
AATGCGCGATCTCGTTGATGAAGCGCGCGAGCAGCGGCACGCCGAGACGGTGCAACGCGTGCGCGAGCCGGTGGTGCGTCATGGCCCACACGCCCGGGTAGCACAACAAGATCTCTGTGATGTGCTGCGCGGCGGGATCGCCCGTGAACGCGGCCTGGATGTCGCTCACGAGCAGCGCGCGAATGTCGGGCAACTGCCGCCCGAACTCGCGCGCCACTTCGAATGCGCGCACGCGCAACGCGTCGTCGCTCACCTGCGCACTGTCCGGCAGGAAGCGCAACGCTCGCCGGATCTGTTCGGCGAGCAGCCGCAAGGTGCTGTCGAGCGTATGGCCGACGTAGTAGTCGATGCTCTCGTCGGTCAGGTCGGGAGCGCCGTAATGCGTGGGAAAGAGCGCGGCGCGCAGGCCGGCCACGATGCTGATGACCGCATCGCGTGACGGCAATTCGCGGATGCCGAGCGGATGGCGCGTGCGATGACGCTCTTCACGCGACGCACGCAGATCGGCGACGATCTGTTCGAGACCCCAGTCGGGGGAAGCAGCATTGGACATGGTGATGCGGCAGCGGACGCACGGTCCGCAAGGGAGTGTATCGACCCCAGAGATTACCGCGTTTTGCGGGAGTTCGCCGGAGCACCCGCGGCGGCGGAACGAGCCAGCGCTGCAAGCGCCGTCAAAGCGTGACGGTGCTCGCGTCGATCCACCGAACGGCCCAGTCGCGCGCGTGGGCGATGGCGGCCGCTTCGTCGGCGAATCGCAAATCGGCAGGGAAAAAACGATTGGCAACGAGTTCGCCGTCACTCGATCGCGAAATCACGACATACGGTTGATATGTGCCGTCACCGGCGCGCGCCGGTGCGCAATTCAGCAAATAGCCGCGATGCGTAAATGCAGCGTCGAAGTGCATGTGTGTCACCCGCCCTGACTGCCTCGTCCATTTTTTGTGGCGCGTGCATTCAGGATCGTGCGGCAAAGCCACAGCATGAGCCCTCGCCCGGCCCATTAATCGAAAGCGCGCCAACTCGTTGAAAGAGGATCATACTCCTGGGAAAAAGTCCCCTCCAACGAAAAAAATGCAAATTCGCTGGAAGCGTTCTCCTGGCGAACCGGCTTGCTTTTCACCCCGATTCAAGGGTCGCTGCACCGCAGCGGAACAGCGCTTGCTGACTGGTCTGTTGAGCACACGCACCCAGGTCTTCCAAGGAGTAAGTATCATGAATCGTCCCGAAGACATGCACGAAACCAACGTGGGAGATGTGAGCGCGTCGCACTCGCGACCGCGCAGCGCGGAGCTCCACAACGACCGCACGCACGACAGCTCGGTCGATACGGACGGCAAGAACCGCGAGGCCGCGCGCCTCGCCGGCGAAGGCTACATCGGCCCCGACGAAGTCACGACGTGCAACGCGACGCTCGTCAACAGCGTGCCCGAGGCCGAAGACGGCCTGGCGGGCTTCGACAGCCGCAAGGACGGACACCGGTTGCCGTTCGCGCTGCAGTCCGGCTACGAGGCCATCGACAAGGGTATGACCGAGCCCGATTTGTCTTACTATGCCGACGCTGAATTTGCCGATCCGCTCGAGCCCAACGTGCGGCGCAATCCGGGGCGCATTCACTTCGCGCTCAACCACATGCGGCCGACACGCCTGGTCGAGTTGCACCGCAAGGCCTGAACCGCGGTCCGCCGCCCGCATCGCGGCGGACCGTTTCACGATTAATCCTGGCCGATAATCTCGCCGTAAGGCGCTGCCCTGGCGGAATCAAACTGCATTCAGTCCAATGCAGCTAAAAATGGAAATGAAAAGCCCGGGGAAAATCGAAAACCGATAAATCCGTGGCCATTATCCTGGCAGCACGCAGTTTTTTCGGCTTTCGAAATGAAGCCCGGCTTTATTCGCATTCGATGAAACGCTCCTTCGCGCAGCCGGCGCGCTGTTCAGGAGGCGCTGAGACTCTCCAATGTCACCGAAATGTGACAGAAATGACCCCACAATCCGGTTGGATTGCAGACGAGGGGCGATCATCCAGGAATTTAGTGATAAATTCTTACATCATAAGAAGCGAGGAGCGCAGGTCACCGGCCTTGGCCCGCGATCTCGCCCAGCGCTGTTGGAGAGTGTTGAACGTGCCTCTACATTTCATAGAGCAGATGTCGCCCGTGCTCGACGCGCCCGAAGAGGCAGCGTGGTTCGACGCGGTGGCGAAGCTCGCCAGTTCGTGGGGTTTCAGCCAGGTCATGCTGGCTATCCTGCCGCGCCCGGGCATGAGGCTCGAGGACGCGTTCATCCGCACGAACTATTCGGCCGCGTGGCGGCAGACGTACAACGACCACGGTATGGCCTACTTCGACCCTACCGTTTCGCATTGCACGACGCGCTCGTCGCCGCTCATCTGGTCGCCGGATCTGTTCGCGACGGAGCAGCAGCAATCGATGTATGAGGAAGCCCGCTCGTACGGGCTGCGCGCAGGCGTCACCCTGCCGATCCACGGCCCGCGCCAGGAAATCGGCATGCTCTGCTTCGTCAATGACGCGAACCCCACGGACGGGTTTTGGGACGACGTGAACCGCGCGCTGCCGAACCTCGTTCTGCTGCGCGATCTCGTGCTCGACACGAGCCAGCGCCACCTGAACGACCATGTCCAGTCGCTGATCCCCAAGCTCACGCCACGGGAAAAGGAATGCCTCAAGTGGACTGCGCTGGGCAAGTCCACTTGGGAAATTTCTCACATCCTGAATTGCTCTGAAGCCGTCGTGAACTTCCACATGAAGAACATTCGCGGGAAGTTCGGCGTCAACTCACGGCGAGCGGCAGCCGTCATCGCGACCCAAATGGGCCTTATTGACCCGGGCTAAGCACCATCGGTGCATCGGGGCGGCGCAGCACGCGCTCGGCGCGGCCGAGATCGCCGTCCGAAATCGTCTTGTTGAAATACAGTCCGAGCAGGATCGACACCGGCGGCGGAATCTCCGCGCCCGACTCGAACCGGCTGCCGCGCGACTGCGTCACGCCGAAGCGCGCCCAGAAGCGCCGCTGGCTCTCCTTCTTCTTCTTCCGATACGCAATGATCAGGACGCGGTCGATGACCGAAGACAGATCCCCGGAAGACGAAATGGTACTCGCACCCGAGTGCCATTGATTTTCCATAAGTTCCATGATGACTCTCGCTGTCAGATATGCCTGATGAGTGACTACCGCCGAAGTGATTCTCCTCAAGAGGGCCTACCTGCGCACCTACCTATCTAGATAGGTGTTTTTTTATATTCATAACGCATAGCTTTCGAACCGTACTGCCGCGCTTTCCACACAAATCGGGAGAGTTGTCATGCAAGCTGCGATTCGGATCGGACCAAGACAGGACTTCGACAACGAGGACATCAACGAGATGTACCGGCTGCGCGCGCGCGTGTTCCGCGACCGCATGGGCTGGGACATCCCCACCATCGCGGGGATGGAAATCGACGGCTACGACGCGCTCGGGCCCCATTACATGCTGATTCAGGACACCGCGGGCCAGGTGCGCGGCTGCTGGCGCCTGATGCCCACCGAAGGCCCGAACATGTTGCGCGACACCTTCCCGCAACTGCTGCAAGGCAAGCCCGCGCCCGCGGGCCGTGGTATCTGGGAATTGAGCCGTTTCGCCATCGAGTCGGGCAACGACCAGGCGTTCGGCTTCGCCGACGTGACCATGAGCGCCATGCGCGCGGTCGTTTCGTTCGCCGACCGCTCGGGCATCAACAGCTATGTGACGGTGACCACGACGCCGATGGAGCGCCTGCTGCGCCGTACGGGCATCGAGCTGGCGCGGCTTGGCGCGCCAATGCGCATTGGCGTGGAGAACGCCGTTGCGCTGGAAATCGCGATGAGCCAGCAGACGCACCACGCGCTGTTCGGCCCGTTGGCGCACGCCGCCTGAGGCCTGAGGGGGCTATCGGAGAAAAAGCGATTCACGCTGACTGGGCGCTGCCGTTGCTTGCGCTCAGCCAGCGCCAGCTTTAATTTTTGTCTGACAAATTCTCGTTCAAAAGACCAATTCCTGCCCCAATACGTACCGCCGAACGTGGCCCGTCAGTCAACCTTGACCTCATCGGCCCTCGCTTCGCTGATTTTCGCCGCCTCCGAGGCGCTGCGTGTGAAGCGGATATGGGAAATCCGCCCCACGCACAACGCCGCCGCGAGCGCCGCAAGGCCGGTCAGCCCGATTCCCAGGTGAATCGCGTCCACCAGCACGTGGCGCACCGCATCGATCAGCGACGCGCCATCGAGCCCGGCCGTCTTGAGTTGCACGACGAGGCCGTCGCGCAGCGCCGGGTCGATCAGCACGCGCGGATCGGCGAGTTGCGGCTGCCAGCGCTGCTGCAACGGCGCGCCGAGCACCGCCAGCGCGTCGCCCACGCCGGCCGCATAGCGATGGTTGACGATGGTCGCCACGATGCTGGTGCCGAGCATGCCGCCGACCATGCGCGTGGATTGCAGCAAGGCGGTCGTGATGCCAAAGCGCTCGCGCCCGGCAATCTCCTGCCCGAAAATATTCAGATTGTTCAGGATGAAGCCGAGCCCGATGCCCACCGCGGACATCGCCAGCTCGAGCCACAGGTGCGCCGTATGGCGGGACGCGAAGGCGAGGCCCGCGCAGGCCGCAACCAGCAGGCTGAAGCCGACCGTGAGAATCGTCGTGGGCTTGCGCAGCCGGATCACGATGCGCGTGTTGATGAGGCTGCCCAGCGCGATGCAGGCGGCGATCGGCGTGGCGAGCAGGCCCGCCTGCTGGGGCGACAGCCCGAAACCGCCCTGCAGCAGGAGCGGCGCGAAGAAGATCAGCGAGAACATCACGAAGCCCGAAAGCGTCGAGAGTGTAAACAGGGTGACCAGCTGCGGGTCGCGAAAGAGGTCGAGCGGGATGATCGGATGCGTCGCGCGGCGCTCGCAGGCGAGCAGCGCCGCCGCACCGGCGAGCACGGCCACGGCGAGCGCGGCATTGCCGGCCGTGAGGCCGTCCTTCGGGACAGCCTCGATGAGGGTCTGGAAGCCGCCCAGCACGAGCGCGACGAGCACGGCGCCCGTCCAGTCGATGCGCACCTCACCGGTGCGCGCCGGCTGGTAACGCGGCAGATGCGCCCAGATGAAATAGAGCGCAAGGCTGCCGACCGGCAGATTGACGAGAAACGTCGAGCGCCAGCCGAAATGCTCGCTGAGCCAGCCGCCCAGCGACGGGCCGGCGGCCGTGCCGATGCCGTAGGCGGCGGCCATCACGACCTGCCAGCGCACCCGTGCGCGCGGGTCGGGAAAGAGATCGGGAATCGAGGCGAACGCCGTCCCCACCATCATGCCGCCCCCCACGCCCTGCAGCGCGCGCGCCGCCGCAAGCAAGCGCATGTCGGTCGCGAGCCCGCAGAGCACGGAAGCCACCGTGAACACGATGACCGCGGCGATCACGAAGCGCTTGCGGCCGAAGTAGTCGCCGAGCCGGCCGAACACGGGCACCGTCACGACCGAGGCCAGCAGGTAGGCGCTGGCGATCCACGCGTAAAACTCGAAGCCGTGCAGTTCGGCGACGATCGACGGCAAAGCGGTGCTGACGACGGTTTGATCGAGCGCGACGAGCATGTTGACGAGGCCGATGCCGAGCATGGCCAGCAACGCGTCGCGAAACGGCAGGTTGGCGGAGGAAGGTTTCACGGGAGGGGAAAACTGCGCGGAGCGAAAAAGACGCAACGATAGCCGGATGACGGTGCGCGCGCAACCGAACGAAAAATCGTAAGGAAAGCGTGGCGACGCCGCGATATTCCGACGCGCCCCACTTGATCTTCCGTCGCGCTCCTTCCATCTTTCATACAGTCGACTGCATGTTCACTCGCGATCCATTAAGCTACTCGCCAGTCACGACACGCCGCGCCGGCCCCGGCACCACACAACCAGAGGCCGCGCGACTCTCGATTCCACCCAAAGAGGAGGTCTTATGTACAAACGCATCCTTGTCGCCGTCGATGGCAGCGCCACCTCGCGCCGCGCCTTCGAAGCCGCGCTTGCGCTAGCGAAGGCGATGGGCTCGACCCTGCAGCCGTATTACGTGATCGAGAACACGCCCATGTATTTCGATGCACCGGGCTACGACCCGTCGATCCTGCGCAACCAGATGATCGCCCAGGGCAACGAACTCGCCGAAGAGATGAACAAGGCGATGAGCGAGCGAGGCGTCGAAGGGGCCATGGTCACGGGCGAGGCCTCCTCGCTCGATGATGTCCCGACGCTCGTGCTCAACGCCGCGAAAACAGCCGGCGCCGATCTGATCGTAATGGGCACGCACGGCCGCCGCGGCTTCCAGCGCCTGATTCTCGGCAGTGTTGCCGAACGGTGCGTTCGGCAGTCCACGCTGCCCGTTCTCCTCATCCCTTCGGCCGCCGGAAATGCCGAAGAGTAGTCGCGTCGTGTGCGGGCAGTTTTGCGTGTTATTGAAAAGTCGCTTGCGCTCCGTCAGGCTCCGCGCAAGCGGCTTCTGACAAGGCTCAACACGACTCATCTCAAAAGCGCGTCACTTTGCCACCAATTTGAGATTCGACCCCGGTAGACAATGCCTAGATCGAGATCAAAGGAGCATTGTCGATGCTTACCCCTACCGCCGATTCCCACACCACCTTGCGCCGCAGCAATCGCACGCCCCCTGCGGCTCCGCGCACGTCCACGCGCTGTTCGGTTTGCGCAATGCGGCATCTGTGCATGCCCCAGGGGCTCACACTCGACGATCTGCCGAAGCTCGAAGCGTTGATCTGCTCCGCCCGCAGCGTGCGGCGCGGCGAGGCCGTGTACCGCGACGGTGATCCGTTCGACAACCTCTACGTCGCGCGTTCGGGCTCGCTCAAGACCGTGATGGCCCACCGTGACGGCCGCGAGCAGGTCACCGGCCTGCGTCTGGCCGGCGATCCGCTCGGCTTCGACGGCATCAGCACCGGCTTCCATACCTGCAGCGCGGTCGCGCTCGAAGACAGCTCGGTCTGCGTCATTCCGTACTCGGCGCTCAAGCACCTGTGCCGCGAAACGGGCGCCATGCAAGACCGGCTGCACCGCCTCATGAGCGAGCAGCTCATTCGCGAATCGTCGCAAATGATGGTGCTCGGCTCGCTTTCCGCCGACGAGCGCGTGGCCGCCTTCCTGCTGGATGTTTCCGAACGCAATGGCCAGCGCGGCTACTCGCATGCGGAATTCAACCTGCGCATGACCCGGGAGGACGTGGGCAGCTATCTCGGCATCACGCTCGAAACGGTGAGCCGCACCCTGTCAAGATTTCAAAAGCGCGGCCTGATCGACGCGCAGGGCAAGCTGATCCGCATCATCGACCTCGAGGGTCTGCGGCACCTGTAATTCATGGCGTCCCCGGGCGGGCCGGCCGCTCGGGGCATCCGCGCCGCGCCTCAGCGACGCGCCATTGACGTTGGCACAACTCCTGCGCAAGGGATAAAGTTTCGTTCTACGCCCACGCAAGGAGAATCGCCGAAATGCATCTCCCGCATTCCCCCACGCTCGCTGCCCGTCTTGCAGAGGCGCGTGCCGCCAGCGACGCCCTCTTCGACGTCGTCAAGCCCGAATTTCTCTACGAGCGGCCCATTCGCGAGCGTCACCGCATCGTGTTCTACATTGGCCATCTGGAAGCATTCGACCGCAACCTCTTCGACAAGCGCCTGTTCGATCTGCCCACCTCGGACGCGAGCCTCGACCAGTTGTTTGCTTTCGGCATCGATCCCGTAGATGGCGCGCTGCCCACCGACACGCCCGCCGACTGGCCCTCTCTCGCCGAGATCCATGCCTACGGGCGCGACGCCCGCAGCCGCATCGACGATCAACTCTCGGCGCTCGCTCTGCCGGCCGATGCCCCGAATCACGACACACCCGGACAGTTGCTGAACGTCGCGATCGAACATCGGCTCATGCATGTCGAGACGCTGACGTACATGCTTCACCAGTTGCCGTTCGAGCAAAAGCGCGTGCCCGGCGCAGCGAGCGCGCGTCCCGACCTTCGCTCCGCCGTCAGGCACGAGATGGTGCAGGTGCCCGCGGGCCGCACGGAACTCGGCATGACGGCCGAGCGCGGCGTATTTGGCTGGGACAACGAATTCGGCGAGCAGCAGGTGGACGTGCCCGCGTTCGAGATCGACCGGTTTATGGTCACGAACGGCGCGTTCCTGGCGTTCATCGAGGATGGCGGCTACCGCATGCGCGAGCTCTGGAACGACGCCGACTGGACCTGGAAGGAAAGCGCACAGGTCGAGCACCCCGTGTTCTGGTTGCGCGGCCCCGAAGGCTGGCAACTGCGCACGATGTTCGAAGATATCGCGCTGCCGCTTGCGTGGCCCGTGTACGTGAGCCACGCGGAAGCCAGCGCCTTTGCGCGCTGGCGCGGCGCGAAGCTGCCGGGCGAGGCGCAATGGCAGCGCGCGGCGCACGGTGCGCTGCCGGGCCACACCGACAACTTCGATTTCCGCGACTGGAATCCGGTGGCCGTCGACGCAACGCCGGACAGCGCCAGCACGTGGGGCGTGGAAGGCCTGTACGGCAACGGCTGGGAATGGACGTCGACGCTCTTCGGGCCACTACCCGGCTTCAAGGCATTTCCGTTCTATGAAGGCTATTCGGCGAACTTCTTCGACGGCCAGCACTACGCGATGAAAGGCGGCTCGCCGCGCACCGCGCAATGCATGCTGCGGCCGACCTTCCGCAACTGGTTCCAGCCGCGTTATCAGTATGTTTATGCGGGTTTCCGCTGCGTTCGGGATTGAGGAATCAAGCGATAGCTGGCACAAAAAGTCAGCTATCGCTTTTATGCTCTCACTTCATGAAAACGCACGTCGAAGAACGATCATCGCACGCGGCAATTTGGGTCACACACTCACCGAAGATCCTCCCAAAAACGGGACAAAGCTGATCGAGATCAAACGATTGGTATGGAGCGGCGCGACCATCTCGCCTGTGGCGACGGTTCGCCTGGCTTCTGTTTCCGTATTGGTGATGGAGTTCTGTTATGGGAATCGGTATGCAGATAACCTATATCGGGTTCCCCGGAACGCCGTCCCTGGAGAGCGAGGCAGCATTGCAGCTTTTGCGCCTGCAAACGTACGCCGCTTACGTTTCCGATTGTTGGTTAACGATCGAGCGTCAGGACACGTCAGCAAGCGCGGAGTACGAGGTTCACCTTTCGATCGGGACGACACTAAGCAGAGCGAAACGTATCGGACGTTGCGTCCGTGATAGCGCGGAAGCAGCTATTCGGTGCGCGTTTAACATTGCAGTCCGGGCTCTCGAACTCATTTCCCTGCATTGCCGCTTGTGATGGCCACAAGCGAGTGCAAAGTCGCATCAGCACACGCAATTTCGCCGGTATGCAGGCTCGTCGCGCCGACTATGGTGGACGCCAAACGCACCGATTTCATCTGAAAAGCGACCAGGAGAAGGCGCTTGCCGCTGGCACAGCGCCGGGCCGTCAACTACCGTAGATATCGATGTACCGCTTGCCATCGCTGTGGACAACGCCGCGATACATCCCTTCGGTGTTGAACGGCATCGATACATGCCCCTCGACATCGACGGCAATGAGCCCTCCCGTGCCGCGCTGCTGCGGGATCGCCTCGTTCACGACCGTGCGCGCAGCTTCATCGACTGTTGCGTGGCCGTACTTCATCCGCGCCGCGACATCATGGGCCGCGACAGCGCGGATAAACGCTTCTCCCGTCCCCGTCGTGGACACGGCCACGCGTGCGTCGGCAAACGTGCCGCATCCGATCAGCGGGGAATCGCCGATTCGCCCGTGGCGCTTGTTCGTCAAGCCGCCGGTTGACGTCGCCGCGGCCAGATGCCCCATTGCATCGAGCGCGACGGCACCGACTGTGCCGAACTTGTGCTCGCCATTGATGAGTCCGCTCGCGTCGCCAGGATCCTGTTTGCGAAGGAGCGCCGTGCCGTCGTGATCAAGCAGTTCGCGTCCGGTATCGCGCACGGCGAGCAACTGCTGCCAGCGAAAGTCGGTGTAGAAGTATTCGGGGCTCTCGAGCGCCAGGCCTTCGTCGGCGGCGAATTGCTCGGCCCCCGCTCCCGAGAGCAACACGTGCGTGGAACGATCCATCACGCGTTGTGCCGCGATGACGGGATTCCTGATGCGAGACACGCTAGCCACCGCGCCTGCGCGCCCGGTATGGCCTTCCATGATGGCCGCGTCCATTTCGTGCGTGCCCGCATGCGTGAATACGGAGCCTCGCCCTGCGTTGAAAAGCGGGCAATTCTCCAACGCGACGACGGCGGCAACGACGGCCTCGACGCTCGA
>Ga0207816_1000364_pt1 | contig 10329 bp, 4 predicted proteins | sample LuqExpMetageno10_FD_187768 | JGI IMG/M metagenome (GOLD analysis project Ga0207816, IMG submission 187768) | Tropical forest soil microbial communities from Luquillo Experimental Forest, Puerto Rico - Sample 10 (SPAdes) | ecosystem: Environmental > Terrestrial > Soil > Tropical forest ... | reverse complement strand
GCGTAGGCTTGCGCGGCGGCGAGGCCTATGCCGCTGGAGCCGCCGGTGACGAGGACAGTTTTGTTTGCAAAGCGCTTCATGACATTCTCCTGGAAGGGGATCGTCTCGATCTGAGACGGTGATGCCATCTTGCCGGCCGGCGCGCTGCCTGCCGTACGACACGCCTGGCGCAAACGTTCGAAACCGTCGAACGTTTGTGCTGCACTGAACCGGCGCCCTTGCCTCAGCCCGTGACCTCGATGCCCTCGACGAGGCGCTTCGCGAGACGCGGTTCACGCAGCCGGTCGATCCACCATTGCAGCGCGCGCCCCACGTGCTCGCCGCGCCACGCCACGTAAAGCACGTTCGGCTCGCGCGGGTTTGCCGTGGCCTTTTCGACCAGTTCGCCGCGCTCGATGAGCCTGGCCGCGCGCCGGCGCGGCACCCAGCCCACGCCGAGGCCGTCGCGCTGCGCGAGGATCTTCGCGCGCATCGACGGCACCGCCAGCTGGTCCTGACCGCCGAGCAGCCCGTAGGCGCGCCCTTGCGTCGAGCGCGCCGAATCGCCCACCGCCACGCCGCGCTCGGCAAGCACGCGCTCGCGCTCGAGCGGCTCCTTCTCCCGCGCGAGCCGGTGGCGCGCCCCGACCGCGAACACCCACTCCATCACGCCCAGCTCGAACCAGTGCAAGCCGTCGATGGCAGGCGGCTCGTTGGTCGCGCCGATGATGAGATCGGCGCGACCGTCGCGCAGCGCCTCCCACGTTCCCGAGAGCACTTCATGCGTGAAGCGCAGCCTGACGCCCGACTGCAGCGTGTCGAAGTCGCGGATCACCGGCATCAACAGTTCGAACTCGAGAATTTCGTCAGTGACGATCCACAAACGGTCTTCCCAGCCGTTCGCGATCTGCCGGACGCGCTGCGTCATGCGCGCGACGTCCTGCATCAGGCGGGCTGCCTCCTCGGCGAGCAGGTGTCCCGCCGGCGTGAGTTGCAGGCGGTAACGGCGGCGGTCGAAGAGCAGCGCGTCGAAGCGCGCCTCGAGTTGACGGGCGGCATGCGAAACCGTGGAAGGCGCCTTGTTCAGGCGCGCGGCTGCGCGCGACAGGCTGCCGGTTTCGCGGATGGCGTCGAGCAACGCCAGTTCGTCTTCGGAGAGCATATGCGACTCCATCGAACGGGTGATCTGGCGATGGTACGGCAGTAACGGGGCGCGAGTCGGGTCACGTGACGCTGTCTTGTGCCGACGCGGTGATCGTCGATGCGCTACCACGCTGCCCGGTAGGCAAGGTGCGCAACGGCGAATTGCGGGAGCGCTTTAGCGGCGCGGTCGCGTAATGGGCGATCGGCCGGTTGCAGGCGGTTAAAAAAAAGCGCCACGTTTGCACGTGGCGCCTTGAAAAGTTCTAGCCATTCCGAGGGCCGTGCTAGAACCTGAGAGCCGGTATTCGGACTGCGCGCCGTGCCTTCGGAAAAACTTACGCAAAATCTGTGCAGATTATGCGTAATGCATAGCGAAAGGCCCATTAAAACCCCGCAAATTTGCGGGGTTGCAGCGCATTACCGAAATCGGGTTCCATTTTTTACCTACGTGCTGACTAAGTCAAGCAAAATCTCGCCAAAATGCGCGAATCATCAAGCATCTGGCATCCGTTACAATGGTCAAACGATTTGCGCCCTAATTTAACGAGGGCTGCACTGATCGGAAGCAAAAAACCGTGCCGCGCAGCAAGCCTGCTTCAGCTCCGGGCCACTCTGCGCGACACAGTAAATCTGAAATCCTGTTTCGGAAAACCGCTTCAGAAAAATGTTCCGCCAATGACTTCCGCATCTGATCCGCTCAATCGCGCCGAAACCCGCCGCGACGAATTGCTCCGGGACGCGCAGCGCGACAAAGACGGCGGCGCCGACGAAGTGACCGCGCTCGCGCGCGGCCTTGCCGTCCTGCGCTGCGTGGCGGCCGCCGACGCGCCGCTCAGCAACCGCGAACTGACCGAGTTGACCGGCATCCCCAAGCCCACGCTTTCGCGGCTCACCGGCACGCTCGTGAGCACCGGGTTCCTCGCCCGGCTGCCCGACAGCGAGCGCTTCGTGCTCACGTCGTCGGTGCTGGAGCTCTCCAACGGTTTTCTGCGCAACGCCGACATCCGCAGCCGCGCGCGGCCGTTCCTCATGCGGCTGGCCGAGCGCACGGCCCTCTCGGTCCACCTCACCGTGCGCGACCGCCTGGACATGGTGGTGATCGACGCGATCCGCCCGCGCACCGCGGTGCTCGTGACGCGTCTGGAAGTTGGCTCGCGCATCGACATGAGTCGCACCGCGGTGGGGCGCGCCTACCTTGCTGCGCTCGACCCGCACGCGCGTGCCGAACTCACCACTGCGCTGCAGACCTCGACCGGCAACGACTGGGGTGTCGTCGGCAGCCGGCTCGACGCCGCGCTCGCCGAGACGGCCGTCCACGGCTACGGGCTCGCGATCGGCGAGTGGTACGAGGGCCTCAACGCCATTGCCACGGCGTTCGCCGGCCCCAACGGGGAGATTTACGCGATCAACTGCGGCGGCGCCTCGCAGCAATGCCCGCGCGAATGGCTCGTCGAGCATGTCGTGCCGCTGATGCGCGAATGCGTCGCGCACATCGTCGACGAAATCGGCGGGGCCTTGAGCCTGTCCCACGCGCCCTGACGGCCCTGCCCACCCTCCTTACAAAAATCCCACACCAGGTGTAACGCCCGTAACGTCTCGAAAGAATCGGCACTGGACTGTAATGAACGGGGCAACGTAGCATCATGCTTTTTGGCGGCAGGGGCCTTCCGCGCCGCGCCGGTTTTGCCGGCTAACCGCGGCTTACGGGGCCGTGGGGCCGTGGGACCGCCACGCTGGCCATCGTCCGCACCGCCAGCCCCCCGCATCTCACGGCGCAGCATTCGGGCCTGCCCGCGGCGGCGCCTGACATCTTGCCTGCGTGCGACATGCGTAGCATCGGCGCGCGTGCGACGCGCCCGCCGCGCCGGCCCGGTGCGCCTCGCTGCCTGCAACACGTAATCCGCTCACACGAGAGCCTTCGAGAACCCGTTACCGTACTGACCGATGGATCAACAAGCCAAGCGCCCGGATTCCCCCCGTCGAGAAACGCCGCCGCAGTCTTCCGCGCAGTCTCCCGCTCAGTCCCCTGCTTCTTCCAGCCCATCCGCTCAGGTCGCCGCGAGGCGCGGCAAGGGCAAGGTCATCGCGCTCGGCGTGGTCATCGTGATCGCCGGCATCGTGCTCGCACGCTGGCAACCGTGGAACAAGGCGCTCTCGGGCGGCAACGCAGCGGCCGCCAGCGGCGCGCGCATGCACCGCGGCGGCCCGGGCGCGATGGCCAACCTGCCGCAGCCGGTGAGCGTGGCGACGGCCAGGGCCGGCGACATGCCCATCGTCATCACCGCGCTCGGCACGGTCACGCCGCTCGCCGACATTACGGTGCGCACGCAACTATCCGGCACGCTGCAGAGCGTCTACTTCGAAGAAGGCCAGATGGTGAAGAAGGGCGACGTGCTCGCACAGATCGACCCGCGCCCCTACCAGAACTCGCTCGCCAACGCCGAAGGCCAGCTCGCGCGCGACCAGGCGCTGCTCGCCACGGCGCGCCTCGACCTCAAGCGCTACCAGACGCTGCTCTCGCAGGACTCCATCGCGAGCCAGCAGGTCGACACCCAGGCGTCGCTCGTCAGGCAGTACGAGGGCACCGTCAAGTCCGATCAGGCCAACGTCGACACCTACAAGCTCGACCTCACCTATGCGCGCATCACCGCGCCGGTGTCGGGCCGCGTGGGCCTGCGCCAGGTCGATCCGGGCAACTACGTCACGCCCAGCGACACCAGCGGCATCGTCGTGCTCACGCAGCTCGAACCGATCAGCGTGATCTTCACGACTTCGGAGGACAACCTGCCCTCCATCATGAAGCAGCTGCGCGCCGGCACGAAGATGCCGGTCACGGCCTACGACCGCAGCAACACCACGATGCTGGAAGGCGGCTCGCTCCAGACCATCGACAACCAGATCGACACCACGACCGGCACGGTCAAGCTGCGCGCGAGCTTCGTGAATCACGAACAGGCGCTGTTCCCGAACCAGTTCGTCAATGCGCGCCTGCTCGTCGATACGATCCACGACGCCGTGATCGTGCCCACGTCGGCCGTGCTCAACGGCTCTCAGGGGCAGTACGTCTATGTCGCGAAGCCCGACAACACGGTGAGCGTGCGCCTCGTGAAGGTCGGGCCGGTCGATGCCGAACGCACCAGCATCGCGTCGGGCCTCGCCGTGGGCGAGCGCGTGGTCACCGACGGCTCCGACCGTCTGCGCGAAGGCGCGCAGATCACGATTCCCGCCGAACACCCGCAGCATGCGAAGGGGGCGTCGGGTGCGTCCGCAGCGAAAGGCGCGTCGTGGGCCGGCGCGGCCTCGGGCGCGCGCCACGGCCACCGTCACGCTTCCCAGACGCAAGCCCAGTAAGCCAGCATGAATCCATCCCGCGCCTTTATCCTGCGGCCGGTCGGCACGGCGCTGCTCATGGCGGCGATCATGCTGGTCGGCCTCGTCGCGCTGCGTTTTCTGCCGCTTTCCGCCCTGCCCGAAGTCGATTACCCGACCATCCAGGTGCAGACCTTCTATCCGGGCGCGAGCCCGGACGTGATGACGTCTTCCGTGACGGCGCCGCTCGAGCGCCAGTTCGGGCAAATGCCATCGCTCAACCAGATGTCGTCGCAAAGCTCGGCAGGCTCCTCGGTCATCACGCTGCAGTTCAGCCTCGACCTGCCGCTCGACGTGGCCGAGCAGGAAGTGCAGGCCGCCATCAACGCCGCCGGCAACCTTCTGCCCTCGGATCTGCCCGCGCCGCCGATCTACGCCAAGGTCAACCCCGCCGACGCGCCGATCCTCACGCTCGCCATCACCTCGAAAACGCTGCCGCTCACGCAGATCCAGGATCTCGCCGACACGCGCCTCGCGCAGAAAATCTCGCAGGTGGCGGGCGTGGGTCTCGTGAGCCTCTCGGGCGGCCAGCGCCCCGCCGTGCGCATCCAGGCGAACCCGCGCGCGCTCGCGGCCTACGGCCTGAATCTCGACGACTTGCGCACGAGCATCTCGAACCTGAACGTCAACACGCCGAAGGGCAACTTCGACGGCCCCACGCGCGCCTGGACGATCAACGCGAACGACCAGCTGACGGACGCCGACGCGTACAAGGACGCCGTGATCGCCTACCGCAACGGCCGCCCCGTCATGCTCACCGACGTCGCGAACATCGTGCAGGGCGCGGAGAACACCAAGCTCGGCGCGTGGGCGGACGGCACGCCCGCGATCATCCTGAACGTGCAGCGCCAGCCGGGCGCGAACGTGATCCAGGTGGTGGACAGCATCAAGGCGCTGCTGCCGCAACTGCAGGAAGCGCTGCCCTCCTCGCTCGACGTGCAGATCGTCACCGACCGCACCACGACGATCCGCGCCTCGGTGCGCGACGTGCAGTTCGAGCTGCTGATGTCGGTGGTGCTCGTCGTGCTGGTGATGTACCTGTTCCTCGGGAACGTCTACGCCACCATCATTCCGAGCCTTTCGGTGCCGCTCTCGCTCATCGGCACGCTCGCGGTCATGTACCTGTGCGGCTTCTCCCTCGACAACCTCTCGCTCATGGCGCTCACCATCGCGACAGGCTTCGTCGTGGACGACGCCATCGTCATGATCGAGAACATCGCGCGCTACGTGGAGGACGGCGACACGCCGCTCGAAGCCGCGCTGAAGGGTTCGAAGCAGATCGGCTTCACGATCATCTCGCTCACGGTGTCGCTCATCGCCGTGCTGATCCCGCTGCTCTTCATGGGCGACGTGGTGGGCCGCCTCTTCCACGAATTCGCGATCACGCTCGCGGTGACGATCGTGATCTCGGCCGTCGTCTCGCTCACGCTCGTGCCGATGATGTGCGCGAAGATGCTGCGCCACACGCCGCCGCCCGAAAGCCATCGCTTCGAGGCGCGCGTGCATGCGTTCTTCGAATTCGTGATCGGCCGCTACGGCGTGGCGCTCGAATGGGTGCTCGCGCGCCAGCGCCTCACGATGATCGTGTTCCTCATCACGCTCGTGCTCACCGGCTTTCTCTACGTGGTCGTGCCCAAGGGCTTCTTCCCGGTGCAGGACACGGGCGTGATCCAGGCCATCACGCAGATGCCGCAGTCGGTCTCGTATGCGTCGATGGCGGAACGCCAGCAGGCGCTCGCCGCCGTGATCCTCGAGAACGAGAACGTCGAAAGCCTCACCTCGTTCATCGGCGTGGACGGCACGAACATCACGCTCAATAGCGGCCGCATGCTCATCAACCTCAAGCCGCGCGACGACCGCAGCGAAACCGCGAGCGAGATCATCCGCGAGCTGCAAAAGAGCGTGGCCCACGTGCCCGGCGCGACGCTCTACATGCAGCCCGTGCAGGATCTGACGATCGACTCGACGGTGAGCCCGACGCAGTACCAGTTCATGCTCACCACGCCCAACATTCAGGACTTCACGACCTGGGTGCCCAAGCTCGTGCAACGCCTGCAGCAACTGCCCGAGCTCGCCGATGTGGCGACCAGCCTGCAGGACCAGGGCAGCTCCGTGTTCATCGAGATCGACCGCGCGAGCGCCGCGCGCTATGGCATCACGCCCGCGACCGTGGACAACGCGCTCTACGACGCCTACGGCCAGCGCATCATCTCGACGATCTTCACGCAGTCGAACCAGTACCGCGTGATTCTGGAAGCCGACCCGGTCATGCAGCACTACACCGACGCGCTGAACTCGATCTATCTGCCCTCCTCCACGTCGACCACGGGCCAGGTGCCGCTCTCGGCGATCGCGAAGTTCCACGAGCGCCCTGCGCCGCTGCTCGTCTCGCACCTCTCGCAGTTCCCGGCCACGACGGTGTCGTTCAACCTGGCGCCCGGCTCGTCGCTCGGCGCGGCGGTCAAGGCGATCCAGCAGGCGGAGAAGGACATCGGCCTGCCGGCCTCGTTCCAGACGCGCTTCCAGGGCGCGGCGCTCGCGTTCCAGGCATCGCTTTCCAACGAGCTGTTCCTGATCCTCGCGGCCATCGTCACGATGTATATCGTGCTCGGCGTGCTCTACGAGAGTTTCGTGCATCCCATCACGATTCTCTCGACCCTGCCTTCGGCCGGGATCGGCGCGCTGCTCGCGCTCATCATGACCGGGCACGATCTCGACATCATCGGCATCATCGGCATCGTGCTGCTCATCGGCATCGTGAAGAAGAACGCGATCATGATGATCGACTTCGCGCTCGAAGCGGAACGCCAGGAAGGCAAGCCGCCGCGCGAGGCGATCTACCAGGCGTGCCTCCTGCGCTTTCGCCCGATCATGATGACGACGATGGCGGCGCTCCTGGGCGCCTTGCCGCTGATTCTCGGCTACGGCGCGGGCAGCGAATTGCGCCGGCCGCTCGGCATCGCGATCGCGGGCGGCCTGATCGTGAGCCAGGCGCTCACGCTCTTCACGACGCCCGTGATCTACCTCGCGTTCGATCGACTCGCGCAGCGCCTGCGCGAGCGCTTCGGCGGCCGATCGGGCGGTAGCTCGCACAGCGCGCCGAGCTCGTCGACGGAGAGCTGACGCGATGAATCTCTCGCGCCCGTTCATCTCGCGCCCCGTCGCGACCACGCTGCTCGCGATCGGCGTTGCGCTGGCCGGTCTCTTCGCGTTCACGAAGCTGCCGGTCGCGCCCTTGCCGCAAGTGGACTTCCCGACCATCTCGGTGCAGGCCACCCTGCCCGGCGCGAGTCCGGAAACCGTGGCGACCAGCGTGGCGAGCCCGCTGGAGCGCCATCTGGGCTCGATCGCCGACGTCACGGAAATGACCTCGCAAAGCTCCGTCGGCAGCACGCGCATCACGCTGCAATTCGGCCTGAACCGCGACATCGACGGCGCCGCGCGCGACGTGCAGGCGGCGATCAACGCCGCGCGTGCCGACCTGCCCACGAGCCTGCGGCAGAACCCGACCTATCACAAGGTCAACCCCGCCGACGCGCCCATCCTGATTCTCGCGCTCACCTCGCCCACGCTCAGCGCGGGCCAGCTCTACGACTCGGCGGCCACGGTGCTGCAGCAGTCGCTCTCGCAGGTGGACGGCGTAGGCGAAGTCGACGTGAGCGGCTCGGCGAACCCGGCCGTGCGCGTGGAACTGGAGCCGCATGCGCTCTTTCACTACGGCATCGGCCTCGAAGACGTGCGCGCGGCGCTGGCCTCCGCGAACGCGAACAGCCCGAAGGGCGACATCGAGTTCGGCCCGCAGCGCTTCCAGCTCTACACCAACGACCAGGCGAGCAAGGCGAGCCAGTACAAGGACCTCGTGATCGCCTACCGCAACGGCGCGGGCGTGAAGCTCTCGGACGTGAGCGAAGTGGTCGATTCGGTGGAGGATCTGCGCAACATCGGCCTGGCCAACGGCAAGCGCTCGGTGCTCGTGATTCTCTACCGCCAGCCGGGCGCGAACATCATCGAGACCGTGGACCGCGTGATCGCGATGCTGCCGCAACTGAAGGCGTCGCTGCCCGCCAGCGTCGAGGTGATCCCCACGTCCGACCGCTCGGTCACGATCCGCTCCTCGCTCAAGGACACCGAACACACGCTCATGATCGCCGTGGCGCTCGTCGTGATGGTGGTGTTCCTGTTCCTGCGCAACTGGCGCGCGACGCTCATCCCGAGCGTGGCCGTGCCAATCTCGATCATCGGCACCTTCGCGGCCATGTACCTGATGGGCTTCTCGCTCGACAATCTCTCGCTGATGGCGCTCACCATCGCGACGGGCTTCGTCGTGGACGACGCCATCGTCGTGCTGGAGAACATCTCGCGCCATATAGAAAACGGCGTGCCGCGCATGAAGGCGGCGCTGCTCGGCGCGCGCGAGGTGGGCTTCACGGTCCTCTCGATCAGCGTGTCGCTCGTCGCGGTGTTCCTGCCCATCCTGCTGATGGGCGGCATCGTCGGGCGCCTCTTCCGGGAGTTCGCGCTCACGCTGTCGCTCGCCATTGCGGTGTCGCTGGCCGTCTCGCTCACGCTCACGCCGATGATGTGCTCGCGCCTGCTCGAAGAGGCGCACGAGAAGAAGGAAGAAGGCCGGCTCGCGCAGTGGCTCGAGCGCGGCTTCCTGCGCCTGCAGCACGGCTACGAGCGCACGCTCGGCTGGGCGCTCGCGCATCCGTTCGTCATCCTCCTCACGCTCGTCGCGACCATCGCGCTGAACGTCGCGCTCTACGTGATCGTGCCCAAGGGCTTCTTCCCGCAGCAGGACACGGGGCGCCTGATCGGCGGCATCCAGGCCGACCAGTCCACGTCGTTCCAGGCGATGAAGGTGAAGTTCGCGGAGATGATGCGCATCGTGCAGGCGAACCCGGCCGTCGAATCGGTGGCGGGCTTCTCCGGCGGACGCGCGACCAACTCGGGCTTCATGTTCGTTTCGCTCAAGCCCAAGAGCGAGCGCAAGGTTTCCGCCGACGAGGTCATCGCGCAACTGCGCGAGCCGCTTTCGAACGTGGCGGGCGCCCGCACCTTCCTCCAGGCCGTGCAGGATATCCGCGTGGGCGGCCGGCAATCGAACGCGCAGTACCAGTTCACACTGCTCGCGGACAACACCGCGGACCTCTACAAGTGGGGGCCGAAGCTCACCGAGGCGCTGCAGGCGCGCCCCGAACTCGCCGACGTGAACTCGGACCAGCAGCAAGGCGGCCTCGAGTCGATGATCGACATCGACCGCGCGAGCGCCGCGCGGCTGAAGATCACGCCCTCGCAGATCGACAACACGCTGTACGACGCGTTCGGCCAGCGCCAGGTCTCGACGATCTACAACCCGCTCAACCAGTATCACGTGGTGATGGAAGTCGCGCCGAAGTACTGGCAAAGCCCGACCATGCTCGACGAGGTGTGGATCAGCACCTCGGGCGGAACGGCAAGCGGCGCGCAGAGCACCAACGCGACGGCGGGCACCGTGACCGGCCCGACCGCGGCTTCGACGGGCGCCACGACCACATCGAGCGCCGCGACCCTCGCCGCAGACTCCGCGCGCAACCTGGCAACCAACTCGCTCGCCGCGAGCGGCAAGTCGAGCGCGTCATCGGGCGCGGCCGTCTCCACCTCGAAGGAGACGATGGTGCCGCTCTCGGCGATCGCCTCGTTCGGGCCGGGCACGACACCGCTTTCGGTGAATCACCAGAGCCAGTTCGTCGCCTCGACGATCTCGTTCAACCTGCCGCCCGGCAAGTCGCTTTCCGACGCCACGCAGGCGATCTACGACACGATGGCGCAGATCGGCATGCCCGCGACGATCCACGG
>Ga0207816_1000358_pt1 | contig 10439 bp, 10 predicted proteins | sample LuqExpMetageno10_FD_187768 | JGI IMG/M metagenome (GOLD analysis project Ga0207816, IMG submission 187768) | Tropical forest soil microbial communities from Luquillo Experimental Forest, Puerto Rico - Sample 10 (SPAdes) | ecosystem: Environmental > Terrestrial > Soil > Tropical forest ... | reverse complement strand
GAGCCACTCATCATCGTCGTGCTCGGCGCGCTGGTCGGCGGGCTTGTCGTCGCGATGTATCTTCCCATCATTCAACTGGGCAACGTGGTGTAGCATCGCTGCCAGATTCCGGTTCCGTCCCATGCCCGTCCCATTTCTCTCCGCGCCCGACACTGCAACGCCGCTCGCCGCCGCTCTCGGCGGCCTGCCCTTTGGCGTGCTCATGGGCTTCGCCATTGCGTTCGGACTCGTCATCGGCAGCTTTCTCAACGTCGTCGTGCACCGGCTGCCGATCATGCTCGAGCGCGCCTGGCGCGCCGATGTCGCCGAAGCGACCGGCACCCCCGGCCCGCTCTTCGAAGACGACGGCCTGCCTGCGCGCTACAACCTCTGGCTGCCGCGCAGTGCCTGCCCGCACTGCGGCCACGTGTTGCGCGCCTGGGAAAACATTCCGGTCATCAGCTGGGTCGCGCTGCGCGGGCGCTGCTCGCACTGCCATGCTGGCGTGAGCGTGCGCTACCCGCTCATCGAACTGGCGGGCGCGGCATGCGCGGCCGGCGCACTGCTCGCCTTCGGGCCTACGGGCAAGGCGCTCGCCGCCTTCGTGCTGTGCGCCGCGCTCATAGCGGCAAGCGCCATCGATCTCGAGCACCAGATGCTCTACGACGAGATCACGCAACCGCTGCTGTGGGCCGGGCTCCTGATCAACTTCGCGGGCACCTTCGCGGGTCTTCGCGAAGCGGTGATCGGCGCCGTCGCCGGCTACCTGGCGCTTTGGTGCGTCTATTGGCTTTTCAAGCTGCTGCGCGGCGTGGAAGGCATGGGCCACGGCGACTTCAAGCTGCTCGCCGCGCTCGGCGCATGGCTCGGCTGGAGCGCACTGCCGCAGATCGTCGTGATCGCCGCGGTGGCTGGCGCGCTGGTCGGCATTGCCGCGACGTTGAGCGGGCGCATGCGTTTCGGGGAGCCGTTGCCGTTCGGCCCGTATCTCGCCGCAGGCGCGATCGTCACACTGTTTGCGGGAACACCGCTTTATGGCGTTTTTGCGTGGGGGACCTGATCAAATGTTCGCGGTCGGATTGACGGGTGGCATCGGCAGCGGCAAGTCCACTGTTGCGGATTGCTTTGCAGCGCGCGGCGTGACGATCGTCGACACCGATCTCATCGCCCATCGCATTACCGCACCGCATGGCGTCGCGATGGCGCAGATCGCCGCGGACTTCGGCCCTGAATTCGTCGCGCCCGACGGCTCGATGGACCGTGCGCGCATGCGCGCGCTCGTGTTCGGCGACGAGTCCGCGCGCAAGCGGCTCGAAGCCATCACGCATCCGCTGATCCGTTCGGAAACCGAACGCGAAACTCGCGACGCGACGGGGCCTTATGTGATCGTGGTCGTGCCCTTGCTCGTGGAGTCGGGCACATGGAAGACGCGAGTCGATCGCGTGCTCACCGTCGATTGCAGCGTGGAAACGCAGATCGCGCGCGTCATGCGCCGCAACGGCTTCACGCGCGAACAGGTGCTCGCGATCATCGCGCGGCAGGCCACGCGCGAGGCACGCCTTGCGGCCGCCGACAACGTGGTCGTGAACGACACCGGCGCTACGCTCGAAACGCTTGCCCACGATGTCGACGCGTTGCATCAGACGTATCTCGAGCTCGCTGCGCAAAAGGCCAGCAAAGCGTAAAGCGGGCCAAAGGCGCACGCACAGGCACTCAGGGTTTCTCGCCAGAACCCGCGCTCGCCCGGCGAGTCGAAACGCATCGCGGGCGCCCCAGAGAATCAACACGCAGTCCAGATTCGCGGGACACATCGGCGAAGTGCCGGGCCGGCGCGATTGCGACCGTAGTCCCACGGCATTAGAATGTGCTGCAATCCGTCACCTACCACGCCCGAGGCGAGCGCGCTTGATTCTTTACGAGTATCCCTTCAACGAGCGAATCCGGACGCTGCTGCGCCTCGAAGACCTGTTCGAGCGCTTCACGTTTTTCCTGACCCAGGAGGATGCGAGGGAACATCACGTCGCGCTCACCACGCTCTTCGAAATCGCCGAAGTCGCAGGCCGCGCCGACCTGAAGTCGGACCTCATGAAGGAGCTCGAACGGCAGCGCCAAACGCTCGCGCCGTTCCGCGGCAATCCTGGCATCGAGCAGAATGCGCTCGAAACCGTGCTCGGCGAAATCGAGCAAACGCTCGCCGGCCTCACGCAGATGCAAGGCAAAACGGGCCAGCATCTGATGGACAACGAGTGGCTCACGAGCATCCGCAGCCGCGCGATCATTCCTGGCGGCACGTGCAAATTCGACCTGCCGTCGTATTACGCGTGGCAGCAGTTGCATGCCGACCAACGCCGTCAGGACATCGCCAAGTGGGTCACGCCGCTCCTGCCGCTGCGCGACGCCGCCGCCATTGTGCTGCGCCTCGCGCGCGAGTCGGGCCAGGCGTCGAAGGTCATGGCGATGCAGGGCAGCTATCAGCAAATGCTGTCGGGCCGTGCGTATCAACTCATGCAGGTGCGCGTGGCACCGGAATTGCGCGTGATTCCGGAAGCGAGCGCGAACAAGTACATGCTCTGGGTGCGCTTCACCGTGCAGGATGGCGATCTGCGTCCGCGGGCCGTCGATCAGGACGTGCCGTTCCAGCTCACGCTCTGCAGCCTGTGAAGTCCGCCGCGTCGTCACTGTCACGCCCGATCAAACGCAACCCAAGTTCTATCGCATGACCACTGTCGTCAAATGTCCCACCTGCGGCAAGGAAGTCCGTTGGGTGCCGGAAAACCGCTTCCGCCCTTTCTGCTCCGAGCGTTGCAAGCAAATGGACCTCGGCGCGTGGGCGGCCGAAAAGTACCGCATCGGTGGCGCCGACGACGAGACGCCGCCTGAAGACGCGCCACCCACGGATACGCGTCAATAAACGGCGCGAAGCGTTTGCGCCAACCGATAAAAAGGCCGCTGTGCATCACGCACAGCGGCCTTTTGCATTGTCGTGGCCCGTCAGTATCACTCCGCAGCGAGCCACTCCAGCACAGGGATCGTCGCGGGCAACAGCGGCTCGACGCTCGCCGGCAGCGACTGCCACACGAACGCCTGGCCTTCGCGACCATGCGGCTCGCCCGTCCACTCGGTCACCTTGCAGAAGAAGAGGCGCACGTAAGCGTGCGGGTAATCGTGTTCGAGCGTGTGCCACAGGTGGCACGCCTTCACGTCGATGCCCAGTTCCTCGTGCAGCTCGCGCGCGAGCGCAGCCTCGACCGTCTCGCCCGCCTCCAGCTTGCCACCCGGAAACTCCCAGTAGCCTGCGTACGGCTTGCCTTCGGGCCGCTGCGCGAGCAGGTAGCGGCCGTCGGGCTGGACCAGCACGCCCACTGCGACTTCCGTCACCGGGCGCGTGTTCGCGCCTGTCCCTGCGCCGTCTTTTGCTGCGTTGGCTTCGGCGCTCATGCCTCTTGCGCCTTCTTGCCCGACCAGTCGCGCGCGAACTGCCATGCCACGCGGCCCGAGCGCGAACCGCGCTCCAGCGCCCAGACGAGCGCGTCGCCGCGCGCCGATTCGACTTCGGCGTCGTCGCAGCCGAAATGGCGCAGCCAGTGGCCGACGATCGTCAGATAGTCGTCCTGCTTGAACGGATAGAAGCTCACCCAAAGGCCGAAGCGCTCGGACAGCGAGATCTTTTCTTCGACGACTTCACCCGGATGAATCTCGCCGTCGGGCATGTGCTTGTACGTCTCGTTGTCGCTCATGTACTCGGGCAGCAGATGGCGGCGGTTCGAGGTCGCGTAGATCAGCACGTTGTCCGACTGCGCCGCCACCGAGCCATCCAGCGCCACCTTCAGCGCCTTGTAGCCCGACTCGCCTTCCTCGAACGAGAGGTCGTCGCAGAACACGATGAAGCGCTCGGGGCGCGTCGAGATGAGATCGACGATATCGCCGAGGTCGTGCAGGTCGTCCTTGTCGACTTCGATCAGGCGCAGACCGTCCTTCGCGTGCGCGTTCAGGCAGGCCTTGATCAGCGACGACTTGCCGGTGCCGCGCGCGCCGGTGAGCAGCACGTTGTTCGCGGGCTTCTTCTGCACGAACTGGCGCGTGTTGCGTTCGATGAGGTCTTTCTGGCGCTCGATGTTCTGCAGGTCGTCGAGCGAGATCAGCGAGATCGCGGGCACCGGCTGCAAAAAGCCGCGCCCCTGGCGCTTGCGCCAGCGGAACGCGATGGCCGCGTTCCAGTCGACGTCGGGCGCCGAGGGCGGAAGCACGGCTTCGAGGCGGCCGAGCAGCGCTTCGGCGCGGGTCAGAAACTTTTCGAGCTTGTCCATGTGGTGAGGGCTTGAATCAGGGGCCGAATTTAAGAACGATAGTCGGCGTTGATGCTCACGTAGTCGTGCGAGAGGTCACAGGTCCAGATCGTGGCCTGCGCGTCGCCGCGACCGAGCAGCACGCGAATCAGGATCTCGCTCTTCTTCATGACGCGCTGGCCGTCCTCTTCGCGGTACGCCGGATTGCGGCCGCCCGCCTTGGCGACGAGCACGTCGTCGAGATAGAGGTCGATCTTGTCGACGTCGAGGTCGGTCACGCCCGCATAGCCGATTGCGGCCAGGATACGGCCGAGGTTGGGGTCCGAGGCGTAGAACGCCGTCTTCACGAGCGGCGAATGACCGATCGCGTACGCGATCTGACGGCACTCGGCCACGTCCTTGCCGCCTTCCACTTGCACGGTCATGAACTTGGTCGCGCCTTCGCCGTCGCGCACGATGAGCTGGGAGAGCGTCTGGGCGACGGCCGTCACCGCGTCGCGCAGTGCGGCATACGCGGGCGAGTCCGTCGAGGTGATCGCGGGCAGGCTAGCCTTGCCCGAGGCGATCAGGATGAACGAGTCGTTGGTCGAGGTGTCGCCGTCGATGGTGACGCAGTTGAACGAGCGGTCGGCCACGTACTTCACGAGTTCGTCGAGCACCGGCTGCGCGACGTTGGCGTCGAAAGCGAGGAAGCCGAGCATGGTCGCCATGTTCGGCTTGATCATGCCGGCGCCCTTGCTGATGCCGGTGAACGTGATCGTGTGGCCATCGATCGCGACCTGGCGCGACACGGCCTTCGGCAGCGTGTCGGTCGTCATGATGGCCCGCGCGGCGTCGTACCAGTTCGCGGCCTTGCGGTTTTCGAGCGCGGCGGGCAGGCCGGCCTTCAGGCGGTCGATGGGCAGCGGCTCGAGAATCACGCCGGTCGAGAACGGCAGCACCTGCGAAGGTTCGAGGCCCGCAAGGCGCGCCAGTTCATCGCAGGTCTCGCGCGCGTGCGCGAGGCCCGGCTCGCCCGTGCCGGCGTTCGCGTTGCCGGTGTTCACCACCAGCGCACGGATGCCCTTGCCGCCCGCGCGCACCGTCGCGAGATGTTCGCGGCACACCGTCACCGGCGCGGCGCAGAAGCGGTTCAGCGTGAATACGCCGGCCACGCTCGCGCCTTCGTCGACGGAAATCACCAGGACGTCCTTCCGATCAGGCTTGCGGATGTTGGCTTGCGCCCAGCCGAGCGTCACGCCGGCGACCGGATGAAGTTGAGCGGGATCAATCGAGGGGAAATTGACAGCCATGGTGGCGACCTGTCGAAATGGCGATGCCGGCCAAGGCGCTGAAGGCCTGGCCGGCATCGGGATTCAAAACGCAAGGCCCGCCACGAGGAGCGGGCCACCGGAATCTACGCTCAAGCCTGCGTCACGTGATCTTGCCGTGGCACAGCTTGTACTTCTTGCCGCTGCCGCAGGGGCACGGATCGTTGCGGCCCACCTTCGGCAGGTCGCTGCCCACCGGCGGCGTATGGCTCATGGCCGCGCCCACCATGGCGGCGGCGGCATCAGCCGCGACCGGTGCGGCAGCCGCAGGAGCCGGTGCTGCGTCGGCTTCGGCAAACTCCGCGTGGCGGAACTCGACATTTTCGAGATGATGGCCCTGCTCTTCGATCTGCTCGGCCGCCTCTTCGAGCTGCTCGGGCGACTGGATCTGCACGTTCATCACGATACGCGTGACTTCGAGCTTCACGGCTTCGAGCATTGCGGCGAACAGCTCGAACGCCTCGCGCTTGTACTCCTGCTTCGGGTTCTTCTGCGCATAGCCGCGCAGATGGATGCCCTGACGCAGGTGGTCGAGCGCCGCGAGGTGTTCGCGCCAGCTGCGGTCGAGCGTCTGGAGCATGACCGAGCGCTCGAACGCGCTGAACGATTCGCGGCCCACCAGCGCGACCTTCTGCTCGTACGCTTCGTCGGCGGCGGCCTGCACGGCTTCGAGAATCTCGTCGGCGTCGATCGACGACGACTCGTTGATCATCTCCTGGATCGCGAGGTCGAGCTGCCATTCGTTGCGCAGCACTTCTTCGAGCTCGGGCACGTCCCACTGCTCTTCGATGCTGCCGTGCGCCACGAACTGGCGCACGATGTCGGTGATCACGCCATGACGCATCGCGCCGATCGTTTCGGTGATGTCATGCGCTTCGAGCAGTTCGTTGCGCTGCTGGTAGATCACCTTGCGCTGGTCGTTCGAAACGTCGTCGTATTCGAGCAGCTGCTTGCGGATGTCGAAGTTGCGCGCTTCGACCTTGCGCTGCGCCGACTCGATCGAACGCGTGACGATGCCCGCCTCGATCGCCTCGCCTTCCGGCATCTTCAGGCGGTCCATGATCGCGCGCACGCGGTCGCCCGCGAAGATGCGCAGGAGCGGGTCTTCGAGCGAGAGATAGAAGCGCGACGAACCCGGGTCGCCCTGACGGCCCGCACGGCCGCGCAGCTGGTTGTCGATCCGGCGCGACTCGTGACGCTCGGTGCCGATGATGTGCAGGCCGCCCGCGGCCTTCACCTGGTCGTGCAGCGTCTGCCACTCGTCGTCGAGTTGCTTGATGCGGCGCGCCTTTTCGTCGGCGGGGATGGCGTCGTCGGCTTCGATGAACGCGGATTGCTTCTCGACGTTGCCGCCCAGCACGATGTCGGTGCCGCGGCCCGCCATGTTGGTCGCGATGGTGACACGCTGCGGACGGCCCGCTTCGGCGACGATCGCCGCTTCACGCGCGTGCTGCTTCGCGTTGAGCACTTCGTGCGGCAGACCGGCCTTCGTGAGCAGGTTCGAGAGCAACTCGGAGTTTTCGATCGACGTCGTGCCGACGAGCACCGGCTGACCCCGCTCGTAACATTCGCGGATGTCGCGAATCACGGCGTCGTAGCGTTCCTTCGCCGTCTTGTAGATCTGATCCTGCTTGTCGAGCCGCTTCGGCACGCGGTTGGTCGGGATCACGACGGTTTCGAGGCCGTAGATCTCGTTGAATTCGTACGCTTCGGTGTCGGCCGTACCCGTCATGCCCGAGAGCTTCGCGTACATGCGGAAGTAGTTCTGGAACGTGATCGAAGCGAGCGTCTGGTTCTCGCTCTGGATCTTCACGTGCTCCTTCGCTTCCACGGCCTGATGCAGGCCGTCCGACCAGCGGCGGCCGGCCATCAGACGACCGGTGAATTCGTCGACGATGATGACTTCGCCGTTCTGCACCACGTAGTGCTGGTCCTTGTGGAACAGCGTGTGGCCGCGCAGCGCGGCGTACACGTGGTGCATCAGCGTGATGTTCTGCGGCGCGTAGAGGCTTTCGCCCTGGCCGATCAGGCCCCACTCGGCGAGCATGCGCTCGGCCTTCTCGTGGCCCGACTCGGTGAGGAACACCTGGCGCGCCTTTTCGTCGAGCGTGTAGTCGCCCGGCTTTTCCACGCCCGTGCCGTCGGCCTTCTCTTCGCCGATCTGCTGCTCGAGCAGCGGCGGCAGCGCGTTCATGCGCACGTAGAGTTCGGTGTGGTCTTCGGCCTGGCCCGAGATGATGAGCGGCGTACGCGCTTCGTCGATCAGGATCGAGTCCACCTCGTCGACCACGGCGAAGTTCAGCGCACGCTGCACGCGCGCTTCGGTCTCGTAGACCATGTTGTCGCGCAGGTAGTCGAAGCCGAACTCGTTGTTCGTGCCGTACGTGATGTCCGCAGCGTAAGCCTGCTGCTTCATCGCATGGTCCATCTGCGACAGGTTGATGCCGACGGAGAGGCCGAGGAAGTTGTAGAGGCGGCCCATCCACTCGGCGTCGCGCTGCGCGAGGTAGTCGTTCACGGTCACGACGTGGACGCCGCGGCCGGACAGCGCGTTCAGGTAGGCGGCGAGCGTCGCGACGAGCGTCTTGCCTTCGCCGGTGCGCATTTCGGCGATCTTGCCGTAATGCAGCACCATGCCGCCGATCAGCTGCACGTCGAAGTGGCGCATCTTCAGCACGCGCTTGCTCGCCTCGCGGCAAACGGCGAACGCCTCGGGCAGCAGCTCGTCGAGCGACGTGCCCTTGGCCACGCGCTCACGGAACTCGACCGTCTTCGCGCGCAGCTGCTCGTCGGTGTACTGCTCGATCTTCGGTTCGAGCGCGTTGATCGCCACGACCGTCTTCTGATATTGCTTGATCAGGCGCTGGTTGCGGCTGCCAAAGATTTTCTGTAAGAAACCGGTGGTCATCGGATCGGTGTCTGCGTCGCGGCTTCGGCCGGGATTCCTGAGGGCGGGTTGAGCTGATCGCGCACCGTCTACGCTGCATGCGCGACGAGCAACCCGGAACCGGAAGGACCTCGGCGGCTTAAGCCCAAAAATGGTGGATTCGAATCGGGCATTTTAGCACGCGCCCCCTCACCCGCCTGTGTCAGCGCGAAGACGGCTCTGGCGCACGCAATGCCCGCACGGACGGCCTTCCCGCCTTGCGGCGAAGGGCCGCGACGCGGCCCTGGCCGAATGGCCCGAAGGCGCGTGGATGGCCGGTGCGCAAGCTACAATGGCGGCATCGAAGTCCCGCAGCGCGGTTAGCCGTGCTCAGCCACGCGGCGCCGCCTGCGCGCTCGTCCATCCTTACGCCACATGAGCCGTTTTTCGCCGTTTTCAAGGTCCAGGGGACCGCGCGCCCCGCAGCCGCTCGCCGAAGTGCTGAGCCGCACGGACGCGTTCGCGCCCTTGCGCGCCGGCGTAGAGCAGATCGCGGCGCTTCAGCGCGACCTGAATGCGCTGCTGCCCGACTATCTCGCCGCGAGCGTGGAGCCGGGCTTCATCAAGGACGGCACGCTGGCCCTCTTCGCCGCGCACAACGCGCTCGCTGCGCGGCTGCGCCATCTGGAGCCGCGGCTCGTGGCTGACCTGCAGGCGCGCGGCTGGGCGCTGGAAAGCGTGCGCATCCGCGTGCGTCCGCAGGCCGTGAAGGACCCCGCGCCGCCCAAGCAGGCGCGGATGACGCCGGCTGGCGCGGCCGCGCTCCAGACGCTCAGCGAAACGCTGGAGCCCTCGCCGCTGCAGGCCGCACTGGCCAGGATGGCGGCGCGCCACACAAAAAAGCGCTGATCCGGCGCACGCAAATCACATCGCGTCGCGCGAAAAGAAAAAGGGCGGCATGGAGCCGCCCTTCTCACTGGCAAATCCCGAAAGAAACTCAGGCGAATGCCGTCTGTGCCTCGTAGCCGAAGCCGCGCGGCGCCTTCTGCGGATCGTCGAACGTGACGATTTCGTAGGCGTCCTCGTGCGCGAGCAGTTCGCGCAGCAGCGCGTTGTTCAGGCCGTGGCCCGACTTGTACGCGTCGTAAGCCGCCAGCAGCGGATGGCCGACCACATAGAGGTCGCCGATCGCGTCGAGCATCTTGTGCTTCACGAACTCGTCGTCGTAGCGCAGGCCGTCGTTGTTCAGGATGCGGTACTCGTCCAGCACGATCGCGTTGTCCATGCTGCCGCCGCGCGCGAGCCCCAGCTCGCGCATCATCTCGACTTCGTGCGCGAAGCCAAACGTGCGGGCGCGCGCGATTTCGCGCACATACGAGGTGTTCGCGAAGTCCACTTCGAGCGCCTGGCCCGTTTTGTCGACGGCCGGATGGCGGAAGTCGATCGTGAACTTGAGCTTGAAGCCGAAATAGGGATCGAGGCGCGCAAACTTGTCGCCGTCGCGGATCTCGACCGGCTTCTTGACCTTGATGAACTTCTTGGGCGCGTTCTGCTCTTCGATACCCGCCGACTGGATCAGGAACACGAACGAAGCCGCGCTGCCGTCCATGATCGGAATTTCCTCGGCGGTCACGTCGACGTAGAGGTTGTCGATGCCAAGGCCCGCACAGGCCGACATGAGGTGCTCGATCGTCGAGACACGTGCGCCGTCTTTCTGCAGCACCGACGCGAGGCGCGTGTCGCCAATCGCCATTGCCGATGCGGGGATGTCCACCGGCGTGGGCAAATCCACGCGCGAAAACACGATGCCCGTGTTCGGCGCCGCCGGACGGAGCGTCAGGTCGACCTTGCGGCCCGAATGCAGGCCGATGCCGACTGTCTTCACGATCGATTTGATGGTTCGCTGCTTCAACATAGTTTTCTGCTCATTGAAAATCCCAATCGGGACTTTTTAACTCATAGCACGAATTATACTCCAGTTGCGCCAAGTCCGTCGTT
>Ga0207816_1000357_pt1 | contig 10460 bp, 9 predicted proteins | sample LuqExpMetageno10_FD_187768 | JGI IMG/M metagenome (GOLD analysis project Ga0207816, IMG submission 187768) | Tropical forest soil microbial communities from Luquillo Experimental Forest, Puerto Rico - Sample 10 (SPAdes) | ecosystem: Environmental > Terrestrial > Soil > Tropical forest ... | reverse complement strand
GAGCCGGTCTATGAGACCATTCCGGGCTGGAGCGAATCGACCAAAGGCGCCCGCAGCTGGGCCGAGCTGCCGGCCAATGCCATCAAATATGTCCGCCGCATCGAAGAGTTGATCGGCGCACCGGTAGCCTTGCTCTCCACCAGCCCTGAGCGTGAAGACACCATTCTGGTGCACGACCCCTTCCTGGGCTGATAAAGGCTAATCCACAAAGACAACGCGCCATTGGCCGAATTGCTATGCGGCCGAGGCGCTGTTATGCAGGGACTCATGGCGAAGAAACTTTTCGATTGCTCAAAGTGCCCGGGCTATTGCTGCTCGTATCACATCATTCCGGTGACCGAGAAAGATCTCGCCCGGCTGGCCAAGCATTTTGGTGTCAGCATCGAGGTGGCGAAAAAGAAGTTCGTCACCAAAGGTCGTCCGGAAGACGCAAAAGACGGGCCTTACAAGATCCGCCGCAAGACCGATGAGCATTACGGTAAGATCTGCCGCTTCTTCGATCAGGAGAAGCGCTGCTGCGGTATTTATGATGCCCGCATGAAGATCTGCCGCGAATATCCGTCAGGCAAATGCGGCTACTACGAGTTCCTCAAGATCGAACGCGACACGCAGGACGATCAGACCCTCGTTGCCGGGACCTGGAACGACTAGAGCTTCAGGCCAGTCCCAGCGACCGGCCGGCCTTGCCATTGCACCATGTGATTCAAGGGCCCATGGCCTTTGCCGAAGCCGGGCGCCGAAGCAATCGCGGCCTGCACATATTCGCGCGCCTTGGACACCGCAACGCCAAGCGGATAGCCCTTGGCCAGCCCGCAGGCGATCGCCGAAGCCAGCGTGCAGCCGGTGCCATGGGTGTGCTTGGTCTTGATGCGCGGGAAGCCGAAGATGTCTTCGCCGTGTTCCCAGACCAACACATCATCGACCGTGGCTTTGGAGGAATGACCACCTTTGATTAGCGCCGCCTTGGCACCCATGGCGCGGATCGCATCGGCCGCTGCGCGCAAGGACTTGCGATCGGTGCGATGAAGACCGGTCAGCTTCCTGGTTTCCGGCAGATTGGGCGTAACCACCGTGGCGAGCGGGAACAGCTCTTTGATGAGGGCTTTCTCAGCATTGGGCTTGAGCAATGCCGAGCCGGAGGTCGACACCATCACCGGATCAACCACCAAAGGAATGCCCTTGGCATATTGGCGCAAGGTCTCGGCCACCACCTTCACAATAGCGGCATTGGCGAGCATGCCGGTCTTGATGGCATCGGCGCCGATATCCTTCAGGCAAGCGATAATCTGCTCGCGCACGATCGCCGGTGTCATCTCCTGCACCGCCGTGACGCCTTTGGTGTTCTGCGCCGTGATGGCGGTGACCGCCGTCATGGCATAGACGCCAAAAGCCGCCGCCGTCTTGATATCGGCCTGGATGCCGGCGCCGCCCGAGGAATCGGAACCGGCGATAATGAGAAGACGGGGCGGGCTCACACTGCGGCTTCCGTAACAGCGGCAGCGATATCGTTGACGATCTGCTTGATCAGCGTTTCGTCTTCGCCTTCGGCCATGATGCGGATCAAGGGCTCGGTGCCGGACTTGCGCACCAGGATGCGGCCCGAACCGTTGAGCTTGCCGCGGCATTCCTCGATGCGCTTCTGTACAGCGGGGCTTTCCAACGGCGCTCCGGCCTTGAAGCGCACGTTCTTCAGGATCTGCGGCAGCGGCTCGAAAAGATGGCAGGCTTCGGAAGCGGGCTTGTCTTCCTTGGCGATCACCGCCAGCACCTGCAGCGCAGCCAAGAGGCCGTCACCCGTGGTGCAGAAATCGTTGAGCACGATATGACCAGACTGCTCGCCACCAACATTGTAGTTACCCTTGGCCATCTCTTCGATGACATAACGGTCGCCCACCGCTGCGCGCGCCAGATTGAGATTGAGCGCGCCGAGGAAACGTTCCAGCCCGGCATTCGACATCACCGTGCCGACCACGCCGCCGCCGCGCAGCTTTTCGAGCTTGCTCCAGCTATTGGCGATCAACGCTAACACCTGGTCACCATCGATGATCTGCCCACGTTCGTCGGCGAGCACCACGCGATCGGCATCGCCATCAAGTGCAATACCTAGATCGGCCCGAACCTCGCGCACCTTGGCACACATCGCATCCGGTGCGGTCGAGCCGCATTCGAGATTGATGTTCACACCATTGGGCTCGACACCGACCGGAATGATCTCGGCACCGAGCTCCCACAACACGGCGGGCGCGACTTTGTATGCAGCGCCATTGGCGCAATCGATCACCACCCGCAGACCATCGAGACGAAGCTTGCGTGGGAAGGTGCCTTTGACGAGTTCGATATAACGTGCCTGAGCGTCATCGACACGCTTGGCGCGGCCGATCTTCGGCGAGGGAGCCAAGCCGTTCTCGAGACCGTTCATCATCAAGGCTTCGATCTGGAGCTCGGTCTCATCTGAAAGCTTGCGTCCATCCGGTCCAAACAACTTGATGCCGTTATCGGTGTAGACGTTGTGTGAGGCTGAAATCATCACGCCAAGATCGGCGCGCAGCGAACGCGTCAGCATGGCTACTGCCGGTGTCGGCAAAGGACCGAATTGGAACACGTCCATGCCCACGGAAGTGAAACCGGCGACCAGCGCGTTCTCGACCATGTAACCGGAGAGGCGCGTATCCTTCCCGATCACCACGCGGCCGTGCACTTCGCCGCGGCGGAAAATCCGGCCTGCGGCCATGCCGACCTTCATGGCGATCTCGGGCGTCATCGGGTGGGTGTTGGCCTGACCACGAATGCCATCGGTGCCGAAAAACTTGCGCGACATCAGCAATTCCCCTGAACGGTGCCGAACCATACCAATACGGCGTAAGGCTTAAATTGACGTTGTGTTACGGCCTATTGCAGCTATCCAGACGGCAAGACCATCTCTCAAGGTAGCGGCGTCGTGGGTGCGGATATAGTCCGCTCCCAGAGAACTTGCAAAAAGTTCGGCGGCCAGGGTCGCCGGGCCTGCTTCCCCAGGCGGGCGGCCTTGCCGTAGGAAGGATTTGCGGGATACCCCGATCAGAACAGGCAGGCCAAACATCCGCTTCAGCTCGGGAAAGCGACGCAACATCTCGTAGGAAGCCTCGCTCCGGCGCCCAAGAAACATGCCCATGCCCGGATCGAGAATGAGGCGCGTCTTTGCAACTCCGGCGCGTTCAAAAGCATCGATCCGTACCGAGAAGAAATCGACGACACGCTGGAAAATATCCTCGGGCGGGATGTCCACGGTGGTAGCGCGCCCCTCCGTCTGCACCGCATGCATGACGATCAGCTTGGTCTCGCTATCGGCGAGCTGCGGATAGATCTCGGGATGAGCAAAGCCATGGATGTCGTTGAGATAGGCGACACCTTGCGAGAGGCACCAAAGCTGAACCTCGGGCGAGAAGGTGTCGATGGAGAGCGCTATGCCCTCCTCCTGCAGCGTCGCGATCACCGGCTGCAGACGCGCGATTTCCTCCACCAGCGGAACAACATCGGCTTTAGGGTTGGAAGCCGCCGCGCCGAGATCAAGAATATGAGCGCCGTCCCGGACGAGCTTGCGTGCCTGCCCTAGCGCTGCCTCCGTTTGCAGGAATTGGCCGCCATCGGAAAAGGAATCCGCCGTGATGTTCACGACGCCGAGAATCTGTGGGGTGCTCATATGGGGAATGTAGGACGGGGGGAGATAAGAAAAAAGCGCGCCACCTGATCGGTAGCGCGCTTTTGAAAGCAAAGAGGGTTACCCCCTCGGGATTAGTGTCCCGGCTGAGGTTCTGGGGCGATGATACCGCCGCTGCGCGGCACACCGGCTGACGGCACAGAAGGACCAGGGCCGCGCTGCGGCTCGGGTTCTTCATATGGCGTGCGTACCGGCGGGATGCCCTTGAGCAGCGCCACGATCTCGTCACCCGAGAGCGTTTCGTATTCGAGCAGGCCGCGGGCCAGGACGTTCAGGTCGCTCAGCTTCTCGGTGAGGATCCGACGCGCGTTGTCATAAGCGGTGTCGATGATCAGCTTGATCTCGGAATCGATCTTCTGCGCGGTGGCTTCCGAAATGTTCTGGGTGCGCGAGACGCTGTGGCCCAAGAAGACTTCTTCCTGATTTTCGGCATAAGCGATCGGGCCCAGGGCATCGGACATGCCGTAGCGCGTGACCATGGCGCGAGCCATGCGCGTCGCTTGTTCGATGTCGCTGATCGCGCCGGTAGTGACCTTCTCGTGACCGAAGACGAGTTCTTCGGCGAGACGGCCGCCAAAGGCGACGCAGAGATCGGCTTCCATCTTCTGGCGCGTGACCGAGAGCTGATCGCGTTCCGGCAGACGCATCACCATACCGAGGGCACGGCCGCGCGGAATGATGGTCGCCTTATGGATCGGATCGGAGCCAATGACATTGAGCGCAACGATGGCGTGACCGCCTTCGTGATACGCGGTGAGGCGCTTTTCCTCTTCGCTCATGGCCATGGAGCGACGCTCCGAGCCCATCAGCACCTTGTCCTTGGCTTCTTCCAGCTCCGCCATGGTGACGACGCGCCGGCCACGACGAGCGGCCAGCAGGGCCGCTTCATTGACGAGGTTGGCGAGATCGGCACCGGAAAAGCCGGGCGTACCACGTGCAATCACTTTGGGATCGACATCGGGCGCGAGCGGAACCTTGCGCATATGGACGCGCAGAATCTTCTCGCGGCCGCCAAGATCAGGGTTCGGCACCACGACATGGCGGTCGAAACGGCCAGGACGCAGCAGCGCCGGGTCCAGCACGTCCGGACGGTTGGTGGCGGCGATCAGAATGACGCCTTCGGTGGATTCGAAGCCATCCATCTCTACCAGCAACTGGTTGAGAGTCTGCTCGCGTTCGTCATTACCGCCGCCGAGGCCTGCACCGCGATGGCGGCCGACCGCGTCGATTTCGTCAATGAAGACGATACAAGGCGCATTCTTTTTGGCCTGCTCGAACATGTCGCGGACACGGGAGGCGCCAACGCCGACGAACATTTCCACGAAATCCGAACCGGAGATGGTGAAAAACGGCACATTGGCTTCGCCGGCAATGGCGCGGGCGAGCAAGGTCTTACCGGTGCCCGGAGGGCCAACCAGCAAGACGCCCTTCGGAATGCGGCCGCCGAGGCGCTGGAATTTCTGCGGGTCTTTGAGGAAGTCGACGATCTCCTTGAGGTCGTCCTTGGCTTCATCGACACCAGCCACGTCTTCGAAGGTCACGCGGCCCTGGCGCTCGGTGAGAAGCTTGGCGCGCGATTTGCCGAAACCCATGGCCTTGCCGCCGCCAGACTGCATCTGGCGCAGGAAGAACACCCACACAGCGATGAGCAGCAGCATCGGGAACCAGTTCAGCAATACGCTGAGCAAGGTCGGCATGCCGTCATCGGGCTTGGCCACGGTGACGTTGACGTTCGGATGCTCCTTCAAGGTGTTCCACACATTCTGGTCCTGGGGAGGAATAGTGGTGGTGAAGGTGCCGCCGCTCGAAAGCTCGCCTTTGGCTTGGTCACCTTGGATGGTGACGGTCTTCACTTCGCCCTGCTGAACCTTCTGGGTGAACTGGGTGTAGGTGAAGGCAGGCGTGGTGGCACGCTGGCTCGACCCCTGAAAGAGGTTGAACAGGAGGACCAAGAGCAGCGCAATGAGGATCCAAAGCGCCAAATTGCGGAGGTTATTCAAGGCGATCCTTTCTCAGAGCGCAAAAATGCAGCAGCAACTCTATCGTATAGATAGGGCGATTTCCCGCCATTGCCAGTTGGAAAAGGGTAAGGATTTTCAGCGGGTACGTCTATCGTCCTGGTGCGCGATTATCGCGATCTTTCCCTTAAGAGATAGTTGGGCTGCGGCGAGGTTTTTCCCGCTCGACGAGCAGCGTTGTAGACCCAAATGCCTGCTTCCGGCGGGGAGCGGGGGCGATGCGACAACCATGCAGGGTGCGCCCTCCCCCTAGGGCATCCTCAACCAGCGCCGAAAACAAGGCCTGAAGTCGCTCAAAGCGCGGGCGGTAGGGATTACCGGATACCAGCATCAAGACCCCGGCCAAAGCCCGCAAAGCCAGTTCCGGCGGAGCTTCTTTAAGGGCAACCGGGTCCAAGAGAACACCGCCCTCCTGGGAACGGCAAGCGCGGGCCACCACGGCTTCCGCAGCCAGTTCCAGCGCGGCCCGGGCCCGTCCCAAATGGGCACAGACCTCCACCAGCCGGGCAGGGGTCAACCCCAATGCGGCCAGCCCCGGCATCGCCTGGCGCATCCGCACCCGGGCAAAACGGGGGTCGGCGTTCATGGGATCGTCGATCCAGGATTGTCCTGCCGCAGCGAGGTGTTCGCGCAACACTGCCCGGGAAAATGTGAGCAGCGGCCGTGCCAAGCGCAGCTCCGCAAAGTCCGGCTCCGGGAAAGGCGCCAGAGCGCGCATGCCCGAGAGACCGTCGACACCACTGCCCCGCGCCAAACGAAGCAGGAATGTCTCCGCCTGATCATCTTCGGTATGGGCGACGTAAATCGCCTTGAGGTGCTTCTTGCGGGCGAAGTCTCCCAGTAGGCGGTAACGGATGCTGCGGGCGGCCGCTTCGATATCCGAGACTGGCGCCACACCTTTGTGGGAGAGGATATGGGCATCTAATCCTGCCGCTCGCGCCCAGGACAGGACCTTCTTGGCCTCTTCCTTGGATTCAGGACGCAAGCCGTGATCGACACAGAGCACCAGCGGCGGCGGCAAGTGTTGCGTCCTGGCCCAATCGCGCAGCAACAACATCAAGGCGAGCGAATCGCTGCCGCCAGACACCCCAACTGCGGCCGGCCAAGGCGCACCGCGCATGCTCGCGGCAAAGCGCGCCTTCAGATCACTGCCCGCTTCCGCGTTATTTGGCGCAGACCTTTTCGCGGGCGCTCGTGGCCTGCGTGAGGATGTTGGGCGGGGCTTGCTTGTATTTGCTCTTGATTGCGCCAAGCGTGAGGCACCCTTCTTTCTTCTCGCCCATGGCGATGAGCGATTGGCCCAGCTTCAGCATGCTCTCCGCACCCTGAGGGCTGGTGGGATATTTCTTGATCTGCTCGGCAAACGCCTGCGCTGCAGAAGGATAGTCTTTCTGCACATAGGCGATATTGCCCACCCAATAAACCGCTTGCGGCGCCAGAGGATCTTTCGGATTGGCATCGGCAAAGCCGCGGAAGGCGGCACGGGCTTCATCATAGCGGGCGCGGGCCAGGAGGTTCATGGCCTCTTCATATTGGCCGCGGGCAGCATCGGCAGCGGGTGCGTTGGCGGGCAGAGTTCCAAGCGAACCGCCGCTGGAGGCGCCGCTCGCTGTACCCGCGGGACCGGAATTGCGCACCTGAGCGTTGAACCCCGCCCCGTTATCGCTGGGCGCCGCCGCTTGGGATGCTGGCGCGCCACTGCCGTCGCAAGGCAGAGCCGCATTCTGACCGCCCGTGCCCATCACTTGGCTCGACAGCGTGCAGAGCTTGTAATCGAAATCCTTCTGCTGCTTGTCGAGACGATCGGTGAGCTGGCGCAGCTGCATCGTCAATTGTTCGTTCTGGCCGGTGGCTTGGCGCAAGGCCTGTTCCAGATCGGAGATGCGCTGGCGCAACTCGGCAATGCCGGAATCCTGATCGTTCTCGCGTTGCTCAGCCTTGAGCCGCGCTGCCTTCTCCTCATCGCTCTCGCCAAAGAGGCCGCGCACCACAACCGGATGCGGCACAGCAAGGTTAGCGGCGGCCGCAGGCATAGCGGTAGAGGCCAGAAGCAATGCCGCCAGCGCGGCGTTCCATTTTCCGTTCATGCGGCTCATCCCGTTCACTGCCTTACTTAACGCGCAAGCACTGTAGGCCAAAGCCCGGCCACACCGAAATTATGCGTAAGACACGCCCCATAAAAAACAAGAGGGAAAAACAAAGGGGCGCCGTTGCCAGCGCCCCCTCATCATTCAGACCTGATCAAGCGATCAGGAATTCGCGCCGGAGGCAACGATGGTCACGCCGCGGCGGTTCTGCGCCCAGCAGGACTCCGTCGATTCGGAGCAGATCGGCTTTTCCTTGCCGTAGGACACCGTGTCGACGCGCGCGGCGGAAACGCCGAGGCTGACGAGGTATTCCTTCACGGCGTTGGCGCGCTTCGCCCCGAGAGCGATGTTGTATTCGCGCGTGCCGCGTTCGTCGGCATGGCCTTCGACGGTCACCTTGATGTTCGGATACTTGGCAAGCCAAGCGGCCTGACGCTGCAGCGTCGCCTTATCGGCGTCGAGCACCGCATACATGTTGTATTCGAAGTGAACCGTATCACCGACATTAACGCGGAGGTCTTCAGCGCTGCCCGGCACGATCGACGGGGCCGGAGCCGGAGCCGGAGCTGCGACCGGAGCGGGAGCCGGCGGCGGCGGCGGCGCTTCCTTCGCGCAACCCGCAACAAGAACAGCAAAAGCGACAGCGGCCAATTTCGGGCCGACAGCAAATTTCTTCATGGTTATCCCAACTCCTCATAGACGCGCGGAAAGCCGACTGCGAGAGCTTCCGCGCTTGATTTCGCACCTACCCCAATACGCCCTCGGTCATGGGGATTGTACGGACTTTGCACCTACTGGATCAAGGGCGACCAAGCCGGATCTGACGCATCCCCCGGCGTCGCAACACGCCTGAGATTGCGTCCGGTGATATCCACCGACCAGATTTGAGAGCCCCGGCCGCCTTGAATCGTTCTGGTGAACATTAAAACCCGTCCATTTGGCGCCCAGGTCGGACCTTCATCCTGCCAGCCATTGGAGAGGATACGTTCACCACTGCCGTCGGGACGCATAACCCCGATGCGGAATTGTGCACTCTGCACACTGGTAAAGGCGATCAAATCCCCGCGAGGTGACCACACCGGCGTGCCATGATGCCCTTCTCCGAAGCTGATGCGATGGGGATTCGAGCCGTCCACATTCATGACGTAAATCTGCTGTGAACCGCCGCGGTCGGATTCAAAAGCGATCTGTTTGCCATCCGGCGAGAAGGATGGCGCCGTATCAACCGCTGGATCAAAAGTCAGGCGCTTACTCTGACGCGTGCGCAAATCCATCAGATAGATGTCGGAATTGCCGCCACTCTCCAGCGTCATCGCCACAAGATTACCATCCGGCGAGAAGCGTGGCGAAAACGTCATATTGGGGAAATCGCCGAGCTTTTCCTGACGCCCGGTTTCAAGATCGAAGAGATACACGCGCGGCTTGCCTGTGGTGTAGGACATGTAGGCGATCATCTGCGCGGTGGGGTTGAAGCGAGGCGTTAACACCAAAACCCCATTGGTGAGATAGCTCGCATTGGCGCCATCTTCATCCATGATGGTCAAACGCTTCACGCGCTTCAGAGCCGGGCCTGATTCCGAAATAAAGACGATACGGGTGTCAAAATACCCCTTCTCGCCCGTGATGCGCTGATAGATGGCGTCCGAGACCATATGCGCGATACGCCGCCAATTGCTCGGCTGGGTGAAATACTGCAACCCCAGCATCTGGCTTTCGCCGTACACGTCCCACAGACGAAAATCGACCCGCAACCGGCCATCCGGTTGCATCGCCACCTGGCCGGTGACCAAGCCTTGCGCCGTGATGACACGCCAGTTCTGGAAATTCGGCGCCACATTGATGTTCGAGATCTGGTCGATATAGCTCTTGGGATCGAGCGGCCGGAATAAGCCCGAACGCTCCAGATCGGCCCGCACCACTTTGGCGATGTCCTGACCATGCGCGGCATCCGTTGGTGATGGCGCCACGAAATCAGGAATGGCAATCGGCAGCGGCTGAATGTTGCCTTGATTGACGTCGACCTGCAGCGCCGCAAAGGCCGGCTGGCCGAATGCCAGGGCAACAAGGGCGATCAAAACCATCGCGAGTTTGCGCATCGCTCTTTTCCTCATTGTTCAAGCTGGCGCGGGTCGAAGACGAAGGTAAAATTGCGCCAAATAGCATAACGGTCGGCAGGCAGCTTATAGGGCGAACAGGTGTAAATAGCACGACGCGCGGCCCCTGCCGCCGCCGTCATGTAAGGATCACCCGCCGCGGCAGCAGCCGTTTCAGGCGCCAATTGCGGCGGCTGCGCGACAGAACCGTCGCGGTTCAAAAACACGTCGTATTTGACGATCAGCCGCTCGGGATGAGGCGTGCCGGTGGGCGGACTCCAGCAGCGGTAAATCTGGCTCTGCAGGAGGGCGGCGAGATCGGCCGTCATGCCGGTCTGGGCCCCGACGCCTTTGATATCGCGCGAACCAAGCTTGGCGTTGGACGGTTTCTTCTTGGACAACAGCTTTTCGATATCGTTGATGTCGAACTTGGCCTTGTCCTGCGGCTTATCCTTCGGCTTCGGCTGCGGTTTGACATCCGGCGCAAGCTCGAATTTCGGCAACATGTTCAGTGTGCTCGGAGCGAGCATCCTGCTGCCCTTCCTCCCGATGGCCCCGATACAGG
>Ga0207816_1000354_pt1 | contig 10476 bp, 8 predicted proteins | sample LuqExpMetageno10_FD_187768 | JGI IMG/M metagenome (GOLD analysis project Ga0207816, IMG submission 187768) | Tropical forest soil microbial communities from Luquillo Experimental Forest, Puerto Rico - Sample 10 (SPAdes) | ecosystem: Environmental > Terrestrial > Soil > Tropical forest ... | reverse complement strand
GAGGTCGTCGGCGGTGAGCACCGCATGCACGCCGGGATGCGCGAGCGCGCGCGACTTGTCGATGCGCTTCACGCGCGCATGCGCGTAGGGACTGCGCACCATCACGCCGAACAGCATGCCCGGCATCTTGATGTCGTCCACGTAACTGCCCTTGCCCTGGATGAAGCGCGGGTCTTCGCGGCGCTTGCGCGAACAGCCCATGCCTTCGAGCGCGGCGAGACGTTCGAGATTGGCGTCCTGATTGCCCATGACGTGTCTCCCGGCGCTCAGTGCGCGTGCGCCGCGCCCGCTTCGAGGAGCGGATGCGAGGTTTCGGCCGGTTCGCCGCGCAGCTTGCGCGCCGCGTATTGCACGGCCTTCACGATGTTCTGATAGCCCGTGCAGCGGCACAGGTTCCCCGCCATCCAGTAGCGGATTTCCGCTTCCGTGGGATCGGGGTTCTCCTGGAGCAGGCGATATGCGCGCATCAGCATGCCCGGCGTGCAGAAGCCGCATTGCAGACCGTGCTCCTGCATGAAGCCCTCCTGCAGCGCATGCAATGTGCCGCCTTCGGCGAGCCCTTCGACGGTGCGGACCTGAGCGCCCTGTGCCTGCACCGTCAGCAGCGTGCACGACTTCACCGACATGCCGTTGAAATCGACCGTGCAGGCGCCGCAATGCGACGTCTCGCAACCGATATGCGGGCCCGTGTGCTGGCACTTTTCGCGCAGCGTATGAATCAGCAGCTCGCGCGGTTCGACGACGACGTCGACCTCGCTGCCGTTGAGGCTGAACGACACCATGGTTTTGCTGGCCATTTCGCGTGCTCCCTGAGTCAAGGGCGTGCCGGGCTCGCGGCCCGTTCGTGTGCCATGTCGAGCGCCCGGCGGACCATCTCGCCCGCCATCGCGCGCTTGTATTCGGCGTCGCCGCGCAAATCCTCCACCGGATTGCACGCCGTCATCGCGAGCCGCGCCGCTTCGTCGAGCGCGCGTGCGTCGAATGGCTTGCCGACGAGCGCCCGCTCGGCGTCCGCCGCGCGGATCACCGTGTCGCCGACATTCGTCAGAGCAATGCGTGCGTGCTCGACATTGCCGCCACCAAGGCGCAATGTGACGGCCGCCGCCGCGGTCGCGAAGTCGCCGGTCTTGCGCTTGAGCTTCGCGTAGCAATAGCCGGTGCCGGGCGGCGGGATCGGAATGCGGATGCCGGTCATGATTTCGTCTGGCTCGAGCAGCGTCGCGTAAGTGCCGACGAAAAAGCCGTCGGCGGGCACCACGCGCTCACCCGCTGCGCCTTGCAGCACGAACGAGGCATCGAGCGCGATCATCAGCGCGGGATGGTCGTTGCCGGGGTCGCCGTGCGAAAGATCGCCGCCCAGCGTGCCCCGATAGCGAACCTGCGGATCGCCGATCTGCCGCGCGCCCTCGACGATGAGCGGACAGCGCGATTGCAGCAGCGCGGACCAGATCAGCTCGTTCTCGGTCGTCATGGCGCCGATCCACAGCGTGCCGTTTTCCTCGCGGATGCCCTTGAGTTCCGCGAGCCCGCCAAGATCGATCAGATGTTCGGGCTGCGCGAAGCGCAGTTTCATCATCGGCAACAGGCTGTGGCCGCCCGCGAGCAGCTTCGCCGTATCGCCATGCGCGCCGAGCAGCGCGAACGCCTCGGACAAGGTTTGTGGAGCGTGGTATTCGAATGGGCGGGGAATCACACTGGTCTCCTTATTGGCATCGTCCTGAAAGTCAGGATTTCACAATGCAACGCAGCAATTCAACGGGTTTTCTCGAACGGCGTCCTGGCTGCGCGGGGTGGCGGAAAACTTGCGTGAAAGGGGGAAAGGTCATAAAACGGAGGCAGCGTCCCGCCGCCTTAGACGCCGCGCACAACGCCGCGGCCGCATCGGGGAGAACCCTGGATGAAACCGTTCGAGCACAGCATGCCGACCACCGACGCGCGCCGCGCCGAGACCTTCCAGCACCGCCTCGAGCAGTTCAATCCAGGCGTGGTGTGGCTGGACGCGCAGGGGCGCGTCAGCGCGTTCAACGACGTCGCGCTGCAGATTCTCGGGCCCGCCGGCGAACAGTCGCTCGGCGTCGCCCAGGACAAGCTGTTCGGCATCGACGTCGTCCAGCTGCATCCGGCGAAGAGCCGCGACAAGCTGCGCTTCCTGCTGCAGTCGCGCGACGCCGGCGGCTGCCCGGTGAAGTCGCCGCCGCCGGTCGCGATGATGATCAACATTCCCGACCGCATTCTCATGCTCAAGGTTTCCCGCATGTCGGACATGAACGGCACATGCGGCACCTGCATGATCTTTTACGACCTCACCGACCTCACGACCGAGCCAACGACCGAGCCAACGGCGGAGTCGCTTGCCGGCGCGCCCACGCCGCCGCGGCGGCTCTTCAAGATTCCGGTGTACCGCAAGAACCGCGTGATCCTGATCGACCTGAAGGACATCGTACGCTTTCAGGGCGACGGTCACTACACGACGATCGTCACGAAGGACGATCGCTACCTCTCCAACCTCTCGCTCGCAGACCTCGAGCTGCGCCTCGACAGCAACACGTTCCTGCGCGTGCATCGCAGCCACATCGTGAACCTGCCGTACGCGGTCGAACTCGTCAAAGCCGACGACAGCGTGAACCTCGTGATGGACGACGGCGAGCGCAGCGTCGTGCCGGTGAGCCGGTCACGCGCCGCGCTGTTGAAGGAGTGGCTCGGGGTGGTTTGATGGCGGGTGCCTGGCGCTCTGTTTCAGTCGCCCCGATGGGCGTTGCGCAGGCGGCGCCGCTAACGCGAGATGACGATTGTCATCTCCGATTCGTACATGATCCGCACGCGGCTGTGGTGTCTGAGCGTCGACATCACTTCGACGAGGTCGGGGCGGCTTACCCGAACCGATCGGGCGGTGCCTGATTTGTCCTCGATGGTCAGGAGGTTGAGCTTGCGGTCGATGCCGGTGACTTCCGTCACGCCGCTAAAGACCCGAAGCACCTGGAAGTTCTCCTGGTCGGCGCCCGACGAATGCTGGGTCACCTTTGCCGTGTGCTTCAAATGTGTGAGCGTCACGCCCTGAGCGGGCGTCAACGCGGTCACGTACGGTTCCATAAAGCGCGTCGTTAGTTTGTCGCCGACCTTGACCACGTTGAGCACGTCGCGGTGATCTTTCACACTGAAGCTCAGGTCATCGTGGCCCGGCACGGTGACGACGATGAGTGCGTTCTTCTGGTCGATCAGACTGATGGTACCGCTTTCCGTGTCGATCGAGGCGCCGCTTGGCACGGCTGGGGCGCTCGCCGGGGCGTTCGACTCGTCCGCGCGGCACGTGGGCACCCAGCACAAGCCGATGACCGCGACGCAAAGCGCACCGCAGCACGCGACAGGGATAGATGAATTCGTTCGGAACAGCATGGCAGTCCCCCTGGGGCGATCAGGTGCCGCTGCGCCAGCCCGGAACCGGCGCGGGTTTTTTCGCAGCGTGGCACCGCAATGGGACGCAGACCATAGGACCTTGGTCCTATGCGATCACGCCTGGCGTGCTTTCCCGCGCGCCTCGTATCCCGCGCAACGAAATGTTCGGCGTCGCGCAGAATCTCGCTTTCCACACTCGACCATGCGATTCGATTCCCGATATGATCGCGGGTGATGCCGCACGTCTTTTCGCCGGCGCAGGCCATGCGGAGCCGGCAACCTGTTTCATCAGATTTAAGAAGCATGCAGCGCATGCCTGCATGAACGGCGTTTTCACCGCGCCGGCGCCTGAATCCTCTGACCACCGCTGGACTGCCGGGCTACGTCACCGGCGACAGGAGAGACGTGGCATGATCGGCAATTTGATCGACATCGCAAGGCAGATCCGGCAGAGCGAAAGTTTCAAGAACACGCTCAACACGCCCGCACGCCTTTCCCTGCATGCGCGGCAGCGCATGAACCGTGGTTACTTCGTCATCGAGATCCGCGCGAATTCAGGCTTTTTCTCCGTGATGCAGATCGTGCTGTGCTGCCTCCTGTATTGCGATGAAAGGCATTTGACACCCGTGATTTCCGCGCGCGGCGGCAGCTATGGCGATGCGCAAGGCAAGGTGGACTGGCTTGGCGAATGCTTTGATAACATCGCGCCGTCGCCCGTGCCGCCCGCAGGCCGGCGTTTGCGAACGTCAATCGTGAGCGATCTCAGCGATCTGGGCTTTCGCCGTTACGAGTTGGGCCTCGAACTCAAGCGGGCGAGCAGCGTGTTCCTGTCGAACTATCGGCCGACAGCGGCGATCCTCACGGAAGTCGAGGACATACGCCAACGACTCGGCATTGGCGCATCGACGCTAGGCGTGCATTTTCGCGGCACCGACAAGAAATACGAAGCGCATACCATCGAATGGGATGCGCTTTGCCGTATGGTCGAGAAAACACTCGCCGCCGAGCCGCATCTGACGAACATCTTCGTGTCCAGCGACGAGCAGGCATTCCTCGATTTTTTCGTGAAGTGGGGGTTCGCCGTGCCCGTCAACGTGGCGCCCGCCAGACTGCTCGCGACGGGCGTGAAGCCCGTGCACTTCAGCGGACATCCGGGGCTTGCCATCGGCCGCGAGGCACTGGTCGCGAGCCTGCTGCTCGCGAGTTGCGGGTATCTGATGAAGACGCCTTCGTACCTCTCGGCGTGGTCGAAGGTTTTCAATCCGTCGCTGCCGGTGAAGCTCGTGGTTCCGCCACGCGAAAACGCCTTCTGGTTTCCCGATAGCCAGATCTGGATCGAGCAGCAAAGGAGCGGCGGCGACCTGGCGAATCTCGACTCGCAAATCGCACAATCCGCACGATCCGATTCGCCCCTCGCTCAAACCAGGCCGACCGCCTGAAGGCGTCGCGGTTCGCCGCGTACCGATAACGGATCACATCGTCTGCAGTGTGCAAAAGGCCTGGTCACCTCGCGGTTCCCAGGCCGCCTGCGACTCAGTGCATGTCCCCAATGGAGACACGTTCCGACAAGGCATTCGTGTCACGTGACGATGACGCGGCCCGGATCTCGTAGCTTCCGCTGTGCACCTGCCACGCGTGCGTCGCGACATTCCATGTGGCGAGGCGACGCGCCGGGATGACGACATTCACCTGTTGCGACTGTCCGGGGCGCAAGTCGACTCTCGCCCATCCCACCAGACGCTTCGGCGGCTCGCCCAATCCGGGTGGCAGCGTGGCGTAGACCTGTGCAACCTCGGACCCGGCGCGCGAACCGGTGTTGGTGACGGTGAAGGTGGCGGTCACGTTGCCCCCATGACCGGCATGTGTCCTGAGCCCCGAGTACGAGAAGTTCGTATAGGAGAGACCGTAGCCGAAGGGGAACAAGGGATCGATGTTCTTCGCATCGAACCAGCGGTATCCCATCAGGAGTCCTTCGCTATAGACGACATTGAGATTGTTGGCGTCGATCGTCGGCTGCGGAAGATCGGCTTCCTGCCGCGGGAAGGTGATGGGAAGCTTGCCGGACGGGTTCACGTCGCCGAACAGGATGTCTGCAATGGCCTGCCCCCCTTGCACACCCGGATACCACGCCTCCAGTACGCCGTGAACGCTATCGAGCCACGGCATCGTGACGGGACTGCCGTTCTCCAGCACGATGATGGTCCGCTTCGCCCTGGCGGCCACCGCGTTGATCAGCGCGTTCTGGTCGTAACTCTGGTTGCTCGGGTCGGCCTTGCTGTCCGGCAGCGACAGGTTCGCCAGATCCGTGCCCTCGGACTCCCACTGCGTGGCGAACACGATCGCCACATCGGCGTTAGCCGCTGCGCTGGCCGCGGCCGCGGCGTTCGTGCCGTCGAGGTACGTCACCGTGGCCTGCGGCGCCTTCGCCTTGATGGCGCTGAACGGCGAAGACTTGTACCAGGTCGCACACGACGAAAGCAACGGATTGCCTGACTGGCAACCCGACACCGCATTGCCGTCGGCTGCGGGCACGCCGCCAGACCCGCCTCCCGACAACACGCCGACGTCGGCATGACCACCGATTACGACGATCGACTGCAGGCTGCCAGCCGCGAGCGGAAGGACCGGCTGGTTGCCGCCAGCTGCAGACGCATTCTTCAGGAGTACCATCGATTCTCGCGCGACGGTCAGCGCGTCACGGTTGCCGGCCGTCTGGTCGACCGAGCCTCCGGGCGTCGGCGGGTTATCCATGATGCCCATGGCGATCATGGTGCGAAGCTTGCGGAAGACCATGTCATTCAGACGCGAAACCGGGACGGTGCCCGCCTGGACCGCGCTCTTGAGCGCACTGCTGAAATACGACTGGATGCCAAAGGATGAACCCGCCGTGCCGAGATCGCCTGGCTGCTCCTCGTCCAGCCCCGCCATCGCGGAGGCGACCGTAGTGTGGTTGGCCGTCCAGTCCGACTGGACTTTGCCCTTGAATCCCCATTCGTTCTTCAGGATGGTCGTCAGCAGATCCGGGTTCTGGCAGGCGTACACGCCATTGACCAGGTTGTACGAGCACATCACATTGCCAGGATGCCCCTCGCGCACGGCGATCTCGAATGCCAGCAACTCCGTTTCGCGCATCGTCCTTTCATCGACCACCGAATTGCTCGTCATCCGGTTCGTTTCCTGGTCGTTCATCGCGTAGTGCTTGACCGTTGCGATCACGTTCTGCGACTGCGTTCCGATCGTTCGCGCGGCGCTCATCGTGCCGGCCAGAACCGGGTCTTCGCCCATGTACTCGAACGTGCGGCCATCACGCGGCTCGCGTGCGAGATTGACCCCGCCGCCGAGTCCTTCCGCGTAACCGAGCACACGCAGCTCGCGCGCAATACGCGCCCCGTAGGCCCCCGCGAGCGTCACGTCCCAGCTCGAGGCGAGCGCAATCGGGGGAGGAAAGGCGGTGGCATGGGCGTTCTGCACATTCACGCCGCCGGCGGAATCCGCCGTGGCCAGCGGAGGAATGCCCAGACGACTGACGCCGGGGATGTAGCCCGCGCCCTGCACCCACGAAGGAAACGGTCCGCCAAGACCGACGGTCGGAATGCCCGTTCCGTGTACCAGCTGAATCTTTTCGTCCAGTGTCAGTTGGGAGACCAGCACGGCCGCGCGCATGTCGGCCAGGTCCCCTTTCTCTTTCCAGGCGGAGCCCGGCTGTGACTGGCCCGAAGCGTCCGAAGCATGGGAAAAGAACTTCGACAGAATTGAAAATGGGCTGGCGCCCCATGCGTCGTTGCTAGCAGCCTGATCCGCGTACGCCGCGGAACCGGCGCACAATGCGCCGGCTACAGCAATTGCGATTTTCTTCGCATTCCTCACGATGTCTCTCCTGGGTTTTCCGATTGCGATATCTACGGCCCGCACGTGCGGGGACGTAATCGGACTACATTTTTTTTCTGCTTTTTTAGTGAATTGCCCTACGTAGCGCGATGACGATATCACCGTGAGAAACGGTTGCGCTTATCGTGGCGTCGCGGAACTTAACCCTACGTCGCGGCATCAGGGTAAGCCTTAGCCCTTCGGCAGTTGCCGTTTCCAATTGGCATGCATGCCGTTTACGAAGTCGTCGCAAGGATTCGGGCCGGCCGTGCATTGGATTATGCGTATCCAATATCCGCACGCATCGGGCCGTTTGAGGTTTGAACCAGGGATGCTAGAGTCACCGGATCACTGCGGTTAGCCGAGGCGGCGTTTCTCCGTTCCATGGTGTCTCTCATGAAGACCGACCAAAAAACCGTTTCGAACGTCCTTGCCCAACTTTCGCTCAGATCTGCAGTTGAACATGGCATGTCGCCGCACGATTTCACGCGCCTCACCGGAATAACGGAGGCCGAACTCGCCCATCCGGGCGGCCGCATCCCTGCCCACAAGCACATTGCGATGCTCAATCTGCTTGAGCCTGGCCTTCAGGCTTCGGAGCGGCTCGAAATATTCTCCGATTATTCCTTTCGGGCGCCCATTAGCACGTTGTTGGCAATCGTCACGAATTGCGCGACGTTGACGAAGGCGTTCGACCAGTTCCTGCGCTACCGGGTCCTGATCGGCAATGTCGATACCGTGAAGATCAAGCGCGCCGGCCAGACCTTCGAATTCGAATACGTCATGGACGGCGCCGGCAGAACCTCATCGAGCGCCTTTTACAATTTTCTCCTGCTGCTCCGGCTGGCCGGGCAATACGACGAAGACAAGCCGTATTCCGCCCATATCGAGCTGACCGGAAAGCCTTTTTCACCCGCCCCCCAGCTATCGCATCTTTGCGGCGCGAAGGTTCAATTCGGGCAAAGCCGGAACAGGATGCTTTTGAAATCGGGTTCGGCGGACATACCGTTTCGAAAATATAACGAATTCACCGAAAACATACTCTGCGGACAGGCCAATGCCGATATCAGCCGCTTTCTTTCCGGCCATTCCTTTTCTTCGAGAATCGAAGATTTCGTGATGAAGATGCTGCGGGAGTCGCCTTCCGGTCAACCATTTGCCAACCCCATGGAGGAAGTCTGCGAGCGTCTCGGCATTTCCCGCTCGACACTGCACCGCCGCTTGCAGAGCGAAGGGACGAACTTCCAGGCCATCCTCGCCCATGCACGGCTCGTGGAGGCGCGGCGCCTGCTGCCGCTAGCCGATATTTCGGTTGCCGCAGTGAGCGACTATCTCGGCTTTTCATCGCCCTCGGCATTCTCGCGCTTCTTTCTCGAGAACAGCGGCAAGTCCCCCTCGCGCTACAAGCTCGAAAATTGCAGGCTCTAGCCCCGGCAGATTACGAAACGGTGACTATTCGCACGGGCGTGCTACGCGACGCACTTCGCGAGGTCTCCAGACGCGACGACGCGAACGGGCCGAACGCGTTCCTGCGCAGTCACGCAATCGGGGCAGACCGCTTTCGCTGCCCGTGCTGGCTTCATCGAGAGCGACGGACGCCATGTCACAGCATGGGTACGGGTTCAGCGCAGGAAAGTCGGTACTTCGCTGCGCCGGCACGAAAACACGGGTGAGTTCGAAAAAGATGCGTCTCAGCATGAGTCGTTATCCGGGATGACTACTGCTCCGGACGCCCTTGCCCGATAAGTGTCTGATCTGTCCGCCGCGATGCTTCTGATCGCGTGCAGCCAGCGTCGATGCTGGCCTTCGCCGGGACGTGGATAGTGCCAGAGCGCCGGCGAGTGACCGGACCGCTTGCACCTGACATTCCATCAGCGCAAATTCTCCCTGGAAAAAATTCCGGGAACAAGCCCTTCAGCGAAGATCGATCTCCGGCATCGAGGAAATCGCGAACGGCGGTGTGCGCGCGATCGGCGCTGCGCGAACTGCCGTGTTTCCTGGTCTACAGTGCAAGGTAACCATCGAACCCGCGCGGAGGCACGCCATGGAGGAAGCACGCATACGTGAAGCCCTGGACGCCCACTGGCGTGCATCGGCAGCCGGCGATCTGGACGCCGAGCATGACATCTACGATGACAACGCGATCTGTGACTACCCTCAATCAGGCGAGCGAATTGTCGGGCGAGCCAATTTGCAGGCGCTGCGAAGCCATCATCCCGACAAGCCATCGGGCTTCGATGTAAGGAGAATTCAAGGAAACGGGACACTGTGGGTGACGGAGTACATCATTTTGTACAACGGGCGGGCAACCTGCACGGTAAGCATCATGGCGTTCCGGAACGCCAAGGTCGTCCACGAGACCCAGTATTTCTCGGAGCCCTTCGACGCGCCCGAATGGCGAAGCCAATGGGTCACGCAAATCTCGTGAGGGCGCGCAACGCCCTCACTTGAGCGCCGCCACCTCCTCGATCTCGCCCGCCACCGGCACGCTGCCCGACGGACTCATCATGCGCGGCTGCAGCATCAGCGCGACGAGCCCTGTCCAGCCGGTCTGGTGCGATGCGCCGACGCCGCGTCCGTTGTCACCGTGAAAGTACTCGTGAAACAGCACGAGATCGCGGCAACGCGGATCGGCCTGCAGCAGCGGGTAGGCACCCATGACAGGGCGCTCGTTGTTGCGGTCGAGCAGGAAGAGCGTCGTGACGCGGTGGGCAAGCTCGTCGGCGATCTGCTCGAGCGACAGCTTCTTGCCCGAGCCGGTCGGATATTCGACGAGAAAGTCATCGCCGTAATAGCGGTGGAATTCGTACAGCGACTCGATCAGCAAATAGTTGACCGGCATCCACACCGGACCACGCCAGTTCGAATTGCCGCCGAACACGCGCGTATCCGATTCGGCGGGAAGGTATTTGACGGAGAAGTTGCAGCCGTTGTGACGGTAAACGAAAGGCGTTTCGAGGTGGGTGCGCGATAGCGCGCGCACGCCATGGTCCGAGAGGAACTCGGCTTCGTCGAGCACGCGGCGCAGGAGCGCCTTCATCCGGTGCCCGCGCAATAGCGAGAGCAGCAGCGCGTTGCCCTTGCCCGGCTCGTTCCAGCGCGAGACGAGCCGGGCAAGGTCGGGTCGGTGCTGGAGGAACCAGACGAGCCGGTCGCGCAATCCCGGCAGGCCGCCGTGCACCCGCTCCTCGAGCACGCGCACCGCGACATTGAGCT
>Ga0207816_1000352_pt1 | contig 10531 bp, 11 predicted proteins | sample LuqExpMetageno10_FD_187768 | JGI IMG/M metagenome (GOLD analysis project Ga0207816, IMG submission 187768) | Tropical forest soil microbial communities from Luquillo Experimental Forest, Puerto Rico - Sample 10 (SPAdes) | ecosystem: Environmental > Terrestrial > Soil > Tropical forest ... | reverse complement strand
GGTCGAGATCGCGCGTGGCGAGCCGATAGCTACCCTTGTCCGCACGCATGCGCGCAAGCGTGATCAACTCGCTGAGATTGCCGTAGCCCTCTCGCGTCATGGCAAGGGCGGTAAAGCGCAAGGCGTGCGAGCCGTCGGCATTCGTCAGCGCAAACTCGGACCCCACAATGAACGGTATACCCGCGCTTTTCGCTTCGACATGCGCGCGCACGACCCCGGCCAGCGAGCACTCGTCGGTCACGGCGATTGCTGCATAACCCAGCTGTGCCGCGCGCGAGGCGATGTCGTCGGCATGTGAGGCGCCGCGGAGAAACGAGAAGTTTGAGGCGCACTGGAGTTCAGCGTACGCCGGCAGTCCGCCAAAGTCAGGTGCAGGCATAAATTGCGCGCGCGGCCCAGCCGGCACCCGATCCATTGGACCCGGATACCCTGATTCCGTCTTTCCGCCCTCGATACTGTATATTTATACAGTGGTATTCTAGCGCAAACTAGCTGGCTGGCCAAAATGGCGGCTTTTCCCGGAATGAACCGGACTCCGGCGGGGCTAATATCGCGGAAAATCCGGCCACAACCGGTTCACAGCAAATGGAGCACAAACGATGGGACAGGCAAAACAGCGCGGGACGCAGGAACAACGCATCGCGCAGGCAAAGGCGAAGATAGATGCGTTGCGCCCGGAGAAGCTGGTGTGCGGTGCGTGCAAGACCGCATTCAACGACTTCGACGCACTCGACACGCGAAACATGGCGGGTATCCAGGCTGCATTCGGCGGCATCTGTCCGTCGTGCGGGGAGACGGTGCTGTCCTTCAGCGGCGAGAAGGACGCTGTCGCGAACGCCATGCTGGCATGGCAGGACGCGATGGAAAATGAAGGCAAGCTTGGCAAGCAGTCGTCGACGGGTGAACACGTACCCTTCGATGAACAGGAAGACTCATGACGCTCTATAGGCGCAGGAGCGTGCCATTTCATGGCCCGAGCTGACGGGCCAGACACAGGATTGACAACCACTACACATATCGCGCGGCAAAGCCCCGCGCGCAGGGGAGGGCCAATCATGAGCACGCACGACAACGCTGGGGTAATCCTCGCGTGGTTTCGCGAACGCGCGAGCGCGACGGTAAGCGAGATCGCGGCGTCCGGACTGATGAAGTCGCGCACGGCTTCTGATGCTGTGCAGTACGCGCTGCGCAATGGGGCGCTTGAGCGCATCGTACGTTCAGGTGCAAGCGCGAAGGACCGGGTTCACTATCGGGCAACCGGAGTCGCGTTGCCCGCGCCACGGGTGCAGGCAGGCCAGCCGTCTTTTGATGGTTTGCTGACCGCGTGGGGCATCGTTCTTGAGCCGCCCCGGCTTCTGTCGACGGAGTCCTGCAGGCACCAGATTTCGGATAGCGGATTTCCAGATAGCGAGTAGCAGGAAAGCGTTGCTGATGACATGGAAGCGCTCTGGTTTTGGTATGCGTGCGGAACAGGATTCAGCGACTACACTTGTGACGGGGAGGCCAACGTCCTGACGCAGCTTCTGCCGTGGTTTGCGTTCGTCGAGCAGCAACCGGATTGAAGCGCGACAACAATCGTGCCGTTATCGAAGGAAAGCATCCTTAATCCTTCCCTGTCATGGCTCGAACCAGGCGAGGCGCGTCAACGCGCCGCTGCGGCATTCCATTAGCTGTTCGTTTGCTTCCCCTCCCGGAGAGAGCGGTCCGTCAGCGGATGATCGCGTACCACATCACGCTTTCCAGCCTCCGGCTGCAGCGCGGCGATCTTGCGCATTTCGTGACGATGGCACAGATCATCGTCAGCACCTCACACCTCTTCGACGCGGGGTATGGCCGGGCGCGCATTGAGGGGTTGACCGAAGCGCACGACGCGCTCGAGCGCAGCCTGCGCGCTGCGCTGGCGTCTGGCATCTGGGGTATCGATCAGGCAACCTTCGAACTGTTCGCAGAACTGCTGACGTTACACGAGGAGCAGTTGCATCTCGCTCCACTCGAAGCCGTCACACGTTCCGCACAACCCGGGCACCTGAGTCGGGCGGACGGGATCCGTAGCGTCCACCAGGCGGCGGCATGACGATCCCGCCCGAGGATGTCTGGGGCCGTTCTGCGCCAAAGCGCACTCGCGGCGAATAACTGGCACAGCGCTAACGCCCCTGCGGCAACGCCCGCATTTCAGCCAAACAGGCCGTGAAGAAACCAGCGTGGCTCGCGCTCATCACGACTGCCGACGCGCTCACGAAATACCCAGTAGTGCAGATTGTTTTCGGCTTCGGCGACGAAATAGTCACGCGTCACGATGTGACCGTCCTGCCAGCCACACTCGATCCGCTCGCCGGGCGATACCATCCGCAGCGGCGTGCCGTAGAACGGACGGTGGCCACGCATGATGAGCTGAATGGGCACCTCAAGGAGCCATGCCGGGCGAGGCAAATCCCGCGGCAGATCGGTGCGTGAGGGTTTGGATTCGCTGCTGACCGGCACCCACTGCGCGGCGACTTCGGGACGGAAATCGGCGACGGGTGCCGCTCTCATCACATTCCCTGAACCCAGCCTTGCCGTGAGCAGTTCCATGAGGCGCGCGTGATCCTGGGGCGATCCTCCGGGTTCCGGAAACAGCGAGTCACCTGGTGCCTCGGCTTCCCGTACATCTTTCGCTTCGAGCCTCAATGCAATGACCGGCGCCGCGAGTTCGATCCGCGAGAGTCGCTCCTTCAGCAACCGGACGAGGTGTTCTTCGTGCCACGTCGGCTCGCCCAGCGCGACTTCCACGCCCGTTGGGGGAATCGCATCGCGGCCGCGCTCGTGCTCGAGCGAGACAACGAAACGCGCGACGGCAAGCTGGCGGGCGGCAAGCCAGCCCGTCATCTGCAGCGTGAGCCGGCGCGCTGCGAAGAGCGCCGCTTCAACATGCTCGATCCGGTCGGGCAACTCGACGCGGGCATCGAACGCGGGCGGCATCGTGAGCCATTCGTGGACTTCAGGGGCTTCACCTTTCGCGCGGTCAAGTGCATCGAGCAACGCGGTGCCGCAGCGCTTTTTCAGTCCGGCGCGCGGCAGGCGCGTCACGTCATCGATCGTCGTGCATCCAAGACCATCGAACCATTCGGCGAAACGTCTCGCAGGCGGCAGCACGCCCAGAGGGATGCGCTTTAGTACACGCGAAAGGGACCGCTGTGTGAGCGCAACGCCACCACCGGCGCGCGCAATGAGCCAGGTTGCTTCGGCGGTCGGTGCGATCGACGCCGTGCACGTCACGCCGAAGTCTGCAACCGTGCGACGCACGCGCTGGCGAAGCGCGCGCAGGCCACCGAAAAGCCGCAGGCTGGCAGTCACATCGGCCAGAACGACGTTCTCGTCGGCGATCACGACGTTCGGCGTGAACTGGAGCAGGGCGAACGCGACGCCACTTACCGTCTGTTCTTCACGTGTGAGTTCACGCTCCCTGAGGTTCGCGTTCGGTGCGAGCGTCAGCACGCCGCCGCGGCGCATGCCATCGACAACCCCCTGCGAGCGCGCGGCCGCGTCGGCATCGAGCACGCGGCCCTTTTCCAGAACGACAAAACCGTTGTCAGACACCGGCATGTACCAGGTTGGGCAGAAACTCTCGATGGGCAGGCGTGGCAGATGAACGCCGATCCAGTGGTGCATGACGATTCAGGAGAACAGGCGACGGAGAGAGCGCAACGAATACGGGCTTGTCGCGATGCGGTCCGCGGCGTTTGATGAATGAGACGTTCACGCCGTCGGGCGCCGCGTCGATCGAGATACGCAACGGAGCGGGGGACGTCGAGTTCGCCGCCGCGGTTGGACGAAAGAGGAACAGCAATGTGTCTGCACGCTGCGCGGCGAGGTGCAGGCGACGCAGCGCTTCCGGGCGTACCTGCTGCTGCCAGAAGAGCAGGGCCCCTGCGGTTCTGGCACGAAGGATCTGCTCCGCCGCCCACAGGCTGTCCGCAGTCGTGGCAGCCTTGAGCACGCGGATGTTTTCTGCGCCCACACCCCACCAGGTGAACGCTGCTGGCTGCAGCCGATGTGGAGGCTGCAGCACAAAGACCGGCCGCGTCGCGACAGTTTCAAGCGCAGCTTTAAGCAGACGCAGTTCGCCGCAGCCCGGCTGCGGGACGATCACTTCGGTCAAGGCCCCCGTCGGCCAGCCGCGGCCCGGTAGCTCCGCATCGAGCCCGGCGTCCCCGCTCGCGACCGTGCGGCCATGAGCTGAACCCAGTTGCGAGGCTCGCCACAGATCCGGGTGTATCGCCTCGAAGTTCAGTAGCGGCAGCGCCATGGTGCCCCCTATAAATACTGTATAAATATACAGTGATCGTAGCCTGTCTATCCAGAAAAGTCACCCCGCGGATGTGTCGGTGGAATGCGACTTTCGGGCCGGTAGTGTGTGGATGCGCCGAAAGTGGTCGGCGCGTGGTCGATTACCCGGTCTTGGATGTCGCATGTGGTATAAATTATCGTTACGCGGATAATTCACGGTAATTGTGCATCCCGGAACATCTTCGGGGGAGCCATCCAGATTCGTGCGTCGCCACGCGTAGCGTCAGTTTGCGCGCCAGAGCGCGCCGGTTAGCTTGCTGCCAGATCGCGTTCTGAATCGGTTTGGCCGCGGGATGAATGATCCGCCAGAGCAGTCAGCGCTCCGTTAGAATCACCAGATCCTGGTAACGACAGCAGATGACCGTGGTGCAGGAAACTCAGACCTATGTGTGCCGTAACGGCCATGTCCGGACGGACCAGTTCGACCCCAACGCAGCGCCGCCGGGCGGACCATGCCTCATCTGTGGGGAGCCACTGCTGGGTCATTGCCTTCACTGCAATGCGCGCATTCCTGGCAAGCCCAGGGCACCGGGCGTCATCGTCGCAAACTGGTCGTTGCCCAACCGCTGCCCTCAATGTGGCGCGGCCTATCCGTGGGCTGAACACGTATCCAGTTCGGGTAACGCCAGCAACGCCGTCGCCCGCATTGAGCAGATCTGTCAGCGCTTCCACCTTGTCGCGAGGAGACTGGCGCGGCGTCATGCAAACCGCCGGACGATCGCCGTTGACGACGAGTACGATGTGCAGGACCTCCTTGCGGCCATGCTTGCTGCGGACTTCGACGATGTCCGCGATGAGGAGTTTTCTCCGTCGGTCGCGGCACAGAACAGTCGCATCGACTTCGTCCTGGTCGGTCCCGGGATCGCGGTCGAAACGAAAATGACGCGTGAAAACCTGACGGACAGGAAACTCGCGGACGAGTTGCTCGTTGATATCAGGCGATATTCAGAACATCCCGAAGCCCGACACTTTGTTTGCTTCGTCTATGATCCGCAGCTTCGGGTCAGGAATCCTGCCGGTCTCGTACGGGATCTCGAGAAAACCGTGACACGGTTTGAAACGCTGAGAGTCGTCATTGCGCCGCGCGGAGTCTAGCCAGAAGCCGTCGCCGACGGTGGCTGGGACGCCGCCCGGAACGCCTGTTCTCTGGGTTATACTGAATTATCTTTTATTGGTATAATTTACCCGATAACAGATAATTGTGGGTAATTGCCATGTCGCAGTATTTCACCAGACAAAAGCTGGCCGCAGACTACTGCAACGCACTGACAGGCAACGGACTTGTGGACGCGAGTTCGGGCCTCTTCCTGGCCGCACCCCGGCGCACCGGCAAGACAACCTTTCTCCGGCGCGACCTGATGCCAGAGGCCATCGCAAGGCAATGGCTGCCGGTATATGTGGACTTGTGGGAGTCGCAGCAGACCCCGCCAACGCGACTCGTCGCGACGGCCGTGGTCAACGCGCTGCGCGTCGAGCAAAGCCGGGTTGCCGCCGAACTTGCCCTGAAGTCCGGCATGAGCGCTGCGGCCGTTACCCTTGAGGATTACGGGCTTGAAAACGTCGGCGCACCGGAGGGCAAGACACTCGCGGTTGCCCTTCGAACACTGTCAGAAGTAGCCGGCAAGCCGGTGATGCTCGTGGTCGATGAAGCGCAGGAGGTGCTCAATTCTGCCGATGACCTGATGTTCTCGCTCAAGTCGGCGCGCGACACCGTAGGCGTCGATGCGCACGGTGCCCGGCGACTTTTCATCGTATGCACGGGCTCACATCGCGACAAACTCCTGCACCTCGTGCTCACGAAGAAGCAGCCGTTCTACGGAAGTTCTGTTCAACCTTTCCCGTTTCTTGGTCGCGACTACGTTGACTGGTACACCGGGCGAATCAATCAGCACCTGGCAGAAGACAACCGGTTTGAACCGGATGCCGTATTTGACGCGTTCAAGCTGGTGGGCCACCGCCCCGAGGTCCTGAAGAAAATCATCTCGGAAATCGCATTGGATGAAGGCGCCGCACACAGTCTTGGAGAGCGGCTGGCTCGAGGGGCCATCGCACGGCAGGACGAAATCTGGGACGAGTATTCGAAGGCGTACGACAACCTGAGCAGGCCGCAGCAGGCGGTGCTCAGCCTGCTTGTCGAAGGCGGACCACAATTCGAACCCTTTTCTGAAGCGACCATCACCGCCTGCTCGCGGATTGTCGGCTCGACTCTCGCCGCGACCCACATCCAGAAGGCGCTCGACGCACTCCGCAAGAAAGACCTGGTCTGGCGTTCGGCCCGTGGCGAATACGCGTTAGATGACTCGTCATTCGGAGACTGGTTCAAGCGGAAGAACGAGATGAAAGCCGACGCGTCCGAAGCGATAGGCGGTACGGCAACGCCTGGCTCCTGAAGCCGCTTTTAGCGGCACGCCCGGTGTCGTCTTGAGGGGGTGGCGACGTAGAACTGTCCCCGGAGAATTTACGTGCGCGAAGTCCCGGAAGCGCTGCCCCACCAGGGAGGGGCAGCTTTCCTCTGGCCACGCACCGTCGGTCCGTTGAGATTGGGAAATTAAACGGACATTGGCGACAGCCAGACGCATACAAAAACCTTACATGCTCGCATATAGTTGACTCATCAACTTGATCGCGAGATCGTGGAGGCTGAACGTGCCTGGCTAGCTGTATGACATCCAGTCGACCCGACTGACTTCCGGGGCAATGCGCGATGGTCGTGCCCACACCGCTGACATTGCCCTGATTCGCCGCGCGTGCGACCGCGCCGGACTGAAGGTCGTTGACATCGATGGCGGCCTGTTCCTGGTGGACGATACCGGCACCTTGTCGTGGTTCAACCCGCTACTGGTGGACAAGCACGCTCAGATGCTGTTTGATGCCATGCACCTTTTGATTAGCGGCCGCCTGCTCACACGCAGGCTCGCATCGCCGACAGGCGAGAGCGTCAGTGCGGTGTGCGGACCGCGCAAGGCATGGTGCAGGACAATCGTCGAGTTCGCCGCGTCCCATTCGAGGTCGCGCTCCACAGGCGTGCGACGTTTGACTGCGGCTGCGCTTCCAGCATGAAACCCGGCAACTGCTGCCCGTCCTCGTCGGTAAGGTACGGCGGCGACAGAAGCGGGCTGCGCGCGCTCGCCCACAGCTGCCCGCGCAGCTACCGGCAACAATGGGCACAATCCGTCTCCGGTCTTGCTCCAATACATTCACTCAGTTCTGCCTATTACATAAAAATGCGAGGCTGGTGGCCAGGGGACGAAAGAGTCCATCTACATGCTGAGGAATCCGCCCATGCCCGGGCTTGTCAAAATCGGGAAGACAACATCGCCGACGCAGCGAATGGCGGAGTTGCATTCGTGTTCTGCTTCGGTTTGCCGTGCGCTGTCGCGTCGCAAACGGCAGAAAGCAGTCGCAGTTCTGAGGCCTTGTCCGAATGCAACCATGGCTTGTCCCGGTGCCTGAATGTGTGACGGCCTTCTTCAGCACGTTGCTGACCAGCTCGAATCATTATCAGCAAGCCGTCTCCCACGCCCACGATTCAGCGCGCCGGGTCAGAGGTAGAACCTGAAAAAAAGAACGCGCTTTCCCAGCCAGCGTTGAATCCCATCGGGCGATGCTTTCATCGCGCACGAGATTTGCGGCTACGTCGATGTCAACGAAAACAGGGAGAGGATCATGAAAGCGCTAATCACCTGCATGACCGTGGCCATAGTCGTTACGTCGCCTGGAGCATACGCAGAAGGGTGTCTGGCAGGCGGCGCTGCCGGCGGAGTAGCTGGGCACTACGCGGGGCACCATGCTGTTCTCGGTGCAGCAGGCGGTTGCATAGCGGGACATGAAATAGCAAAACAACGGGAACGAAAACGCGAAGAGCAGGCACGTGAAGATCAGTATCGTGACGATCACGCTGAACACGTACCAAGGCACGACGAGTATTGACGCCAATTCAAATGAAGGGCCCTGATACAAGGCTCATGGCTCGATCGGTCCGAAGCCCCTTCGACGCCAGACGAATTGTCGGATGATCGCATTCCACCCGGCAAAAAGGGGGGCGGTCGTCTGCCCGCGCGTGTTCAGTCCTTTGAATGGTCTGGATAGACGAGACTATTCGACGAAGCGACGTGCGGGATCTGGATGGGCGAAAAACTCGCCGGGATTGACAACGTGAGGACGGAAGTCCTGCGGATATGACGCGCATCAGGAAGGTGTCCGCTGGAGGCGACTGCCCGCTGTCCACTATCCCGACGTTGCCGGTTCCAGCTCACCCCGGGGCCGGGGTCACGGTGAGCAGTCGAATGCCTTGCCCCTTTCATCACATTGCTGACGCGGCGGCTACCTGGCCGCTCCACAGAATCGCGAATACTGTCGGCGCGCTCGTGCGCGTAGCGTAACCCGCGGCCTTTTATCCTGAGGCAGACTTTGCGTTACCCATCGGCCAGCAATCAAAACGCGTCATTGCTTAAACCGCATGGTCGGGGAGGCGAACTCGCGCTGTGTTTCCTGGCTGGCTGCTTTTCTGCGTTCAGGCCGCACCCACATCCTCTGCCTTGATCGTGGCCAGTCTGGTACCAGCAAACGGGTCGTTGCGCCAGTCGGCGCCGGTGCGTTTGCCTGCGTCGCGATTCGACGCGCCGTCAATTGCAAAGTGCTCAAGAGACTGCCCAGCGCTGATTGCCTGGGCCACCCACTGCGGTGCAGCACCTTTGCCATCCCAGGTGTTGCCGGAAGCGTCCCTGAAACGTACTGCCCGCAAACGCTCCTGATCGGCTGCAATTGAAGTCGCAATGTCTTCCGGTTCGATTCCAAATTCAGCCATCCGTCGTCGCAGATAGGCCACGATGCTTTCGCGCTTTCTCTCATCCATCTGGTCTATTCTCCGCGCAACAATCTGTCGTTGGGCAGGTGATTGCAAATCGCGTGCCGCCAGGATGCCACGCGACCCAACGCTGCCCGTGCCGGGGCAGCGAAGAGGGTGGAGCATGTTTAAACCATATTTTGCTGGGAGCGGCGCAGGTGAGGCGCCGCGGCTGGCGACCGGTATGAGAACAGTATAAATCAACCCATGTGCGACACCCGGTTTGCTTGCGCACGTTGAGTCTTCTTCTATTGCGCTCGCGATTCAACATGCGGTACGAACAGGTGCATCGCTGACGCGGAACCCATACCTCCCCGATCAACGATACCGGGTGCATGTCTGGATAGTAGAGAGTTGGCTTTTTTGCGGAGCAATAGCAAACAAACAAAGAAAGGCAGCGTTGCGGGACGTACGGGCAACATCGGGCGCGCATCTATTCCTGTACTACAGTGACATTCAAACCGTTGCGCGCTGTGCTTTCAATTTGCACGAGCGTACTGATAAAGTCATAATCACGATCGCGTCAATTCTGACGGGCCGACCGAACTTCGAAGTGCCTGGTAAACCAGCCAGGGAAGTTCCAGGATCGCATGAACGGAAAACACCACAGCGAGGAATAGACATGGTTACCTTGGACGCAATCAACTCGAAAATTGCCAAACTCCAGAAGCAGGCAGTAACGATTGCCGAAATGCAGTCGTCGGTGGGCCTGACGAAAATCCGTGACCTGATGCAAAAGCACGGACTGACTGTCGCTGACATCGAAGGCTTTGTTGCCAAACGACGCGGTCGTAAACCTGGGGCTCTGGCGAAGGCCGCAGCAAAAGCCCCGGGTGCGGTCGTGCATCACGTTGCGCCGAAATACGCGGATCCGAAAACGGGCGCGACGTGGTCGGGCCGTGGTTTGGCGCCGCTCTGGATTCGCGACGTCAAGGATCGTTCGAAATTCCTGATTGAAGCTGGGGCAACGGCGAAGACTGCCGGCGCAAAGGCAGCGCCTGCCAGGAAGGCAACTGCGAAAAAGGCTGCTGCGAAGAAGGTAGCTGCGAAGAAGGCAGGCGCAATACGTGTCGTGGCCAGGAAGGCGGCGAAGACGGCAGTCGTCACGAAAAAGGCTGGCCGTGCAGCGGCGGCTCCGGCAAAGGGTGTGCGTGGGCGCAAGGCCGCAGCACCCGCGAAAGAGGCTTCGGCGCCGCGCAAGGTCGCAGCCAGAAAGGCACCGGCCGCAGTTGAGGCTGCTGCCACGCCTGAAGTCGCAGCAGCGTAACCGGTAACGGGCGATCCAGTCGTAGCTGGCGGAGCGACATGCTGGCGGCGCCGCATTCGCGGCCCGCTACGACTGATCACTCCGGTCCCACT
>Ga0207816_1000350_pt1 | contig 10550 bp, 7 predicted proteins | sample LuqExpMetageno10_FD_187768 | JGI IMG/M metagenome (GOLD analysis project Ga0207816, IMG submission 187768) | Tropical forest soil microbial communities from Luquillo Experimental Forest, Puerto Rico - Sample 10 (SPAdes) | ecosystem: Environmental > Terrestrial > Soil > Tropical forest ... | reverse complement strand
TTATCACTCACATTTGAGTTATCGATAACCCACGGAGAGTCTCGCAACTTTGCCAATCAGTCAACGGGAAATACAAAAAAGCATCTTCTTCTGGGAATTTCGCAACACCTATAGGCCTTCCACCAACACCGAATCATAAACAAACCACTGAAACTATTGACGTTTTATCCAGCAAAGATGCCCATCAAAGATGGCTCGCCAACATGTGAGACACGATACCAATGCCGCAAGCGCTTGGCATCGCCGTATGATATCGCAACCATTTTGGTGGTGTTTCAGATCCGAGCAGGCGATTCCATTCGCAGTCAGGATTGGGGCTCGTCTGCGTGGTGCCTCCAGGCCGGAAGTGAAGCAAGCTCGCCTCCGCGACATCGCGTTACGCACACGTCACTTGTAATAATGCCTTGAGTTATCGTTATCATAAATACCAGCGGTGAGACGAGGGCGAAGATGTCTAACGAACGCAATCTGAAGACGCCGGGAGTGTTGTTCCTGGCGCTCGCCTTCAGTACCAGTATCGCAAAGGCGGACGATGTCCCCACCGATATCCTGCTCTTGGGAAACCCTGCTTCCGAAGCCGCGCATCATCTCACGGCGGACCGCAGCGAAATCATCACAGGTGGTCTCGGTCTACCGGCCCGACGCTTCCTGCCGCTGAGCGCAACCAGTGTCGATTGGCGCGGTGGCGAAGCGCGCTTCACGCTGAAAGTCCATAGTGACGAGCAGAATTATTTGAGCGTTCGCTTGTGGGGTGGCGATGATTCGACCGATAGGGCGACTCTTTATTGCGACGGTAAACAAATCGGTTACCGCCAGCTCGGCGACATAGACATCCTGGATCAAGGTACCCATGGAAAAGTCTTTCCCGGCCATTTTCATTATGTGACCGGCCCACTTCCCAAAGCTCTCACCAAAGGCAAGAACGCTATCTCATGCCGCCTGCGTATCACAGGTCCTATCTGGCGTTATGGCCCTGCTTTCGCCAGCTTCCAAAAAGCGATGACCGAACCTTCGCGCGGGTTCTACGCCTTAATCGTGCATAGCGAAAAGCTGGTGCCGTTCGATAGCCCGGATGGAGACCCAATATCCTATCCCGTCGCCCCAGAAGGTGGCTCCACCGTTCTGGACAGTGTCAAACGGCGCGTGAATAGCGAGGTCATCTCTCTATGGAGTCGCAAACTGCCGCCCAATCAATTGGAGATGTGGTTTCTGGCAAAAACCTACGACACGCCCTGGAGCACAGGCTATCAACGGCAGAAGAATCTGGAGCTGATCCTATCGGGCATCGACGCACTTTATGCCAATTACAAGGCCGATCCGGGCTTCATCATCCACGATAAGTCGACACCAAACCCGGATTGGTACGGCCTTGGCCTCATCGGCAAGATGCTGAAGGCAATAAGACCGATGATCGAAAACGATCTCGAACACGAATTGACGGCGCCCGACGGCAGTCCGATCACACGACGTCAAGCGCTGGAAAAGATGTTCGTCGAAGCCCGCAATTGGAATGAGCGCAACCGTCGTCTCTACACAAACCAGTCTATGATCAAGGACCTCTATGGCATTTGGTACGATAATGAAGGCCTGATTGCGATTGGATCGAAGCTTGCATTTCCGCGTGCCGAACTCCTGCCCTTCTTCTATGAATCCATCGGCCTCACGCCATGGAGCGGTAGCCGTAACGCGCAAGGCGAACCGACCTATGCTTCTTCAGAAGCAGACGCCAAATTCTCTGTACCCAAAGACTACCGCCTTGTTACCGATAAAGGGCTTACCAAAGAGCTCGGCTATGTCGGTGGTTATGGCGAAGTTCTGGATTGGGTGGCTGATATTTATGAAGCCACCAAAACCAATGAGACTCCCAGCGGTGATCAACGCGTACTCGCACAAATGATCAAATTAGCCCGAACACGCGCCATCTTCCGCCTCCCCGCAGCTGACGACAACGGCTATGCCACCATGCGGATCGAAACCGGCATTGGCTGGCGTGACATGTATTTCCCTGGCGATATCGCCTACGCCCAACGCCCGTCTTTCGATGCCTCGCCACTGCAAGTAGCGCTGTTAAGCAGGGACCCTCATCTAATTGCTTACGCTCAGCAGCAACTCGCTGACAATCAACTCTTTGGCGGCATCGCGCACATGCTGGCCACGCCCGCGTTGCGCTCAACCGTCGGCATGATCGATGTGGTCGACGAATACCAGACACTCCTTGCGATGCAGCCTGAGCCTTACAAGTTGCCTATGAGCAAAGACCAGCCGGATTTTCTGTTCAGCGACGAGGAAAATGGCGTGGTCGCCGTGAAAAATGGCGGCGACATCTTCTACGCATCACTTTATTGGCGCGCCCATCATGCCATCTCTGGCCTGGCCCGGGTACATTACATCACACCACAAACCGACCGGATAGCGACGATCGCCTTGGACCGCGAGGAGTTCCAGCCGAGCGGGCTGTTCTTTACGCGGCCAGACAATCCGCATTTTAATGGGGCACGGCCATGGATCAAATATCCCGATGACGGCGATGTCTGGACTGCTGGCCAGAAAGATCCCATCGCGGTCCTGCCGCCCGGCATCGCCTACTCACCGAGCGAAGACAATCCGTATGCCGGACGAGCCGATTACTATCAGCTCACCTACGGCCCCTATTTCATCGCCATGAATGCCAGCAAAAACAAATCCTTTACGGTAGTTTTGCCGGCCGGAGGCGGCACAGATCTGGCCACCGGAAAATCGCTCGCTGCCAACACCAGCCTCACGCTTGCCCCCCGACAGACGCTGGTTCTCTATCGCGGGAAAAGCCCAACTAATCCTTGAGAGGAAAGGCAGTAAAAGCGTGCCTTTCTACTCACGCTCTATTTGCTGACGTGAAACCAATCGAAATCGGTAGAACCGACGCTGGTCGCCACATAAGACGGTGTGCCTGCCGGTGCTTGAGCGAAGAGCCCGATCTGTGCTCCGACCCAGCGACCCGGTAAAGCTTCGAAATCCTCTCCCGCATCGGCAAAGGTGACATTGTCAAAGCTGTAACTGAAGCGCACATTCGCACGCTGCACGTAAAGCATCGACCGCCAATAGGGCCGGTACTCCGGGGCAGATTGGGCCACGCGCTTCGGCTCAACCGAAAGGCGGAGATAGACGGTCTCACTTGGCGCCAACAACAGCACGCGACGCGTTTCCCCCCCCCCCTTATCGGCAGCTTTACGCATGACCGACACGAGCGCGATACCCCTTGCAGTGTTTTCCAGGCCAATCCAGGCATAATCGCTGCCATACATCACCAAGCCAGATTGCTCACCGATGACCTTGGGATGAAAGCTAAGCTTCACCGTAGCAGTGAAGTGTTCGTCCGGTAGTTTGCGGGTGAGGATGGCCGCGTCTTCCCACAGATTGCGCGGCTGCGAAGCCGATATCAGCCTCAACTGACCTGAAGCAAGATTGAACCAGCCGCTTTGCGGGTTGGCATTCCACTGCCAAGCCTTGCTAAGAGCACCATTGAATTCGTCGTTTTCGGAATCGGCTTGCGAAATCTCCGTATGCGGCGACCTCCAGCTCCGAACGGGCTCTCCACGGCTGGCACCCTTCCCGGCCTTACCGATCACCGGCCAATCGTTCCGCCAAACCATCGGTTCCAGCCAGACACGACGGCCATAAGTTCCCGCATCCTGGAAATGCAAGAACCAGTCTTCGCCGGAGGCCGACGTCACCCAAGCCCCCTGGTGCGGACCGTTCACGTCGGATTTTCCTTGATCGAGCACATCGCGCGCTTCATAGGGCCCGGCAATATTGTGCGAGCGGAACACCGCCTGCCAGCCGCCGGGCACGCCGCCCGCTGGTACGAAGATATAATACCAGCCATTGCGTTTATAGAGCTTTGGACCTTCGATAGTGTGCCAAGGCGCAGGCCCGATAGAGGTTTCCACCGGCGGCAGTTTCTGGCCAACAATCACGTCCACACCGCCATCCACGGTCTTGTGGCCATCGGCACTCAGCTTCTTCAAGGTGATAATGTTGTTCTTTCCTGCCCGGCTCCCAGCCCAGCCATGTACCAGCCAAGCTGTACCATCATCATCCCAAAACGGACATGGATCGATGGCGCCGTGTGAGGCGTCGACCAACACCGGCTCACTCCATGGCCCGGCCGGATCGGTCGCTTCCACCATGAAAATACCGCGATCGGGATCGGGATAATAAATCACAAACTTACCATCATGAAGGCGGATCGCCGGAGCCCAAACGCCACCGCCATGGCGCGGCACGCTGTAATGGCTATCCGGTGGCACGCGGCTCAACGCATGGCCAATGATCTTCCAATGGACGAGATCTTTGGAGATGAGGACCGGCAGGCCCGGTGCATTGGTGAAGGACGAACTGACGAGATAGAAATCTGACCCTACCCGGATGGCATCAGGATCGGAATAATCGCCCGGCAGAACCGGATTGACATAATGGTCTGCAGCTGAGGCACCACAACAGAAAACCGCGGCTGTGAAAGCTGCCCCGATAAGCCGTTTCATCGATTTCCCCTCATCCTCTCTAGGTCCCCAAGGCGCCAGCTCGACTGCCAGTGCAAGGCCGGCTTGTCACGCTCCCATTCAACTGGCAACCAGACATAACGCCCATCAATGGCGTTCTTGGGATTCCAGCGGTCAGCCATGAAGACGATCTGGTCAGGCTGACCCGGCAACGGCAAAGCATAGGTACTCTGGGCGCCAAAGGTGGTGGAAACCTCCTCCGCCGTGCCACGCACGGGGTTGCCCAACTCCTGCCACGGCCCCCAGATCGACTTGGCTATTGCCGAATGCGCCGCATTCGGCTTCCAGCCTGTTACCCCTGAAGCAAAGAGATAATAGCGCCCATGCCGTTTGAAGAGCGTAGGCGCTTCCAATGGCGTACCGGGAAACAGCCGCAAATAACGTCCCATGGTTTTGAGGTAATCGTCGCTGAGCTGCGAAATATGCAGTGATTGATTTTCCTCCGAAGCGTAGATGAGATAGGCTTTGTCGTCAGCATCTTGGAATAAGGTCATATCACGGGACTGCTGGCCGAGAGCGAAATCATTGGCCAAATGCTTGCCAGGGCCCTGTATCTGGTCGTCTTCGCGGACATTCATCGGCCAAGCGTCGGCATCGGGGCGCGACGAACCCAAGTATTGATAAGGTCCTTGCGGACGATCAGCGATCGCTACACCATTACGCGCTGCACGATAGCCTTTGCCTTTCAGTTCGAGATGGAACCACATCACGAACTTTTTGGTATGGCGGTTGAACAGCACCTTGGGCCGTTCGATGATGCAATCCTTAACGATATCACTGGCGGGGTCATCAGAGACGTTCAAGGCAATGCCGTCGTCCTTCCAATGATAGAGATCTCTTGAGGAATAGACATGGACACCGACCTGGGCTCGGTTCCCGGCGCTCCCTTCGATCTTGTGCTCGCCAAACCAATAATAGATGCCGTCATGGACCAGCATGCCACCGCCATGGGCATTGATCGCCACACCGGACGTATCGCTCCAGACTTCACCCGGTCGGAAAGCCTCCCCAGCGAGCGCAGGATTCATCATAGCCAATAGAAGAGCTACAAATGCGACAGGCCTCAGGCACGAAAAAAAAGCGCCTCCCGAAAGAGGCGCAGACGCATCAGGGAGAGCTATCTCAACCATGTTCCGCATGTAGGCCTCACGAGAGCGATCGGCTTTCATCATGCGATGGCCACGACCACACCATTCCCGCAACTGTGCGAGAAAGAGGCAGCAGCGCAGATATCGACGATAGCAGGATATCGATACCACACCGCCATAATGGCGAGATCTGCCGCCCAAGTCAAGCCGGAGCAATTGCAGAACCATGTCAAAGCCCCATTTCTCTTGCCTGTGGTCCGTTTGGCGACCAAGCCACGACCTTCTGCCGTTGTGTGCCGAGCCCGTCGATACCAAGAGTGAGTTCATCGCCTAGCTTCAAGAACCGCGGCTCTGGCTTCTGGTCGGCTCCGACGCCACGCGGCGTGCCTGTCGCTATGACATCTCCGGGATTAAGCGTGATGTAGGAGCTGATGTTGCTGATCAATGCAGCTATCGAAAAGATCATATCGCGTGTATTGCCCCTCTGCATGATCTCGCCATTCAGCTCCAGCCAAAGATTCAGATTCTGCGGATCGGCAACTTCATCAGCCGTAACGAGATAAGGCCCAACCGGCCCAAAAGTATCGCAGCCCTTACCCTTGTCCCACTGGCCAGAAGCATTCTGGAAACCACGATCGGAGACATCATTGATCAGCACATAACCACAAATATGAGCTAACGCCTCGGAGGTCTCGACGTAGCGGACAGTCCGCCCGATCACCACACCCAGTTCCACCTCCCAGTCAGGTTTCTGGGCGTGGCGCGGGAGCATGATGTCATCGTTGGGCCCGTTCAAGCAGCTGATCGCTTTGGTAAAGATTACCGGCTCGCTCGGCCGCTGACCTTGGCTGTCTTTGGAGTGATCGGCATAATTAAGTCCAACCCCGAGGAACTTGCCGACAGCGGCCAGCGGCACGCCGAGACGCACAGGATCAGGCACAAGCGGCAGAATTTCCAGTTTTGTCGCCTGAAGCTGCGCCAAAGATTCAGGCTCCAACACCACCGGAGTGATGTCCCAGACCAGATTCGATAGATCCCTGATCCGCCCTTCTCTATCCAGCGCCCCCGGCTTTTCCTGGCCTTTCGGCCCCCAGCGCAGCAATTTCATCTTGCCTGCTTCCTTCCCGCGTTCCATGCCAGCCGCTTCGTCGACCGGCGGTTTTCGGTGATTGTAGGCTTCTGTTATCGTTATCTCAATAGTTCTGATAAGCTGCACCCCCAAGCCCGAAATCATCGCTCTGAGGCGCCTCTGGAACGTTCATCTTAGCAATAGGAAAAAACCGGCTTTAGGAGGCAGGATCTGTCGTTCTGATCTCTTTTCCACAAGCCCAAGCCGCGGGGTGAAAACATCGCATAGCATCTGTGATCGATATCATATAACCTTCTCTGGCAGACCTCCTTCAGGAGGCGAACCAACCCGCGAGGAACCAGGATTGGCTGGAATGAACACCAGGAAAACAGTGTACGCCGCGCTCAGCGGATTCATGTTCGCCCACTTCTTCGCCGAAGCCATGAGTATTTCGCTGCTGGCGATTTGGCTGAAGAACGTCCTGCACCTCACCGGCGTACAAGCGGGGCTGGTATTTTCGGCGAATTTCTTCACCGCCATGTGCGTGCAACCGCTTTATGGGTTCATTTCCGACAAAGTCGGTCTCAACAAGACAGTGCTGTGGAGCATCGCCTGCATGGTCGTGCTTTGCGGGATGTTTTTCACTTTTATCTACGGCCCGCTGCTGATGGCCTCTCCCGTACTGGGCGCGATTGCAGGCGGCCTCTATCTCGGTTTCACGTTTTTTGCCGGCCGCTTCGTCATCGAATCTTATGTCGATCGGGCGGGGCGCAAATTCGGCTTCGAATTCGGCCGGGCCCGTCTCTGGGGTTCTCTAGGCTATGCTCTTGCCGCCTTTTTTTCTGGCTCCCTGTTCAACATCAATCCGCACATCAATTTTTTTCTCGCCACGGCTGCTGGCCTGGTCATGCTGGTCATCATCTATTTTGCGCCGCTGAAAGCGAGTGGTGACGAGCAGGTCCAGTCCAAATCCCTGCGCGTTGGTGATGCTCTATCCGTCCTCGGCATAGCGAAGTTCTGGCACTTCATGGTGCTGATCCTCGGCGTAACGACGCTTTATCTCGTCTACGATCTGCAATTTCCTGCCTATTTCGCCTCACAGTTTCCTGATCCCAAGATGGGAACGGCGATGTTCGGCTATCTCAACTCGGCGCAGATCTTTGTCGAAGCGGGCATGTTCTTCCTAGCTCCAATCATTGTGGGTAAAACCGGCGCCAAAAACGGTCTTCTGCTTGCCGCCGCAATCATGATTGTGCGCATCGCCGGTTCGGGTATTGTCACGGGACCGGTGCTGATCTCTTGCATGAAGATGCTGCATTCCCTGGAGCTGCCGATCCTGGTCACCTCCATCTTCCGCTATATTGCCGGTAATTTCGAAGCCCGTCTGGCCTCAACACTCTATCTCGTCTCCACCGGCTTCATCCGCAATATCGGCCTCATGGTGTTATCGATTGCGGCTGGAAAATCCTACGACGTGATCGGATTTCCCAAGACCTATCTCGCCATCGCAGCGATCGCCTTCCTATTTTGGCTGCTATCCGTCTTCGCCCTTACACCAGACAAAAAATCACTCCCGCAAACCGCCGCCTAAGAGTACCAGTGATGTCACGAGAACCTATTCTACGAAGAGATGAGTTCCTGGAGATCCCTCGCCTTAGACGGGGCGAGATAGAGGCGGCAATCAATGAGGCCTTGCTGCGTGTCCGGCGGAATATAAACAAGTTCGGCGGCCGCTTTCCGGCTCCATCCAGCGTCTCCGGTGCATATCCGGCTATCGAGAATATCGAATGGACCAGCGGCTTCTGGAGCGGCCTGCTGTGGCTCTCCTATGAATTGAGCGCCGATCCCATCTATGGCGAAGCCGCCCGGGCACAAATTGCCGATTATGAGCGGCGCGTGGATGAACGGATCGCGACGGACACCCATGATCTTGGTTTCCTCTATTCACTGTCTTGTGTGGCCGCATTCAAGCTGATCGGCGATGAGACTGCACGTACGGCAGCGTTGACCGCGGCCGACCAACTCTTGGCCCGCTACCTGCCGCAGGCTGGCATCATCCAGGCCTGGGGTGATCTAAAAGATCCCGCGCAGGCAGGCCGCATGATCATCGATTGTAACCTCAATCTGCCGCTCTTGTATTGGGCCAGCAGTATCACCGGCGATCCCGAATATGCCACCGCCGCCAACGAGCATATCAAACAGGCGCGCACCTATCTTGTTCGCGCGGACAACTCCACTTTTCATACCTTCTTCATGGATCCGTTGAACGGAGCACCGCGCTTCGGCGCCACCCATCAAGGCCATTCCGACAGCTCCTGCTGGGCCCGCGGCCAAGCCTGGGGCATCTCCGGCTTTCCGATGGTCTATCGCCATTATCCCGATCCAGAGCTGATCGAAGTCGCGGCACGCTTGGCAAATTACTTCCTCAACCGCCTGCCTGCTGATCTCGTCTGCTGTTGGGACCTCGTTTTTACCGACACCGCCACGCTTCGTGATAGCTCAGCGGCGGCCGTTGCAACTTGCGGCCTGCTGGAGCTGGCCCGGCAACTGCCCTTGACGGACCCTGATCGCCCGATCTACGAGGCAGCCGCTTCGGCCATAATCTCTAGCTTGATCAAGAGCTATGCCGCTAAGGCTGGCGATACCGGCGACGGGCTTCTGTTGCATGGCGTTTATCATATGCCGAACAAGATCGGCGTCGATGAATGCTGCATCTGGGGCGATTACTTCTACCTTGAAGCCTTGACGCGGTTGACGAGGATTTGGGAGCCATACTGGTGATACAGATCGGCATTGATTTCGGAGGCACCAAGATCGAGGCTGCGGCGCTGAACGCTGCCGGCGATTTCATCAAACGCATCCGCGTAGGAAATCCAGGAGCTTATAACGCAGCCCTTGCCATCGTGCATGATCTGGTACAGCGCATTGAAAACGAACTCGGCGAACGTGGCACCGTCGGATTGGGCGTACCTGGATCGATATCGCCCACCACAGGCGTCATGCGGAATGCCAATTCGGTCTATCTCAATGGCCGCCCATTTCGCGAAGATCTTGAAAAAACACTTGGGCGCTCCATCCGCATGGCCAACGATGCCAATTGCCTGGCGCTGTCCGAAGCGGTCGATGGCGCAGCCAAAGGTGCCCGTGTCGCCTTCGCAGTGATCCTCGGCACAGGCTGCGGCGGCGGCTTGGTGGTTGGCGGCAAACTGATCGAAGGTGCCAATGGCGTCGCAGGCGAATGGGGGCATATGCCTCTGCCCTGGCCGACACCGGAGGAGCTGCCCGGCCCCACCTGCTGGTGCGGACAAACGGGATGCCTGGAGTACTGGATTTCTGGCACCGGACTGCAACGCGATTATGCATCAGCCACGGGGGAGAAACTGGCGGGAGAGCGGATCATTGCAGACTACCGAGCTGGAAGGCCCGAAGCAGTGGCGGCCTTTGAACGCTATATCGGCCGGCTTGGCCGTGCCATTGCGGTACTCTGTAACATTGTCGATCCCGATGTCGTCGTCATGGGCGGTGGGTTATCGAATGTGGCCGAAATCTACGAGCTTCTACCCGCGGCGGTGGCAAAGCGGATTTTCTCGGATGTGGTACGGACGAAATTCGTCCAAGCCTGCTGGGGCGATTCTTCCGGCGTACGCGGAGCAGCACGGCTGTGGCCATTGCCCGCCAATGAATCAGAAGTGCTACACGCTAAGATACGGTGAGAGAATAGCGGCAATAAAAAAGGCGCCGGAAGGCGCCTTCTGTTTTAGGGGCTGACGTAGATAAGGGTTAAAGGTTAGCCCAGATTTTGAGGTGTGCAAGCTGTTGTTTCGGCGATCCGTAGTTGAAGCGGAACTCGCATTC
>Ga0207816_1000349_pt1 | contig 10557 bp, 10 predicted proteins | sample LuqExpMetageno10_FD_187768 | JGI IMG/M metagenome (GOLD analysis project Ga0207816, IMG submission 187768) | Tropical forest soil microbial communities from Luquillo Experimental Forest, Puerto Rico - Sample 10 (SPAdes) | ecosystem: Environmental > Terrestrial > Soil > Tropical forest ... | reverse complement strand
AGGCCTGGGCGAGCAGCGTCACGATCGGCGCCACGAGGAACAGCGACACGAGCGCGAGCAGCGGCAGCGCCGCGGCCGTGGCACGCGCCCAGCTATAGTGGGCGGCCAGGCCCGGAAAGAGGAAGCCGTCGAGCACCGCGCCGATATTGCCGGCTGCGGCGAGGCCGAGCACGAGACCCTGCACCTTCGGCGGATAGTTGCTCCCTGCCATCGGCAGCGCCACGGCGAAGCTCGCGCCGCCCACGCCAAGCAGCACGCCAAGCACGAGCAGCAAGGTATAGGACGGCGTGCCGGGCATCAGCAGCAGCACGGCAGACGGAATGGCCGAAAGCGCGATGCCGAGCAGCGCGACACGGCGGCCGTCATAGGCCTGGTAGAGATTGCCGAGCGTCACGCGCAGGATCGCCGCACCGAGCACCGGCACCGCCACGAGCAGGCCCAGTTCGGCCGGCGTCATCGGGATGTCCTTCTGGATGAAGGGCGCGAGCGGGCCGAACATCACCCAGACCGTGAATCCGGTGTCGAAGTAGAGGAAGCACGCAATCAGCGCACGCCAGTTACCGCTCTTGAGCGAACTTGCCAGGTCTTTCACGAGGTTCTCCCCAGTAGTGGATCTCAACCCGCAGCGCGGGCATGCATCCGTTGATTTCGGAATTCAGAATGTCTTTCGGGCGCACTCGCGCGCGTCTCGTGCTTTCCGCGCTTGCCGACTACGCCCTGCACGAGCCGGTCCATTTCGCCGATCACGTCGGCGAGTTCCGCCGTGATCACGGCGAACTCGCGGCCGAAGTGACCGGCGCGGGCGGCGGCCACGCGCGCATTGAGCGCGACGATGTTCGCGCGCATCGAAATGGTGGCAAGCTCTTCGACGATGCCGGCCTGGCGCTTCGCCGCCGCGGCCTCGACGCCGCGCAATTCGTCCTGATACGCCTGCGTAAGCGCTTGCAGCAGTTCGAGCAGCGGCGTGGCGGCGGCCGTGAGCTGCTCGATGGCGGTCTCGCGCGCGCTGTCACTGGCAGTGCGGTTGGCCAGCACCGGTTCGAGAGACTCGAACGCGTGCGCGGCCAGCTTCATGAAGGCGCGAATCCGCTCGTCGGCGTTGCGTGAACCGAAATAGAGTTCGCTCAGCGCAGCCGAGAACACACCAGGAAAGTGATCGTCACCCTCGACGAGCCGCGCGTGCGACGCCGCGAACATTTCGAGGCATTCGCGCGCGACTGCGAGGGCGGCATCGTCTCCGCGCAAGCCGAGCAGCGCATGCAGGACGATGCGCTGCGAAAGCATGCGCTGACGCCCGGCCAGATTGATGAGTTCGCCGACGATTTCCGCAGAGATGCCAGGTGTCGTTTCCCGCATGTTCATCTTTAGTAGTGCAAATGGTGTCGCCAATGATTTGTCCGAGCCGTCCGCGCCCCACAAGGCGCATAAAAAAAAGCGTCCCGAAGCGCACCCGCCAGACACACTGTGCCGTGGAGTGTCGCTTCGGGACGCCGTTGCCCCGCATGATCGAACGATCCCGCACGCAGCGGGACGATGAAGCCATTCATTGAGGCCATCGTTGGCCCTGAAGGCTACAAAGCAATAGGTATGCCACCCGTCGCACAAACGGTGGCGCACGCCGCCTCAACGCCCCGCTGGCGCGGGTTTCGTCGTTTGGACCGCTGGCGAGGCAAGCGCGGTCCGGCCCCGCGATGCACCACCATTCGTGTGCCTCCGGTGACAGGTGCTGGTGCACTGCAGCGAAGACTCGCACCATCGCCGGGCACCGCCTTGCCCTTCCCAGAGGCCGGGCTAAGATGAAATCGTCGACTGGAAGCCGCGCTCGCGCGCGCGTCTGCGAAGTCGCTCACGCGGCGTTGGTTCGGGAGGGGCATTATGAAACCAACCGGAATCGCCCTGGTGGGCGCATGGGTGGCCGTCGGCCTCAGCGCGCTGTTGATCTCATCCGCGGCGCGCGGCGTAGCGACGCCCGGCGTAGCGACGCGCGACACGAACAAAGCGACGATCGCCGTCGTCTCCGGCACGTACGGCAGCAATTGCGGCGCGCCCCACGGCAATGTCACGCGAGATCTCGCGCAGCACTGCAACGGTTTGCGAACCTGCAGCTATCCGGTGTCGATGATCGCCGCGCAAGCACGCGGCTGTCGCAATGACTATCTTGCCGAGTGGCGCTGCGGCAGCCACGAATTCCACAACGCGGCGCTGGCCGCCGGTGCGGGCGCGGGCGATCTCCTCGTGCTCAGTTGCGTGCCTTCGAGCGGCCCGGGACATTGATCCACGCGATTGCGCAAGGATTGCGCCGCGCGCACGGCAGCCAGTTCGGCACCCGCTTAACGTAATTGCCTGCCGGTCCCGGGTCGGCGATACCCTTCATTGTCCCTTTTCACCGCGTGTAATAGACTCAATTCGGCGGCGCATTCTGCACGGCTCGGGTGACTGCAAACATCACGAAGTCGTGCTCCCGATTGCCAGGAATATACGAGCAGTCGCGGAACAGGGTTGGGAAGCCACGCGGCGCCGGCGGTCAGTTTCTCGTACTACCTGAGGTTCTGGCGGAATCTTCGCCAGACAGCGAGAGGAGTCACGCACAGTTAACGCAGGCTCCCTGGGGAGCCTGGTTTGCCCGCGGGAGACCCTCGCGGCGACCTGCGAGGAGAAGAGCAATGCTGCTGCCCACTACACAAACGCCGAAGGCGCAGTCCCGGGATTTGCTCGATGTCCTGATCCGCGCCGCGCTCATCGCCGTTCTGGCGGTGTTCTGCTTCCGTATATTCGCGCCGTTCCTTAACCTCATGGTGTGGTCCGTGATTCTCGCGGTCACGCTCTATCCGCTCCAGGCGAAGCTGCAACGCCACTTTCCGCAGAAGGAAGGCATGATCGCCACGCTCATCATTCTCGTGGCGTTCGGCGTGATCCTCGCACCAACCTGGCTGCTGGGCGTGGCCGTTGCCGATTCGGTCGACCATGTCATGGACGTCGCGAAGAGCGGCACGTTTCATATTCCGCCCCCCGCCGATTCGGTCGCCAGTTGGCCGATCGTCGGCCAGCGCATTTACGACTTCTGGCTGCAGGCCTCGACCGACGTCGCCGGTCTCGTGCAACGGTTCGCGCCGCAACTGAAGGCGGCCGGTCTCGCGGCGCTAGGCACGCTCACAGGGCTTGGGGCGGCGTTGCTGGTATTCTTCGTAGCCCTGATCGTCGCGGGCATCCTGATGGCGTACGGCGACAACGGCCACCGCAGCTCGGTGCTGATCGCTTCGCGCATCTCCGGTCCGGAGAACGGCCCGCAAATCGCCGACCTGTGCACGGCCACGATCCGCGCGGTCGCCCAGGGCGTGGTGGGCATCGCGTTCATCCAGATGGTGCTGATCGGCGCCGGCTTCATCATGATGGGCGTTCCCGGCGCCGGCCTGCTTGCGCTCGCCGTGCTGCTGATCGGCATCATGCAGTTGCCCGCCACGCTCATCACCGTGCCTGTCATCATCTTCGTGATCATGACGCAGGGCGTGAGCACGGCGACCATCGTCTTCTCCGTCTACGAGTTCGTTGCAGGCCTCGCCGACAACGTGCTCAAGCCGCTGCTGCTTGGCCGCGGCGTCGCGGTGCCCATGCCCGTGGTGCTGATCGGCGCGATTGGCGGCATGGTCACGGGCGGCGTGATCGGCCTCTTCATCGGCCCGGTGATGCTCGCCGTTGGCTATCAACTGTTCTGGCGCTGGGTGAAAGACCAGTCCCAACCCGAACGCGCGCAAGAAAAACAGCAGGCTTGAAGCGCGGGGCCACCCACGTGTTCCTCCGCGAGCGCCCTCACTGGCTCCCGCTCGGCGCCTGCTGCCTGGGCACGTGCCTCACGGCGTGCCTGAGCGCGTGCATGCGCGTGGGCCCGGACTTTCAGCCGCAGCGCGAGAGCTGGACCGAGCACTGGAGCAGCGCGTCGATCGAGCAGGTCACGCAGATCACGTCACCATCCGGGCAACAGCCCGACGCGCGGCAATGGTGGCGCGTGTTCCGCGACGACAATCTCGAACAGCTGATTGCCGCCGCCGATGCGAACAACGGTGACCTGAAGATTGCCGCATTGCGCGTGATCGAGGCGCGGGCCCAACTGGGCATCGCGCTCGCGGGGCGCTACCCGCAGGTGCAGCAGGCCAACGCCGATGTGCTGTACTCGGCGCGCAAGCGCCACGATGGCTTCAACCCGCGTTCGGGCGCGTACTTCCAGTATGGTCTCGGCTTCAGCATCGGCTGGGAACTGGACTTCTGGGGACGCTTCGCCCGCGCGATCGAATCGGCCGACGCCGCCTTCTTCGCCGCGCAGGACAACCGCGAGGACGCGCTCGTGCTCGTTCACGCGCAGGTCGCGGACACCTATTTCACGCTGCGCACGACCGAAGCGCGCCTGCGCATCGCGCGAGACAACGCGCAACTGCAAAAGCGCAGCTACGAGATCACGCAAAAGCTCTTCAAGAGCGGCGAAACCGACGAGCTCGATCTCCAGCAAGCGAAGACCCAGTATCTCGGCACGCTGAGCAGCATTCCCGTATTCGAGAGCCAGATCGCGGTGGCGCGTCATGCGCTTTGCGTGCTGCTGGGCCGCCCGCCCGGCCCGCTGCCGGAGCTGGACGTGCAACCGGCCAAGGCGGGCTTCGTCCCGCTCATCGACCGGGCGGTGCTCCAGGATGTGCCCGCCGATCTGCTGCTGCGCCGCCCCGACGTTCGCGCGGCGGAGCAGAAGATGGCCGCGCAGTCCGCGCTGATCGGCGTCGCGAAAGCCGACCTGTACCCATCCGTGTCGCTGGTCGGCTCGCTTGTGTGGAGCGCCAGCTCGCTCACGGGCGCGGCAAGCACGCTCGCCGCGGTGGGCGGCCCGAGCATCACCTGGAACCTGTTCGATCACGGCCTCATCACGAACAACGTGCGCGTGCAGGACGCCCGCCTCCAGCAGCTGATCGTCGCCTACCAGGAAACCGTGCGCGAGGCGGCGCGCGAGGCCGACGACGCGGCAACGGCGCTCATCGCGGCACTCCAGCGCGACACCATCCTGCACGACGCACAAGGCGCGGCGCAGCGCTCGCTCACGCTCGCCAACACGATCTATCGCGAAGGGTACTCGGACTTCCAGCGCGTGCTCGATGCACAGCGCGCGCTCTCGGCCCAGCAGGACGCGTACGTCGTCAATCGCGGCAACGCCGTGAGCAGCCTGATCGCCCTGTACAAGTCGGTGGGCGGCGGCTGGTACTCCGGGCAGCCGCTTATCGACCCTGCCACCCGCTCGCAGATGCAACACCGCACCGACTGGGGCGATCTGCTCGACGAATCGGCATCGCCCTCCGCTGCCCATGGTGCCCCTGGTGCCCCTACCCAGCCCGAAGGTCCGCCACAATGAGCAACGCGACCGAACCCTCCCCGAACGCGCCACCCCAGGCGCCGCCGCCCGCCGCCGACGCATCGGGCAAAGCGCTCAAGTGGGTCGTAGTCCTGATCGTCGCGAGCCTGATCTGGTATCTCCTTGCCGATCGCTTCACACCGTATACGCAGCAGGCGCGCATCCAGGCTTACGTCGTGCCCGTTGCGGCCGAGGTGTCGGGACGCGTGACGCGCGTGCTCGTCCACAACAACCAGGAGGTGAAGGCGAGCGACGTGCTGTTCGAGATCGACGACGAGCAATACCGCATTGCCGCCGACCGCGCGCGCGCGGACCTCGAAACCACCCGCCGGCAGATCGGCGCAAGCACCGCCGGGATCGACTCGGCGCAAGCCTCGCTGCGCGCGGCGCTCGCCAACGAGGTCAAGGCGCGCCAGGACAGCGATCGTCTGGAAAGGCTGTATCGCGAAGACGAAGGCACGGTCTCGCTGCGCCGTCTCGAAGTGGCGCGTGCGACGCACGTGCAGGCACAAAGCCAGGTCGAAGCCGCCCGCGCCGAAGTGGAGCGGGCGCGCGAACAACAAGGCGGCAACGAAGCGGAGAACGCGCAATTGCGCAGTGCGGCCGGCGTGCTGGAAAAGGCCCAGCTCGATTTCGCCAATACGCGAATCCGCGCGCGCTCGGCCGGCGTCATCACCGACCTGCGCACCGAAGTCGGACAGTTCGCGGCCGCCGGCAATCCGGTCATGACGCTGATCGCCATCCACGACGTCTGGGTCAGCGCGGACATGACCGAGAACAATCTGGGCCATCTACAGCCAGGCACGCGCGTCGCCATCGCGCTCGACGCCCTGCCCGGCGAGGTGTTCGAAGGCCGCATACGCAGCATTGGCTATGGCGTGAGCGTGGGCCAGAGCACGCCGCCCGGCAGCTTGCCGACCGTGCAGAACAGCCGCGACTGGCTACGCCCCGCGCAACGCTTTCCCGTGATCGTCGAATTCGACAACGACGAGCGAGCGCGGCTGCGTAACGTCCGCGTGGGCGGCCAGGCCGAGGTGATGGCGTTTCCGGGCGCCGGCAATCCGCTCAATCCGCTCGGGCGCGTGTTCCTGCGCGCGATGAGCTTGCTCTCTTACCTCTACTGAACCGCGCCCATGTCCAGGCAAACGAGCCTTTCGCTTCCCGGCCAGCGTGCGCTACGCGTGGCCACCGGCACGGCGCTCGCGCTCGCCGTCAGCTTTGCGCTCGATTTTCCGGTTCCCGTGATCGCGCCGGTGTTCGCCCTCTTTCTGCTCGCAACGCAATACCGGCCGCTTTCGCTGAAGGCGGCGCTCGCTCTCGCGGTGGTCGTGGCAGGGACGATGGGCAGCGGCCTGTTGCTCGTCCCCTTGCTTCGCTATTACGCGTTCGCGGGCGTGCTGCTCGTTGGCCTCTGCCTCTTCCTCGCCTTTCGCTTCGGCCTGCGCAGCGGCAACAACCTCGTGGCGACCTTCCTCGCGGCGGGCCTGACGATGATTTCAGCGGCAGGCGTGGCCGATCAGGAACTGGCGACCACGGTGGTGGGCGCACTCGTGAAGGGCGTGCTCCTCGCCGTGCTCGTTTCGATCGCGAGCCACGCGTTGTTTCCCGAGCCAGCGTCCGCGGGAGCGAAACCCGCCGCGCGTGTCATGGCGCAAGGCATGGCCGCGCGCATTGCGCTGCAGGCGACGCTCGTGGTGATGCCCGCCTGGCTGCTGGCGATGAACGATCCGGCCAGCTACATGCCGATCATCATGAAGTCCGTGAGCCTCGGCCGGCAAACATGCACGACGTCGGCACGCGGTGCGGCGCGCGAACTGCTCGGCTCCACGGCGCTTGGCGGACTGCTCGCCATCGCGTTCTGGTTCGCGCTCCGGCTCTTCGTGAACATCTGGATGTTCTATCTCTGGATGCTGCTGTTCGGCTTGCTGGTGGGGCGCAAGCTCTTTCGCATCAGCGCCACGCGCTACTCGCCCGGCTTCTGGTTGAACAGCCTCGTCACGATGATCATTCTGCTGGGTCAGTCAGTGCAGGACAGCGCGGCCGGCAAGGACGTCTACCGCGCGTTCGCCGTACGCATGGCGCTCTTTCTGGCCGTCACGGCTTACGCGTGCCTGATGCTTCAGATCTTCGAGCGGCGCACGCAGCGCGGTGCTGCAGCGCCAGAGAGGAGTACGCCATGAACGATGCCCGGAAAGACAAGTCCCATGCGCCAAGAGCGCGTGAAATCCTGCTGGAATCCGGAAAAACCATTTGGTACCTGCGCCTGCTTCTGGCGGGCCTGGTCATTATGTTCGTCATCCTGACTGTTTTCATGTTCTACTTCGGCGGCCCTGTCGAGACACTGAACCGCAGCCCGTCGCGCATGGGCGAGACCGTGTATTTCTGCGCGATCACGGCGCTCACCATCGGCTACGGCGATGTCGTGCCGACCACCGCGCTCGGGCGGATCGACGCCGTATTGCTCGGCCTGATTGGCCTCGTGTTTACCGGATTGATCGTGGCAGCCTTCGTGCGCGGCGTGCAGGAAGCCTCGCGCCAGGCGCGCGAGCAGGCGCAATCGGAGGCAATCGGGCACTGAGACCCGACGGGATCGAACATGACGAGAACCTACGTCCGCCGGCACAGATTGCGCAATGCACCTGCACGAATCGCCCTGGCCCTGCTCGTGGCACTTGCACCTTTGCAACTGCACGCACAGAGCGTATCTGACCAACTCTCGAGCCGCACCGTGATAGGCGGCAACATCAAGCGACATGCGGATGCCGTGCTGTCCATCATGAGCTACACCACGGTACCGGATGTCACCACGAGTTCGCTTTCGATCAATAACGGCGCTACCGGCAACCCGGGCTTTGGCCAGACACAGCTAGGGGGCGGATTCACGCTCAGCCGGTCGTTTCCCCTGTACATGGAAGGCACGATCGCCTATAGCCGCTACGACCCGACGTTCATCGCAACCGACGGCGCAGAGCAGCGGGCGCTGCCCACGAGGTGGAACACCTTTAGCGGCACGGTGGGGATTGGCTGGGACTTCCACCTCACCAACGAACTCGTGTTTCGCCCCATCCTGAACGGCACGCTCGGGCGCGTCTCCAGCGACCTGCGAGTCGGACAAACATTGATCAACCACGTCACGGACAGCAATCTCCAGTTCCTCAACAACGGCTATCTCGACGCGTACGGCTACGGCGGCTCGCTGATGCTCGACTACACGCACTACCGCGAGAACTACGAAATCGACGCGGAGCTGCGCGCGACCGATATCTACCTGCGCAGCTTCGGCGGCAGCGCGGAAGCCGTTCAGGGTTCCGCCACGGCGCAGCAGTTGAGCCTCTGGACGCGCTGGCGTGCGCCAACCGGCTGGCACGCGCTGGACAAGCCGGTCCGCTATGTGCTGGAGTTCGCCTACTCGCACTACTTCGGCGACAGCGCCGGCGTGCTCGGCTTCAACGACCTCACGTCGCTGGGCGTAGGCCTGGAACTCGACAGCAGCACGTACCCCATCATCATTACCCGCACGCGGGCAATGGTGCGCTATGTTTTTGGCCACAACGTGCGCGGCGTGTCGTTTGGCCTGGCAGTCAGCTTTTAGGATGCCGTACGATGGGTGGGTTCGAGGAGAAGAGCGATGAGTCTACCAGGTAAGTGTCAATTGCATTCGGCGAGAGGTCTCGTCGCGAGGCGCCTCATGCTCGCCAGCGTGTGCGCCAGTCTGCTGCCTCTGGCGGGCTGTCCCTACTACGCGCCGCCGCCGCCCGGAACCGTCGTCATGACACCGGCGAGCTACGACCGGTCCTTTTCCGCCGCCGCGGGCGCCATGCGCGACGAAGGCCTGGCGATCACGGTCCAGGACCCCGGCGCGGGCGCGATCGCCGGCACCATCGACGGCAGCACGGTGACGGCAAACGTGCAGCAGCAAGGCGATGGCAGCGTAATCGTCCAGTTCAATTCCCCCGACGCACGCGACCCCACGCTGCTCCAGCGGATCTCGCGCAGCTACGATCGGCGGATGGGGCGCTAGGCGCTGCGCGTTTCGCGACATTGCGCGTGCCGCATAAGGGCACGCGCATGCGCTTACGCGGCGCGCGCCGCGAAGCCTGTGTGCCGATGCCGCCACCACTAGCTCAAGGCCCGCTGCCTCGACTCGTTCGCAGCGTCAGTTTGTTCGACACCTCGGTGACGCCGCGCACTGACTTTGCCGCATCGCCAGCCCGCTGTATTTGTGAATCCCGCGGCACCGACCCCGTCAGCGTCACGACGCCGTCGCGTGCCGTGACGTGAATGTTCGACGGATTGAGCCCCGTCGTGCGCGTGAAGGCCCGGCGGACGTCACGCACCAGCGCACTATCCGACCGGCTCCCTTGCGAAGGCGCCGCAGCCTCAGTCTCCGAGGAGGCAGCGTCAGGCGCGCCCGTACTGGTTTGTGCGTTCGCGAACGCCGCGCAGACTGCGATGGCCCCCGCAAACATCGCGACGATCAACTTTCTCGTATCGTTTGCTTTCATCCTTGCGCTCCTGTGACGGCTTTTGCAACAACCGTTCCACGCACTTGCGGCGACGTGAATCTTCCGGGCGTCCCACGCGCGGCACATCCATCCTGGCCGAAAATGCGCTTTCGCGAGTTTTGAGTGGCCGTTCGAGTGGCCTTCGGCATCGCGTCCGAACGGTCGCTGCGGATCACGCGCGTCATCACGATCGTTCAAGACACACGCGGCCGATGCGCGTAGTCTCGGCTTCGTCACAGTCCTCAACGGAGTCTCGCATGACACCCGCCCACCCTGACGACCCAGCCCCGGCCCCAGCCACACGCGGCCAGGGCCAGACCATCGACCTGCTCGGCAAGATCGCGCTCATCGAGGGGCATTGGCAACCGCGCGTGGTCGCCGAGATGAACGACTACCAGTTCAAGGTCGTGAAGCTCGCCGGAGATTTCGTCTGGCACAGCCACGCCGACACCGACGAAACCTTCATCGTGCTCGAAGGCGAGTTGCGCATCGATACGCGCGACGGTCCTATCGTCGTGCGGCCGGGCCAGATGGCCGTCGTGCCGAAAGGCACCGAACACAAGCCCTGTGCAATCGGCGAAGTGAAGCTGCTGCTGATCGAGCCGCGCGGCGTGGTCAACACGGGGGATAACGAGCGCGGCGAACGCACCGTGGAAAACGATCTCT
>Ga0207816_1000347_pt1 | contig 10579 bp, 12 predicted proteins | sample LuqExpMetageno10_FD_187768 | JGI IMG/M metagenome (GOLD analysis project Ga0207816, IMG submission 187768) | Tropical forest soil microbial communities from Luquillo Experimental Forest, Puerto Rico - Sample 10 (SPAdes) | ecosystem: Environmental > Terrestrial > Soil > Tropical forest ... | reverse complement strand
AGAGTTCTCAGGCTGAAGGTCGAGAATATAGAACTTGTTGATGCAAGGCGGCACGATCAGCAAAGGGCGCCTGGCCACGTGCGTGGTCAGCGGGGCATACTGGATCAACTGGAACAGATCGTTCTCGAAGACGACTGCGCCTTCTGACACGGCAACGTTATGACCCACCTCGAAGGCCGCTTCGTCGGTGATCGTAATGGTGCCGCGCGCAAGGTCTCCGAGCAGGTTGGTCATTCCGGTGCGAAGGCTCTCGCCGTTTGACTCGATGGCCGCCCGTATCGCCTCCGGATTCGTCGCGGCGTAGTTTGTGGGGCTGGCCGCATCGACGAACTGGCGCATGAAAAAGCGCAGTCGGTGCTTGTCGCTTTCCCCATACGCCGTCGCGCCGACCAGCTCTTCGAGCAAATCGGCATTGGCAACATAGTTCTGCCTGAGCAGGCTGTACCAGTTGTTGCTGCTCCACTCGTCCGCCCGAAACCGTTGATCCCGGCTCGCCTGGCCGTCAACGGGCTGCGCGTGCGCTCCCGAAGAACCGTTCATCATGCTCGTCCACAACGCCCACTGCTGTTCCCAGTAGCGCGTGCCAGCCCGATGCAGGATTGCCGGCGCAACGGCAGTGGCCTTGGGGACGCCGGCCAACGCGTTGAGGAAGTCCTTCGCCGAGCGGGAAAATCCGTGTACGACCTCATCTGGCATGTTGAAGTGATTGCTCATTTGCTCTCCAACTCCGCGGTCGCGAGTTCGCTTTCTGAATGTTCGTTAATGTTGCGATCTACACGCGAGGTGGGCATGACGAGCGCATCGCCTTCGATCACGACCTTGCCGCGCACCGTGCAGACGGTGTCCAGCACGACCCGGCGCTTGCCGGGAATCAGTTCGCGCACTGTCACCGTAGCCGTTACGGTATCGCCTGGCCTGACCGGCGCCTTGAACCGCAGGTTCTGCCCGAGATAAATCGTGCCGGGGCCAGGCAGTCGGCCAGCGATTGCCGCGGAAATAAAACTGGCCGTCAGCATTCCATGCGCGATGCGCCCCTTGAAAGGCGTGTTGCGCGAAAACTCTTCGTCGATGTGCATCGCGTTGTTGTCTCCCGACGCGCCCGCAAACAGCACGATATCCGCATCCGTAATCGTCTTCGAGAAGCCCGCACTCATGCCTGGTGCCAGATCTTCGAAGTCGTATCCTGCAATGTCATTCATAAGCGATCCTAAGGATATGATGAAAAATCACTCACCCTGATGGTCCGTGCGCGGCGCACAAGCGCCTCGCGCAACAGGTTTCCGACCAGGGAAAAAAGTCTGTCCGGGCCGAAGGCTCTGATATTGCAGGCGTGGCCACGATGGCTGAGCAGTTACGTTACCGACGAATCCTGCCTGCTTCATCCCGCGTAGCGCGGCGGGCAACCCTGTACAGGGTCGGTGCCTTGAAATCGCACAATACGGCAAACGCGAATTGCGCATTTAGGATTGAGCGCCATGATTTTGGCAATCCACGCCTTCACGCGCCATGCTACGATCGACGCGATTCCACTTCAATCTGTGCGAGCCATGGCGACGTTGTATAACCTGCTGGGCGTGCGCGACGACGCGAGCGACGAGGAACTCAAGCGGGCCTACCGCAGGGCCGCGATGAAAGCGCATCCCGACCGCAATATGGGACGCGAAGCGTCCGCACATGCGCAGTTTCAGGAGATCAAGGAGGCGTACGCGATTCTTTCCGACCCGCCGCAGCGCCGTGTCTATGACGCGGTCTATGCCGAGGAAATGGGGCGCCTGGCCCGTGAGCGAGAAGAAGCGGCACGTTTGCAGGAGGCTGCACGCCAGGCGGAGTACGCGCGACACGTGTCCGTGGCAATGCGCTTCGCCGGGCAGGGGTACAACCGCGATGTCGTATTCGGTGTGCTGCTCGGTGGCGACTGTGAGTCACAACTGGCTGCGCGCATTGCCGATGGCGCGGTCGAGTTGCATTTGTCGCGTCAGACCACGACGTCCCACTCCCAGCGGGCGGACAGCGCCACGTCGCGCAATGGCGTGGAGCAGCACGAGGCAAGGCCGCAATCCACAGCGGAGGGTGCGGGCAGCGATGGGGCGTCAAATTCCGACGATCGCCCCCAGGCGAACCTCTTCAGTGCGATCTGGCACGGTATGTTTGGATTACACCACTGAGTTAGCCCGCATACAGAGCATGGTGGTGGCGGCGCCGCTTAACGGCCACTTATCGCAGGAGCAGGGGTACGATAGCGGATAAAACAGCAACCAGCGTGGCGACCCTATGACTGCGAACTCACGTGAAGCCCTCAATGTCGACGCAGAAGCGTTGGCAACCTTGTCGGAGTATCTCGAACTTGCGCTGGACAAGGGAGGGAGCCTGATTTTCGTGCGCGCGAAGAACGGGAAAAGCGAGGTCCATCTGGGCGACCCCGCCGAGTCACAGGAAGACTGGGCGTACCTTGGGGCGGTGCAGGAACCCGTGGTGCGGGCAATACTCGAGAGTACCCGGTCGGGGCTCAACGAAATGACGATCCAGGCGCAGACCTATCGCTTCGTCCGATTGTTCAGTCAGGTCGCCGACGCTGGGGCAGTGATTTTTGTCGTAGCCTGAAACCGCGTTTGCGGTTTGAGCGCGTCCCTATCGTCGGGCGCGCTCGCCCCATTCACAATATCGAGTACCCGGACGTTACGCCGCAAGCTTCAGGGCTTGCGAGAAGTCCTCAATCAGGTCGTCGATGTCCTCGATGCCGGCGGACAGTCGCAGCATGCCGTCGGAGATGCCCATCGCCTTGCGTGTTTCCGCCCCGGCTTCGAAAAAGATCGTCGGCGCGACGGGAATGATGAGCGTGCGTGTGTCGCCGAGTCCGGTCGCCTTGATCGGCAGCTTGAGCGCGTTGACGACATCGATCATGCGCTCCGCGTCTAGCAATTCGAACGACAGCAGCCATGACGCGCCTTTGAACAGCGCCTGTGCGACCTCGTATTGCGGATGGCTCTTGAGGCCCGGATAGAACACCTTGCCGATCGCCTCGTGCCCTTCGAGAAACTGCGCGAGTGCGAGCGCATTGTCGCTGCTTTGCTTCACGCGCAAGGCGAGCGTTTCCGCGCCCATCGCGATGGAGTGCGCCTGCTCGGACGACAACGACGCACCCATGTCTCGCAGGCCTTTCTTGCGGATCTGCAAGAGCCCCTGATCCTTCGCCGCCGAACGCCGGTAGTCATCGGCGATGTTCGGATACGCGCTCCAGTCGAACAGGCCCGTATCCGTCACCGCTCCGCCGAGCGCGGCGCCATGGCCCGCGATGGTCTTCGTCAACGAGTTGATGACGAGGCTCGCGCCGACCGCTTTCGGCTTGAACAATGCGGGCGATGTAATCGTGTTGTCGACGACGTACGCAATGCCGCGCTCGCGACAGACGTTGCCGATGCCTTGCAGGTCGGGAATCTGCGTGCCCGGATTCGCGATGGTTTCGACGAACACCATGCGCGTATTCGGCCGGATTGCGTTCTTCACGTTTTCGACGTCGCCCGCATCGACGGTCGTGACGTCGATGCCGAGCGTGCGCAGCGTGCCGAACAGGCTGTTGGTATTGCCGAACACGTAGCGGCTCGATACGAGATGATCGCCCGCGCGCAGCAGCGTGAGGAACGTTGCCGTGATAGCGGCCATGCCGGTGCTGAAGCAGATGGTGCCGACGCCTTCTTCCAGCGCTGTGATCTTGCGCTCGAGCGCGGCGGTCGTGGGGGTGCCCTGTCGCGCGTAATTGAAGCCGCCTTTCTTCGTGCCCTGGAACACGCCAATCAGATCCTCGACGCGCTCGAAACCGTATTGCACGGAGGTATGAATCGGCTGCCGAAGGCTGCCATGCTCTGCGCCCGCAAGCCTGTCGCTATGGACGATACCCGTGGTGAATCCTTGCTTTCCCATGCCTTCTCCGTTCTTCAAGTCGATCTCATGCGGCACATTATCGCCTGTAACGCATGATCCGCGGCTGGAATCGCAGGATCTGGCCGCGAACTGCCAGGTCCCGCTTCAACGCAAACGGGCACGTCGGCGGCAGTCGCCGAACGTGCCCGTTCGCCTCGAAGCAGGTCGGTGGTCAACCCGCGTTACCGCATGCCTCCACTGGCGACGATATGCTCGCCCGTCAACCATCGGGCATCGTCCGACGCGAGGAAAACCACGGCAGACGCGATATCTTCCGGCTGCCCCACGCGGCCGAGTGGCGTCTGGCTGACTGCCTGAGTCTCGAAGTCCGAGCCGATGACCCCCGCACTTTGCGCACCCTCGGTCACGATCACGCCGGGATTGATCGTATTCACGCGGATCTTCCTCGGACCCAGCTCGCGCGCGAGCACGCCGGTGATCGCATCCACCGCGCCCTTTGTGCCGCTATAGACGGCGGTCGTCGGTGGCGTAATCGTCGTCACGACCGAGCTGACGTTGATGATGCTCGCGCCCTCGCCAAGATGCTTGACGGCCGCCTGCGTGGTGAGCAGCACCCCAAGCACGTTCGTGTCGAACTGCCTGCGGTAGTGCGCCTCCGTGATCTCTTCGACCGGCGCGAACTCGTAGACGCCGGAGTTGTTGACGAGGATGTCAAGGCGGCCGTAAGTTTCGATTGCCGTGTCGACGATACCTTGTGCGTCGGCGGCCTTCGAGACGTCGCCGCCTACGGAAACCGCTTTCCCGCCGGCCGTAGTGATCGCGGACACGACCGCGTCCGCCCCCGCCTTGCTGCTCGCGTAGTTCACGACCACCGAAGCCCCTTCGGCCGCGAGCGCCTTCGCGATAGCGGCGCCGATGCCTTTCGACGCGCCCGTGACAACGGCCACCTTTCCTGAAAGCTTGCCCATCATATTCACCTCAACGTAAGTCGCACCATCGATTGGAACCGGCGTCTGGACTGGCACGCAGCAATCGGCCGGCGTTAAGTGTGAATGTAGAGGTCCGCGCCGCCGCGATAAAGCGGCCTGGCGCGAATTGACTGGCAGGATCAGCCGAACAATCGAAGCAATCGGGAGTAATCGGAACAAGCGGGCGCAGCGATTTCAAAGGCATCGACCGCAACGACAAATGTTGCGGCGATACCAGCCGGACGTCGTTCAGGCGCCCGGCAAGCCGTCGATCCCGGCGCGCAGCGCTGCGACCACGGTGGTCCAGTCGCCTTGCGCCGGTTGCCGGAATAGCCGCGCCTGCGCATACCATGGACTATCGCTTCGCTCGAGTTGCCACCTCCAGTCCGGCATGAAGGGCAGAGCAATCCATACTGGCTTCCCGAGCGCCCCAGCCAGATGCGCCACAGCCGTGTCGACGCAGATGACGAGGTCGAGGCGCGCGATCAGCGCAGCGGTCTCGGCGAACGTGGTGAGCCGCGCGGAAACATCGTGCAGCACTCCGCGCTGATCGAGCTGCGCGAGGGACGCGCGATCACTTTCGCGGATATCCGGCTGCAGCGCGAAGAATTCGGCATCGGCGTCCAGCAACGGCATCAGTTGATCGAGCGTCATGGATCGTTCGCGATCGTTCAGATGCGTCCGGCTGCCCGACCAGACGATCCCGATCCTGGGCCGTCGGGTGGCGCCTGCAAACGAATCGTCCCACTGGGAGACAAGCGCGGGGTCTGCGCGCAGATAGGGGCCAGGCACCCCGAGGTCGATTGCCCGAACCTTGAGCGCAAATGGCAGGCTGAGCAGTGGAATGTGGTAGTCGAAACGCGGCACGTCTGCTGTTTCGCCCATGACTTCGGCTGCGCCAGGATAATCCTTGAGAAGTGGCAGCAGCGCATCCTGAACTCGCAACACGACGCGAGCGCCGGCCGTACTGAGTCGATCGACGAAGCGCAGGAATTGCAGGGTGTCGCCGAACCCCTGCTCGTGATGAACGAAAATCGTCTTGCCAACCAGCGGTTGAGCGCCTGTCCATTGGGTACCCGGCGGAAAACCGTGGGTTTCGGTGCCATCGCGCCAACGCCATTCGTATTCGCGCCAGCCGTGTTCGAATTCCCCTAGCAGCAGATTGGTCTGAGCGCGATTGGTGCGCGCACCAGCGTCGTTCGGATCGAGCGCGAGCGCCTTCTTGAATTGAAGCAACGCCTCGTCGAAGCACCGCAGATCCCGCAACGCGACCCCGAGATTGACGTACGCACGCACGAAACGCGGATTGATCGCGATCGCCCGCCGATAGGCGTCCATTTCGTCCTGATGGCGCTCCATCGTCCCGAGCAGCGTTCCCAGGTTGTATTGCGCTTCGGCCGATCGCGGCTGGATCTTGCAGAGCTGCACCAGCAGCTCGCGCGCGCGTTCATGTTCACCTGTCTGTATCAGCGACATTGCGGCGCCGTGCAACGAGGCGATATGGCCAGGGGACCGGGCCAGGCAGCGCTCGAAGAGCGCTATCGCGTCTTCGTGGCGCTGCGCCAGCTGACAGATCTTCGCGGCGAAGTTCAGCTGCTCCACGGACATGGACAGGTGCGCCGATGCGCGTATCAGGTAGTCGGCTGCGCGTGCGTGGTCGCCCTGTCCGGCGGCGATGTAACCGAGGCCTTCGAGCGCTTCGCCGTGATCGGGAGCGCTCGCCAGAATATCGCGCAGCAGTTGTGATGCGTCGTCGAATTGCCCAGCTGCGCAGTGCTGTTGGGCAGCCGCGAGAGCCTGTTCGATGTTGTGATTCATGGCGATAGGGGGCGGCGTAAAAACGCGGGCTGTCGACGAATGGGAAGCCGAACATTGTACGGGATCGCGTGAGCAGGCCTCCGGACCCACCTCATGCCAGGCCGGTGCCCGCTTGGAAATACCGACCGATTCCGGCACCGCCCGCGTCCCGCAGCTTGCATGGCGGCTCCTTGATGTTTACGCATGTAAGCATCAAGCGCCGCCCGTCGTCATCCGTTCCTGACCCGGCTTTTGCAGCTGGCGCGATCGTGATTTCGCCTCGACGATCTGGCGATGCGAGTGTTCGGCTATTCAACGGGATCCGGCTGAAGACCATTTTCCGGTTGGCGTTCGACGGGTGATTGCAGCGCTGGCACGACGTCGTCCTCCGGCATCGGCTCGACGCTCTGCACGGCGGGCGGCTGCACGCTCTTGACCACAACGGACGGTTCGGCGGCTCGCACAGGCGCGCTGGGTTGCACGGCGTGGGAGCCGCTGCTCACGCCCGTGCCGACGTTCGTGCTCGTGGTGTTTGCGCTCTTGAGCAGGCCGTGTGAATCGAACAGAAACACGGCCGCGGACGAGTGTGTGTCGGCGCCGCCGACAAGCGCCCCAATGAACGGAAGATAGGTTTCCGGGTGGGGGCGCGACGTTACGTAGGTGTAGACCAGCAGCGTCGAGCCATCGTCCAGCGCGGTTTCCACTGACGCCGGTCCAAGCGCGGTGACGACGTCTTGCAGGCTCGTCACGCCGTGCCTGAAGTTCGCCATCTGTTCGGGCCTCACTTCAACACCGGCCGATACGCAACCGGCAAGAATTGCGCAGCACAGTAGCCCAAAGACCCGTCCGCGATTCATGATGCACCCCTCCCCAGATAATTCTAGGACGAACGAGTCTGAGCGGTGGCCCGCAGCATGCGCGTTCGTCAACGGGGATCCGCAGGGCAGTTTTGCCGTAAGTCGGTGGATGCGCGCAATGGCGCAGCGAGGATGGCGACAGCAGGCAAACCCAGTTTGTGGCAAAATGCCTCTAGTGATTGGGCATTTTGCTCGGAGGGATCATGGCTACCGTAGAATATCGTCCCACTGGACGCGTCAACCCGCGGCAGACCGAATTCTCACTGCTGGGAAACCTGCTCCAGGCACCTGTCCGGTCCGGGAATGATCTTGCCGCGCTGGCGACGCAGCGCGTCGGCGTGGAGGTGCTTGACCGTCTCGGGGAACATGGTCTGAAAGCCGATGAACTGCTCTTCATCATTCCGCGTCGAACACTCTCACATCGTCGCCAGAATGGTGAGCGGCTCTCGACTGACGAGTCAGACAAGGCCATCCGCCTTGCGAGGATAGTTGCACTGGCGGAGACGGTCTTTGGAAACCCGGAAAAGGCCATGAACTGGCTTCGGGGCAGGAAAGAGCGATTCGCCGGGAAAACGCCGCTCGAGATGGCCGCAACGGAACACGGTGCACGGCTTGTCGAGGACGCGCTGGTTCAGATCGACGAGGGATACTTCGCCTGATGGAATTCTGGAGGATCAGCAATTACGCGGACCTTCGCGGCATCGGCGGGCTGAGGGCGTCTGGCCGGTGGCATTACCGGGGGCAACCTGTCATCTATCTGGCGGAAAATCCCGCGCTTGCGCTGCTCGAGACCATGGTGCACCACGAATTCGGGTCGCCGCAGGCCTTGCCTGATAACTACCAACTGCTTCGCGTGGAAATTGCGGAGGGCGTCTCGATCGCTGAACTCACGGCGAGTGTCATCCCGGATGACTGGCGCGAGAATGCGGACTGGACGCAGGCCGCCGGTAGCGAATGGCTGGCGGCAGGGCAGGAACTGCTCCTCAAGGTTCCGAGCGCCATTCTCCCTCATTCGTACAACTATCTGTTCAATCCGGCCCATCCCGGCGCCGGCTCGGCAATTGTCGCGGAGGTGCTGAAAGTGCCATACGATCCGAGGATTCGGGCAATCCTTGGGGATAGGTGAGCTAATAAACGGCGCACACCGCCGGAACGGCCCGTGCTCGCATCAAACCACGTCACGGAGCAAGTGAAAAAGCACTCAATTCGGAAGTACGGGTCAGCAGCGCCTGATGATTGAGATACAACGCGTAATCCGACTTGATGACCTTTTTAACACTTGGCGCATACCAGTAGGTTTCGGTGAATGGTGCATCGTACAAGCGACCAGGCTGCGTGGCGTTCACCCCATGGCTGACTATTTTGTAGGCGTCAAATGAACCAGCGGGTACCTGTATCCGCTCGAATGCAACGATCTCATCGTGGCCGCTGACGTCAATGCTTCCGACCGTGAATCGCCGGACATGATGGAAGTCCCAGCTCTTTCCCACAGTCATCGGGAAACTCAGGGTTCCATTGCTTGGCTCGTACGTCGTTCCGTTGCCATCTCGGGTCAGGTTTCCCTGATTGTCGTAGTGGACTTCCTTTGGGGGGCCGCCGTTCCACGAGGACGACATCGTCGTCTGCGTCTCTGTTACCGCGACTACCGTCATGACAAGAGGGGTCCCGGGCCTGGTGTCGGTTCGCCCCCATATCAAGGTCCACGTGTCACCGACCTTGTAGCTCGGCGCGTCAGCCATGGGCGTGCCGCGTGCACTGGCTGGCTCCTGCGCCCCAGGGGGATTTGTCAGGCAGCCGAGCAACAGTGCGGCATGGCAAGAGTGCCTCGCAAGCAATGACAGGTATGGCGTCGCGCTGTGGACTTTCATGAGTCAGCTCCCGACTGCGATTACACACGAAGACCTGACGTCGTGGGTTGGAAATTCTTTTCATTATTGTTCTTTGATGCTTGCGCGGACGAAGTGTTGCTAGCGGTCAGCCACGCTGCTGCGGGGCCAGCTAGCAATCGCCCAAAATCGAAGCGGGCTAAGATCGCCATTACCGTGTCCGGTGAGGGCGTGAATCGTGGCGACACTCAAGGAATTGAAGGCGCAAATGGCCGCGCTCGAGGCGCAGGCCGCGGCGGCGCGGGCGGCAGAGTTCGAGGAGGTACTCGCGGATATCCGGGCGAAGGTTGTCGACTACGGGTTTACGGAACGGGACATCTTCGGACGCAGGCGAGGCGCACGCGCGATGTCCAGCACTGGCGTCGTGCCAGCCAGATACCGTGACCCGAAGACGGGAGCGACCTGGTCGGGCAGGGGCCGGGCGCCAGGCTGGATAAAGGATGCGAAGAACCGCGAGCGGTTTCTCATTTCGCCGTGAATGCTGGCCGACGCCAACCATGGCCACCCGCGAAAGTTCGTGAGCCGGCTGCCGAAAATGCCCTGCATGACCCATGAGCCACCGAACTTTTCCGGGAACGATCCTGTCCGGGATGAAGCGCGGGCGCTGGAGGCCAGCATCCGCGCGATCAGACGGGCGCAGGGCAAGAGGAATCCTGAAGACTTTCCACCGGGCAGCCCGGAATGTCTTGCGATCATGGAAGAGTTCGTGCGCGATGTCGGGCGTGTGCTTGCGCTCGACATCAGCAACCGTGAAGGGGACGATGACAGCCATCTGGACGGAGCGGGTGCAACCGGGTAAGCGTACGCGTGAGGCAACGTCACCTGCCAGGTGCTCCATTCACGATACAGATCATGGGGCCACGTGATTGCGACGTTCTGATCGAACTACTCGACCTTCCGGGGAAAGACGTCTGGGTGCTCTCACCTGAAATATCGGACGTACGATGGGTGGCGCTCGATGCCGGAGCAGAAGTGCTTTCGTGCGCCGCAATGAATACGCTGCAGAGTGAGGTCCTTGTAGTGGGATCACAAGTACGCAGAGACGCTGTAAATCAGTGCGCGCCGTCTACCGGTTCTTCAGGTTTCTCGCACCGAAACGGCCGCACACCTCCACCAGGAGACCGCCAGCATGAACCCGTTTGACTATGACGTGATCGTCGTCGGCAGCGGCTTCGGCGGCGCCGTCGCGGCC
>Ga0207816_1000344_pt1 | contig 10601 bp, 10 predicted proteins | sample LuqExpMetageno10_FD_187768 | JGI IMG/M metagenome (GOLD analysis project Ga0207816, IMG submission 187768) | Tropical forest soil microbial communities from Luquillo Experimental Forest, Puerto Rico - Sample 10 (SPAdes) | ecosystem: Environmental > Terrestrial > Soil > Tropical forest ... | reverse complement strand
GGCCGCCGGCCGGCCCGTGCGGGTCATGTGCCACTCCGGGTGGCGCTCGTACCTGGCCCACCGTGTGCTCGTCGCGCACGGCTTCGACTCCAAGTCGCTGTCCGGCGGCATGGAGACGCTCACCGCTGCGCTCGAGGCGCGCGCCGCTGTCCCGCAGGCCGCTCGTGCCTGATCAGTCCATCCGTCCGCTCGTCATCAGTGAGAGGAACAAGGCCGTGGCCACCACCGACGCCGCCGCGCGGCACAAGATCGTCAACCGGCTGCGCCGCGCGAGCGGACAGCTCAACGCCGTCATCGCCGCGGTGGAGAGCGGGGGCTCGTGCCGCGACGTCGTCACACAGCTCGCCGCGGTGACGAGCGCCCTCCACAAAGCCGGCTTCGCGATCGTCTCGACCGCGATGAAGGACTGCGTCCTCGACCCGCAGGCCGCCGACGCCGCCGAGAACGGCCTCACCACGGACGAGCTCGAGAAGCTCTTCCTCATGCTCGCCTGACCCGAACACCGACGAAGAGAGGGAACCACCAGCCCATGTGCTACCCCGTGAAGTGCTCCAAGTGCGGCAAGACGACGTGGGCCGGCTGCGGCCAGCACGTCGACTCGGTCAAGCGGACCGTCCCTGCGTCGCAGTGGTGCGCCGGCCACGAGAGCGAGCCGCCCACCGGCGGCTTCTTCTCCAAGCTCTTCGCCAAGTAGAGCGACAGCTCGTGCCGAGCACGGCGGCCCGCCCCCGTGCTCGGCACCGGCTGCCGCTCTGCCAGATTGTTCTGTGACAGAATGACCGGGTGACCGACCCGGTCTTCCTCCGGGGCGAGAGGCCCCGGCCGGTGGCCGTCCGCGAGCACCCGAACGCCGGCTGGTTCGCGGTCGCGACGGTCTGCTTCGGCGCCTTCATGGGCCAGCTCGACGCCAGCATCGTCACGCTGACGTTCCCCGCGCTGCAGGCTGAGTTCGGGCAGCCCCTGGCCGCGGTCCAGTGGGTGTCGCTGGCGTACCTGCTCGCCCTCGTCGGGCTCCTCGCGGCAGCGGGCCGCATCGCCGACGCCGCCGGCCGCAAGCGCATGTACCTGTGGGGCTTCGCCGTGTTCACGCTCGCCTCGGTCGCGTGCGGCCTGGCGCCCGGGCTCGGCTGGCTCGTCGGCTTCCGCGTGGTGCAGGCCGCCGGGGCCGCGATGCTCCAGGCCAACAGCGTCGCCCTCGTCGTCGGCGCCGTGGCCCGCCACCGCATGCGCGCCGCGCTGGGCGTGCAGGCGGCGGCGCAGGCGTTCGGCCTCGCGCTGGGCCCCGCCGTCGGCGGCCTGCTCGTCGCGGTCGCGAGCTGGCGCTGGGTCTTCCTCGTCAACGTGCCGGTCGGCATCGTGGGGTGGGTCGCCGGGCGGTACCTGCTGCCGCGCACGCGCCACCGCACGCCCCTCGTCCGGTTCGACGGGCCCGGGCTCGCGCTCCTCGTCGCCTCGTCGACGTCGCTGCTGCTGGCCGTCTCGGCGGTGTCCGGGCTCCACGCCCCGGCCTGGTCCGCGGCCGCGCTCGTCGCGCTCGCGGCCCTGGCCGGCGCCGGGTTCGTCGTCCGCGAGCGCCGCACGACGAGCCCGCTCGTCGACCTCTCGCTCCTGCGACCCCGCGCGGTGTCGCTCGGGCTCCTGGGCGCCCTCGCGGGCTACCTCGTCCTCTTCGGGCCGCTCGCGCTGTTCCCGCAGGTGCTGGGCGGCGCCGGCTCGACGGGCCTCGCCCTCACGTGCCTGCCGGCCGGCTTCGGGGTCGCGGCGGTCGGCGCGACGCGGGTGCTGCCGCGGCGGCTGGGGCTGCGAGGGCTGGCCGTCGTGGGGACGGTGGCGAGCGCCGCGGGATGCGCCGGGCTGGCGCTCGCGCCGCACACGCCGGCGGTCGTCGGGTCGCTGCTGGTGCTCGTCGGGCTCGGGCTCGGGGTGTTCGTGCCCGCCAACAACGCGGCGATCATGGGCGCCGTGCCGGAACGTGCCTCGGCGAGCGGCGGCGGGCTCGTCAACATGGCGCGTGGCCTCGGCACCGCCCTCGGCGTGGCGCTGGTCGCGCTGTCCCTGCACGCCGCCGGGGGTCCCGTGCAGGGGGCGCCCGCCACGCTCTGGGCACTGGCCGCGGTGGCGGTCGCGGGTGGCGTCGCGGCGGTCGGGGCGACGACGAAGGAGGGCGAGTGAACGACGACCGTGCGGGCGGTCCCGAGCTGGCGGCCGTCGTCGCGCGGCTGCGGCGCGCGATGCGCCGGGCGTGGCGCGTCGAGGACGGCGGCAACCCCCTGTCGGTGGCTCAGCTCGAGCTCCTGACGTCTCTGGGGGAGCAGCCCGGCGCGCGGCCCGGCCAGCTGGCTCGGTCGCTGCGGCTCGCGCCGAACTCGGTGACCACGCTGGTCAACGGCCTGCGCGCGCGCGGCCTCGTCGCGCGCGACGAGGGGATCGGCGACCGGCGCACGGTGCGGCTGACGCTGACCGCCGCCGGCCAGGACGCCGCGCGGGGGTGGCAGGCGACGAACGCCGGCATCCTCCGCGACGCGCTGAGCGACCTGCCGGAGCCGAGCCGCCAGGCGCTGACAGAGTTGGTCCCGGTGCTCCGCGACCTCGTCGAGGCGATCGACCGCGCCACCGACCGCACGCCCGAGGACTGAGAGGCTCAGCCCAGCGCGAGGACGCCGGCGAGCGCGACCAGCGTGCCCACGGCGCCGGTGATGGCGCCGAGCGCGAGGGTGCGCCGGCCGGTGCCCAGCAGGCGCGGCACGTCGACGCCCAGCCCGAGGGCGAACATCGCGGCGACGAACAGCACGGTCGTCGTCGTGTGGGCCACGCCGAGCACCGACGCGGGCAGCAGCCCGAACGACCGGATCGCCACCGCGACGAGGAAGCCCACGACGAACAGCGGGACGGGAGCCGGCCGCTTCCCGGCGCCCCTCGCCGGGCTGGTTCCCCGGGCCAGCACGGCGCCGGTCGCGGCGACCAGCGGCGCCAGCAGCACCACCCGGGCGAGCTTCGCCACCGTGCCGGTCGCCAGCGCCGCCGCCGAGACGGCGCCCGCGGCCGCGACCACCTGGGCGACCTCCTGCACGCTCGCGCCGATCCACAGGCCCGCCTGGTCGTCGGTCAGCCCCAGCAGCCGGCTCAGCGGAGGCAGCACGAGGATCGCCAGCGTCCCGAAGATGGTCACCAGGGCGAGCGCGGCGGCGACGTCGTCGCGCGCATCGCGGTCGTCACGCGCGGACCCGCGCTCGACCACGCTCGACATCGCAGAGATCGCCGCTGCGCCGCACACCGCGAACCCGGTGCCCACCAGCAGCGCCGCCTCGCGAGAGACCCCGAGCCGGCGCCCGACGAGCTGCGCGGTGCCGAACGTGACGGCCAGCGTGACGACGACCACGGTCAGCCCGCGCCAGCCGAGGTGCAGCACCGCGGGGACGGACAGCTGCAGCCCGAGCAGCACGACAGCGATGCGCAGCACGCGCTTGGCGACGAGCGCCGTGCCCGGGGCGAGCGCCGCCCAGCGCGGCTCCGCGGCCGGACGGCGCCGCGTCCAGGAGCCGGCGGCCGTGCCCATCACCGCGCCGAGCACGATCGACAGCACGAGCGGCGACACCGTCGGCGCGAAGCGGGCGACCGCCATGATCGCCACGGTCGCGGCCGCGGCCAGCACGATCCCAGGGGCGAGCACGCGCGTGCGGCTCGGCGCCGCCACGGAGCACGTGGCCGGCGCGGTCTGGGTCAGGGTGTCCGGAGCGCTCACCCTGCCACCGTGCCCGGTGCGCGGGCTCGTCAGTAGTGCGACTTTCCTGGGCAACCATAGGATTCACCTATGGCCGATGATCGCACCGGGACGGGCCGGACGCGCCTGGCCCTGCTCGGCCTGCTCGTGGCCGCCGACGCCCACGGCTCGATCAGCGCCGCGGCGCGCTCGCTGGGCGTCAGCCAGCCGACCGCCTCCGCCGGCCTGCGCGACCTCGAGCGCCGGCTCGGCCTCGACCTGCTGGTGCGGGGGCCGCGGGGCGCACAGCTGACCGAGACGGGTCGCGTGGTCGCCGCCTGGGCGCGCGAGGTGGTGGACGCCTCCGACCGGTTCGAGCAGTCGGTCGCCAGCCTGCACGTCCACGCGCGCGAGCGGCTGCGCGTCGCCGCGAGCATGACGATCGCCGAGTACCTGGCGCCGCGCTGGCTCGCCGTGCTCGCCCGGCAGGGCGCCGCGCGGCAGCCCGACGTCGAGCTCGTCGTGCGCAACTCCCGCGAGGTGATGGACCTGGTGCTGGCGGGCGACGCGGACGTCGGGTTCGTCGAGGGCCCCGGGGTGCGGCACGGCCTGCGGCACCGCACGGTCGCGCACGACGAGCTGGTCGCGGTCGTCGCGCCCGACCACCCGTGGGCGCGACGACGCTCGGTCGGGGTGGCGACATTGCTCGCCGGATCCCTTGTCGTGCGCGAGGCCGGGTCAGGGACCCGGGAGGTGTTCGAGGGCGCGCTGCAACGGGCCGGGCAGCGCCTGCCCGAACACCTGCCGTCGCTCGGCTCGACCGCCGCCGTCAAGACCGCTGTGCTCGCCGGCGGGTCGGTGGCCGTGCTGTCCGCGCTGGCGGTGGCCGACGACCTCGCGAGGGGGACGCTCGTGCGCGTACCGGTCGTGGGCCTCGACCTGTCGCGCCGGCTGCGCGTGGTGTGGAAGGACGGCGCGCCGATGCCGACGGTCGCCCGGCGGCTGGCGGCGATCGCCGCGGCTCAGGACACCGGGCCCAGCACCCTGTCGACGTAGGCGTTGGCGAACACGCCCGTCGGGTCCATCCGTGCGCGGACGCGCCGCACGTCGGCCATCCGCGGGTACAGCTCGGCGAGCCGCTCGGCGCCCAGCGTGTGGAGCTTGCCCCAGTGGGGCCGCCCGTCAACGTCCGCGAAGATCCGCTCGGCGGCCTGGAAGTACTCCTCGTACGGCATCCGCCAGTACTGGTGCACCGCGACGTAGGCGGTCTCCCGGGCGTGCGCGGTGGAGAGCCACAGGTCGTCGGGCGCCGCGAATCGGACCTCGATGGGGAACGGCACCTCCGCGTCGTGTGCGCGGGTCCAACGGTCGATCTCCTCGAGCACTCCGCGGACCGCGGCGCGCGGCACCGCGTACTCCATCTCGCGGAAGCGGACTCGGCGCGGGGAGACGAACACGTCGTGCGACGACGCCGTGTACGTGCGCGCGCCCAGCGCGTGGGCGCTGACGCCGTTGAGCTTCCGCACGATCCGGGGGGCCACGCTCGCCACCCTGTTGGCCACCTCGAACACGCCGTTGGACAGGAGCTCGTCGTCGATCCACCCGCGGACGTGCGGGAGGGGGCGGTCGTCGACGTCGTCGCTCACCCGGTTGTTGCGCTTGGTCAGCGCCCGGCGCGTGTGGCAGAACCAGTAGAACTCGAAGTGGTCGTTGCCCCCGACGAAGCCGTCGAGGTCGTCGAGCACGTCCTCGAGCGGCAGCGGCTCCTCGCGCGCCTCGAGGCGGAACGCCGGGACGGCCGCCAGCGTCACGGCGGCGAGCACGCCGGCCGAGCCGAGGCCGAGCCGCGCCAGCTCGAAGGCCTCGTCGTGCGGCCCGAGCTCGACGACCTCGCCGGCGGCGGTGACCACCCGCACGCCGACCACCTGCGCCGCCATGCCGCGCAGCCGCGCGCCCGTGCCGTGCGTCCCCGTGCTGATCGCCCCGGCGAGCGTCTGATGGTCGATGTCGCCCATGTTCTCCATGGCCAGGCCGCGCGCCGCCAGGCGTGCGCACAGCTCGCGCAGCCGGATGCCCGCGCCCACCGTGACGTGCGCGCCGCCGTCGGGCAGCGGGAGCACGCGCTCGACGCGGCGCACGTCGGTCATGTCGAGCTGCACCCCGTCCGCCACGGCCGCCCCGGTGAAGGAGTGGCCGGAGCCGACGGCGCGGACCCGCAGCCCCTCGGCGACCGCGCGCACCACGGCGTCGGCAACACCCGCGGTGTCCCGAGGCCGCTCGACGCGCCGCGGCGTCGCGCTCTGCGTCCGTGCCCAGTTCTCCCACGCCGCCGTCACTTCGTGAGGATCACCTGGGCAGACGTCCAGGTCAAGTGAGGGAACGACTTGACTTGTGTCACGACGGGGTTTGGGATGGCTTCACCTGGACGGGTTACGTCCGGCCCGCACCGAGACCGGGGGGGACATGACCAGGCTGCCGATCGCCGAACGCAGGGAGCAGCTCGTCGAGGCGGCCATCGCCGTCGCCAGCCGGGAGGGCATCGACGCCGCCACGGTCCGGGCGGTCGCCGCCGAGGCCGGGGTCTCGCTCGGGGTCGTCCACTACTGCTTCCAGGACAAGGACGAGCTCCTCGAGGCGATGGCGCACGAGATCACCCGCCAGAACCTGTCGCAGAGCCTGCTGGAGATGCCGATCCACGGGGAGCCCGGCGAGCTGATCGAGCGGGCGCTGGACCTGCTCTGGAGCGGCATCAGCGCGACCCGCGGTGCGCAGCTGCTCAGCTACGAGCTGACGACCTACTCGATGCGCCACCCCGAGGTGCGGCAGGTCTCGGTCAACCAGTACGCGGTCAGCCACCAGGCCGCGCGGCAGTTCCTCGTTGCCCTGTCGACGTCCGCGAACCTCGAGTGGACGTTGCCGATCGGTCTCCTGTCCCGGATCGTCGTCATGATGACCGACGGCGTCGTGCTCGCCTGGCTCGCCGACGGTGACGACGCCGCCGCGCTCGAGGCGCTGGGCGTGTTCTCCGAGTTCCTCGCGACCCACGCCCGACCGGCCGGGGACGGCCTGCCCGCGGCCGCGGCGCTCGGCGACAAGTCCGCGTGAGCAGCCCCGCCACCTCGAGCGCCGCCGCCCGCCGCTCGCGGGCGTCCACCGCCGCCGCATTCACCGCGCAGGGGCTCGCCTACGCACTCGTCCTGACGAGCCTGCCGGTCTTCGAGGACCGCTACGCGATCGGCACGGGCGAGGTCACGCTCGTGATCCTGGCCTTGTGCGGCATGGCCGCCCTGGGCACGGTGATCGCCGACCGGTTGGCCCGCGGGTCCGGCGGCTCGCGGGCGGCGCTCACGCTGGGCCTCGCGGGGCTCGTCGTCTCGCTCGCCTGGGTCTCGTCGGCACCCAACTTCGGCATCGCGGTCGTGGGTTTCCTCGTCTACGGCCTCGGGCTGGGTCTCGTGGATGCCGGCGGCAACATGCAGGCCGTCGCGGTGCAGCAGGAGTACGGGCGCTCCCTCCTCGCCTCGTTCTACGGTGCGTACTCGGCGGCCGGGATCGTCGGCGCGCTGCTCGTGTCGGTCACCAGCGGGGTCTGGGCCGTGCGGCCCGTGATCTGGGTCGTGGCGCTCGGCGTGCCGGCCGCGCTCGTCGCAGCCTTGTTCGTCGTGCGCTGGGGGTGGCGGGGATCCGCCGCGCCCTCGCTCGAGGCGCTGCCCGCGGGTCGGCACATTCCGTGGCGGCCGGTGCTGCTGCTGGGCATCTGCGTCATCGCCTTCTACATCGCGGACTCCGCGGTGTCCTCGTGGAGCGCGCTGTTCCTCGACGACCTGCACGCCGCCGACCACGTCCGACCGCTCGGCTACGCCGCCTACCTCGGCGCCGCCCTGCTCGCCCGGGCGGTGGGCGACCGCGCGGTGCAGCGGTGGGGCCGCGCGGCCGTGGTCCGCGTCGCCGGGGTCGTCGGCGCCGTGGCGCTGCTGGGGGTTGTCGCCGTGCACCAGCCGTGGGCGGCGGTCGTCGCGTTCGGCGTCACCGGGGTGCTCGCGGTGGTCCCGCCGCTGGCGTTCTCGGCGGCCGGCGACGTGGCGCCGGGCGCGGCCGACATGGTCGTCGCGCGGCTCAACTACTTCAACTACGTCGGCGTGGTGCTCGGCGGCGTGCTCGTGGGGGCGGTCGGGACTGTGGCTAGCCTGCGGGCCGGGTTCATCGTGCCCGCGGTGCTCGTGCTCGCGGTGCCGCTGGTCGCGGGTGTGCTCAAGGCGCCGGGGCCGGGCGCCGGCGGGCGGGCCGCCTCCACGGACCAGGTGGGGGCCGCGCACGACGAGGCGCCGGCGTGAGCGGCGAGGCGCTGACCGCGGCCACCGCCGGGATGCCGGCCCCGCTCGTCGTGCTCGACCTGCCGGCCCTCGAGGCCAACCTCGACGACCTGCTGCACCGCGCGGCGGGCCGGCCACTGCGGGTGGCGAGCAAGTCGGTCCGGGTGCGCGCGGTCCTCGACCTGGTCCTCGCCCGTTCCGCGGTCATCGGCGTGATGGCCTACTCGCCGTGGGAGGCGCTCTGGCTGGCGCGGGCCGGGGTCGGCGACATCCTGGTCGGCTACCCGACCGCCGACGAGGGCGCTCTGGACGCGATCGCGTCCGACGAGGCCGGTGCCGCGGCGGTGACGCTCATGGTGGACGACGTGGCCCAGGCGGTGCGGGCGTCCCGGGCCGCGCGCGAGCACGGCCGCACGCTGCGCGTGTGCCTGGACGTCGACGCGTCCCTGCGAGTGGCGCTCGGCCCGTTCACGCTGCACATGGGCGTGCGTCGCTCGCCGGTGCACACGCCCGACGAGGTCGCGGCCCTCGCCGCGTCGGTCGCCCGGCTCCCGGGCCTGGCGGTGCGCGGCCTCATGTTCTACGAGGCCCAGGTGGCGGGCCTGCCGGACTCGTCGGCCGCGGTGCGCGCGGTGAAGCGGCTCTCGCTCGCCGACCTCGCAGGCCGGCGGACCGCCGTGGTCGACGCGGTCGAGCGCGAGGTCGGGCCGCTGTCACTCGTGAACGGGGGAGGAAGCGGCTCGGTGAGCGAGACCGCCGCCGACCCGACGATCACCGAGGTCACGGCTGGTTCGGGCCTGTACTGCCCCACCCTGTTCGACGGCTACCGCACGTTCCGGCCGCGCCCCGCGGCGTTCGTCGGGCTCGACGTGGCGCGGATCCCCGGCCCCGGGTACGCGACCGTGTTCGGGGGTGGGTACGTGGCCTCCGGGCCGGCGGCGACGTCCCGGCTGCCGCGCCCGACCTCGCCGGCCGGCCTGCGGCTCACCGGGCGGGAGGGCGCGGGCGAGGTGCAGACGCCGCTGCGGCTCGCGCGGGGCCGCGAGCTGGCGATCGGCGACCGGGTGTGGTTCCGGCACGCGAAGGCCGGCGAGGTGATGGAGCGCTTCACCGAGGCACACCTCGTGCGGGACGGCCGGGTCGAGCGGACGGTCCCGACCTACCGCGGCGAGGGCCGCTCCTTCGGCTGACCCTTGGCGTCGTGACCTCGTCTTGGGCCCGTAGCGCCCGCGCCGACGCCGCCGGGCGCCCCGGTACCCTTGCCGCGTGACCCTGCGGCTGTTCGACTCCGCCACCCGCACCGTGCGCGACTTCGTCCCGCAGGTGCCCGGCCAGGTCGGCATCTACCTGTGCGGGGCGACCGTGCAGGCGCCGCCGCACGTCGGCCACATCCGCTCCGCCGTCGCGTTCGACGTGCTGGTCCGCTGGCTGCGCCGCACCGGCCACGAGGTCACTCTGGTCCGCAACGTCACGGACATCGACGACAAGATCCTCGCCAAGGCGCAGCAGGCCGGCCGGCCGTGGTGGGCGTTCGCGCTCGCCAACGAGCGCGCGTTCGCCGCCGCGTACGACGCGCTGGGCGTGCTGCCGCCGGACTACGAGCCGCGCGCCACCGGCCACGTGCCGGAGATGCTCGACCTGATGCGCACGCTGGTCGAGGCCGGCCACGCCTACCAGTCCGGGCCTGGCGACGTGTACTTCGACGTCCGCTCGTGGCCCCGCTACGGCGAGCTCACCAACCAGCGGCTCGACGACATGGTCGACGCGCCCGAGGACGGCACCGGCAAGCACGACCCGCACGACTTCGCCCTCTGGAAGGCCCCCAAGCCCGGCGAGCCGGCCGACGCCGCGTGGGACACGCCCTTCGGCCGGGGACGCCCTGGCTGGCACCTCGAGTGCTCCGCGATGAGCCGCCGCTACCTCGGCGAGACGTTCGACATCCACGGCGGCGGCCTCGACCTGCGCTTCCCGCACCACGAGAACGAGCAGGCGCAGTCGCGCGCGGCGGGCTTCGGCTTCGCGCGGTACTGGCTCCACAACGGCTGGGTGACGCAGGGCGGCACCAAGATGAGCAAGTCGCTGGGCAACAGCCTCCTCGTCACCACGGTGCTGCAGCAGGTGCCGGCGGCCGTGGTCCGCTACGCGCTCACGGCGGTGCAGTACCGGTCGATGCTCGAGTGGACGGACGAGACGCTGCCGGAGGCCGGCGCGGCCTGGGAGCGGCTCTCGGGCTTCGTCGTGCGCGCCGGGGAGCGGGTCGGCCAGCCGGACGACGAGGCCGTGGCCGCGACCGTCATCCCGGCCGACTTCGCCGCCGCGCTGGACGACGACCTCAACGTGCCCGCCGCGCTCGCGGTGGTCCACGAGGTGCTCCGCGCCGGCAACTCCGCGCTCGCCCGCGGGGACGACGAGGCGACACGCGAGGCGCTCGTCGCGCTGCGCGCCATGCTCGACGTGCTGGGGCTGGACCCGGCGTCGCCGCAGTGGCGCGCGTCTGGGGCCGACGACCGGGCGGCGCGCGCGCTCGGCACGCTCGTCGACGCCGAGCTCGAGGCACGGGCAGCCGCCCGTGTCGGCAGGGACTTCGC
>Ga0207816_1000343_pt1 | contig 10612 bp, 5 predicted proteins | sample LuqExpMetageno10_FD_187768 | JGI IMG/M metagenome (GOLD analysis project Ga0207816, IMG submission 187768) | Tropical forest soil microbial communities from Luquillo Experimental Forest, Puerto Rico - Sample 10 (SPAdes) | ecosystem: Environmental > Terrestrial > Soil > Tropical forest ... | reverse complement strand
GCCGCCTCGCGGAGCGCGGCCGCAAGGTGCTGGTGCTCGAACGAGGCCGCTGCTGGACGCCTGACACCTATCCACGCGATGCGTCCGCGCCCTGGCTGTGGGACCAGCAGCACCCGCAGCGGTGCCATGGTTGGGCGGATCTGCGTACCTTCCGGAACATGTGGGTGGTAGCCGGCGCGGGCGTAGGCGGCGGTTCACTGATCTACGCCAACGTGTCGGTCGAAGCGCGACCGGAAGCGTTCGAGAGCGGCTGGCCGCCGGAGATAACCTACGCGGCACTCAAGCCTTACTACGATCTCGCAGGCTGGATGCTGGACGTTCAGGAACTGCCCGATAACCAGCTCAGCGAACGTACCCGGCTCATGCGCGAGGCCGCACAAGACTGCGGCTGGGGCAATCGCTACCGCAAGCTACCGCTTGCCGTAAGCTTCTCACCGCATTACGACGAGAACTTGCCTGACGCACGCGACGAGCGGCATTCAGTCCCGTTCGTCAACGCTCACGGCGTGCTGCAAGGCACCTGCGTGCATTGTGGCAACTGCGACATTGGCTGCCGGGTATCGGCGAAGAACACGCTCGACCTCAACTACCTGGCGGTGGCCAGGCGCCACGGAGCAAAGATCCTGCCGCTGCACGTGGTGCAAAAGCTCGAGCCGCTCCGTCCAGGATGGCGCGTGCACTTCGACATCATTGACTCCGCTGCGCACAGCCTCACGCGGGGTACCGCGACAGCGGCCAGCGTGATTCTCGGCGCCGGCTCGATCGGCAGCACCGAACTGCTGCTCCGCTGTCGCGACGAGCATCGCACGCTGCCCGATCTGTCAGCGCGACTCGGCTGGGGTTGGTCGTTCAACGGCGATTTCGTCACGCCCGCCTTTTATCGCAACCGCAAAATCTCGCCATCGCATGGCGTCACCATTTCCGCCGCGATCGACCTGCTCGATCATGCCGGCGCCAATGGCCAGTCGCTATTCATCGAGGACGGAGGCGTGCCCGATCTCGCATACGATTTCGTGCACAGTCGGCTCAAGCGTGCACCTCGCGGCTTGCTTCGTGCGTTCTGGAAGGAACTGGCGCGCCATGTCGATGACTTCGATGGCCCGGTCGAGCACATGATGCCGTGGTTCGGCCAGGCGGTCGACCCGGGAGACGGACGCATGCGCCTCGGACGTTGCTGGTTCGCGCCCTGGCAACGCGTACTGCGGCTCGACTGGTCGTACAGGCGATCGGAAACGGTCGTCGAAGCGATGATCGATGCGCACGAGCGGCTGTCCAAAGAGACCGGGGGCTGTCCCGCCGTCCCGCTAACCTGGCGCGACGGACACAGGCTGATCACCCCACATCCGCTAGGTGGCTGCAACATGGGCCTCACAAAATCGGATGGCGTGGTGGACGCCAGCGGCAAGGTGTTCGGCTACGAAGATCTGTACGTCATGGACGGTGCGGTCATTCCGCGCGCGTTAGGGCTGAACCCATCGCGTACGATCGCAGCATTGGCCGAGCGCAATGTGGCGTTGCTGATCGCGAAGGCTGGAGGTGCAGGGGCCGCAATCCGGAAGCAGCCTCCTTCGAAACCTGCCTGAGAACCTGCGATTGGGCGAGGTGAATCTCCTGCGTCCCGTTGAACCAACGCTTACGGATGCAGCGACTGTGCTGCCTGGCAGATGGCTTTGCGAATACGGGGAAACGTGCCGCAGCGACATGCGATACCCTTCATGGCCTCGTCGATATCGCAGTCGGCCGGATGGCGATGACAATAAAGCAACGCAGTTGCGGCGACCAGTTGCGCGCTTTGACAATAGCCGCACTGCACGACGTCGCATTCGATCCAGGCTTTCTTCAGCGCGCGAGCTTCCGGAGTATCCAGTCCTTCAATGGTGACGACTTCCGCCTTGTCGAGCGCGCATATGGGTATCTGGCAAGCCTGAAAAGCTATGTTATCGATCAGGACCGTGCAGGCGCCGCAAACGCCAATACCGCAGCCGAATTTGGTTCCTGTCAGTTTTGGTTCGAGTTCGCATCGCAGTGCCCAGAGCAAGGGAGTTTCTGGGGCAGAATGCATGACAACGGTTTTTCCGTTAATACGGACTGACACCATATATCACCTCCGGAAGGCTCTGGCGGATCAATAAGTGGAAGGTGCCGAACCCGGTTCCCCGTGAGTGCGAAAAGCGCATTCGCTACGGCTGGAGCAATGGGCGGCGTACCTGCTTCGCCGACGCCTTGTGGTTCAGTACCGCACTGAAGCACTTTTGTGTGAATCTCGGGGCAGGTCGACATATTGACGAGGGGGAAGTCAGAAAAATACTTCTGCTGAACCTGGCCGTTCACGATGCTGATTCGTTGCTGCAAGGCGGCGGACAGCCCGAAAATAATGCCGCTCTCCATTTGCTGCTCGACGAGATTCGGATTGATCGCGACGCCACAATCGATCACGCAGTAGACTCGCGTGACCCGGAAACTTTCTCCAAGCTTCTGCACTTCGGCAACCTGTGCGACCACGCTGCCAAATGCTTCGTGCATTGCCATGCCTCTGGCAGTTGTTCTATCACCCGTCGGTCGGCTTTGCCACTTGGAAAAATCCATGAGTGTTCGCAGTACATAGGCGTGTCGCTTGTGTTCCGGCTTCGTCAGCATGCCCAGCCGAAACTGAAACGGATCCCTGTGTGCGGCTGCCGCCATCTCGTCGATAAAGCTCTCGACAAAGAACGCATGAAGCGAATGCCCAACCGAGCGCCAGTTACCCACGGGTATCGGCAGCGTCACCGTATTGTGCGTGACCGCAACGTTCGGGCATTCGTACGGCTGATCGAACGCGCCCTCTGCGTTCGTGGTGTCGGTCAACATCTCTGCGACCAACGTTGGGATGCCGAACGCGCGAGGCAGCGCTTGCGCGCTGATCGACTGGCTGGCCGACTGGTTCTTCCACGCAATCAGTTTGCCGTTTGCATCCAGCGCGCCCGTGAATTGCGACACACAAGCGGGGCGATAGAAGTCGTGCGTCGTATCCTGCGCACGCGGCCAGATGGTCTGCACGGGACGTCCGTTTGCATGGCGCGCGATTGCCGCCGCCTGCACGATATAGTCGACTTCGAGCCGGCGGCCAAATCCGCCGCCGATCAGGCACGGATGCACCTGCACCTTGTCTTCTTTCAGACCTAGGAACTTTGCCACGGCCTTGCGCGCCGCCATCGGGATCTGCGTGGATACCCAGATCGACGCTTCGCATTCGGTCACCTGGGCGGTACAGTTGATGGGTTCCAGCGTCGCATGCGCGAGGTACGGCGCCTCATACTGCATTTTTAGGGGTTTCGACCGTTTCAATTTTGTTTCGACGTCGCCGGTCGAATAGAAATACTGGGGCTGAGCGCCGCCTTCGATGGCCTTGATCAAGGCTACGCTGATGTCTGCATCGCTGACGTCTTTTGCCGGACCATGATCCCATGTGTAGGACAACTCGCAGAGCGTGCGCATGGCGATGTACGGGTTATCGGCAATGACCGCGACGCCGCCGGTGCCGCCGTGGTAGGGGTCGACCGTGAAGATGTCATGTATGCCCTCGGTGTTCTTCACGTTCGAACTATCGTATCCGGTTGCGATTCCGCCGAGCGTTGGACACATCTTGACGCTCGCGTATAGCAGGTCTTCTGGCTGCGCGTCGATCCCGAACCGCGCCGATCCATCGATTTTCGCAGGTGCCTCGAACCGGTTCCGCCGCTGGCCGATAATCGTGAACTTCGATCTGTCCTTGAGCGTGACGTGCGTGGGCGGATGCTCGAGCTTTGCCCTATCGACGAGCTCGCCAAACGTCGCCGAGTTTGTCGATCCCCAGACAATGTGGCCCGCGTGTGCTTCGCATTCGCCAACCGGTGCCCCCCACGCCTTGGCCGCCGCGCTGCAAAGCATCGCGCGAGCGGACGCACCGGCCTCGCGCATCGGTTCCCAAAGATCGGCGATGCTCGTCGACCCGCCCGTCACCATCGTGCCGCCTAAAAACGTGAGAAGCCGCGCGAGATCCTCTTCGCCCTGCGCTTGCCAGCTGTGATCCTCGGGTCGACGAGGAAGTGCGCGCGCGAGGCTTACGCGGTTTCTATATAGCGCCTCTATGGGAGCGTCGGCAAGCTGGACCTGGGACCAGTCCGCACCGAGTTCGTCTGCCAGCAACATCGCAGCGCCGGTGTGGATGCCTTGCCCCATCTCGGCCTTGCTCATGACGATCGTGACGTTGTTGGCGTGATCGATCATTACCCAGCCGTTGAGCTTCACATTGGTACCGGGCGTCTCGATGGTTTTCCCGGCACACCTTTCCTCACGTGCCTGCGATACCGACCATCCGATTGCGAGCACGCTCATTCCGGCCAAACTCGCACCGCCGATAAGAAAGGTTCTCCGCGCCAGCATGACATCGCCCACCGAATGTTCTTACAGAGTATGGAGGTCGGCCACAGCCGAAGCCCGGAATATTTTCAGCATCTTGCATTGTTAGCGATCGAGACACTGCACAAAACGTGTACTTATCTCCTTCCTGAATCACCTATATTAGTCACGGGATGTGGCGATTGCGAATGCGAAATGCAGCAGAAAATTGTAGCGATCGCTGAAAACGAAATAGTCAGCAGTAGATCGAGGGAAGGTATGCAAACAGGAGAAAAACTCTCCTCGCGCAGCCTTGAGCAAGCCACTCACTGGGAGGTGGTAAATGCTGATCGAAGAAATCCATGCGCTAGTCGCCAGTTTATCTGCCCCGTGGAAGAGCGTGCTGCGACAGCATGGACTCGATCTCTCATCGTTGGACTCGCCCCAGCGCACTGCGGCGTTGTTGAGCGAGAAACTCGATATCGACTGGCGGGATCCACGCGTTCAGGATCTTTGCCGAAGCACCGAACGCGCGATAGAACCGGGTGACCCCGCACGCAGCCTGCTTTATCACCTGCTCGCGCTTTCGGAATGTCCTTCGCCAGATGGCGGCGTCAGTCTGGAAGCTATCGAACTGCTCGAAAACTATCTCTACTCGCTCACACCCTTGCCTTCCGACTGGACAACGCTCGATGTCGCCGTGCTTGCCTATCAGTATCGTCCCGCCCGGCGTACGGGGCATCAGCAGCATGCGGACATGGTGTTCTCGCGGCTCGGCATCGCGCGAAATGGCGATACAGAAGCGCACTACGACGCGAACATTCGCTGCTTTGTGCCGCATGTCAAGAAGGAGCGAAAAGATGGGGGAAAGGATGAGATCGAAAATGAGATCGAGCATGTCCGTGTATTGCCTGCGCGCTATGGTGCATTTCTCGTCCGGCGAGTATCGGGACCGAACGGGCTCTCGCTGATCGAAGGCGAGCAAAGCGGTGACGCGCACCGTGCATTCATACTGCCGGTGCGCAAACTATTCTCCAGAGAATGCCTGCCCGGGATCACGTTGGATCTGGATTACGGTCATGCCCATAGTGGGGAAAAGCTCAAGCGCGCAGTGTTGGCGCGATGGGGTATCTCTCCCGACCCATCGGGAAACCTCGACCGTCCGCCTTATTTGATCGTTTGCCGGTCCCCGAACACGGCACCTTCAGCGACGCCTGGTGCGGCGTCGATCACGCTCGAACGTTGCGGAGATAGCGTGCTGTTGATGCCTGCGGCCCGGCCCTTGATCGAACCCGTCACCTCGGCGAATTACGACATCAAAGGCTTTCCGGTGCCGGCCCAATGGCCCTTCTTCTTGAGCATCATCAACCGGCGCTATACCACGCTGCGCCTGTTCACCAATTTTCGGAAACTGATGCTTGCCGGCATTGCGGAACTTCGCGAGCTGCATTTTCCGGATCTATTCAAGCAATGGGTGATATTGCAGTTTCCCGAGCCTCGCAATACGCCCGAATATGTGAATATCCGCCATATGAGGGACGAAAACGGGACCTACACCGATATGCGCACGCATCCGATACGTCATTCGGTGTTTCTTAAAAAGGTAGTCAAAGGCGGGTATGACGCGCAGATGTTTCTCGATCACTGCCTCGAAGGCGCAGTCACGGTGAGAATCAAGGGATTGCCGAATGAGCGCGTATTGCCTGCCTTTTCGATCGTCGCTGCACCGGACTTTTTCCCATATGCGGATCAAGCCGAATTGCAACGCTGGTTCGACGAAGAGCATATCGATCCCAAGACTCAGTTCAGGAACGGCTCGCCTTTGTCGCTTAGCGCGGAACGGCTTTCCGTCAATCCGGCTCACGTCGATTCCTTCAGTCTGAAGCCGGCGTTCTCGAACAGGGAAGATACGATTTCCGTTTCGTTCAGCCTTTCGCCACGCGCACCGAGAGAGAGTCACACGAAGGCGAAGCCGCCGCGTATTGTGTCTTTCCTGTCGGATGCTTCGTCTAGCGTATTCGCGCCCGGCTGGGACGTGACTTACGCGGGTGATCACGGTAAGGGTATCTATCTGGCGACGTTCGGCCTGGGTAGTCCATTTGCAGAGGACATCAAGCTGTGCGCAGCTTCGAACAGTTTCTGGCCCGCCGTCAGCCCGGATGCATCGCGGACCTTCAACCGCAGCGACGCGCCAACGGCCATCCCGATGCTGGACTGCGAACTGGGTTTTCATCCGCAACATCCCCTGGTGACAAGCGGAGTTCTCCATGACAGCCGCACGGGATGGGATGGTGAGCACGGTCCCTTCCTCACGCCCGAGGGCATGGTTGACTACGCAGATATCGATCGCTCGGACTACGTCGCGAACGCCCTGGCCGGGAAGATGCTGTACGGGGCCTTCGAGCATGTCGACGCAGTCGAACTCATTCGCAGGATCAAGGCGCTACGCCTTGCCGTGGCGGCGTGCGACCCGGGCCAGACTCCCGCAACGACTCAATTGTGGCTCGTATCAGCAAGTGAGTCGGGGCCTCCGGCTGGCATGCTCAAGCGCTATCGGTTTCTGTTTGTTCTTCCCGAAGATGGCGCGAAGCCGGGCCAGCACGTGCCCGGTCGCTTGCGCATTCGCTATGGCGAAGCTGTTCGTTGCGAAGCGACCGAATCGCAACTGGTCGGGAACATTGAGCGATGCGCGCCGGGTCCCAAGGCGCTTCGTCTTTATTGAACCGATGAGTCCGTATGACGTTCTGGTAATCGGCGACGGACCGGCCGGATGTGCGGCGGCAATTGTCGCCGCCGATGCGGGATGCGAGGTCATGCTGCTGGGCCGCGGTGTGTCGCTTGCCGCACCGGAATGTGTGTCGAGCAACGCGTTGAGTCTGCTCAAGCTGCTAGCGCCGTCGATCATCACGCAGCCGGATACGTGGCTCGACGCGGATTCCGGTTTCACCCGGGGTCGAGCGGTTGTACGGAGCCGGCTCGACGACGGTTTGCGCATTGCCGTGAACAAGGCCGGTGTCAACTATTCGCGCACGCGCGCCAATCCGATGCTGCCTCGCATCGAAAATGGACGCATCGTCGGCGTGGGAATCGGAACTGCCGAACAAAGAGCGCGCATCGTCATCGACGCAACCGGAATCAACGGTTGCCTGCGCCGCGGGCTTGCGCTCGGTGAGTCCGTCGACTCGGCACCCATCTGGCTACGTCGCGGCTTCGCGAGCGGCTGTTTGCCGCAAAACGATGCATTTTGGCAGATCGCGCAAGATGGCTGGCTCTGGCTACGGCCAACATCAACCCAGATCATATGGACTTCCTTGTCCGCGCGACGGTGCAAGCCTGTCGCATTGCGTCAAGGCATTTCCGCGATTGGCACCGTCTGGCAGCAATGCAGCCGCTGGCGACATCTTGATCAGGCGGCCGGTCCCGGTTATTTCGTCTGCGGCGACGCCGCGGGGTATCTCGATCCAGCCTCAGGGGATGGCCTCCGGTTTGCGATCGAATCCGGCATACGAGCGGCAACTCTTGCCGCAGATGTATTAAAGCATCCCGGCAGATCAAGCCTTGCCGCTGCGCTCTATTGCGATTGGGCGTTGCAGGACTATCTGGCCATGAAAGTGGCGCTGCAGCAAGTCTATAGCCGCGCAAATCTTGATATCTGGTGCAGCCACCACGACAACATGGCAACGGCTCCGAACAGACGGATCGCCAGTTAGCCGCCGCCACAGAACCGGGCCGTGAACATCGGCAAAAGCGGGGTGACGACTGCTGACCCCGCGAGAGCGAATGACCTCTGCGCTTGAAGCGGTCGGTCGTAGGCGGCCTGGGGCGGCCCCTCGGCTTTTCCGGTAACCAAATGTCGGGCCGCCCGTAAACATGCGAGAGCCAGCTGGCGCGGAGCAGAAAGTGGCCGATCGTTAACTCTGAATTGCGTCTGGCCTACGACCCCGAGTCGATGATTCCATCAGGCTCACGTGATGACCTCGATATACTGTTTGATCGTACCGTTTGATTGGAGGACAAAGATGCCTGACGCGATGTGACTTGCTATACCCGAGATCTCTACACCTCCGCCTGCAACAAGTGAAACGAGACCGGGAAATTCCCCTAATGAAGCCCAACCAGTCATCGGTGGACCGATGTAAGACCAAACGGTTCCGTCGGCATGAGCCTGAAACAACCCCTCACCGCTGGCTGCGATCGAAGAGGAGGCGGGGTTTGCGTCGAGAAGCTCCCATCCGGTCAACGGTGGACCTACGTATCGCCAGATCTTTCCGCTCTTGTGAATTTGATAAAGGTGATCCTTTTCGGGCGTCGATGGGTCTCCAAAGCCTCCAGGCGGCGTCTGATGTCCGACATGCGGCGGGGTGTAAGCGGCGACGATAGCCATACTGTCCGCGTTTTGATCAAGAAGGTCCCACCCTGTAAGTGGCGTTCCATTGAACCGCCAGATCTTGCCGCTGTCGTGGAGTTGATAAAGCTGATTCCCAGCAGCCACTATCGTTTTTGTGGCGGGATTGTTGTCCAGAAGATCCCAGCCCGTAAGCGGCGTCCCATTGAACCGCCAGATCTTGCCGTCGGCATGGAGCTGGTAAAGTTGTTTTCCAGCAGCCACAATTGACTTCGTTGCTGGATTATTGTCCAGAAGGTCCCACCCTGTAAGCGGTGTACCATTGAATTTCCAGATCTTTCCGCTGTCGTGCAGTTGGTAAAGCTGATTTCCAGAAGTGACAATCGCCCTTGTCGCGGGATTATTGTCGAGTAGATCCCAGCCCGTAAGTGGTGTTCCATTGAAGCGCCAGATCTTGCCGCTGTCGTGGAGCTGGTACAGGCTGTTGTCACCCGCAGCGATTGCTTTGCTCGCGGAATTGTTGTCAAGTGTCACCCATAAATTCGACATAGAAGCACCTGTCTGGAAAGGTTTGGATGCTGGAACAAGCCTCGTCGTCCTGCGCGACGAACTGGTTTGTCTCGTGCAGCGTTGTGGCCGTGCGTGCCTCGTCATTGAGACGCCGTGATCGCACTATCGGTGCGCGTGAGGCGCGCGGTGACCGTCATGGAGAGTGCGTTCTCGTTGGGCACCAGCGAGCACTCATCGTCTCACAACGGTGATCGCGAATTCCCCCCACGGATGGGGGGATTCGCGAGTCGCCTGCGAAGGTGGACGACGAGGAGGGAGCGAGGGCGCAGGGGACTACGTCTGGATTTGCGCCGACCGATACACGATGCGCAGCCGCTCGTTGAGCGCGTCGATTCCATGCACGTTCAGTTTGAGATAGATCTCACGCACACTGTCCGTGACCGTGCTCTCCTTTGTACGAATTTCCGCGGCGACTTGCCGGTAGCTCGCGCCGCATGCCAGGCGCGACGCTATAAGTTGTTGTCGGTCGCTAAGTCCGGCAATGTGTGCGCCGGTGAGCATTTGCAGCATGACCGGTTCCTGATGCTGGCAGTGAAGCGCGCATCCGGAATCGCTATCGAGTGGATATGCGCGCCAGACGAAGCGCCCCCAGCGATTCGAGACCTCCGTGACTGCAGGGCGTGAGTTTTCTCTCGATGACGTGTACCTCAGTCGCATAACCAGGTCGCGCAGCACAGGCGCCAGTACCGGCTTCGCGCAGCTGTACTCGCGCGTGCTATCGGTGGACTCCAGCAGAAGTCTCCGTGTCGAATCACTCTGGTGCAGGATGCGGCCATTCCAGTCGACGACCAGAATGCCGGATCGGCTGCTGTCAGAGAAAGGTCCTTGTGTCTGCAACGGACATCTGATCGCGTGACCGATGTGCTCCCCGAGTGCATCAACCGCGTGGTGTTCGGTGTCGGAGAACTGACGGCCGCGCGATTCGCGGACGAGGATCATCGATCCCCAACCTCTCTTACCCTGGCGCGCTACGACGTGAATAAAATGCCGGGCGTGACAAGGCGCAAGAACTTCGTCGTAGAACTGACTGCGTGAGAGCGCTTGATCGACAGTTGACGAATTCCGAAAGTCCCGGCTAAAAGTCATCCAGTCGGAAAAATCGCCTATCAGTCGGGCGACCTCGCCACGCCGAAGTCGCTCGTACGCTGGGAGCGTCGCGTACGCGACGGGACATTCGCTATATACCTTTGCAATCTCGAAATGTTCGTCGGCCCAGATGAAGTGAGCGAAATCTGCGCCTACGATCTCGCGGGTGGCGCGAAGGATAGAGGGCATAATCGATTCGCTGGCGAAACCCAGCGAGCAGAGATGCCGGATATAGGCACGCGTTCTCGTATGGTT
>Ga0207816_1000342_pt1 | contig 10617 bp, 10 predicted proteins | sample LuqExpMetageno10_FD_187768 | JGI IMG/M metagenome (GOLD analysis project Ga0207816, IMG submission 187768) | Tropical forest soil microbial communities from Luquillo Experimental Forest, Puerto Rico - Sample 10 (SPAdes) | ecosystem: Environmental > Terrestrial > Soil > Tropical forest ... | reverse complement strand
TTCTCGCACACGGCGCAGTACGACGGCGCGATCACGAACTACCTCACGAGCCTCACCGAAGCGCTCGAGCACAAGTCGCGCAACACCTACCCGGCAGTGCTGAACCTCGCGTTCGACAAGGTCCAGGACCTGCGCTACGGCGAGAACCCGCACCAGAGCGCCGCGTTCTACCGCGACCTCACGACGCCCGCCGGCGCGCTCGCGAACTACAAGCAGCTTCAGGGCAAGGAACTCTCGTACAACAACATCGCCGACTCGGACGCGGCCTGGGAATGCGTGAAGACCTTCGACGCCCCGGCCTGCGTGATCATCAAGCACGCGAATCCGTGCGGCGTGGCGATCGGCGCGAACGCGCTCGAAGCGTACTCGAAGGCGTTCCAGACCGACCCGACCTCGGCGTTCGGCGGCATCATCGCGTTCAACCGCGAAGTGGACGAAGCGGCGGCGCAAGCTGTGGCGAAGCAGTTCGTCGAAGTGCTGATGGCGCCGTCGTTCTCGGAAGCCGCAAAGGCCGTGTTCGCAGCGAAGCAGAACGTGCGCCTGCTCGAAGTCGCGCTGGGCGATGGCCATAACGCGTTCGACCTGAAGCGCGTGGGCGGCGGCCTGCTCGTGCAGTCGCTCGACGCGAAGAACGTGCAGCCGCACGAACTGCGCGTGGTGACGAAGCGCCACCCCACGCCGAAGGAAATGGACGACCTGCTGTTCGCATGGCGCGTCGCCAAGTTCGTGAAGTCGAACGCCATCGTGTTCTGCGCGAACGGCATGACGATGGGCGTGGGCGCGGGCCAGATGAGCCGCGTGGACTCGGCGCGCATCGCCAGCATCAAGGCCGAGAACGCGGGCCTCAAGCTCGCGGGCACGGCAGTCGCGTCGGACGCGTTCTTCCCGTTCCGCGACGGCCTCGACGTGGTGGTGAACGCAGGCGCGACCTGCGTGATCCAGCCGGGCGGCTCGATGCGCGACGACGAAGTGATCGCCGCCGCCGACGAGCACAACATTGCGATGGTGGTGACGGGCATCCGCCACTTCCGTCACTGATCTTCGCCACTTTGGTTGCATGCCGCGCGTGACCTGCACGTGACGCGCCGCTTGTGCAAAGCCCGCTGGACTCGCGTCTCGCGGGCTTTTTCTTTGCGGTGGTGATCGCGCGCCCGCTCGCTGCCAAGGCTCGCGGCATTGATGCCGTTCGTTGTAACATCGCAGGCACATTCCGGCTTCCCCGCATTTCATGAGAATTCTCGGCATCGACCCCGGCTTGCGCGTCACCGGCTTCGGCGTGATCGAGCGTCACGGCCATCAGCTCACGTACGTCGCAAGCGGCGTCATCCGCACCGCCGATGCCGATCTGCCTACGCGCCTCGGCACCATCTTCGAGGGCGTTTCCACGCTGATCCGCCAGCACGCGCCCGACCAGGCCGCGATCGAAAAGGTCTTCGTCAACGTCAATCCGCAGTCGACGCTCCTGCTCGGTCAGGCACGCGGCGCGGCCATTTGCGGGCTCGTCTCAGGCGGCGTGCCGGTGGCCGAGTACACCGCGCTGCAGCTCAAGCAGGCCGTGGTGGGCTACGGACGCGCGACCAAGGAACAGATGCAGCAGATGGTCGTGCGCCTGCTCGCCCTCACGGGCACACCCGGCACCGATGCCGCCGACGCGCTCGGCATGGCGATCTGCCACGCGCACGGCGGCGACGCGCTCGCCACGCTAGGCGGACTTGCGCCGGCGCTCGCGAAGAAGGGCATGCGGGTGCGGCGCGGGCGGTTGATAGGCTGAATGCGTAGCCGATGCGCCTGGCCGAACGGCCAACGTACTGCCCACGTGCGCCGCGCCGCCCTCCCCTCCGCTACACTCTTGAGCTTTCCCTCATCACAGAAACCGCCATGATCGGTCGCATTGCCGGCGTATTGCTGGAAAAGAACCCGCCGCACCTGCTCATCGACTGCAACGGCGTCGGCTACGAAGTCGACGTGCCGATGAGCACGTTCTACAACCTGCCCGGCACCGGCGAAAAAATCGTGTTGCTCACGCAGATGATCGTGCGCGAAGACGCGCATCTGCTCTTCGGCTTCGGCACGCAGCAGGAACGCGCGACGTTTCGCGAACTGCTCAAGATCAGCGGCATCGGCGCGCGCATGGCGCTCGCCGTGCTTTCCGGCATGAGCGTGAACGACCTTGCGCAAGCGGTCACGCAGCAGGACGCGGCGCGCCTCACGCGCGTGCCCGGCATCGGCAAGAAAACGGCCGAGCGCCTTCTGCTCGAACTCAAGGGCAAGCTCGGCGCGGACCTCGGCGCGATGGCCGCCGCCGCTTCGCCTTCTGACCACGCGAACGACATCCTCAACGCGCTGCTCGCACTCGGCTATTCGGAGAAGGAAGCGCTCGCCGCGATCAAGAACGTGCCCGCCGGCACCGGCGTTTCGGAAGGCATCAAGCTCGCGCTCAAGGTGCTTTCGAAGGCCTGATCGCTTTCGCGCACGCTCGAGTGGGGCTGTTAGTTGCGCGCCCGTCGCGTCGCACAGGACGCAGCGTTGTGCGCGTAGCCCGCGCGGTACAATCGCCGGATGATCGAAACCGACAAACTCGCCGCCAGCCACGCCGACCGCGTGATCGCCGCCACGCCCGCCTCGACTCACGAGGAAGCGTTCGAACGCGCATTGCGCCCGCGCCAGCTCGACGAATATGTCGGCCAGGAAAAGGTGCGCGGCCAGCTCGAGATCTTCATCGAGGCTGCGAAGCGCCGCTCCGAACCGCTCGACCACGTACTGCTGTTCGGGCCGCCGGGCCTCGGCAAGACCACGCTCGCGCACATCATCGCGCGCGAAATGGGGGTCAATCTGCGGCAGACGTCGGGACCCGTGCTGGAGCGCGCGGGCGATCTCGCGGCGCTGCTCACCAATCTCGAAGCCAACGACGTGCTCTTCATCGACGAAATTCACCGGCTCTCGCCGGTCGTCGAGGAAATCCTGTATCCGGCGCTCGAGGACTACCAGATCGACATCATGATCGGCGAAGGGCCGGCCGCGCGCAGCGTGAAGCTCGACCTCCAGCCGTTCACGCTCGTGGGCGCGACCACGCGCGCAGGTATGCTCACGAACCCGCTGCGCGACCGCTTCGGCATCGTTTCCCGGCTCGAGTTCTATAACGCAGGCGAGCTCTCGCGCATCGTGCAGCGCTCGGCTTCTCTGCTCGGCGCGCAGATCCACCCTGACGGCGCGCTCGAAATCGCGCGCCGCTCGCGCGGCACGCCGCGTATCGCGAACCGCCTGCTGCGCCGCGTGCGCGACTACGCGGAGGTGAAGGCCGACGGCGCGATCACGGCCAGCGTGGCCGACGCCGCGCTGCGCATGCTCGACGTCGATCCCGTGGGCTTCGACCTGATGGACCGCAAGCTGCTCGAAGCCATCCTGCACAAGTTCGACGGCGGTCCGGTGGGCGTGGACAACCTTGCCGCCGCGATCGGCGAGGAGCGCGACACGATCGAGGACGTGCTCGAGCCGTATCTGATCCAGCAGGGCTATCTGCAGCGCACGCCGCGCGGCCGCGTGGCCACGCAGCTCAGCTACCGCCACTTCGGCCTCACCGTGCCGGACGACGCATCGACGGGCGGCGACTGGGACCCGGACGCGTCGTAAGGCGCGCAAACAGCCACGCAGCACAAAGAACGGCCAACCCGCTCGCGCAGGTTGGCCGTTTCGTTTGCGGCGCGTTGATGCGCCTGCGTGCTTACATCTTCACCACGTCGAGCAGCGTCTTCTTGCCCGCCTTGTAGTTGTAGAGCGAGATCACGCCGTGCTTGAGATCGCCCTTCGAATCGAAGGTCGTCTCGCCAATCACGCCCTTGTAGTCCGTGCCCGGGATCTGCGCGAGGACTTTCGCGTGGTCGGTGGAATTCGCGCGCTTCATCGCATCGACGACGATGTACACGGCGTCGTAGGTGAACGGCGCGTCGAATTCGATCGGGTGACCGAAGCGCTTCTCGTACTTCGCCGCGAACGCGGCGCCGCCGTTCATGCGCTCGACGGCCATGCCGGCCTGCGAGCAAACGACGTTGTCCGTCGCAGCACCGGCGAGCTGCGCGAGGCTTTCCGTGCACACGCCGTCGCCCGACAGCACCTTCGCGCGCAGGCCGAGCTGCCGGGCCTGCTTCGCGAACGGGCCGCCGGTGGCATCCATGCCGCCGTACATGATCGCGTCGGGATTCTCGCCCTTGATCTTCGTGAGGATCGCGCGGAAGTCCACGGCCTTGTCATTGGTCGCGTCGTGCGAGAGCACCTTCATGCCGAGCGCCTTCGCCGTCTTCTCGAACTCGTTGGCGAGTCCCTGGCCGTACGCGGTCGAGTCGTCGACCACGGCCACGGTCTTCACGTTCAGGCTCTTCGCCGCGTAGTCGGCGAGCGCGGGACCTTGCTGGGCGTCGGTCGCGACCACGCGATACGTGGTCTTGAAACCCTGCTGCGTGTACGCAGGATTGGTCGATGACGGCGAGATCTGCACGATGCCCGCATCGCTGTAGATTTTCGAAGCCGGGATCGACGCGCCCGAGTTCAAGTGGCCGATCACGGCGACGACCTTGTCGTCGACGAGCTTCTGCGCGACCTGGGTGGCCTGGCGCGGGTCGGCGGCGTCGTCCTGGCCGTCGAGCACGAGCGTGATCTTCTGGCCATCGATCGTGAGGCCCCTGGCGTTGATTTCCTCGATGGCGAGGCGCGCGCCGTTTTCGTTGTCCTTGCCGAGGTGAGCCGAACCGCCTGTGAGCGGGCCAACGTGGCCGATCTTGACGACCTGATCGGCCGCCGCCGCCGTGTTGCCAGCCGACAGCGCGACGAGCGCCGTGATTGCTGCGCTCACCGGCAGCAGCTTGTGAAGCTTGAACGTCATTGATCTTTCTCCTGCGATTTTTTCTGGGAATACCCGTTCGAATACAACCATCGGCTCACCGCCTCACGCTTGCGATGCGCGTGCGTCCCTCTTCGACGCGAGGCCGGGCGTACGGCCCGGTGGCTTGCAAACCAAAGGTCGGACAAATGTTAGCAGGACGCTTAACTTTGTGGTTGGGCGTTGGAAAGACCCCGTAAGCCACAGGAAAGGATTTGATGGGGCCGCAACGGTAGCGCGGCCCGGGAACGGCGCGGGAAAGAGGAAGGCAGGAAGAACAGCATGCGCGGCAGCGTGCCGCGCGGTTCGACGAGGCGGGTTAGCGCGCCGCCCCGGGCGTGCGTTTGAAACCGTCGTCGGCGCTGACACCGCCCAGATGCGTCACGTCGCCCCATGCGACGACGCCTGCCTGAGTCACGTAGGCGTCGCGCTCGAAATCGACCACATTCACGCTCGTGTTGAGGAGCGGCCAGGCGCGCGGCGCGTCGAGCGCAAGGCCGTTTGCGAAGCGGTACACGCAGTCGAGCACGCCGCCGTGCGCGACGCACGCGATGCGGCCGCCCGGATGCATGGCCAGGATCGGCTCAAGCGCATGCAGCACGCGGTGGTAGAACTCGCGCTGCGACTCGCCCTCGGGCGGCGCGAAGCCGGGGTCGCGTGTTTGCCAGTGGGCGTACTCGTCCGGAAAACGCTCGGAGATTTCGTCGCTGTCGTGGCCCTGGAATGCGCCATAGTTGCGCTCGCGCAGGCCTTTGGTGAGCTGCACCGGCAAACCCAGCGCCGCAGCGATGGGTTGCGCAGTCTGTTGCGCCCGCAACAGATCGCTCGACCAGATTGCGTCGAGCCGCGCGCCCGACTGCACTTCCTGCGCGAGCCGCGCGCCCAGTTGCTGCGCCTGCGCCGCGCCGCTTTCGGCGAGCGGGATGTCGATATGTCCCTGGATGCGCTTGATGCGATTCCAGTCCGTTTCACCGTGGCGGATGAAGAGGATTTGCGTGTTCATGGTTCAGTTGCGCACTTGCAGCCAGAACGTCACGGGGCCGTCGTTGACGAGCGACACCTGCATATCGGCGCCGAACTCGCCGGTCTCGACGATCGGATGCTTCTCGCGCGCGGTGGCGACGAAGTAGTCGAACAGACGCCGGCCTTCCTCTGGCGGCGCGGCCGGCGTGAAGCTCGGACGCAGACCGCTGTTCGTGTCGGCGGCGAGCGTGAACTGCGAGACGAGCAGCAGGCCGCCGGGGGCGCCGTTGCCGTCGATGTTCTGCACGCTCAGGTTCATCTTGCCGTCCGGGTCCTCAAAAATGCGCAGTCCCGCAACCTTCTCGACGAGGTAATCCGCGTCGCTCTCGGCATCGTCCCGGGAGACGCCCAGAAGCACCAGCAGGCCGGTTGCGATCTCGCCCACCACTTGCTGCTCGACCGTAACCGACGCCCCCGACACGCGTTGTACAACAGCACGCATCGCCGCTTACGAGGGCTCCTCGACAAAGTCCGCGGGATTGGAGAACCGCGTCAAGTTTGAGTTGAACACCAGGTTGATGGTGCCCGTCGGGCCGTTACGCTGCTTGGCGATGATGATCTCCGAACGCGCCTTGTCGGCGTCCGACATCTCTTCGTCGCGGTTGTAATACGCTTCGCGGTGGATGAACATCACCACGTCGGCGTCCTGCTCAATCGAGCCTGATTCACGCAGGTCGCTCAGCATGGGCCGCTTGTCGTCACCGCGCCGCTCACTGGAACGGGAGAGCTGCGACAGCGCGATCACCGGAACGTCCAGTTCCTTGGCCAGTGCCTTCAGGCCGCGCGAAATGGCCGAAACCTCCTGCGTGCGGTTCTCATAGCGCTTGCCGCCCGCCGTGGGCAGCGTCGCCGTCATCAACTGCAGGTAGTCGATCACGATCAGGTCAAGCCCGCCGGCATTCTGCTTGAGCCGCCGCGCCTTGGCGCGCATTTCCGCCAGCGAGATGCCCGCCGTGTCATCGATGAACAGCTTGGCTTCAATCAGCTGCTCCAGTCCATGCTGCAACTTGCCGTGGTCTTCGCGGCCCAGAAAGCCGGTCTGCAACTTGCGCTGATCTACGCCCGCCTGCGAGGAGAGCATGCGTCGCAGCAGCGACTCCTTGCTCATTTCCAGGCTGAAGACTGCCACCGTGGCCGTGCTGTTGATCGCCGCGTTCTGCGCAATGTTGATGGCGAACGCCGTCTTACCCATCGAGGGGCGAGCCGCGATGATGATCAGCTCGCTCTTTTGCAGGCCGCTCGTGTTGCGGTCCAGCTCAATGAAGTTCGTCGCCAGGCCGGTGACTTCGCGGCTTTCTTTGTAGAGGTTGTCGATGGAGCCGAACGACCCGGCCACGATCTGGTCCAGGCTTTGGAAGCCGTGGGAGATGCCCCGCTCGCTGACTTCGAGCAGTGCCGCCTCGGCCGAGCCCACCACCTCCAGCGCGGTCTCGCTCTGGTCCGCCGCGCGCGCAATGGCCGCCGAGCAAATGGACATGAGCCGCCGCAACAGGCTCTTGTCTTTCACGATGCGGATGTACTCTTCGATGACCGGCCGGAGCGGCAGCCCCTCAGTGAGCGACGCGAGGTAAGCCACGCCGCCAACTGCCTCGATCTCCTTGTAGCGGGCCAGCTCGTTGGAGAGCGTGACGATGTCAACGGGCCTCTGCTCGTTGATCAACTCGCTCATGCGCAGGAAGATGCGCTGGTGCGAGTCGAGCGCGAAGTCGTCTGCTTCAAGCCGCTCGGCAGCCTCAGAATGGGCGGCGTTGTCCAGCAGGATCGCGCCGAGAATCGTCTTTTCTGCGTCGATGTTCGCGGGGAGCCCCGCGTCCAGACGCAGCTCAGGATAGGAAGCCATACCTTGAGTGTAGGCCGAGCAGGGCGGAAAGGTGGAGTGTGAATTGCCGGGGGGTTCTGTGGGAATTGTGGTTCGTGCTACGCTACTGCGCAATCACCATCGACGATGTGCTACTGAGCAGAATCGTAGTGCTTGTCCAGAACGGAATGGCGATCGGGAAGCTGTATGAGACTGACACCTGCACGAGGTTTCCGCTCGCCTTGCATGTCGATGCGGTGCCACACGCGCTCCAGGTACGCGGTGTTGACGAACTTGCGGTAAGCCAAGTGGTTGAGGTAGTCAAGCTTCCGGAATACGGATACCCCAGACCGTTCACATAAGTCTGAATATCTGCGTTGTCCGCGCCGGTGCTCAATCCGCTGGTCGGAGAGCAATTGGCAGTGCTAACGTTCGCCGCACAAGACTTGCCCCGCACCATGGCCCAGCGTGAGGCCTCGCGTGCGGCGTCGGAGACGAAGTGATACGCGTAGAGTGCCAAGGACATTTGCATAACGCCTATAAGCACCGCGACGAGCACGCTGAAGGAGACCGCCACCTCAACCAATGTCGCGCCATCCTCCTCGTCTACCGCGCGCAATCTTGAGATCCAGTAGTTCATTGGTTGCTCACCGTCCTCGTCGCATATCCCTGCAAGGCGATTGTCTTCGGAAAGCCCGGAAGATAGATCAGAGGATCGTATGTCGCCTTTGTCCCGACAGTAATCGTTTCAACCATGGCAGTACCGTTCGTCGAGCAAGTTGAATTGTCTGTACAGCTCGAAGGAGTGTATGCCGAATTGGCGCATGCGCAAGAATTGGTAACTGATGTGACGGACAGTGCGTTGACGCCTGTCATATTGGCTGCGTCAGCCGTGGCCGCATTCACGACTCCTCCAGAATAAGTGGTACCGGAGACCGACCAGTCGGTAGCCGCAGCATGGGACGAGGCGCCATAATCCACCGCAGCGTTCGCGGAGTTGGACACCTCTATGGAGGCATATGCGATCCGCGCAAACTCCGCTGCACCCAAAAGCAAAACAAGCAGCACCGGAATCGCGATGGCCGTCTCCACCAGTGCCTGGCCGGCATCGCTGCCGATTGCTTTGTGAACTCGCGCCGCATAGCCGATCATCGTTTTATCCATCTCCGGCTCTCCTATTCGACCATCGTCAGTAGACGGAACGGAGTGGTGTTCTTGTTGTTGCCATAGTCGGCATAACTCTCGATATTGAGCGAGCCGTTTATATACATCGTACCGGCGACCACACCGGTGGCCGTCACTCCGCCGCCGCCTTCGTCATGCAGGGTCACGTAGGCTGCCGGAGCATATATCATGCCGTCAAACACTGCCCCGCTGCTTCCAAACGAAACCTGCATAGCATTCGTGTTATTTGAAGGCTGCATAAGGGCAATCGCGTTGTAGGTTCCTGAAGTCGGCGCGTAGATCGTGAGTGCCGATGCGGTGTCCTGCGAATACGAACCGCCGTATATGTCGAGAGTAGCACCGTTTGTTGTCGTTCCAACCGTCACGCTCCCCTTACCGATAGTCAGCCCGTTCTCGAAGACATACATGCCGTCACCGAGCGTAGCTCCCGCGGACAGTGTTACAGCATTCGTGAAACAGACCGTTCCCCCACTCGGGGCATTGTAGGCGCCACTGATGGTTTTCGTACTAGTGTCCGTTGTCATGCCGCTGCCAGTGCAATTTCCGCTCTTATCCGGGACCGGCCCTGTTAGATTGCCGTAGGGATCGTTTTGCACAGCCGAATTTAGACTAACGTTACCGGTTTGGTTCAGGCTGCCTCCGCAATTGCCATTGCCAGGCTGGCTGCCCACCACATCGATCCACGGAAAAGTAGACTTGCTGGCGCTTCCCGTAACACACAACGCATTGCTCGCATCCGAATTGACATACACGCCACAGTCGGGCATAAGAATCGCTCCCGATCCGTGGATAGTGAGAGCCTTGGCTGCCTTCGGATCCATCACATACACGCACGCCTGACCGGAGGCGGGGGCACCGGCCACGGCGCGTGCCGCTACGACCATCGAGTGGCCACCTGTAATCAGTCCTGCGAAAAATGTCTGGGCCGGGCTGCCTAACCGCACTTCAACACATGTGGCGCACCCCGTGTTTGGCCCATCCACCGGCGGAGAATTCACAAGAACAGTGTTACCTGCAAGAGTGTGGTCCACACCGTTCGCCGTAGCTGCCGAATACGCAGCATTCTGATACTGCGCTTTAGGACCGTAAAACAGCTGGGTTGCACCAGCCATAGCGGCAGCATCGGCCGCGATCTGCATATTGCGCCGTGCGCGGAACAACAGGCCAACATCGATTGCCAGCGCCAGAAACCCCATCAGCACAACCAAGCTCAATGCTGTAATGACCAGCATCTGCCCGTCTTCGTCGCGGAATCTCATCGGGTACTCCAGTCTGCCCGCCACACACCCACGCAACAGGTGGAATCACGTCCTGTCTCTTCGGGCAGGGGTTCTATCTTCGACTACACATCACTTGCAAGTCTTCAAATTATTCTCTGGGAAAAATCTGATTCGCAATAGCTTTCCTGTCACCTGAAGACATTACCAACGTTCCACCTGATTTGATTACGCGCGCAGGCTCCACACGTCCATTCCCCGTAAGGCTTTTATTATCAATCGATTATGAACACGCATGCTAAATCATGCGTTGCAGAATCAGTTGGCAGCAAATGTGCTGTGGACTGCATTTCTCCTTACACAACAATGTATTTTGACGTCATTGGCGAATTCGATCTCACTCCCAATGCTCTATGTACGCTGTCTCCACCGCAGAACAGGCTTGCGGGCTGCCGTCACCTCGTCCAGGCGGGCTACGCGGGTCGAGTTGGGGGCGGATTTGACCAGTTCCGGCGTCTCTT
>Ga0207816_1000341_pt1 | contig 10625 bp, 7 predicted proteins | sample LuqExpMetageno10_FD_187768 | JGI IMG/M metagenome (GOLD analysis project Ga0207816, IMG submission 187768) | Tropical forest soil microbial communities from Luquillo Experimental Forest, Puerto Rico - Sample 10 (SPAdes) | ecosystem: Environmental > Terrestrial > Soil > Tropical forest ... | reverse complement strand
CCTTTCCAGGCCAGGGCAGCAATGTTCCGGTGTGGATCCTGGGCTCCAGCCATTATGGCGCGCAACTGGCGGCTGCCCTGGGCCTGCCTTATGCCTTCGCCTCGCACTTCGCGCCCGACCAGCTGCTCACGGCGCTGCGCCTCTATCGCTCGCAGTTCCGCCCCTCGGCGGTGCTCAGCAGGCCTCATGCGATGGTGGGCGTGAACGTGTTCGGCGCGCCCACCAACGAAGAAGCGCGCTTTCTCTTCACCTCGCTGCAGCAGCAGTTCGTGAACCTGCGCCGCGGCACGCCGGGGCAATTGCCGCCGCCGGTCGCGCAGATCGAAGCGAGCGAGTTCGAACTGGCCGGCGTGTCGCACTCGCTCGCCTGCTCCGTGGTGGGCGATAGCGAGACCGTGCGCGCGGGCCTCGCCTCGGTCATCGAGCAGACCGGCGCGGACGAGCTCATCGTCACCGCGCAGATCTACGACCACGCGGCACGTTTGCGTTCGTTCGAGATGGCGGCGCAGGCGCGCGAGGCATTGAGGGAAACGGCCACGGGACGATAAGGACGGCGATGAGCGGCGCGGCGATTCGCGCGCGCCTGCGCCCGTCCAGCCGAGGCGCGGGGCGTCGCGCCCGGCGCCCGCCCCGCATTCAGGTGCGCACTCAATGCGAAGCGTTCAGCGCGTCGAGCCCCTGAAGCAGCGCGTCGTGAAAGGCCTGCGGATCCTGCATCTGCGGCGCATGGCCGAGATCGGCGAACTCCACGAGCGTCGCGCGAGGAATGGCACGCTGCGCGGCCTTCGCCAGCGCTGGATAGTGGCCGAGCTGCGCGCGCACCTCGGGCGGGGCGAAGTCCTTGCCGATCGCGGTCGTGTCCTTGTCGCCGATGAGCAGCAGTGTCGGCATCTGCAACTGGCCGAACTCGTAGACCACCGGCTGCGTGTAGATCATGTCGTAGAGCAGCGCCGAGTCCCACGCCACCTGGGCCTTGCCCGGCCCGCGATACATGCCCGCCAGCATCTGCACCCAAGGCTCGTACGCCGGCCGCCACTGGCCCGCGTAATAGGTGGCCTGCTCGTAGCGGCGAATGCCGTCGGCGCTCGTCTTCAATTCTCGCGCGTACCAGTCGTCCACGGATATCGGGGGCACGCCCTTCGCCTTCCAGTCTTCGAGACCGATCGGATTCACGAGCACGAGCTGCTCGGTTTCATGCGGATACATGAGCGCATAGCGCACCGCGAGCATGCCGCCCGTCGAATGGCCGATGATCGTCGCGTTGTGCAGGCCGAGCGCCGCGAGCAGCGCGTGCGTGTTGCGCGCGAGCTGCTGGAAGCTGAACTGGTACGCAGCCGGCTTGCTCGACTTGCAAAAGCCGATCTGGTCCGGCGCGATCACGCGGTAGCCCGCGGCGTGCAGTTCGCGGATGGTGGCGTCCCAGGTCGCCCCGCAGAAATTCTTGCCGTGCAGCAGCACCGCGGTGCGCCCGTTGGGTTTCGCGGGCTGCACGTCCATGTAGGCCATATGCAGCGTCTGCCCTTGCGAAACGAACGCGAAGTCATGCACGGGATGCGGATATTCGAAGCCCTGCAGTTGCGGGCCATACGCGGGTCCATCGGGCGTTTCCATCGGGCCCTGAGGTGCCGACGCGGCAGACGGCGCTGCCCCGCTCGCGACAGGATCGGCGGCGAACGCGGCGTGACAGAGCGCGGCCGCACCGAGCGCGGCGAGGCAAGGGGCGAAACGGGCAAGCGTGCGGTTCAGGGTGGCTCTCATCGTCTGTGGGGCGGGCGAAAAGGTCGGGCGGCAAACTGGACGGAGGGGCCGGCGCGATTGCGCTGGTGCAGCCAGCGATTCTAGCGGCCCCGCGCCGCGACTGGCGCTTTGCGCGCCCGCCTAACGCGCGCGGCACGCCGCTTGCGCTTCACAAGCGCCTCGCACGAAGGCGGCGCGCGCGGACCGCGTACAGGCGATTCGCGCTGCGCCGCAATCGGTGCTAGAACAGTCAATGCAGGATGCGCAAGACCTCTGCGACGAGCGCCACGTTCATTGCAACGCACAACGGACGCGCGATGCGCGCACCGCGCGCTCGCCACCGCTTTGGCCACCGCTTTGGCCACATGACTGACGCGACAGGCACAAAAGAGAACGACCGCACGGGCCCAGGCAGAACAAGGCGGGCCGCGGCGGCGCACCGGGGGGCACAACAAGGAGACGTTCATGGAAACTCCGGCAAGCCTCAACGATCTGCAACGCACCACGCTCGCCATCGTGCTCGCGGGCGGCCGCGGCACGCGCCTCGGGCCGCTCACCAACAAGCGCGTGAAGCCGGCCGTGTACTTCGGCGGCAAGTACCGCATCATCGACTTCGCGCTTTCGAACTGCCTGAATTCGGGCATCCGCCGCATTGCCGTCGTCACGCAGTACAAGGCGCACTCGCTGTTGCGCCACCTGCAGCGCGGCTGGGGTTTCCTGCGCGGCGAGTTCAACGAGTTCCTCGACCTGTGGCCCGCGCAGCAGCGCGTGGAAGGCGCGCACTGGTATCGCGGCACGGCAGACGCCGTCTACCAGAACATCGACATCATCCGCTCGATCCGTCCGAAGTACGTGGTGGTGCTGGCCGGCGACCACATCTACAAGATGGACTACACGCGCATGATCGCCGACCACGCCGCGAGCGGCGCCGACTGCACGGTGGGCTGCATCGAGGTGCCGCGCATGGACGCGCGCGCGTTCGGCGTGATGGCCGTGGACGAGGCGCGCCGCGTGACCGGCTTCGTCGAAAAACCCGACGACCCGCCCGCCATGCCCGGCCGCCCCGACATTGCGCTCGCGAGCATGGGCATCTATGTGTTCGACACGAACTACCTCGTCCATCTGCTCGAAGAGAACATCGAGCGCTCGGCCACCGATCACGACTTCGGCAAGGACATCATTCCGCGCGTCGTGAGCGACGGACACGCGATCGCGCATCCGTTCAGCATGTCCTGCGTGTCGTCGGATCCGGCGGCGGAGCCCTACTGGCGCGACGTGGGCACCGTCGACGCCTACTGGTCCGCCAACCTCGACCTCGCCTCGACGATCCCCGCGCTCGACCTCTACGACCGCAACTGGCCGATCTGGACCTACCAGGAGCAGTTGCCGCCCGCCAAGTTCGTGCGCGACCTCAACGGCCTGCAAGGCTCGGGCACGAACCTGATCGTGTGTGGCGGCAGCGTGATCTCGGGTTCGCAGATCTCGCGCGCGGTGCTCTCCTCGAATGTCGTCGTGCAGTCGTTTTGCAACATTGCCGAGGCAGTCTTGTTGCCGCAGGTGACAGTGGGCACGAGCTGCCGGCTGCGCAAGGTCGTGGTGGACCGGGGCTGCACGATTCCCGACGGCACCGTGATCGGCGAAGACCCCGCGCGCGACGGCGAACGCTTCTATCGCACCGAAAGCGGTGTCGTGCTGGTCACGAGCGAGGCGGTGGCGAAATTGCCTCGCTAGTTGCCTGCCTGGTTGCTTGCCTGCTTGCCCACCGGGTGGCCCGGCCGAAGCCGGGCCACCCTTGCCGATCCTGTGAAACCCCGATCACCGAGAGGACTGACTCCCGATGACCATCCGCGTCCTGCACGTAGCGAGCGAGCTGTACCCGCTCCTGAAGACCGGCGGCCTCGCCGACGTCACCGCCGCCCTGCCCGCCGCGCTGATCGAACAGGGCGCCGACGCGCGCCTCCTGCTGCCGGGCTTCGCGCCCGTGGCGGCGGGCCTCGCCGACCTGCGCCCCGTCGCGCGCCTTGCGCGCACGTTCGGCACGCCCGAGGCGACGCTGGAACTCGGCCGCCTGCCCGGCAGCGAGCTCGCCGTCTACATGATCCGCGCCGACGCCTTCTACGCGCGCCCCGGCAACCCCTATCTCGATGCCGAGCACGTGCCCTACGGCGACAACGCACAGCGTTTCGCGCTGCTCGGCTGGACCGGTGCGCAACTCGCACTCCATCTCGATCCCGACTGGGCGCCGGCCATCGTGCAGGCGCACGACTGGCACGCGGGGCTCGCCCCCGCCTACCTGCGCGCGGCGGCGCGCGAGCGCGGCGCAAGCGTGGCGCCTGGCGGCGCGCGCTCGATCTTCACGATCCACAACCTCGCCTATCAGGGCATCTTCCCCGCACAGCAGTTCGACGACCTCGGCTTGCCGGGCGACTTCTTCGACATGCATGGCGTGGAGTTCTACGGCCAGCTTTCATTTCTCAAAGCCGGCCTCTATTTCGCCGACAAGATCACGACGGTGAGCCCGACCTACGCGCGCGAGATCCAGACGCTCGCGCAGGGCGGCGGCCTCGAAGCGCTGCTGCGCGGCCGCGCGCACGATCTCGTCGGCATCCTCAACGGCGTGGATTACGCGGTGTGGAATCCGTCGAGCGATGCGGCCATCGACACGCGCTACTCGGCCACGCGCCAGAGCGGCAAGCTCCATTGCAAGGCGGCGCTGCAGGCGCGCCTGAAGCTCGCGCAGAAGCACGACGCCCCCGTGTTCGGCGTGGTGAGCCGCCTCACCGAGCAAAAGGGCCTCGACCTGCTGCTCGCGGCGCTGCCGGAGATCGTCGCGCGCGGCGGCCAGCTCGTCGTGCTCGGCACCGGCGACGCGAGCCTCGAACAGGGTTACACGCGCGCCGCGCACCAGCATCCCGAGTCGGTGGCCGTGGAGCTCGGTTTCGACGAGACGCTCGCGCACGAGATCGTCGCGGGCGCCGACGTCATGATGGTGCCGTCGCGCTTCGAGCCGTGCGGCCTCACGCAGCTCTATGCGCTCGCGTATGGCGCGCTGCCGCTCGTGCATCGCGTGGGGGGGCTCGCCGATACGGTCGTCGACGCCTCGCTGGAGAATCTCGCCGATGGCCTCGCCACTGGCTTCGTGTTCGAGCGCTTCGAACCCGAAGCGCTCACGGCCGCGATTCGCCGCGCCTTCGCGCTCTATGCGCGCAGCCGCGACTGGCGCGAGACACGCACGCGTGCGATGCAGCAGGACTTCGGCTGGGGCGCATCGGCGCAACGCTACATGACGCTCTATCGCGAGCTGGCCGGACCGAATCCCGCCGCGTAACAACCAGGCGCACACGCAACGCCGGCAGCACGCATCCATCGACTGGGTGCGGCGAATTCGGTTATCGTTGCTGCACCTGCGCAAAGGCGCGCCGTACGAAGCGCGCCGCAAGCCATAACGCAATCTGGACCGGCCATGAAAAACGTTTTGAGCATCCAGTCCCACGTCGTGTTCGGTCACGCGGGCAATAGCGCCGCGGTGTTTCCCATGCGCCGCCTCGGCGTGAACGTCTGGCCGCTCAACACCGTGCAGTTCTCCAATCACACGCAGTACGGCCACTGGACCGGCACCGCCATCGGCTCGGACGAGGTCATGGATCTCGTCGAAGGCATCGGCGCGATCGGCGTGCTGCCGCGTTGCGACGCCGTGCTCTCGGGCTATCTGGGCACGCCCGAGCAGGCCCAGTCCGTGATCGACGTGGTGCGCGCCGTGAAGGCCGCCAATCCCCAGGCGCGCTACTTCTGCGACCCGGTCATGGGCACGCTCGACACCGAGAAGGGCTGCCGCGTCGAGCCCGGCATCCAGGAGTTCCTCGTGCGCAACATGCCCGAGGTCGCCGACGCGATGATGCCCAATCACAGCGAGCTGCAACGGCTCGTGGGCCGCGAGATCGAGACGGCGGAAGAAGCCGTGCTCGCGTGCCGCGAAGTGCTGCGCCGCGGTCCGAAGCTGATCCTGGTGAAGCATCTGCTCGATCGCAACAGTCCCGCCGACCACTTCAACATGCTCGTCGTGACCGCGCACGAAGCGTGGCTCGGCCAGCGGCCGCTCTACCCGTTCGCGCGCCAGCCCGTGGGTGTGGGCGACGTGACGAGCGCGGTGTTCGTCGCGCGGCTGATGCTCGGCGACTCGCTGCGCCGCGCGTTCGAACACACGCTCGCGGCCGTGAACGCCGTCGTGAAGGCGACTTACGATGCGGGCCGCTACGAACTGGAGATCGTCGCGTCGCAGGACCAGATCGCGCGGCCGCGCGAATGGTATGACGCCTGGGCCGTCGACGCCGCCTAGACTGAAGCGGTCCGCGCACGGCCTATAATGCCGACCGCATGACACGCGGCGGCAGCACACGCGGCCGCCGCGCCCACCGTCTTTAGAGAATGACCGATGTCCGATTCGATCCGTAGCGAACAGGAAGAATATTTCGAGCAGCTTTGCCTGGCCGTCGACGCCGGCGAGACCCACGAGCAGGAAGCCATCGAATACTTCGAGGAGCAAAGCCACGAAAGCGGCTTCGACGCCGCAGTGTGGCTCGACATCGCGCTCTACCATGCGCCCGACGTCGCGCGCGGCATCATCGACATGGTCGACGAGAGCGAGCGCAAACGCAGCGACATCGCGCAGACCATTGCCGACACGCTCGACATCTCGTACGGCGAGGACGAATGCGAACGCTTCGAAGCGACGATTCGCTTTGCGCTCGCCAATGGCATCCCCGTCGATCTCGACGTGGTGCTCGACGGCTGCAACCGCGCGCTCGACGACCTCGAAGACTGGGCGAGCGCCGACACCATGGCGCCACTCGTGCACCTGCGCGACGCGCTCTTCGAGATGCAGCGGGGCGCGTAGTTTCCCGCTTGTTTCCCGCTTGTTTCCCGCTCGTTTCCCGGCCGTTTCCTGGTCGTCGCGCACGCGCATCCGTCGTCCGCTCGCCTGGCCGCCCGCGCGAACGTGCCGCGCGACAGTGCAGTAGCAGCCTGATATATTGCTCGCCAGCCGCCTCGCCGCGCAGGCGCGCGAGCCAGGCCGGCACATCATGGCGAGCCGGCAGAGACACCCCCGCCGCCGCACGTGGCCAGTCCGTGCAGCATGTCCCGGCAAGCCGCAGTCGCTCGCAGTCGCAAGCAGCAAGACCTGAAGACGAGACGCCCCGCGTGCGCAGCCATGGCCGGCGCGCGGCCCGGCGTATGCATAAAAGAACACCGCTCCGCCGCCGCGCAAGGAGTCCCGATGAGTCTCGCCGCCACACTCAGAACCGCTGTTGCCAACGCCTTCGCCACCCGCTTCGTCACGCCGTGCGGCGCGCCTGGCACGTTCGGCAAGCGCGCGGTGGCGTTCGTAGCCGGCATCGTCGCGACGCTCGGCGCGCCGGGCGCCTTCAGCAGCGCCCTGGCCGCCGGCCCGCTCGACGTGCGCATCGGCTTCGTCTCGCCACTCACGGGCGACTACGCGAACTATGGCCGCGACCTGGAGAACGGCGTGCAGCTCGCCCTCGACGAAGCGAACGCGCAAAACCTGAAGATCGGCGATCAAACGGCCCACTTCGTGCTCGTGCCGCTGGACGACCGCAGCGACCCGCGCCTCGGCGTCCAGGCCGCCGCGACGCTGGCCAACCAGGGCGTCAACGCCGTGGTCGGCCACTTCAACTCGGGCTCGGCCATTCCGGCCTCGCGCATCTACGAGAGCGCCGGCATTCCGATGATCAGCCCCGCCGCCACCAATCCCGTCATCACGTCGCAGGGCTTCGCCAACACGTTCATGGTGATTGCAAACGACGCGCAGAACGCCGGCGTGGCGGGCGCATGGGCCGTGGAGGCAATGAAGGCCAAACGCGTGGCCATAGTCGACGACCGCAGCGCCTTCGGCCAGGGCGAGGCCGACGTGTTCGAGCGCACGGTGCGCGAGCACGGCGGCAAGGTGGTCGCGCGGGAATTCGCCGAAGACGTCTCCAACGACTTCGGCCCGCAGCTCGCGAAGATCAAGGCCGCCGACGTCGACCTGCTCTACTTCGGCGGCCTCGCGCGCCAGGGCGCGGCGCTCGCGAAGCAGATGAAGGAGCGCAGCATGAACGCGCAGTTCGTGGGCGGCGGCGGCGTCGCGAACGCCGAGTTCACCCAGGCGGCGGGCGCCGCAGGCGAAGGCGCGATGGCCTGGGAGTACGGCCGCCCGCTCGCGCAGCTGCCCGACGGCCCGCGCTTCGAGCAGGCCTACAAGAACCGCTTCGGCGCCAGCGTGCTCGCGTACGCGCCGTTCGGCTACGACGCCGCGTGGGCCGCGATCCACGCGATGGTCAACGCGAAATCGGCGCAGCCCGAGGTGTACCGCAGCGCGCTCAAGGCACTCTCCTTCGACGGCGTGACGGGCCGCATCGCCTTCGAGCCCGACGGCTCGCTCAAGAACGGCACCTCCACGCTCTGGCAGGTGAAAAAAGGCGCGTGGGTGCCGGTGATGACACGCGGCGGCTGAGCGCCGCTCATTGCTCCTGCGCATCACGCGCAGCGCGCACGACGATCTGCGCGTGCGTGTCGCGCTCGATGCGCACGAGCGCGTCGCGCATCTGCGCGAATTCGTCGGCGCTGCACATCTGGTGGCCAAAGCGCGCCGAGAGCCGCCGCTCGATCTGCAGCGTGCGCGAGCGCGCATCGAACACGTAGTGCGACGTGTAGTCGAGAGACGCGTCGCTCACATGCGTGTCCTGCGGCACGTCGGTCACGCCTGCGAACGCGGGCAGCACGATCTGCGCGCTCTCCGAGAACTCACCGCCTATGCACGCCCACGGCTGCGTGCGGCGCGGCTGCGCGAGCCAGCTGTCGATCTGCGTGGCGATGCCGCCCGTGAAGCTGCTCATCGCGGGAATCGCGGTCGCGCCGTCGCGCCACACCACGTGATCGAGCGTGCCTTCCATCGTCGCCGAGAACGGGCCGCCGGTCGCGGCCGTGGGGCTCGTGCTCACGCGCGCGGTACCCGCGAGGCCGCTCATCCGCAGACGCTGCGACGCGAGCTGCTGCGCCCCAGCGTGCGTCGCGCGGCGAAACGTGTTGCGCTCCGGCTCCGCGCCCGCGCCCTCGTCTTCCACGTAGTAGCTGTAGGCCGCGTCGCCGGCCGGTCCCACATCGAGTGAAAGGCGCGCGGTGCGCTCGCGCCGCCCGGTCGCGGGCGTGCGCGAGAGCACGCCTGCGTCGACCAGCAGAGCGGGCCGGTCCATCGCGCCCGGCGGCAGGTAGCCGAACGCGTAGCCGCCCGAGGAGGTGTCCGCGTACACGCCAAGGTCGGGCAGCCACGCAATCGCATGGTTGATGGCGTGCGCGCCGTAGCCCGGCACGTCCGGCAGCGTGTAGACGGGGCCGAGGTTCAGCAGGACGGCCTCGGCGCGTATGCCCGCCGCCGCCAGCAGCGCGCTGAAGAGCGCCACGTGGTCCTTGCAGTCGCCATACCGGTTGCGCAGGATGTCGGTCACGCGATGCGGCACGGCCGCGGTCTCGCCGAGAAAGAGCGCGACGTAGCGGATATTGAAGCGCACCCAGTCGTAAATGCGGCGCGCCTTCTCGTAAGGGTCGCTCACGCCCGCCGTGAGCGCTTGCGCGAGCGCCGCGACGGCCGGCCCGGTCGCGGTGGAATCGACGGCGGCCTCGCGATAGCGCGCCGCGAACGTGGCGAAGTCGGGCACCGTCGAGACCATCAGCCGATCGCCCCAGTTCACATAGGCCACCGCGCCCGCTTCGAGCGGCGGATATTGGCCATGCCGGTACTCGAACGTGTAGCGGGTGCGGCCGTTCCCGCTCACGGGGGCGAGCGCCGTGTAGCCGCGTGCGTCGGCGTGAAGCGGCACGTTGTCGGGCAGATCGAAGATGAGGCGCTGAAACTCGACGGGGGCGCCTGCGTCGGGCTCGCTCGTCGGCTCGACGAAGTACGAGAACGTACCGGCTTCGAGCGCCTTCGCGCGGCGCTTCGCGAAATGCAGATGCACGCGCGAGCCGACCTGGACGCCCGGAAAGATCACCGTGCGCAGCACGCCGTCCTCGAACGTGGGCGCGCCCGCCGAGCGCGGCTCCTGCACGTCGCGAATGCCGCTCGGGCCGACTGCGTGTGTCGTGCCGTCAGGGTCGATGGTCTCGGCCGAGAGCTGCGTGATCGTTTCGATATCCTTATTGAACCAGACGTAGCGCTGGGCGATCTGGTCGACACCCGCGCTGGTGTTCGCGCGCAGCACCGAGTCGTCGTCTTCGACGACTGAGCCGTCCTGCTGGACGACGAACAGATGCTCGTCGCGTTCGAGCGTGTAGTGAGGGATGTCGTTTTGCGCAGCGCTGTCGGGGCTTTGGGCGCTGACATTCGCGCCCGTGAAGGCGAGACTCAATGCGAGGCATGACGCAAAGCGCAAGGCAGCACGCCTGAACCGCATGCCTTGCGTCATGGGCGGCTCAGGCGCGCGCCGCCGCTTGCGCGGCGTTGGGCCACGAGGTCTGCGCGAGATGACGCTCGCGCCGCGCGGCACGCCAGGCGCGGGGACTCGCACCGAACTCCGCGCGAAACGCGGCGTTGAAGTTCGACAGGTCGTTGAAGCCGCTCGCGAGCGCGATATCGACGATCTTCGCTTCGTCGTCGGCGGCGAGGCGCAGCGCGGCGGCCCGCAGCCGCGCACGCAGGAGGTACTGGTGCGGCGTCACGCCCGCGACGGCCGAGAACGTACGCAGAAAATAGAATTCGCTCACGCCCGCCGCGGCCGCGAGGCTCGCGAGCGTATGCGGCGCATCGGGTGTTTCGTCGATCATGCGAGCGGCCTGCGCCACGCGCGACCATGCGCTCGCGCTGGCCGCTGCGCCACGGCGCTTCGCATCGGCTT
>Ga0207816_1000338_pt1 | contig 10667 bp, 10 predicted proteins | sample LuqExpMetageno10_FD_187768 | JGI IMG/M metagenome (GOLD analysis project Ga0207816, IMG submission 187768) | Tropical forest soil microbial communities from Luquillo Experimental Forest, Puerto Rico - Sample 10 (SPAdes) | ecosystem: Environmental > Terrestrial > Soil > Tropical forest ... | reverse complement strand
TCGGATCGACGGCCAGTCATGGCTTTTGAAGAAGAGGCTGGGCTCGTGGGCGTGCCCGCCAGTCATATCCGATGGAAAAATATTTTCGCCGGTTCCAAACCATACCGGCGCCACGCTCGCGTTCGCCGACGTGTCCCTTAATGCGATTGGATACACCAAGAACAGCAACTGCCCCAGCAGCGCTCGCATTGACTTCGACACCACACAGACGAACATCATTCTCACGCTATCGAGGATGCTTCATGCTGGAGCCCGAAAAAATTTTGCGGATGCGGACGGTGCTGGCCCGCACCGGTCTTAGTCGCTCAACCATCTATCGTAAGATAGCCGAGGGCACATTCCCCGCGCAGCTTAAGATCAGCACCAACGGCTCGGGCTGGCATGAATCCGACATCAATCGTTGGATCGCTAGTCCGGCAATGTATCGAGAAGGCTCACCCATTGTTGGACGCTAACTGGTCGGCAAGTAAGTACTTGAACTCCAGGCAGCACCGTCACTTGTTCTGGCGGCGTTTCCGAATCGTCGCTGTCGGCGCGGCGATCGATCTCAGGCTCGTTTCTGGAATGGTACGACTTTTGAAGTGGCGCAGTATCCAGACCACGCATCCATCAACTTACGGCGTTTCTCGAACAAATCTCCGCGCCGGTAGGCTGCTTCCACTTTGTTGGAAACAACATGGGCCAAAGCCATCTCGCAAACTTCGTGCGAAAACCCGGTGCACTCCGATGCCCAATCCCGGAATGCAGAACGAAACCCATGGACAGTGCAACCTGGCCGCATCCGGCGAAGCAGCATGGCCATTGCCATGGTCGAAAGGGGCTTTTCTGGTTTGGGGCCGGGAAAGACATAACCTTGCGGTGGCACATCTTGGCCTTCAAGGGTATCTTTGGCTTCTGCGAGTTGGTCCCGGAGGATATAGAGGGTCCGGCCAGAAAGGGGCACTCTGTGCTCTCTGGCAACCTTCATGCGGGTTTCAGGGATAATCCATATCCCTTTCTCGATATCCATCTCTGCCCAGGTCGCTTCCAGCACTTCGCTGGTCCGACAGGCCGAGAGAACCGTAAATTCCAAGGCTCGCGCCGTCACACCCGGGCGAGATTTCAACTCAGCCATAAAACCCGGAACCTCTGCATAGGGTAGCGCCGAGAAATGGCCTCTGGTGAGCTTCTGGCGCTTTGGGAGGAGTTGGTCCAAATGCCCTCGCCAGCGGGCCGGGTTCTCTGCCTGGCGTTTGCCCTTGGCTTTGGCGGCATCAAGCACATTCTCGATCCGGCCGCGAAGCCGTTTGGCCGTCTCTGGAACTCGGGTCCATAAGGGCTGTAGAATGCCGAGAACATCCTGCGTGGTGATCTCATCCACGGACAAACGCCGAATGGGCTCGCAATAGGTCTTAAGGGTCATTTTCCATTGGGCGATATGTTTGGGATTGCGCCAGCCCGTCTTCATGGTTTCGACGTAAGCGTCGGCAAATTCCCCAAAGCTGGGAACGTCATCGTCTTGGGCGCGGATGGCTTTGGGATCGTCCCCGTTTGCTAAGGCGGCCCGCAGCGTTGCCGCCTCTGTCCGAGCCGCCGCTAGCGTCATGTCGCGCCCACCGCCCAGCCCGAGCTCAATCCTGCGACCTCGACGGGTGTAGAGGAAAACCCAGCGCCGTCGGCCGGACTTATCGATCGACAAAAACAGTCCGCCGCCATCGGAATGGCGTCCGGGCGTGGTCAGCCGCTCGACCTTTTTTGCCGACAATCTGTTGAGGGTATGAGCCGTCATGGCCAAGTCTCCGCCGAACTTTTAGGCCCACTTTGGGCCCTACTTTCGGTCCCACTTTCTACCTGAGATGGCCCACTCTGTCCAGAGACACCCTGAAACGGGGAGTTCACGAAAAACCAATAAATAAAGGACTATATTGAACGCAGATGAAGTTTCTCGACACGTCCCGAAACGGATAGTTCGAATCCCGCCCTGTCCGCCATCTTCATCTCTGCGAAATCAGCACCAGATCCCGTTTTCGTTGCACCAGCAGCGGCGCCGGAAGTTTTTTCCCGCGTTGTTCCGGGGCCGGGAATCGGTAGCTTTGCTTTTTTGTATCTATTACAGTTCTAGCCATGGGGTTCCGCTAGGCACAAGGAAGGCTGGTGGCAGAGGGACGCTGAAGAGACTGTATTTGCTGGTGTTTTGGCTTTCTGTTGCGTCCTGCTGCCGGATTTTGTGAATGGATATGAATTACAGTCCGCCTTGGCCCGAACTTGAGCTTTCCCCGGACAGTCTTTTTGGGGCCCTGATCCGCACCGCCGTCGACGGCATCATGGTGATCGACGAAAACGGGCATGTCCAAGCCTATAACGACGCCTGCGTGCGGCTGTTTCAGTACAGCCCCGAGGAGGTGCTGGGGCGCAACATCAAAATGCTGATGCCCGCGCCCTATCGCGAGCAGCACGACGGCTACATCGCAAATTACAAGCGCACCGGTGAAGCCCGGATCCTTGGCATCGGACGCGAAGTCGCCGGCCAGCGCAAGGACGGTACCGTTTTTCCCATGTATCTGTCGGTGGGCGAAGGCCAGCTCTATGGCAAACGGGTTTTCGTCGGCATCGTGCACGATCTGTCCGCTCTTTACGGCGAGCGTGAAGCCTATGAGGCGCGGTTATTGTCCATGCGCGAAGAGCTGGTGCATGTGGCGCGCGTGAGCGAGCTCGGCCAAGTCTCGGCCGGCATTGCCCATGAGCTCAATCAGCCGCTCGCGGCCATGCTGAATTACGCCAATGCCGCCAAACGGCTTACCGCATCGGGCAAGCCCGAGGCGATGGAAAAAGTCCGTGATGTCATCGGCAAGGTGGCCGAGCAGGCCGAACGCGCCGGGCAGATCGTGCGGCGGATGCGCGACTTCCTCGAAAAGCGGGCGGCCCAGCGCGACAACGACGATATGGTGGCGATCGCCGAAGATGCCATGGCTTTGGGACTGATCGGCGCCAAATCCGCCAAAATCAAAGCCCGCTTCCAGCCTGAGGCCGGACTGCCGCCCGTGCATGTCGATCGCGTGCAGATTCAGCAGGTACTGGTCAATCTGTTGCGCAATGCGGTGGAAGCAATGAGCCAATCACCGAAGCGCGAACTGGCTCTTACGGTGAAGCGCCATGACGCGGAGCGGGTGGAAGTGGTAGTGCGCGATACCGGCCCTGGTATTGCCCCCGTCATCGCCGAACAGCTGTTCAAGCCCTTCGTCACCACCAAGCCGCACGGCATGGGCATCGGCCTGGCCATCTCCAAAACCATCATCGAAGCCCATGGCGGCGAGTTGACGGCAGAGCCCAATCCCGAAGGCGGCACCATCTTCCGCTTCACCGTGCCAGCAGTAAGCGACCAGAACATGATCGAGCGCCTATAGCGCGCAGCTCCTTCGCACCGGCCACGAAGTGGCCGCCTAGCGAGGCCCTTTCTGCTGCAACGCCCAGGGCACGAGGTCTGCCAGCACGCCCGAGAAGGCCTCGGTGAGCACAGCCACACCGGCATCGATGCTGTTGGCCGAAGCACGCACCTCTTTGGCAAAAACCGCCGTGCCCGCAATCCGGCGCGAGCGCGATTCGATCAACCGCGCGCCAAGCCGCACCACCGCCAGCGGCGCACCTTCGCCCTGGTCATAGCGCGCTTCGAAATTCCGCAGATCGGTGTTGAGAATGAAGTCAGAGCGCGCGCCATCGCTATCCCGCGCCACGCTCGCGATGCGGCCCGAAGCCTCGAAAGCCTGCACCAGCGCATTTTGCACCAGCACCGGCACCCGGTCGGACCATGCCGCATCGGCATAAAAATCAAGGCCGGCAGGCGGACGGGCGATAGCAATGCGCTCACTGTCGAGCCCGGCGGTGGCATCTGGAATCTGCACAGCGAGCCCCCAAGTGACCGCAGGGCCGGATTGCGCGGCAAATTTCGGCGCTAAGACAAACAGCTTCGGCGCCACCGGCGGCCCAATGACATCGGAACAACCGGCCACGAAAAGCCCAGAAGCGCCCGCAAGGAGCGCGCGTCGGTGCAGCGAATTGATCATGGCGGTGTGTACCCCTTGCGGCGGTCCCCAAAGATGAGTTTGGTCGGCTGACGATTGAGCTGATCGCTAAGCTGATTGAGACTGGACATCGTGCGGCGCGTATCGCCGATCAGGCCTGCCAGTTCCGCCAGCCCATCACCACGCACGAAATCATCGGCATCGTCGGCGAGCTTGCCGATCTTTTTCACACTCTCATTGGCATCGGCAATGGTGCCGGGAAGCTGTCTGGACGCCACCGAGAAATTGGCCAGCGTCTCGTCGATTGCGCCGGAACGGGCCGCCAGCGTGCTGGTGGTCTTATCGAGATTGGCGAGCACGCTGGAAAGGTGTTTCTGGTTGTCTTCCGACAGCACAGACTGCAAGCGGTCGGCAATGGTGTTGAGTTTGGCCAGCAGCTCCGGTGCCCCTTGAGTCAGTTTCTGCAAGGCCGAAGGTGCCGATTTGATAATCGCATAGCGCTGGCCTTCTTCCGGTTCCAGCAAAGGCGCATTCTTGGTCCCGCCGGAAATCTCGACATAAGAACCACCGGTGAGACCTTGCGGTTCGATGGAGGTGGTCGAGTCCGTGCGGATGCCGAGGCCCGGCTGAATCTGCAATGAGGCAATGACAATCTGCGGATCGCTGGGATCGAATTCGAGCGTGTCGACCCGGCCGACATCGATACCGTTATAGCGCACCGCCGTGCCCTTGCCGAGACCGGTCACCGGGCCGTGAAAATAAGTGCGGTAATAAGCGTATTGGTGGCTGTACTGAGCCCCGGCCAGCCACAGCATGGTGATCACGAGCGCAAGGATACAAGCGAGCACAAAAGCCCCGACCGCAACGTAATTGGCTCTGGTCTCCATGGTTCACCTCACGAGCCGAGCGCCGCGCGTCCACGCGGGCCGGAGAAATAATCTTGAATCCAAGGATCTTGGTCGCGCATCACCTCGGTAATGGTACCCACTTTGAGCTTCTTGTTCACCAGCACCGCCACGCGGTCGGCAATGGAACGCAAGGTGTCGAGATCATGTGTCACCATGAAAACAGTGAGCCCCAGGCTCTGCTGCAAATTCCGGATCAATTCATCGAAGGCATTGGCGGCAATGGGATCGAGACCGGCGGTCGGTTCATCAAGGAAAACGATCTCGGGATCGAGCACCAGAGCCCGCGCCAAGCTGGCACGCTTCTTCATGCCGCCGGAAAGCTCGGAAGGGTATTTGCGGGCTGCATCCTCACCCAGCCCGACCATGGCAAGCTTCACTGCGGTGATCTCGTTCATTAACGCTTGCGGGGCCTTGGTGTATTCGCGCAACGGCACCTGCACATTTTCCGCCACCGTCTGTGAGGAGAACAAGGCGCCCTCCTGAAAAAGAACGCCCCAGCGCTTTTGTATGCCGCGCAGCGCACCAGGTTCGAGATTGAGGACATCTTCGCCGAACACCTCGACCGTTCCTCCGGCGGGCCGCATCAATCCGACGATCGAGCGCAGCAGGACCGATTTGCCTGATCCGGAACCGCCGACGATGGCGATCACTTCGCCGCGGCGGACATCGAGATCGACGCGGTCATGGATAAGCCGGTTGCCGAGCCGTGTGACGAGCCCTTTGATGCTGATGATGGGATCCGCAGCCGCCATTCAGATCCCCAAAACCGAGAACATGATGGAGAAGCCGGCGTCCAGCACGATCACCAAAAACACCGATTCCACCACCGAGCGGGTGGTGAGCTTGCCGACAGAGGCCGCATTGCGCTCAACATTGAGACCTTCGTAGCAGCCCACCATGCCGATGACATAGGCAAAAACCGGCGCTTTGATCATGCCGACCAGGAACGTGTTGATATTCACAGCCTCGTGCAATTGGCGCACAAAGGCGGGGGCGGTAATGCCTAGCTGGAAGTAGCACATCATGGCTCCCCCGATCAGAGCCATGATATCGGCGTAGAATGTGAGGATCGGCAGCGCGATGACGAGGCCCGTAACCCGCGGCAGGATGAGGACGTCATCAACGTTCAGCCCCATCGTCTGCATGGCATCGATTTCTTCGTTCACCTTCATGGTGCCGATCTGGGCCGTGAAGGCCGACCCCGAGCGCCCAGCGATGATGATGGCGGTGATGAGCACGCCCAATTCGCGCAAGACACCGATACCGAGCGCGTTCACCGTGAAGATATCGAGCCCGAAGCGGCTAAGCTGATCGGCGCCCTGATAAGCGAGCACGATACCGACCAAAAACATCAGCAGACCGACGATCGGCAGAGCATTGAGGCCCACTTCTTCGATCTGATGTACGGTGGCGGTAAAGCGGAAATGGCGTTGCGGGGCATAGAGCGTCTTCAGCCATTCGATGGTGATGCGCCCGACATAGCCAAGAATACCGGTACCTTGGATCAGGACATCATGGGCACCACGCCCCAGCCGCTCCAGGACATCGGCGAAACTCTCGCGGGTCCGCACGTCAGCGGGACAAATGAGTTTTTCGCTTTCGATCACGCCCATGAGCGGGCTGTAGCCTTGGGGAAACTCGAAACGGGCGATGCGAAGTCCGGCGTCGTTAAGCTGCTGTCTGGTGCGCAGAAGCAGCCAAGCCCCGGCGGTATCCAGAATTTCGATCCCGCTGGCATCAATTTCCGCGACGGCAATGGTATTGGTATCGATGCGGCGCAGAGCATTATCGACCACAGCGGCCTGATAGACCGTCCACGAGCCGCCGGCCGTAAGTCTTAACGTGCGCCCTGTGCGGTCCACATGGAACCAGGGGGTCGAACCATCCGTCGCGCTGCCCATCCGGACCCATTATTAGCTGGCTGTCTGGGGTACAGCTAGTGCCCGACTCTGAACGCGTGACGAGAACCTCTCGTTCACCCGTTCCGTTGCGCGCTGATATGAAAAGGCCCGCCAGAGGCGGGCCTTTTGTTTAGAAGATCTTGTCCAATTTGGTCGGATCGGGAATCGGCAGATCCGTGAAATCCGGCACCGGTATGAACGTGTTGCGCAGATTGGCATCCGCCTCCTGCTTCACATCCCAACCGCCGCCAACGGCCCGATACAGACCAACGCCAGATTGCAGCCGTGCCAGTTTGATCTGGATGAGCGTGTCCTGCGCGGAGAACAGAGTCTGCTGCGCCTGCAAAACGGTCAGAAGATCGACCACGCCTTCGCGATACTGCAGTTCTGAAATGCGGAACGCTTCCTGCGCGTTCTTCACCTGATCGATAGTGAGGCGCTCCTGTTCGCTGTAAGACGCCACGCTGCCGAGCTGGGTTTCGGTATCGCTTAAGGCCGACAACACCGCCGCCTTGTAGCTGGCGATCAACTCGTTCTCGCGACCCTTGTAGTAGTCGCGCTGCGAGGTGAGCTGGCCTCCGTCAAAGATCGACTGCACCAGCGAAGCGCCGATACTCCAAGCCAGATTGCTCGGATTGATGAAGTTGGACCAGTTGGAAGTCGACCAGCCGCCGCCAGCCGATAGGCCGATCGAGGGCAGAAACGCCGCACGGGCCGCATCCAAATTGGCATGAGCCGCAAGCAGGCTCGCTTCGGCTTGTGCCACGTCCGGGCGACGCGTCAACAGTGTGGCCGGCAGACCAGCTTTCACCGGCGGCACAGCCAAGCCTTCCAGGGTGGCCCCATCGACCGTCAGCGAGCCAGGCATACGGCCGAGCAGAATGGCCAGTGCATTGCGCTGCTCCCGTTCCAGCTCTTCCAGCTTCGGAATGGTGGCTTCCTCACCGAGCACTGTGGCGGTCTGCTGCGCCAGCTCCAGGTTCGACAGGACGCCATTGGAAACCTTGGCCTGGGTGATGGCGAGAATGCGCTTGGCGGCTTCGACGTTCTTGCGGGCGATATCGATACGCTCGCGCAGGGCCAAAACCGCGAAATAGGCGTTGGCGACGTCGGCTTCCGTCGTCAGGCGGACGGTGTCCTGGTAGTAAATCGCGGCGAGGGCCGAATTCCGGGCTGCACGCACCGCATTGGTGTTCTTGCCCCAGAAATCGAGCTCATAGCTGGCAGCGCCGGTCAACCCGAAGGCGTTATAGGCTTTGGGGGTCGAAGCCGTCGCAGTGTTGGAACCCAGGCGCTTGGTCGAGAAGGTGGCATTGACCGAAGGGAACAATGCTGCCGTTGAGACACCCGTCTGGGCCTGCGCTTCCTGTACTTTGGCCACAGCCGCCGCCAGATCGAGGTTGCCAGCATGGGCCTGGTCGATCATGGCCGTCAGCTCGGGATTGGAGAAGCTCTTCCACCATTCGGCGGTCACTTCCTTGTCGGTATCAGAAGCCGGGGCCGCATAGGCCTTCGGCATATCGTCAGCCTTGATCGGCTCGGGAGGCGTGGTTGCACATGCCGTAAGGGCAAAAGCCAACACCACAACGGAAACGCTGTTCAGTAGGATCTTCATGGAATCGCTCGCTCGAGGCCAAAAAGGTAGGGCCGCCGACGCTCAATATGGGGTTCGAGCGTCATTCGACAACATGTTTCTCTGACCAATTCGGGAAGAGGACAGTTTTCCTTTAACGGTTGCCTAGGTGGATTCCGGCGCCATCCTCGGCGCGGGGCGGACGGCCGGAGGCTTCCCGGTCTTGGGGACCCCGAAAAGGTCCGGCCGTCCTGACGACTGTGCCGCGTGGTGGAGCGCCGAATGAGCACAGTCTCGACATCGCAAACCGCTCCGGCCTAGGCCGGAAAGGCAGACGATGGCGTCTTTGTCCCGCGTCGAAGCGGTTCGGGCCGACTGTGAAACGGCAAGGCTTAATGCGAAAGTGCGAAGCAAAATGAATTTGTAACCATCTGTCGCATCCGCCATCCGGCCAAAGGTCTGAGACCAAATTCTGCCGGCCCACGCGTTATGTGTGTGGCGCTTACCCAAAAGAGGTTGTCATGAACTGGCCGGCCGTGGCCCCGATTATCCTACTAACCTGCTCCAATGTCTTTATGACCTTTGCTTGGTATGGGCAGCTCAAATTCCCCGGTTCACCGCTGTGGCTGGTGATCCCAGTGAGCTGGGGCATCGCCTTCTTCGAGTATTGCCTGGCGGTCCCGGCCAATCGCATCGGTTACACGGTCTATTCTGCCGCTCAGCTCAAAACCATGCAGGAAGTGATCACGCTGGCGGTTTTCGCCGTGTTTTCGACGTTCTATCTGGGCGAAGCCATCAAATGGAATCAGATCGTCGCCTTCGGCTTGCTGGCCTTGGCGGCGTTTTTTGCTTTCCACGAATTTTAGAAGCAATTCAGGGCAGCCAAGGGTCTTCGCCGAAATTCTTTACCGGAGTCATCGGAATCCGGATGGCGTGCTGCATGCCGAAATAGAAGACAACCTTCATTTCCTGCTTATGGCCATCCCATTCCATCTGCGGTGCTACCCCGCCCTGTTTGCGGAAAACATGGCCATCAAAATCGTAGCGGCGCAGCTTTACGTCATTCCAGCCGTCGGAGAGATCGCTGGCGAGACGCTTGTGCATGGCGTCACGCTGCTCCGGCGTGGGATCGCCGATGTCGAGAAAATCGGGCGCGCTGACGTGGACATCGCCAGAGGGCAGGATTTCCAGCCACGCCACCACCATCACTTGCGGCGACTCATAATGGCCGATCCAGCGCCCTCGCGGCGGCTCGTGTTCCTTGGAGCAAGCCCCAAGGAGCAATCCCGCAATCAGAAGGATGGCAAACCGACGCATGACGGTTATTCCTCCGCAGGTGGGATTATAAACTTGGAAATCTTGAAAAACGGTAATTCAGGGTAATCATTTACCTGCCGCCCTTGCAGGCGGGCTTGCCCGGCGGCAGGGTGCCGCCAATTAGACAGTATGAGGATGCCATGGCCGCGTTGCCTAAAGGATTTTTGAGCGAATCGTTGGGACGTATTCAGCCGTCGCAGACCATAGCGGTGACGCAGAAAGCCCGCGACCTGAAAGCCGCGGGACGGGACGTGATCGGCCTGGGGGCAGGCGAGCCGGATTTCGATACGCCGGATAATATTAAGGAAGCCGCCATTGCGGCAATCAGACGCGGAGAGACTAAATACACAGCCGTGGAAGGAATTCCTGAGCTGCGCAAGGCGGTGGCGGCCAAATTCAAGCGGGAAAACGGTCTCGATTACGCTCCCTCACAGATATTCGTTTCGGCCGGCGGCAAAGCGATCATCTACAACGCCCTTTTGGCGACCCTGAACCCGGGCGACGAGGTGATCTGTGTGGCGCCCTATTGGGTCAGCTATCCTGACATCGTGGCGCTGGCCGGTGCCACCCCGGTAATCGTGGAAGGCAAATTCGAGAACGGTTTCCGCCTGACGCCGGAAGAACTCGACCGCGCCATCACCCATAAGACCAAATGGGTGATCCTGAACCAGCCCTCCAATCCGACCGGTGCCTGCTACAGTGCCGACCAGTTGAAGGCGCTTGCCGATGTCCTGCTCAAGCATCCTCATGTCTGGGTGCTGACCGACGACATCTATGAGCATCTCGTCTATGGCGATTTCAAATTCTCCACCATCGCGGCCGTGGAGCCCAACCTCTACGAACGCACCCTGACCATGAATGGCGTGTCGAAAGCCTATGCCATGACCGGCTGGCGTATCGGCTTCTGCGGCTGCCCGGAGCCGCTGGTAAAGGCCATGGCCAAGCTGCAGAGCCAATCTGTCAGCCATGC
>Ga0207816_1000336_pt1 | contig 10699 bp, 8 predicted proteins | sample LuqExpMetageno10_FD_187768 | JGI IMG/M metagenome (GOLD analysis project Ga0207816, IMG submission 187768) | Tropical forest soil microbial communities from Luquillo Experimental Forest, Puerto Rico - Sample 10 (SPAdes) | ecosystem: Environmental > Terrestrial > Soil > Tropical forest ... | reverse complement strand
ACGCGTTCTTCCGGGCCGGAAGCGTTTTCGCCTTCGAGCGTCATCCGTAATGCGCGGCCCGATTTGCCGACCAGGCCCAGGCGCACCGGAACTTGCATCGGCAATTTTTCCGGTTGGCCCGGCGTGGGGCGTAGCGATTGCGTCAGCGTCAGCGCATAGGTTTTGGCAGCCGCGTCGTAAGAGCCTTTGGCCTCGACCCCGGGGGTTCCGGCTTGGCGATACCAGAGCCGGAACTGCGAAAGATCGCGGCCGCAGGCATCCTCAAAACACCTCACCCAATCTTCCACCGTGGCGGCTTGGCCGTCATGGCGGGCGAAATAGAGATCCGTCGCCTTGCGATAGGTGTCGTCGCCCACCAGCGTCTTCAGCATACCGATGAGTTCGGCGCCTTTCTCATAAATGGTGGAGGTATAGAAATTGTCGATGGAGATGTAGCTCTGCGGCTGCACCGGATGGGCCAGCGGCCCGGCATCTTCCTGGAACTGGCGCAGGCGCAGCGCACGCACATCTTCGATGCGCTTTACCGCATGGCTGCGCATGTCCGCAGAGAAGCCCTGGTCGCGGAAGACCGTGAAGCCTTCCTTCAGCGAGAGCTGGAACCAATCGCGGCAAGTGATGCGATCGCCTGACCAGTTGTGGAAGTATTCATGCGCCACTACACCTTCAATGCGGGCGTAATCGTCATCCGTCGCCGTCTCAGGCGAGGCGAGCAGCACCTTGTCGTTGAAGATGTTGAGGCCTTTGTTCTCCATAGCGCCGAAATTGAACGCCGACACCGCGACGATCATGAAGATGTCGAGATCGTATTCGCGGCCATAAGCCTCTTCGTCCCATTTCATGGCGCGCTTCAGGCTGTCCATGGCGTAAAGCGCCTTGGGCTCGTTGCCGTGTTCGACGAAGATCTTGAGGTCGACTTTGCGGTCCGACATGGTAACGAAGCTGTCTTCGATCTTGCCGAGATCGCCTGCAACCAGCGCAAAAAGATAGCAAGGCTTGGGGAATGGATCGCGCCACACCGCGAAGTGACGGCCGTTGGCGAGGTCGCCTTTTTCGATCAGGTTGCCGTTGGAAAGCAGCACGGGATAGAGCTTGCGATCGGCTTCGATGCGGGTGGTGTAGACGGCCAGCACGTCCGGCCGGTCGAGGAAATAGGTGATGCGGCGGAAACCTTCCGCTTCGCATTGGGTGCAGAAGATGCCGCTCGCGGTATAAAGGCCGGAGAGCCGCGTGTTGTCTGCGGGCGCGATTTCCGTCACCACGTCCAGCACGAACTTCTCGGGCACATGGGGAATGATGAGGAGTTCTGGTTCCAGCTTGTATTCGTCGGGCCGCAGCAGCTTGCCGTCGATCGCCACGGAAACCAGCTTCAAGGCCTCGCCATTGAGCACCAGAGGTGCCGCGCCGCCGGTTCGCGTCACGCGCATACGCGCGCCCACCCGCGTTGCCTTGGGGTCGAGCACGAAATCGAGCGCGATTTCGGAAATCTTGTAGTCTGGGGCGCGGTAATCCTTGAGATGGATGGCCTGGGGTTCGTCGGTGCGCATGCGGGAACCTATGAGTAACGATGTCTTCGAAAGCGGGGAGGGTATAGCGGAAGTAGCCCGAAGAATGCTGCAATTTTTTATGGTAACTGGCGCATCATCCGGGCGCGGCGAGCGGTGTCGGGGTGGTCCCCCAGCCAGCTTAGGGGGCAGCCTTTGGGGCCGCAAAGCTGCTTTTCCATCCGTTCCAGCAGGGCAGCCATTGCAGCGGGATTTTTGCCCATCCGCCGCAGGGTCTTTATCGCGTAACGATCGGCATCGGTCTCGAATTCCCGCGAGTAGGAAGTTTCGATTAATAGTGTGGGCAAAAGCACGGCGAGCTGGCTTACTTGCGACACATCGCCGGTAACCACAATGATGAAAGCGGGAATTACCGAGGCTTGATAGATCCGCTGCAGGCCGTGGGCATAGACCACATGGCCCATTTCATGGGCAAAAACGCCCGTCAGTTCGTCGTCTGATTTCACCAAACGGAAAAGCTCGTCGGTGAGGACGATATGGCCATCGGGCAAGGCAAAAGCGTTGGCCTTGATCCAGCCGCCCTGACGGAACACCAGCTCACAGTGATGATTCCCGCAGGCGCCAGCGTGGTTGAGGCTGTCGAAAAGAGCTTGGGCCCGATGCTGCTCGGCAGATGTCAGGGTAGAATCCTTCAGGATATGCTGATCGAAGCTCTTGAGTCCTTCAGTAGAAATTGTTGTTGCAAGCCAGTCGGGTGTGGCTTTGGCAAGGGCGAGAGCTGTAGCCGGAACGCCCCAGATGACATAGGCGGCAACCATCGCTGCCGCGAACAGGATCGCGAAGACGACAGCGCGCCAGGAACGCTCAAAACGATCGATCCAGCCGCCGCCCAACAGATGGCGCATCTCTCCGATCAGGGCATCGATGCCGTCATTGTCGAGGGTTTCGAAACAGCCGCCATTCGGCATCGCGAGGCGGCGTGGCAGGTTGGCCAGCCGGCTGCTGATTTTCACCGCCTGAAGCGGCGCCTCGGTGAGGAGGCCGCCGTCCAATTCTTCAATCCTTAAAAGACCCGTATCGGTCTTGACGGCGCGTGCATGCACCGCACGCGCCGCATTGGGAAAGAAGTAGCGGCCCAGCACCACGGTCCTAGAGACCGAAATCGAAGGAGAAAACGCTTCCGATCTCTTCGCCCACAGCGCTCTGGGTGTCGAACACCTCCGAGACATAGCTGTCGGCATCGCCCTGGATGAGGAGTGTGAGATGATCGAGCTGATAACGCCTCGCCCGCACCCTGGCCCAGGGATAGAACAGACCCAGCGTGATCAGAACCAGGATGGCATTGCTGATAAAGATCCAGGCCATGACAATCGGCGACATGGTGGATTTGAGCTGATGTTTTTCGTCGAAGGTTGTGCTCGATACCACCAGATTCAGGATCATGGTGTGGATGGCCGGGCCAATGAAGGCAATTGCGGCGTAGATGGCAAGAACGACGGCGCCCACCATGAGTTTTTTGCTCAAGAGGTAGGAGAGCGGTCCGCTCACGGATGGTCCATGTGAGATAAGATACACAAAGGCCGTGCCCAAGGCGGCGGCCAGAGCAATTATCAGGACCAAGCCGAGAGTGAAAATGGCGTACAAGCGTGCAGTCGAGATGTCGGCTTCGAAATAGCGCCCGCCGTAATTATGGCCGTTGACATAGAAGGTATCTTTTTTCTTCTGAGCCAATGGCCAAAGCAGCCCCATCGTGATCATGCCAACAAATGGCCAGACCATATAGGCAACAAAGGCTTCTACATCCGTGCCGGCGAAGTTGAAGCGCACATTGCGATAGCTGGTGTTGCGCGCATTGAAGCGGATCGAGGACACCACCAGCCAAGGAAATACGAAGAGGCCAACGAGAAAGAAGAGAACCCCCAGCGGCGGCAGGAATTTGACGCTGAGCTCGTAACCAAGAAGAAGCGCCAGAGCGATCGCCCGCCCGACCAGGATGCGCATGCCCGAGGCATGATAATCAAAATTATGTCCGGCGACCCAGGTTGAGCCGTTGAAGTAGCGGCGTGTGCGCACTTTCGCCCAGGCACTGAAAATGCCCAGCGTCAGGATGCTGAGCGCCAGATTGACGATCCAGATGCGGAAATATTCCCAGCCGTTACCACGAAATTCGAAAGCGTGTTCCACCTTCGCCGCTGCAGTCTGCGACATGCATAGTCCCCCCTTACCCGAGAGGAAGTCTGCCGCAAAACTTCCCTGTCCGCCATCCCCAGTTGAGAGGTTGGTTGTCACGGCCTCAGGGGCGAAATTCTTGTTTCAGATGTAAGGCTGAGAGGCGTAATGGCTCACGGTCATGACATGATCGACGGTGGCGTTGTCCGGCCCGAGAGGCAGAAGAAGATTCTCGTAATCTGTGAAGTTAACCCTCAGAAGATCACGCCCAGTATGGCCGCGCACGGCGACCACATCGCCGCTTTCTACACAATGCAGCAGCAAGGGGCGGACGATGGATGTGAAACCTGGTTCCTCGTAAGCCATTTCGCTGATCTTGCGGTTGTGCATGGCGACATCATAGGCGCGCACGGTGGCGTCCCCCACGATGCGGTAGACAAACTCGTCGTCCTCGACCTTGATGAGCGAGACATAGCGCAACAGCCCGGCGATATCGCGCGGGCGAATGTCGGAGCGGGCCGGAAAACGGCGATCACCGCGGATCGAACGCCAATAGGCATAGGCGCAACGCAACGGGTCGGCTTCGATCCGGTCGGGAGCGATGATGTCGAAGCCGGTGTAATCGGGAATATGCGCAGCGTGGAGCGGCATGAAAGGAAGTCTCGTCAATTGTCCCGCTCGATATGGGCTAGGAGATCCTGCGCATTGTGGGCGAGTTCGGCCAGATCGTGCGGCATCTCTTCACCCGAGCGGCGAGCCCATTCCACCAGCGCACGGGCCACGGTTTCGAGGGCGGGGGCGCTGGAGATCAGCCGTGCCTGCTTTTCGATGCGGGAGGGATTGAGGTCGTATTCGGCGCCGGGTACGCGCCAGCCGCCCCAATCTTCACTGCCCGTCACCACCACAGGATAGGTTCCGGGAAGGGGGTGGCGGGCGCAGTCTTCGGTCGGTTGCCATTTGTTGCGGGCGCGGATGATGCGCCAGCGTTCGTTGGCTGATTGCAGTTTTTCGGGAACCGGTTCTTCCTGCTGCAGTTCCTCAGCAGTGAACTCACGGCCTAGTCCGCAATCGTAATGCACGCGAATAGGCTCATCGAGACCTTTGGTCCAATGCGGTACGACGTGCTCGACCAACGCCCAGGTGCCGACAGGCCGGACATAAACACGTTGATTTTTATGAAAAACTGCTTTCGCCATCGATTTCTCCCGCGAGCGAAAACGGTACGGCCGAGCGCTTAAGCCGGAGTTAAGTCACGCTTCAACAGCGCCATTTGCTTAATTGGAAGGAAATGTTTGGGAACTGTAGACGCCGAAGGCCGCAATATGGTCAACAGCGTCGCAACCATCACCGAAGGGCAGCAAAATCATTTCGGCATCGGTAAAAACGATGTGCATATCGCCATGCCGGATGCGTTGCCGCCAAGCGGCGGGACACCCATCCGCCGCCACTTTGCGGAACAGCGCAAAACTGCCTTCGATCAGTACCGGAGCTTCGATGGCGATGTCGCTGAAGCGTCGGTTCTGGATCGGCACGTTGAAAGCCTGAACCATCGCGTCACCGACAATGCGGTGTTCGAAATTGGCACCGTCGTCCAGCACCTTGACCAGCGACATGTAGGGAAGCAGCCCGGCCAAATGGCGCATGGTCATTTCCTTGCGCGCCGGCCAGCGCCGCTTGCCGCGCAAGGCCGTCCAAAAGGCAAAGGCCGCGCAAGTTTCGCGTTGCGCAAGTGCCTGCGGCTCGATCCAGGTGATCTCGCGACCATGCGGCAGAAAGGCGGGCGGCTTTGTCATCAGCGAGCTTGGGCCAAAGTGAAAGACAAGCCTAGAGAGGCCGTCTTAATCCCGCGTGAAACAATACTAGACCTGCTGCAGAAAGGCTGTTTGGGCCCGCAGCCAGTCCATTTTTTCCCGTAAGAGGACGTTTTCTCCAATTACGAGTATGGCAGGGGCCGTGCTTTCGGCGGCTACTGCACCAAGTCCTTCGAGCGTTGTAACGTGTACGGATTGATTTTCGTGCGAAGCGCTGCTGACGATCGCGGCCGGCTCGGATGGCTTTCGCCCGGCGGTGATCAGTCTGGCTGCGATCTCGCCGGCATGTTTGCGCGCCATGTAGAGCACGAGTGTCGGCGAGCCGCGGGCGATGGAGACCCAATCATGTTCGGGCAGTTTGCCGTCGGCGCCGTGACCGGTGAGGAAGGTCACCACCTGATTGCTGTCGCGATGGGTGACCGGAATGCCCGCATAAGCAAGGCCGCCGATGCCGGCCGTCACGCCTGGGACAATGCGGAAGGGAATGCCCGCTTCCGCCAGAATCAAAGCCTCTTCGGCACCGCGCCCGAACACCAAGGGATCGCCGCCTTTCAACCGCAGCACACGCTTTTTCTCCCGGGCAAGGAAAACCAGCATCTGCGAGATATCGCTTTGCTTGCAGGAGCGCTGCCCAGCGCGTTTGCCGGCGAAAATCAGTTCCGTGTGGGGTTGGGCGAAACCCAAAAGATCGTCGTTGGAAAGGGCATCATAAAGAATGACATCGGCGGCCGCGATCGCATGCAGCCCCAACAGCGTGATCAAACCGGGATCACCAGGACCGGCGCCAGCCAGCCACGCCCAGCCTCTTTCAAAGGCAGGAAGTTTGAGCGCCATGCTCAATTTTTGGATGGCCGTTCGTTCCGTACTGTTGTTTTGATCACCCGGCATTCAACACCAAATTTACGTATAAAACATAGTATCACTATTCTGATGCGTTAAATAGTCGAATTGGGAAAAAGCTTCATAGGCGTCATGACTTTTGTTGCCTTCCTGCGCTACAGACGAGGGTAGTAACCAAGTCTCGTAGGACAGCCGGACCCATGTTGAAGCCCCGCTCGGATTTGAAACCCAACACCTTTGAGAACGAACTTTACCCCCTGATCACTCCTAACGGCTTCCGCGAATATGATGCCCGCTGGCTGTTTGGCAAAGAACTGAATCTTCTGGGTGTGCAGGCTCTGGGCCTGGGTCTTGGCACCTATTTCCAGAGCCGCGGCGTGACCCGGGTCGCCACCGGCCATGACTATCGCGCCTATTCCTTGTCGATCAAACAGGCACTCACCCTCGGCCTGATCAATGCGGGCATTGAGGTGGTGGATGTCGGCGCCTGCACCACGCCGGTCGCCTATTACGCCCAGTTCGCGCTGGATTGCCCCGGTGTGGCCATGGTGACCGCCAGCCACAACGAAAACGGCTGGACCGGTGTGAAGATGGGAGCGCAGAAACCGCTGACCTTTGGGCCGGAAGAAATGACGGCGTTGAAGGATATCGTGCTCAACGGCAAGGGTGTCGAGAAGGCGGGCGGCAAATACACCTTTGTGGAAAATTTCCGCGAGCAGTATCTCGAAGCCGTCACCAAGGGCCACAAGCTGTCACGTCCGATCAAGGTGGTGGTGGCGACCGGCAACGGCACGGCCGGCGCCTTTGGTCCGGAAGCGCTGCGCCGTATTGGCGCCGAGGTGATCGAAGCCGATACCGAGCTCGATTTTACTTTCCCCAAATACAATCCAAATCCCGAAGACCTCGAAATGCTGCATATCATGGCGGATGCGGTGAAAGCCCATGGTGCCGAGCTTTGCATAGGGCTTGACGGCGACGGCGACCGCTGCGGCGTGGTCGATGACAAGGGCGAGGAAATCTTCGCCGATAAGGTTGGCGTGTTGCTTGCGCGCGACATGTCGACGGCCCACAAAGGTGCCCAGTTCGTGGTCGATGTGAAATCGACGGCGATCTACACCATCGATCCGGTGCTCAAGGCCAACGGCGTCAAGACCGATTACTTCAAGACCGGCCATTCCTATATCAAGCGCCGTACCGCCGAATTGAAGGCGCTGGCAGGCTTCGAGAAGTCTGGCCATTATTTCTTCAACCCGCCTTACGGCCGCGGTTATGACGACGGCATCGTGGCGGCCATTGCGGTTTTGGAAATGCTCGATCATGCCGGCGGCAAGAAGTTGTCGGATCTCGAAGCGACGCTGCCCAAGACCTATTCTTCGCCGACCATGAGTCCGTTCTGCCCCGATGGCGAGAAGTACAAGGTGGTCGAAGCCGTCACCAAGGAATACGAAGAGATGAAGGCCAAGGGCGAGAAAATCCTCGGCCAGGCCATCGTCTCTATCGTGACGGTAAACGGCGTGCGCGTGACTCTGGAAGACGGCACCTGGTGTCTGGTGCGCGCCTCCTCCAACAAGCCTTCGCTGGTGGTAGTGGTGGAGAGCCCGGTTTCGGAAGAGGGCAAGATCGCCATCTTCCGCGATCTCGACGCACGCCTCGCCAAGTATCCGCAAGTCGGCGAATACGACCAGAAGATCTAATCAAATCGCGAACAGTTTTGGAAAAGGGGCTGCTTCGGCGGCCCCTTTTTCTTTGTCCGGTGTGACGTTCCTCCAATCTTCCTGCACATCTCTGTCATACACAGCCAATAGGTTGCGGCATGATTTAACTTCAGGTGAGTCATGACGGATCGTGCGCGGCGGCAATTCTTGAAAGCAGCGTCTCTCGGCCTCAGCGCCGCCATGCTGCCGCCTTCTATCCGCGCCGCCCTCGCCGTGGAGCCCGCCAGGCGCAGTGGCACTATCAAGGATGTCGAGCATGTGATCATCCTGATGCAGGAGAACCGTTCTTTCGACCACTATTTCGGCACATTGCGGGGCGTGCGCGGTTTTTCAGATCCCCATCCCATCACGCTTCCGGGCGGCAAACCGGTTTGGCATCAGCCTGCCAAGCACGGCCAGACGTTGTCACCCTTCCGCTGGAACACCAAATCCACCTCGGCGCTCATCTGCTCCAGCCTCGATCACAGTTTCAAGAAATCGCACGATACTTGGAAGCATCACGATGCTTGGGTGGTCAAGAAGGGCGAGATGACGATGGGCTATTTCACCCGCGAGGATCTGCCTTTCTATTATGCGCTCGCCGACGCCTTCACCATTTGCGATGCCTATCATTGCTCGGTGTTCGGGCCCACCAATCCCAACCGCATGTATCTGTGGACCGGAACCAGCGGACTTTCCGCTGGCAATGACGGCGCTCAGGTGATCGCCAATCCCGATGACGAGACCAACGGCACCGCCGATCCGGCGCAGGACGCCGCAAAGTTCAAGCCTTATAGCTGGACCACTTATGCCGAACGGCTGGAAGCGGCTGGTATCTCCTGGAAGGTGTTCCAGGAATACGACAATTTCGGCGACAACTCGCTGGCTTACTTCCAGCAGTTCCGCAATCTCAATCCGTCATCGAGCCTCTATAAGCGTGGCCGCACTTGGTCTTCGGGCTCCGGCAAGAACACTGGCGGCACCTCGCATGGCGAATTCCTGGTGGCCGAAATGGAAGCGGCAATCAAAGCCGGAACGCTGCCCCAAGTGTCCTGGGTGGTGGCCTCGGCGATGTTGAGCGAACACCCAGCCACGTCATCACCGGCTTATGGCGAGATCTTCGTTTCCAAGCTGCTGGCGATGCTGGCGGCGCATCCTGAGGTCTGGTCGAAGACGGTGCTCTTCATCAATTACGATGAGAATGACGGGCTCTTCGATCATATGCCTCTTCCGGTGCCGGCGATCGATCCTTCCATGGGCAAGAGCACCGTGGAAGCCGCGGGCGAAATTTATCACGGTGTGCCGATGGGCGTCGGTCCGCGTGTGCCCATGCTGATCGTTTCGCCTTGGAGCAAAGGCGGCTTCGTCAATTCCGAATTGTTCGATCACACCTCGGTCTTGCGCTTCCTGGAAGCGCGCTTCGGGGTGGCGGAACCGAACATCACGCCGTGGCGCCGCTCCGTATGCGGCGATCTTACTTCGGCCTTCGATTTCGCGGCCTCGGCAGGCAGCTGGAACGCCTCATTGCCGGATACATCCGGTTATGCCAGCGACATCCAGAAAGCCAAGAAGCTGCCCGAGACCAAACCCGTTTACGGCCGTCCGGTGCCGCGGCAGGAGAACGGGCGGCGCTTGGCCCGTCCTTTGCCGTATGATTTCCACGTCGATGCCAAACAGCACACCGGCAGCATCAAATTCGAATTCCACAACCCCGGTGCGGCTGGTGTTTGCTTCATCGTCTATGCCGAAGGCGAAGAGGCGGGACCTTGGTTCTATACGGTGGAAGCGGGCAAGAGCCTGGAGGACTTCATCAAGCTGACGGGCGCCGATTATCATTTCACCGTGCGTGGCCCCAACGGCTTCTTTCGGGCTTATAAGGGCAATATCAGCAACACCGCGGTCTATGCCGCCTTTGCCGCCGAGGGCGATGCCGTCACGCTCACGCTTACCAATGCGGGCAGCGGCGAACAGACGGTCAGCATCGCGGATAATTATGCGGCGGGGATGCCGCACAGCCTTATGGTTGCGCCTGGCGGGACCGCCTCTGCACGTTTCGATATCGCTCCCAACGATCATTGGTACGATCTCGCAGTGGCAGCGGGGGCACAGTCTTTCCGCTTTGCCGGTCATGTCGAAACCGGCAAGATCAGCCGCAGCGACCCGGCTTTATAGAGGGCTGGAGCGCGTTTTACCCCAGCACGTCCCACATCATCTTCCCCGCGCTGAGGATGACGAACAGCGCAAAGGTGGCGCGCGGGCGTTTGGCTTCCACCGCACCGGCATAGCGGGCGCTGACGGTTGAGGTGGCATACATCACCGGCGCAGCGACACCAAAGGCCATCAGGTTGACAAAGCCGTAAGAGAATTCCGGCAGGCTATGCATCGTCCACCCGGCAACCGCATAAGCCAGAGCGGCCAAGCTGCAGATGATGGCCGCCAGCCCTGTGGCAGTGCCGAGTGCGCGTGCGCGTTGCAAGCCGCTCAGAAGCAAGGCGGGGGTGAACAAGCTGGCGCCGCTGATACCCATCAGTGCAGCCAAGCCTGCGAAACCGAAGGGCAGCAAAACGCCGCCGGCGCCGCGCGGCGGTCTGGAGGTAAGCTGCCAAGCGTCTTTGCCCAGAGCTGTCCAAAGCGCGACAGCGATGGCGGCTCCGCCGAAGATCAGCACCTGCAGAGCGGCGGG
>Ga0207816_1000335_pt1 | contig 10750 bp, 11 predicted proteins | sample LuqExpMetageno10_FD_187768 | JGI IMG/M metagenome (GOLD analysis project Ga0207816, IMG submission 187768) | Tropical forest soil microbial communities from Luquillo Experimental Forest, Puerto Rico - Sample 10 (SPAdes) | ecosystem: Environmental > Terrestrial > Soil > Tropical forest ... | reverse complement strand
CGCGCGAAATCGCGGCGCTCATACCGGGCTCGACGGTGCTGCCGCGCCTCACGGTCTCGCAGGTCGCGCAGCGTATCGAAGATGCGACGCTCGTCGTCGGCACCGACACAGGACTGGTACATCTGAGTCACGCGCTGCGCAAGCCGACTGTGATGATTTTCGTTTCGACCGACGCCGTGCACAGCGGCGTGCACGCGCCCAATCGCTCCATCTCGATTGGCGACGGCCGTCACGTGCCGCCCGTGCAGGTGGCGATCGATGCCGTCGATCGCATCTATCCCGCGCGTGACGGCGGCGCATCCACGCAGCCTCCGCGCATCTACGCCGCCTGAATCTTCGCGGTCCGCCGCGCGCTTGCGCGGCGTTTTTCCCCGCGCTTCTCCATTACGAGCTTGTTAAAAGTGTCGCGCCTGTATTGCAGGCGCGCGTCTGAAACGCCTGCGTATGCGCTTTGGCGCGCAGGCTGTTACACGGGCCGTACCGCTGCTTACAAATTGCAACGCCTCACGCCTTCGCAGTCGTGTCCAATCGAAGCCGTCCAGCCCGACATCGCATGGCCGGACACAGACACTGACTTGAAGGGAGAACACTGTGAAACGATTGACGCTTACCCTCATCGCCGGCGCAGTGCTCGCGGCTTCGCTGGGCGGCTGCATCGTGGTGCCGGCCGGCGGCTACTACGGCGGCGGCTACCATCACGGCTACTACGAGCGCTGATCGCCGCCAGATGGCGCGGCGCCAGACGGCGCGGCTACCCGCGGTGGACCTCAGGCAAGCAGCATTTCGATCGCGACGACCGCGGCAATTGCCGCGGCATTCGCCGCCAGCGCTTCGAGCAAGACTGCGCGCCAGCTGGCGGTGCGCAGGCGAAACGCCAGCAGGAGCGAGATGCCCAGGGCGAGGGCGATGATCAGAACAATGTCGGCGTTGCTCAGATGCAGGTTCATCGTCGGCTCCCCTGGGAGATCGCTCCCCGCCTGTTGATCCGAGTATAGACACGCATCGCGCGTGGCCAAAGCAATCAAAAAAGCGCCCTGAAACAGGGCATAAAAAAGCGGAGTCCGCCAGACGGACTCCGCTTTTTCGCTGATGCGGGGAAGCGTTACGTCAGCGACGTGTGGCGCGTCTCGCGCATGCACAGGACACCGAAGAGGCTCACGCTGGCCGCGATCGACACATAGGCGCCAACCCACGAGAGACCGCCGCGCGCGGCAAGCACCTGCGCGATATACGGCGCAACAGAAGCGCCGAGAATGCCGCCCAGGTTGTACGCCACGCCCGCGCCCGTGTAGCGCACGCTCGTCGGGAAAAGCTCGGGCAGCAGCGCGCCCATCGGTGCGAAGGTGGCGCCCATCAGGAACAGCTGGATCACGAGGAAGAGCAGTACGAGCGGCGTTGCACCGCTGCCGAGCAGCGGCTCCATCGTGAAGCCCGAGAGAATCGCCAGAATGCAGCCGACGATCAGCACGGGCTTGCGGCCGAAGCGGTCGGAAAGCCAGGCCGAGATCGGGGTGGCGATGCCCATGAACACCACCGCGATGCACAGCATGCCGAGGAAGGTCGGACGGGGGATGTGCAGCGCCGTCACGCCGTGCGAGAGCGAAAACACGGTGGCGTTATAGAAGAGCGTGTAGCACACGACCATCGCGAGCGCGCCGAGCAGCGTTGGCACCCAGTGCTTCGAGAGCAATGTCGCGACCGGCACCTTGACGCGCTCCTCGCGCTCGACAGCGGCCCTGAAGGCGGGCGTTTCGGCGATCTTCAGGCGCACGTAGAGGCCGAGCGCGACGAGCACCGCCGACACGATGAACGGCACGCGCCAGCCCCAGTCGCGGAACTGCTGGTCGGAGAGCGTCGACGCGAGCCCGAAGAAGAGGCCGTTCGACGCCAGAAAACCGACCGACGGCCCGAGCTGCGGGAACATGCCGAACCAGCCGCGCTTGCCTTGCGGTGCGTACTCGGTAGCGAGGAGCGCTGCGCCGCCCCATTCGCCGCCAAGGCCGATGCCCTGGCCGAAGCGCAGGATGCACAGCAGGACCGGCGCAAGGCTGCCAATCGCGTCAAAGCCGGGCAGGAAGCCGATCAGCGTGGTGGATAGGCCCATGACGAGCAGCGAGGCCACCAGCGTCGATTTACGGCCAATGCGGTCCCCGAAGTGGCCGAAGATGAACGAGCCGATCGGCCGCGCGACGAATGCAATGCCGAACGTGACGAACGCCGAGAGCGCCTGCGCCGTGGCCGAGCCGTGCGGGAAGAACACGGGGCCGATCACGAGCGCGGCGGCCGTTGCGTACACATAGAAGTCGTAGAACTCGATCGCGGTGCCGATAAAGCTCGCGAATATCACGCGTGCCGTGCTTTGCTGCTTCGCCGCGTCTGCCTGATCGGCGCGCGCGGGCGAAATGGGTGAGGTGGACATTCAAGGGTCTCCAGTCGTTGTGTCGCGCGCTGGCGCCTGGGACTTGCCAGGGTGCGCGGGTGTCTTTGTTCGGGCTCGAAGCGTGGCGGGGCGCTTGGTTGGCGGACGACGCTTCGCCAGTATGCATCGCACAGCGCAGACTCTGCGTACGAATTCCTGACCGGCCTTGGCGCGCGCCGATAGGCGCAAGCGGGCGGGAGCGCGGTCGAAGCCTCGCGCGGCGGCGCGGATGACGCGTGGCGAGAGACGTGGCCGGCGGGCGCCGGCGGGGATAGCGAAAAATTATAACGACCGTGCGCGCCGTGCAGCAAGGCGGGCGAAAGACGAGCGAAAGCGACAGCCGGTGCTCAGGCGCCGGCGCGAGTCGCGGTCGTCACTGGAAGTTCTGCGCCTGTGGCGAAGCGAGCGTGCGCAACTGGAACTTGCCGTTGTCGTTGAAGAGCCAGTCCTCGAACATCTCGAGCTGGCCCGCCGAGTTGAGCAGGCGGCCCGGCGGCGGGGGCAGCGGCGCGGCACGGCGCAGCGTCGCAAGGGCGGTGGTTTCGGCGTCGTTGTCGCCGTTGGTGCGGAAGACCGACGACTTCACGATCTGGCCGTTGCGATCGACCGTGAACGAGACGACCACCAGCGAGCGCAGCATGGCCTGTGGCGTGCCGTGCAGGACATAGGACGGGTTGCGCTCGACGATGTGTTTCGCAACCTGGGCGCGGTAATCGTCGAGCGTGGCGCTGTTGATTGCCGCGGGGGGAATGGCGATGAGCGGCCTGGGCGGCGGCGTGAACGTGCATGCGCCGAAGCAGCCGAGAAAGCCGAGCAGCAAAAGCAGGCCGAGGCGCCGTGCGAAGGCGGCGCGAGGTGCGGATGAACCGCAGGAACTGCGTGCGCAGATGAGCATGTTGGACAAGCTCGGAGGCGGGAACTGAATTGAGCTTAGTCGATACGCTGCGGGAAGCAATAGCAATCAGCAGTGTCCCGCGCCGGTCACGGGATGCGCGGAACGACGAGGTGCAAGGTGGGACTTAACCGGTACTTATTCGACGGGGAACTGCGCGCAGGGATCGGCGACGGTCGTCGCGCAGGCGTACGAGTACTCGCCGCTCTTCAGGAACAGTTCCTTGCCGACCTGGAAGTTCTCGCGAAGATCGGGCGAGCTTTCCCACGCGATGTAGCTGGAGCACATCACTGCGAACAGGACGACGAGCGAAAACGCGAATTTCTCGAGCAGTTGGTATTGGTGCGGCATGGTGACTTTTCCCATCGATGGGCAGGATTTTACCTCATAGTTAGGGTTTTCACCTAGTGAATTCAGGGGCGATCTGGGAAATCGAATTTGTGGGTGCGACCCTTTATTCTTGGGCTCGCAGTGATGGTGTGTGTTGATCGGGGCCTTGCGATGGCGCGCCAATTCGCGTCGCGGCATTCCGGGGATGGTCTTTGCAAGATAGCTGGCAGTCCTGATTATCTCTCACGCCATGTTCGCTGCACGTTGTCACATGGGACAGGATCACAGGGTCCAGATGATCAGCGGCGGTTTGGACTGAAGGAGCCAGACGGCTGGCTCCTTATCGGTACGCTGGCGCTGCATCAGGTGACAGGGCCAGGTGTCAGGAACTGGCGGAGGCGGTGAGATTCGAACTCACGGAAGGGTTACCCCTTCGCCGGTTTTCAAGACCGGTGCATTCAACCACTCTGCCACACCTCCGGAGCCGCGCATTGTAACCCGAAACGTGAGCGCGGCGGCAGTCGCCCAGTCGATGTGCGTCGACCTCAGTGCGGGTCCTTCAGGAACAGCGCCTGAAGATCGTTCAGAAAGCGCTGCCCCAACTCTGTCGGCGCGATCTTTTCGTAATCGCGCGTGATGAGCCCGCGCCGCTCGGCTTCCTGGAGCGCCGGTTCGATTGTCGTGATGGGCAGGCCCGTGCGCTCGATGAAGCGATGCACCGGAAAACCCTCCACGAGCCGCAGCGCGTTGAGCATGAATTCGAACGGCAAGTCGTGCGCGTTCACCTCGTGCTCGTCCTGGATCGGCGTGCCCGCGCGCGCCTGCTCGATGAAGGTCGCCGGATGCTTGTAGCGCGCCTGGCGCACGATGCGGTTCGGAAACGAGAGCTTCGTGTGCGCGCCCGCGCCGATCCCCAGATAGTCGCCGAATCGCCAGTAATTGAGGTTGTGCCGGCACTGGCGGCTCGGCTGTGCGTATGCCGAAACCTCATAGCGTCCGTATCCCGCGCCGGACGTTCGCTCGTGAATCCAGTCCTGCATGTCGGCGGACTGGTCGTCGTCGGGCAGGGCGGGCGGGAACTTGGCGAACAGCGTGTTCGGTTCGAGCGTCAGGTGATACAGCGACAGATGCGGCGGCTTGAACGAGAGCGCCGTCTCGATGTCGGCCTGGCATTCAGCGAGCGTCTGCTGCGGCAGCGCGAACATCAGGTCGAGGTTGAAATTGTCGAAGGTGGTCGCCGCGACTTCGACCGCATGGCGCGCCTGCGCCGCGTCGTGAATGCGTCCGAGCGCCTTCAGATGCGCTTCGTTGAAGCTCTGGATGCCCACCGAGAGACGGTTCACGCCGCTCGCGCGAAACTGCGCGAACTTCGCGGCTTCGAAGGTCCCGGGATTCGCTTCGAGCGTGATTTCGGCGTCGGCGTCGAGCGGCAGCAGCGCGCGCACGTCCGAAAGCAGGCGATCGAGACCCGCCGCGGAAAGCAGACTCGGCGTGCCGCCGCCGATGAACACCGTATGCACCTGGCGGCCCCAGACGAGCGGCAGCGCCTGCTCGAGATCGGCGCGCAGCGCATCGAGGTAATCGTCTTCGGGGAAGCGCTCACCCTTCCACTCGTGCGAGTTGAAGTCGCAATAAGGGCACTTGCGCACACACCACGGAAAATGGACGTAGAGCGCGAGCGGTGGCAGCGAGGTCAGGCGAATGCTGCCAGGCATCGTGAACGACTGGACCACGTCGATGCCGGTTCGATGCTGCTGACTCACGCTTCCTCCTGGAGTCGCGCGAGCAGTTGGCGCAAGGCGATCGCGCGATGGCTCGACGCGTTCTTGAGCGCCGGATCGAGCTGGGCGGCCGTCGCCTCGAGCCCGGGAACGTAGAAGTAAGGGTCGTAGCCGAAGCCGTTGTCGCCGCGCGGCGCGTCGAGCACGACGCCGTGCCAGCGGCCTTCGGCGATGAGCGGCTCGGGGTCGTCGGCGTGGCGCACGAGTGCGAGCACGCAGTAGTAGTAGCCGCGGCGATCCGCGTGGTCCTTGAGGTTCGCGACGAGCAGCGCGTTGTTCGCCGCGTCGCTCTTCTCGCCGCCCGCGAGCTGCGCGTAGCGCGCCGAATACACGCCAGGCGCGCCGCGCAGCGCGCGCACGCACAGGCCCGAGTCGTCGGCGAGCGCGGGCAGCCCCGTGAGCTTCGCCGCATGGCGAGCCTTGGCGAGCGCGTTCTCGACGAAGGTGGGATGCGGCTCATCGGCTTCCGGCACGTTCAGCGCGCCTTGCGGCACGAGTTCGATCCCCGCTGCGCCGAGCAGCGCCGCGAACTCGCGCAGCTTGCCCGCGTTGTTCGAGGCGAGCACGACGCGCGAGAGCGCTTGCGCCGCGGTTCTACCCGGCAAATCAGGCTGCAGATCAGCCATGCGCGATCTCCAGCGCCGCCTTTTGCTTCTCGACCAGCGAGCGGATGCCGCTCTGCGCGAGGTCGAGCAGTGCGTTCAGTTCCGTGCGCGTGAAGGGCGCGCCTTCTGCCGTGCCCTGGACTTCGACCATACCGCCCGAGCCCGTCATGACGACGTTCATGTCGGTGTCGCACTGCGAGTCTTCGACGTAGTCGAGATCGAGCACCGGCACGCCTTCGTACACGCCCACCGAAATCGCCGCCACATAGTCGGTGATCGGCGAGCGTTCGATGCGGCCCGTGGCGAGCAGTTTCGATACCGCGTCGTGAGCGGCGACGAACGCGCCCGTGATGCTGGCCGTGCGCGTGCCGCCGTCGGCCTGCAGCACATCGCAGTCGAGGTTGATGGTGCGCGCGCCGAGCGCCTCGAGGTCGAACACCGCGCGCATCGCGCGGCCGATCAGGCGCTGGATTTCCTGCGTGCGGCCTGTCTGCTTGCCGCGCGCAGCTTCGCGGTCGCTGCGTGTGTGGGTCGCGCGCGGCAGCATGCCGTATTCGGCGGTGAGCCAGCCCTGGCCCTTGTCGCGCAGGAACGGCGGCACGCTTTCGGACACGCTCGCGGTGCACAGCACCTTCGTGTCGCCGAACTCGACGAGCACCGAACCTTCAGCGTACTTCGTGTAGTGGCGGGTGATGCGGACTTCGCGAAGCTGGTCGGCGGCGCGGCCGGAGGGGCGCTGGTTGGATTGGGTCATCGTGGGGCGTGCGCGAGGCAAAAGAGGGAAGGGGGAAAACGCAATTTTACCGCCTTCGTGTGGGTCACGACGGGCGCGGCCGGATGGCAGCAGGCAGGCGTTGAGGATATCGCCGCCGCCGGCCGCGCCATGCGGCCCGCGCTCGAGGGAGCGCGACCTCAAAAATGGGATAATGCGGTTTCTCCGCCCTGCGCAATTGTCCGTTCGCGACTACACGCCGGGCGCCTCGATTCCTCTGCCGTGACCCGCGCGAGCGCCGCACGTCGCCACGGCTTCTTCGCGAGACGAACCATGATTTACAGCATGACCGGCTATGCCAGCGCCACGCGCGAGCTTGCTGCAGCATCGGGCACGGGCGGCGCCAGTGTCTCCGTGGAACTGCGCACGGTGAATTCGCGCTTTCTCGACCTGAACTTCCGCATGCCCGAAGACGTGCGCGTGTGCGAGCCCACGTTGCGCGAGATGCTGATGACGAAGCTCTCGCGCGGCAAGGTCGACATCCGCATCAACATCCAGCGCAGCGAGCAGGGCGCCAATGCGGGCGCGCTCAACCGCGACGCGCTCGACCAGCTCGCCGTGCTCGAGCGCGGCGTGCTCGAAGCGTTCCCCGAGTCGGGCCACCTGCGCACCGGCGAGATCCTGCGCTGGCCCGGCGTGCTCGCTGAGAGCGGTGTCGCGGCCGAGGTGCTGCGCGACGCCGTGCTCGACTGCGGCAAGCAGGCGATCGCCGACCTGATCGAAGTGCGCGCTCGCGAAGGCGGGCAGCTCGCCAACATGCTGCTCGCGAACGTCACCGAAATGGAGGCGATCGTCGCGCGCATCACCCCGCTCGTGCCGGAGCTGATCGCGAAGCATCAGCAGAAGATCGTCGAGCGTCTGCAGGAGGCGCTCGGCATCGCCGCGCCGGACAGCAATGGCAATGGCGGCAGCATCGGCAACATCTCGCGCGAAGAAATCGCCGAGCGCATTCGCCAGGAAGTGACGATGTATGGCATTCGCATCGACATCGCCGAAGAGCTCTCGCGTCTCACGGCGCACCTGAACGAAACGCGTCACGTGATCGAGAAGGGCGGCCGCGTCGGCAAGCGTCTCGACTTCATGATGCAGGAGCTCAACCGCGAAGCGAACACGCTTGGCTCGAAGGCGGCGGCGAAGGAACTGGCGGACGCCTCGATGACGCTCAAGCTGCTCATCGAGCAGATGCGCGAGCAGGTTCAGAATCTCGAATGAAGGAAGCAACGAACATGACCGACCACACCAGCGCGCCGAATGCGGACGCCAGGCAGGACAAGAAGCGCAATCCGTATGCGGGCATGTACCCCGGCAACCTCTTCATGGTGGTGGCGCCCTCGGGCGCGGGCAAGTCGACGCTCGTGAACGCGCTGCTCGCTGAAGACAGCGCGATTCGCCTGTCGGTTTCGTACACGACGCGTGCGCCGCGTTCGAAGGAGCGCGATGGCGAGCACTATCACTTCACGACCGTCGACGACTTCCTCACGCGCCATGCCGCGGGCGAGTTTCTCGAGAGCGCGGAAGTGCATGGCAACTACTACGCCACCTCGCGCGTATGGATCGAAGACCAGATGAAAATCGGCCATGACGTCCTGCTCGAAATCGACTGGCAAGGCGCGCAGCAGGTGAAGAAGCAGTTCCGCAATGCAGTGGAGATCTTCATCCTGCCGCCGTCGCTCGAAGCGCTCGCCGACCGCCTGAAAAAACGTGGCGAAGACGAGCCGAATGTCATCACGCGACGCCTGCTTGCAGCGGGCAGCGAGATTGCGCATGCGAGCGAATCGGAGTACGTAGTGATCAATGAGAACTTCGATCGCGCGTTGCAGGAGCTGCGCAATATCGTGAGCGCAACGCGCCTGCGCTTCGCTTCGCAATATGCGCGGCATACCGACCTCTTCGTGCAGCTCGGTATCCACCACCCGCAGCCCGGCGCATCGGGCACATAAGGTAGAATAAGAATCTGCTGAGAATGAGAAGGAACCCGACATGGCCCGCATCACCGTCGAAGATTGTCTGAAACAGATTCCGAACCGCTTCGAACTGGCACTCGCCGCGACTTATCGCGCCCGCCAGCTCGCACAAGGTCACACGCCCAAGATCGAAAGCCGCGACAAGCCTACCGTTGTCGCGCTGCGCGAGATCGCGGCTGGCCAGGTCGGCCTCGAAATGCTGAAGAAGGTGCCCGTCTAAGGGCGCGTTCACACGCGTTTGCGCTAGTCATGTAGTTCGCGCCGCGCGCGCAGTTGCAACAACCGGCTTAAACCGTCAACGCCAAACCTGATACGGAGGGGAACATGAGCACCACGCCCTCGCCGGCCACGGATGTGGACCAGGAAGCCGAGACTGCGAGCCCTGCGCGCAATTACATCGACGCGGTCCTCGAGCAGTCGTTTCGACATCTGTTCGGGCCGACCGCGACGCCGGAGCAGCCCCGCAAGCACGGGGTCGTCTCCATCGCCAATCTGACCGCCGCGCTCTCCGGTTACCTCACCCCTGAGGAAATCAAGGAGGTCAAGGCGGCGTTCCACTTCAGCGATGAAGCCCACCTCGGGCAATATCGCCAGAGCGGCGAACCCTATATCACCCATCCCGTCGCCGTCGCGGAAATCTGCGCCGGCTGGAAGCTCGACGCGCAGTCGATCATGGCCGCGCTACTGCACGACGTGATGGAAGACCAGGGCGTGACCAAGGCGGAACTCGCCGAGCGCTTCGGCGCGAAGGTCGCGGAACTGGTCGATGGCCTGTCGAAACTCGACAAGATGGAGTTTCGCAATCGCGAGGAGGCGCAGGCGGAAAACTTCCGCAAGATGCTCCTCGCGATGGCGCGCGACGTGCGCGTGATTCTCGTGAAGCTCGCCGACCGGCTGCACAACATGCGCACGCTCGGCGCGGTGCCGCCCGAGAAGCGCCGCCGCGTGGCGCGCGAGACCATCGACATCTACGCGCCGATCGCGCACCGCCTTGGCCTGAACAACACCTATCGCGAGCTGCAGGACCTGAGCTTCGCGAACTTCAATCCGAATCGCTACGCCACGCTCGAAAAGGCGGTGAAGGCCGCGCGCGGCAATCGCCGCGAGGTGGTGAGCAAGATTCTCGAAGCGGTACAGCGCGCCATTGCCGACGCGAAGCTCGACGCCGAAGTCACGGGCCGCGAGAAAACCATCTTCAGCATCTACAAGAAGATGCGCGACAAGCAGTTGTCGTTCTCGCAGGTGCTCGACGTGTACGGTTTTCGCGTCGTGGTCGAGTCGGCGCTCGAGTGCTACACCTGCATCGGCGCGCTTCATGCGCTCTACAAGCCGGTGCCGGGCAAGTTCAAGGACTACATCGCGATTCCGAAGGTCAACGGCTATCAATCGCTGCATACCACGCTGGTCGGGCCGTTCGGTGCGCCGATCGAGTTCCAGGTGCGCACGCGCAAGATGCACGAGATCGCGGAGGCGGGCGTCGCCGCGCACTGGCTGTACAAGAACGGCGGCGCGGACCTGAACGACGTGCAGACGCGCGCGCACCAGTGGCTGAAGTCGCTGCTCGACATCCAGAGCGAGGCGGGCGATTCGAGCGAGTTCCTCGAACACGTGAAGATCGACCTGTTCCCCGACGCGGTGTACGTGTTTACGCCGAAGTCGAAGATCATGGCGCTGCCGCGCGGCGCGACCGCGCTCGATTTTGCGTATTCGATCCACAGCGATCTCGGCAACCAGTGCGTCGCGGTGAAGATCAACAACGAACTGCTGCCGCTGCGCACCGAGCTGAAGAGCGGCGATATCGTCGAGGTGATCACCGCGCCTTATTCGAAGCCGAATCCCGCGTGGCTCGGCTTCGTGCGGACCGGCAAGGCCCGCTCGGCGATCCGCCACTATCTGAAGACGATGCGCCTGAACGAGTCGGTGCAGCTCGGCGAGCGGCTCGTCGACCAGAGCCTGAAGGGCTACGGCCTCGCGCTTGCCGACGTCA
>Ga0207816_1000334_pt1 | contig 10833 bp, 8 predicted proteins | sample LuqExpMetageno10_FD_187768 | JGI IMG/M metagenome (GOLD analysis project Ga0207816, IMG submission 187768) | Tropical forest soil microbial communities from Luquillo Experimental Forest, Puerto Rico - Sample 10 (SPAdes) | ecosystem: Environmental > Terrestrial > Soil > Tropical forest ... | reverse complement strand
CCTGCTGCTGCTCGACGCCGGCGTCGAGGCCGACTCGCTCTACACCGCGGACGTCACGCGGACCATCCCGGTGAACGGGACGTACTCGCAGGCGCAGCGCCGCGTGTACCAGGCGGTGCTCGACGCCGCCGACGCCGCGATCGCCGCCATCCGCCCCGGCATCAGGTTCCGCGAGGTGCACGCCGCGGCGATGGAGGTCATCGCGGCGCGCGTGGCGGAGTGGGGCCTCCTGCCGGTGAGCGCGCAGGAGTCGCTGGACCCCGACGCGCAGATGCACCGCCGGTGGATGGTCCACGGGACCAGCCACCACCTGGGCATCGACGTCCACGACTGCGCCCAGGCGCGCGCCGAGATGTACCTCGACGGCGTCCTCGAGGCCGGCATGGTGTTCACGGTCGAGCCCGGGCTCTACTTCAAGTCCGACGACCTGCTGGTGCCCGAGGAGCTCCGCGGCATCGGCGTGCGGATCGAGGACGACGTCGTGGTGACCGAGGACGGGTGTCGTCTGCTCACCGGCGCGCTGGCACGCACGCCCGACGACGTGGAGTCCTGGATGGCGGCCCTGCGAGGGGCCTGATGCGGGTATCTTGTGCGCCCGGGGCGGGCATGCCCGCACGGGACCGACACCTGGGGGTGAGCCGCATGGCGCCAGGCAGTACACGCAGGGCCCGCCTAGCGCCGGCCGCCTCGCACCGCCCCTGACCCTCGTCGAGGCCGTGCCTGACGACCGCCGGGCGTAGCCCTGGCCGGAGCGTCGCCACCTGCCGCCACGCACGCGGCGGGCGCGCGACCTGTCGTCCCCAGTCCCAGCGCGTGACCGCGGTGCCGTCTCCTCGTCGGGGGTGCCCGCACGGCACGCGCCCTGCGTTCGTCGGGAGCTCACCATGGCTTCTTCACTCCTGCACCCCGCGCCGCCCGGCCGGCCAGGGCTGCGCTCGCGCGCCGCGCGCGGCTCGAAGCTGCTCGCGCTGCGTCGCGAGGTCGCCGGCGCCCTCGTCTCCGTCGCCGGCCTGGCCGGCCGGCCGGTGCGCGACGGCGACCGCAACGTCGTCGGCACCGTCGTCGAGGTCGTCGTGCGATGGGACGCCGGCTACTCGCCCGTGACCGGCCTCATCGTCCGCGTGGGCCAGCGCCGCACGTGGCTGCACATCGCGGACATCGCCGCGATCGAGCAGTCCGCGGTGAGCCTGCGCTCGACGCGGTTCGACCTGCGCGACGTGGTCCGGCGGGAGGGCGAGCTCCTTCTGCTCGCCGACGTCATCGACCACCAGCTCGTCGACGTCTCGGGCGTGCAGGTGGTCCGCGCGTCCGACCTCTACCTGACCCGGGTGAACGGCGCGTGGCGCCTGGTCGGCGTCGACATCTCCTTGTCCTCGCTGCTGCGGCGCTCGCTGCCCGGCGGCCTGGGACGCCGGCCGAGCCCCTCCCTCGTCCTCGACTGGTCCAGCGTGCAGCCGTTCGGCGTGCCGGGCGGGTCGGTGCGCCTGGCTCGTTCGCACTCCGAGCTGCGCCGGATGCGCTCGGCGGACCTCGCCGACCTGCTGGCCTCGCTCGGCCGCGCCGAGCGGCGTGAGCTGCTGGGCGGCCTCGAGCCCGGCACTGCGGCCGACGCCCTCGAGGAGATGAACCCGCGCGACCTCAACGACCTGCTGCGCGACGCGCCGGTCGAGCAGGCCGCCGAGCTCGTGGCGGCCATGGAGGCCGACGAGGCCGTCGAGGCGCTGCGCGAGATGCCGCCCGAGGAGCGCGACGAGCTGCTCGACGCCATGACGGCCGACCGCGGCGCCGAGCTGGAGGCGCTGCTCCAGTACGACGAGGAGTCCGCGGGCGGCGTGATGACCTCGCGGCTCGTGCGGCTGCCGGAGCACGACACCGTGCGCGACGCCATCGAGGAGATCCGCCGCCAGGTGCAGGAGGGCGAGACGCCGGCCGGCGTGGTCGTCGTCGACGAGCACGGCGCGCTGCTCGATGACATCGAGTTCGTCGAGCTGCTCGGCGCCGATCCCGAGACGCCGCTCTCGGGGCTCGTCGGGCCACCGTGGCCGGTGACCGTCGGCCCCGACGCCGCGCTCCCCGAGATCGTCGAGCGCATGACCGACAACCGCGGCTCGTCGCTGCTCGTCGTCGACGAGGCCAACCGGCCGATCGGCCGCATCCTCGCCGACGACGTGGTCGACCTCCTGGCGCGGCCGGGCGAGCGCCGGTGGCCGTGGCAGCGCTCGACGGGAGGCGCCCAGTGACCGCCACCCTGACGCCGTCGCCGACGCGACGCCGCACGCGCGTCCGCATCACGCTCGCCGCGCTCGCCGCGGTCGTCGGGCCCGGCCTCATCGCCGGGCTGTCCGACGACGACCCCGCGGGCATCACCACCTACTCGGTGCTGGGCGCCGGCTACGGGTACAAGCTGCTGTGGGTCCTCACCGTCTCGACGATCGCGCTGATCCTGTTCCAGGACCTCGGCGCGCGGATCGGCGTCGTCACCGGCCAGGGGCTCACCGGGCTCATCCGGCAGCGCTACGGCGCCCGCGCCGGCGTGCTGTCGATCGCCGCCCTCGGCCTCGCCAACGTCGGCACGACGACCGCCGAGTTCGCGGGCATCGCCGCCGGCTTCCAGATCTTCGGCGTCTCCCGGTACATCTCGGTGCCGATCGCCGCCGCGCTCGTCTCCTTCCTCGTGCTGCGCGGCGGGTTCCGTGGCGTCGAGCGCGTGCTGCTGGCGCTGTCGGCGGTGTTCATCGCCTACATCGCCGCGGGCTTCCTCGCCCATCCCGACTGGAGCGCCGCGTTCGCCGGAAGCGTTGTGCCGACCATGCCCTCGGGGCGCGACGAGGTGCTCATCGCCACGGCCGTGCTCGGCACCACGCTCGCGCCCTGGGGGCTGGCGTTCATCCAGTCCTACGCCGTGGACAAGCGGCTGACGCCGCGCGAGCTGCCGCTGCTGCGCTGGGACGTCATCACCGGCGCCGTGCTCACCGGCGTCATCGGCTTCTTCGTCGTCATCGCCTGCGCCGCGACCATGCACGCGCACGGCCTGGTCATCAACGACGCCTCGGACGCCGCTGCCGCCCTGGAACCGCTGGCCGGGCGACTCGCCTCAGAGCTGTTCGCCGCGGGACTGATCGGCGCCGCCCTGCTGGCCGCGTCGATCCTGCCGCTGTCGACGGCGTACTCGGTGTGCGACTTCGCCGGCCGCCCCGCCGCGCTCAACGACTCGCTCGCGGAGGCGCCTCTGTTCTACGGCACGTTCGCGCTGGTCACCGTCACGGGCGTCGTGCTGGTGCTGCTGCCCGGGGTGTCCCTCGTCCCGGTGCTCGTCGGCACGCAGGTGATCAACGCGGTGCTGCTGCTGCCGCTGCTGGGCTACATGTCGGGCATCGCCCGCGACCGGCGGCTCATGGCGGAGCACACGGCCCCGCGCGCCATCGCCGGCGTCTACTGGGTGGCGGTCGCGGCCATCACGGTGTGCATCGCGGCGCTGGGCATCCTGTCGATACACCGCTGACGGCCGGTCAGGCCGGAGGCTGGTTCGGGGGGTTCGGCGGCGTCGGGGGCTGCGGGTAGGTCGTCGTCGGCGAGGACGGAGGGGCGCCGAACGGCGGCGTCGGCGGCCCGGGCTGCGCGGGGATCGGCGCCGGCGTCGGCACCGAGCCCGGCCAGCCCGAGACGACCCCTCCCACGGCGACAAGCAGCTGGCGGGCCCGGCCCGCGTGCTCCGGGGCGCACAGCACGGCGTAGCTGGACGCGACGATCTGGCTGGACGAGGTGAAGTCGCGGCGCCCTCGCGTCAGCGAGTACGTGATGATCGAGAAGAGCAGGCCGAAGGCGCCGCCGAAGAGCACCGCCGGGATCATCAGGCCGACCTCGGACGACGAGAACAGCGTGAAGATCAGCCCGACGAACAGGCCGAACCAGGCGCCGGACGCGAACCCGCCGAGGGCGACCGACGGGTACGAGAGGCGCCGCAGCACGCGCTCGACCGACTTCAGGTCGCTCCCGACGATCGTCACGTGCTGCACCGGGAACTGGCTCTGCGCGAGGTGGTCGACGGCCTTCTGCGCCTCGCCGTAGGTGCCGTAGCTCGCGACGGTCTCACCCTGCGGCAGGGTCGGCACCCGCGGCACACGGTTGGCACTGCTCATGCTCATGCCTCGATCCTCCCCCAGGGCGCGGAGCGGTGCCAGGCGCGCATGCGCGGATACGCTTTCGCGGTGAGCTCGGTCGGGACCAGGGTCTTCGTGGCGCGCCTAGCCGGCACCGCCGTGTTCGACCCGATCGGCGACCAGGTCGGCCGGGTCCGCGACGTCGTGCTGCTGGAGCGGCCCAAGGGCGCGCCGCGCGCCGTCGGCCTCGTGGTCGAGGTGCCCGGCAAGCGGCGGATCTTCCTGCCCCTGACGCGCGTGACCAGCATCGACGCCGGCCAGGTGATCAGCACCGGCCTGCTCAACATGCGCCGGTTCGAGCAGCGCGCCACCGAGACGCTCGTCATGGGCCAGCTGCTGGAGCGCACGGTGACGCTTGTCGACGGCGGCGGCCAGGCGACGGTCGACGACGTCGCGATCGAGTACCAGCGCGGCGGCGACTGGGTGGCGACGAGGGTGTCGGTCCGGCACAAGGGCGGCGGCGGGCTGCTGCGCCGGCGCGGCACCACGCAGACGCTCGAGCTCGAGAAGATCGCCGGGCTGTTCCAGCACGCCACGGCGCAGGGCGCCGAGGCGCTGATCGAGCGCTACGAGGACATGAAGCCGGCCGACGTGGCCGACGAGCTGCACGAGATGGAGAGCCGGCGGCGGATCCAGGTCGCCGCGGCGCTGTCCGACGAGCAGCTCGCCGACGTCCTCGAGGAGCTGCCGGAGGACGACCAGGTGGCGATCCTCGCCGGCCTCGCGATCGACCGCGCGGCCGACGTCCTCGAGGAGATGCAGCCCGACGACGCCACCGACCTGCTGCGGGAGCTGTCCGACGAGCGCATCAGCGAGCTCCTGGCCGCGATGGAGCCCGAGGAGGCCGCCGACGTGCGCCGACTGCTCGCCTACGAGGACCGCACGGCCGGCGGCCTCATGACGACGGAGCCGGTGATCCTCGGCCCCGAGACGTCGATCGCCGCGGCGCTCGCCAACGTCCGCCGGGAGGACCTCAACCCCGCGCTCGCGTCGACGGTGTTCGTCGTGCGCCCGCCGTTGGAGACGCCGACCGGCCGGTTCATCGGCGTGGTGCACCTCCAGCGGATGCTCCGGCACCCCCCGCACGAGTCGATCGGGCAGATCGTCGACACCGACGTCGAGGGCCTGCGCCCCGACAGCCCGCTCTCGACCGTGGCGCGCGAGCTCGCGACGTACAACCTGCTGATACTCCCGGTGCTGGACGACTCGCGCCGGCTGCTCGGCGCGGTCTCCGTCGACGACGTGCTCGACCACCTGCTCCCGGAGGACTGGCGCGAGGCGGACGACGAGCCGACGAACGGGACACGCCGTGGCTGACCGGCTCGACCTGCCGCGCGGGTCCAGCCGCGGGTGGCGCCCCAAGCGGGACCCCGACCGGGTCGGGCGCGGCGCCGAGGCCTTCGCCCGGTTCATGGGGACCGGCCGGTTCCTGCTCTACATGACGGCGTTCATCATCGTCTGGATCATCCTGAACGTCGTCGGGTTCATCCATCACTGGGACCCCTACCCGTTCATCCTGCTCAACCTGTGCTTCTCGGTGCAGGCGTCGTACGCGGCGCCGCTGATCCTGCTCGCGCAGAACCGGCAGGACGACCGCGACCGCGTCGCGCTGGAGCAGGACCGGCAGCAGGCCGAGCGGAACCTCGCCGACACCGAGTTCCTCGCCCGCGAGATCGCCGGCCTGCGGATCGCGCTCGCCGAGGTCGCCACGCGCGACTTCGTGCGCTCCGAGCTGCGCGAGCTCCTCGACGACCTCAAGGAGGACCGCGTCGTCGACGCGCTGGACGATCCCGGGGTGCCCGACTGAGCGCGTCCGGGGCGGTCGACGACGTGGTCGGCACGGCGGTCGTCACCGCCCCCGACGGGACGGCCGCGTCCGCGGAACCATCACCGAGGAGGGGGCTGCTCGTCGGCCCGCTGGTCGTCGCCGTCCTGGCGCTCGCGGCGTACGTGACGTTCTCCTGGTCGCAGTGGTGGCGGCTCGAGACGCCGTCGTGGGACCTGGGGATCTTCACGCAGCTGGCGCAGCGGTACGCGCACCTGCAGGCGCCGATCGTCGACATCAAGGGCGCGGGCTTCGACCTGCTCGGCGACCACTTCCACCCGCTGCTCGTGCTCCTGGGGCTGCCGTACCGGATCGCGCCGAGCGCCTTCACGGTGATGGTGGTGCAGGACCTGCTGTTCGCGTGGTCCGTGTACGTCATCGCGCGCGAGGCCGTGCGCCGGTTCGGGCCGATGGCCGGCTCGCTCGTCGGCGCCGCCTACGCGGTGAGCTTCGGCATCGCGGGGGCGGTCGAGGTCCAGTTCCACGAGATCGCCTTCGCGGTGCCGCTGCTGGCGCTCTCGCTCGTCGCGCTGCTGCGCCGCCGCTGGTGGCCGGCCGCGCTCTGGGCGGCGCCGCTCGTCTTCGTCAAGGAGGACCTCGGCGCGACCGTGCTGGTCATCGGTGTGCTGCTGGCCTGGCGGGCGTACGACGAGGGGCGCGCGTGGATCGGCAAGGCGCTGGCAGTGTGGGGCGTGGTGTGGCTGGTGCTGACGCAGGCGGTGATCCTGCCGGCGCTCAACCCCAATGGCGTGTTCGCCTACGCCGACCGGCTCGACTGGAAGGGCCTCCTGACACACCCGTGGCTGTTCGCCACGCACCTGGTCGACGACTGGCGGAAGGTGATCACGCTGCTGCTCCTGGTCGCGATCACGGGGCTGGTCGGGCTGCGCTCGCCGGTGATGCTCGTGGCGGTGCCGACGATCCTGTGGCGGTTCTGGTCCACGAACTACGGGTTCTGGGGACACACCTGGCACTACAGCGCGGTGCTCATGCCGATCGCGTTCGTCGCGCTGCTGGACGGGGTCGAGCTCGCCGGACGCTCGCCGCGCGCGTGGCTGCGGAGCTACTCGCGGCAGGCGGTGGCCGTCGCGGTGACGGTCGGCGTGCTCGTCGCGCCGCAGGTCGCGTTCGGGCGGTTCGGCACGCCGGCGTTCTGGAAGGCCAACCCGCGGGCCGAGGCCGCCCACGGCGCGCTGGCCGCGGTCCCCGACGGCGCGTCGGTCGAGACCGACGTCGGGCTGATGAGCTACCTCGTCGACCACCACGACGTCTACTGGTTCGGCAACGCCGGCAACCCGGCCGCGGACTACCTCGTCTTCGACTCGTCGTGGGGCGGGGGGCCGGCGAACCCGGCGGCGCTCGCGCAGTGGGCCCGCACTCATCACCCCGGGGCGACGTACACCGTGACGTACGACGACCAGGGGTACCTCGTCGCGCGGCGCACGTCCTAGGTCGGGGCGCCCACGGGGGCGTCCTGAGCACCGCATACCATGGCGGCATGCCCTCCACCCCCACCCAGCCCGAGGGGCTTGCCGCGGCGGTCCGACAGGTCCTGACCGGCGTCATGGACCCCGAGATCCGCCGGCCGATCACCGAGCTCAACATGGTCCGCTCGGTGCTCGTCGACGGCGGCCACGTCACCGTCCGCGTCGACCTCACCGTCCCCGGGTGCCCTCTCAAGGACACGCTGGTGAAGGACGTGACGGCCGCGGTCGAGACGCTCGAGGGCGTCACCGGGGTGAGCGTGGAGCTCGGCGAGATGACGGCCGAGCAGCGCGCCAGCCTGACGCAGCAGCTGCGCGGCGGCGCGCCGGAGCCCGTGGTCCCGTTCGCGCAGCCCGGCTCGACGACGCGGGTCATCGCCGTGACGAGCGGCAAGGGCGGGGTCGGCAAGTCCTCCGTGACGGCCAACCTCGCCGTCGCGATGGCGCAGCAGGGGCTCGCCGTGGGCGTCGTCGACGCCGACATCTACGGGTTCTCGCTGCCGCGCATGCTCGGCGTCCACCAGCCGCCCACCGCGGTCGACGAGATGCTGCTGCCGCCGGTGGCGCACGGCGTCAAGGTCGTGTCGATCGGGATGTTCGTGCCGCCGGGCCAGCCGGTGGTGTGGCGCGGGCCGATGCTGCACCGCGCGCTCCAGCAGTTCCTCACGGACATGTACTGGGGCGAGCTCGACGTGCTGCTCCTCGACCTGCCGCCCGGGACCGGCGACATCGCGATCTCCGTGGCGCAGCTGCTGCCGGGGTCGTCGCTCGTCGTCGTCACGACGCCGCAGGCCGCGGCCGCGGAGGTCGCCGAGCGCGCCGGCGCGGTCGCCGTGCAGACGCACCAGCGGATCGCCGGGGTCATCGAGAACATGTCGTGGCTGACGCAGCCCGACGGCTCGCGGCTCGAGCTGTTCGGCGCCGGTGGCGGCGAGCGCGTGGCCGAGCGGCTGTCGACCCTCATGGGCTCGCCGGTCCCGGTGCTCGGCCAGGTGCCGATCGACATCGCGGTGCGCGAGGCCGGCGACGCCGGCACGCCCGTGGTCGCCGCCCAGCCCGACTCCCCCGCCGCGGTCGCGCTGCGCGAGATCGCCGCCGGCCTCGTCTCGACCCCGCGCGGCCTGGCGGGCCGGCCGCTCGGCGTCGTTCCGCTCTCCCGCTGAACCCCGGAAAGGGTCCGATGACCACCACCACCTCGGCCGCGACTCTGCGGCCGGCCTGGTCCGCCGACGAGGGCGCGGCGCGCGTGCGCGCGCTGTTCGCCTCTGCCTTCGCCGACTCGCCCGACGGGGTGTGGTCCGCCCCGGGGCGGGTCAACCTCATCGGCGAGCACACCGACTACAACGGCGGGCTGTGCCTGCCGATCGCGCTGCCGCACCGGACGTTCGTCGCGCTGCGCGCGCGGTCCGACGAGACCATCCGGCTGGTGTCGGCGCAGGAGGCGACCTCCGTCGTCACCGTTGATCTTGCGTCGGTGGCGCCCGGGGCCGTGTCGGGGTGGGCCTCGTACGTGGCCGGCGTGGCGTGGGCGCTGCGGCAGGAGGGGTTCGTCGTGCGCGGCTTCGACGCGGCGGTCGACTCCTGCGTGCCGTACGGCGCGGGGCTCTCGTCGTCGGCGGCGCTGGAGTCCGCGTTCGCCGTCGCGCTCTCGTCTGTCTTCGGGCTGGGACTCGCGTCCGACGACGCCGGCCGCGCCCGCCTCGCCACGGCCTGCGTGCGGGCCGAGAACGAGATCGCCGGCGCGCCGACCGGGGGGCTGGACCAGGCGTCGTCGCTGCGGTGCACGGCCGGCAACGCCCTGCTGCTCGACTGCCTTGACGGCTCTGTGGAGCAGGTGCCCTTCGACCTCGCGGAGGCGGGGCTTGCGCTGCTCGTCGTCGACACGAAGGCCGAGCACTCGCACGCGACCGGCGGGTACGGGGCACGGCGGGCCTCCTGCGAGGAGGCGGCGGCGCTGCTCGGGGTGCCGCTGCTGCGGTCCGTGGTGGATGCGCGGTCCGCTCTCGCGTCGCTCGACGACGGTTCGCCCGAGGGTGCTGTCCGCGTGCGACGGGTGCGGCACGTGCTCGGGGAGATCGGGCGGGTGCGCACGTTCGTCTCACTCCTGCGGGACGGTCGGTTCGACGAGGTCGGGCCCGTGATGGACGCGTCGCACGCGTCGCTCCGTGACGACTACGAGGTGTCCTGCCTCGAGCTGGACCTCGTGGTGTCCAGCGCTCTTTCTGCTGGTGCGCTCGGGGCGCGGATGACGGGCGGCGGGTTCGGCGGCTCGGCGATCGCACTGGTTCGCGCCGGTTCTGAGGCGTCGGTGGTTTCCGCGGTCGCGGCGGCCTTTGCAGAGGCCGGGTTGCGCGCTCCGGAGTTCCTGCTGGCGCTGCCGTCGGAGCCTGCGGAGTAGCTGCCCCTCGCGGCCGGGGTCGTTTCTCACTTTCGGGTGATTGTGCTGGTCAGCGCCGATTTGTCTTGTTTGTCGGTGACACCTCCGATAGTCTTCGAACAGACGTTCGACGATGTGCAGGGGGTGCGCGACGATGACGACGATGCCGGTGTCCGCCGTGCAGCCGTCGCGGCGCTCGGCCGCCGAGCCTGTGCCGCCCTCGCGGCGCTCGGTTCCTGAGCCCGTGCTGCCGCCGGCGTGCGTGGAGGCCGACGCCGCGTTCCGTACCGTGCTGGATGCCGCCGCGGGCGCCGACGGGTGGGATGCGCCCACCCGGCAGGGTGCGCTGGCCTGGCTGGCCCGGCACCGGGACGTGCTGGCCGCCGTGGAGGCCCGCGTGCTGACCGCCGAGCGGGAGGCGGGCACCTGGGCGCTGCGGGGGGATCGGGACCTGGCGGGGTTCGTCGGGCGGCAGACCCGCACCGGACGCGGGGCCGGGATGGCCGCCGTGGCCCAGGCCGGGACACTGGCCGCCATGCCCGCCGTCGCCGACGCCCTGGTGGACGGCCCGGTGACGGCCACGCACGTGGCGGCGATCACCCGCGCCACTCAGCAGTCGCCCGCGCTGGCCGCCGAGCTGGCCACCCCCGCCGGGCAGGAGCAGGTCGTGGCGTTGGCCCGCCGGTTGGACGGCTCGGACTTCGGCAAGGCCCTGACGCAGATGTCGGCCTCGCTGGACCCGGCCACCCGCCAGCGCAGCCACGACGAGCAACGCGCCACCCGGTTCGTCAACCTCACGCACACCCCGTCCGGCACCCTGATCAAGGGCCGCCTGGACACCGTCGCCGGCCACGAGCTGGGCAAGGCCCTGGACGCCCTCACCCCCCGCCCCGCGGTCGACGACGACCGCACCCCCGATCAGCGTCGCGCCGACGCCCTGACCACGATGGTGCGCCGGGTCACGACCGATCGGGACACCCTGCCCGG
>Ga0207816_1000332_pt1 | contig 10850 bp, 12 predicted proteins | sample LuqExpMetageno10_FD_187768 | JGI IMG/M metagenome (GOLD analysis project Ga0207816, IMG submission 187768) | Tropical forest soil microbial communities from Luquillo Experimental Forest, Puerto Rico - Sample 10 (SPAdes) | ecosystem: Environmental > Terrestrial > Soil > Tropical forest ... | reverse complement strand
TTTGCGCCCATTTTCCCCGGCCACGTCCGCATCACTTCGAGCGGAATCCAGTCGGTGCGCCCTGCCGGAACGCTGGGCAGCACCTTGTCGTAGATCGCTCTTGCCAGGCTGCGTGTGAAGGCGGTCGAGATGCGCAGGCTCAGCCAGTGCGACTTGCGCGGGTCGCGGATGTGCGGCACCAGGGTCGGGTGAACGTCGAAGCGAACGCGCCCCCGATGAAAGCCAACCAGGCCGATGAGCTGTACCTGCACCCACAAGTCGTCTTCGTGGGGGTCGCGGTCCGAGGGTGTATTCGTTACGCGGATCTTTGCGTTCTGCGCTTCGTCGGCAATCGTCCGGAGGTGCTTGAGATTCCGGCTGTCATAGCGCATCAGCCATTTGAAGTAGTTCAGTTCGACATCGTACTGGTCCTGCGGCTGCGGCTCCTGGGCGACGATAAAGTACGCCGCGTCCAGGAAGCGTCGCGCCGGCAACCCCATGTTCACGATCTCGGTGAAGAAGTTGTTGCGCTGATACCCGATCTCGCGGCTGGACTCGTTCACCGGCAAACCCAGATCGAACATGTCCTCGAACAAGGCCAGGGCCATCTGCCGAGGCGTCGTTCTCGTTCTGCCCTCTTCCGGATTGTCCGATGCCATCGCGTGGTTTGCCCATGTGCCCAATTGGAATCACGCGACTTTATCACTCGTGGGTGAGGTGTCAACACAACAAACCTCACCATGATGACGCGCGCTCCAGTGCGCTTTCAGGCGTTTCGCGAGCCGTGCACAAACAACCTCACCCTACGCACAACGAACCTCACCACAGGAGTCCGGCGATCGCCGAAGGCGGGCCGTAATGCATGACTCCCAGCGGCGCTGCGATCAGGTTTGCACAATGGATCTCACCCATGTGGATAAGTCGAATCCCGGCACAGGGAACCTCACCATTGCGTGGACTCAACCTCACTTCTTCGGGGACAAAACCTCCCTTCTGTGCACATAGGACCTCACCTTCAGCACAATGAGTCTCACTTTTATGCGCCTAACTAACTGACTATTAAGAATACTGGGATCGCCTGTTAGTTTGTCGGTTCGGTTTTAGGTTTACAAAACTACATACAAACGGGAAAGCAGGTCTCGCGGTGAGTGGCTCGGTGCGCTAGCAGCGGAGGCTGATGTCCAGGTTTCGGAGGCTATTTCCGTATTTTTGCGGTTTTGCCCTTTGAACGATCGAGTAATTCAGGGTGAGGTCCATTGTGCACACAGTGGATCGCCGCAGTTCGGGGCCGCAAAGCCCTATGGCTTGGGGCGTTGGACGGCAGTGAAGGTGACGTCGATTGTGCAATCGGGCCACGAGCAGCCGGCTGTTTGCTGTTCTGTACGCGGTTCTTGGCGCGGCAAAGCTGGGAAGGTGAGCCTGTTTGTGCTCAATTTCGCGGGGCTTCGCCCTCGAATTGGTCGATTGAGCGCACTGGAGCGGCGAAAAATCCAATAAATTTCTATGTTTACAGAGATTTAGGCTGAAAAATTCAATTCGCTTCTGTATTATGAGGTTTATCGAAATCATCACGAAAACCTCAGAATGGTGAAAACAAGCCAACTTCCAGCCGTCGATCGGACTGTGCCCCTGGAACAGATTAGCGCGTTCGCTGAGAAGGTCTCGATTTTTACGGATGAACTGCGCGAAACCATCCTCGCACCCAGGCCCCGCAAGAACGCACCTGTGTTCAAGACTGGCGAGATTGCTGCGATGTGCAATATCACGCACTCGCAGGTTCAATATCTTGCCACCAAAGGCGATGGCGAGTTACCGCCCGGCACGGCAGCGGGCACTGGCCGCACGCGGACTTTCACGCTTGAAGAGGCCCGCATCTGGGTACAGAAAGTCTCGGATATTTATCAGACTCCCCTCGTCACCGGCACAAGAGAGCCAGACGGGAAAATTATCATAACCGCCCAGCTCAAAGGCGGGTCGGCAAAGACGACGACGACCATGTGCCTTGCGCAAGGCCTCACGTTGCGTGGACGCAAGGTCCTTGTCGTCGACCTCGATCCGCAAGCCTCGTTGTCCGAGCTCTGCGGGCTGTACGCCGAGAAAGACGTCACGCCGGAAGACACGGTGCTCCCCTATATCTACGACCAGCAGATCGAAGGGGGACTCACCGCCCGCGTTCAGTCGACGTATTGGGACGGCCTCGATGTCATCCCGGCGCACACGGAACTCATCGGGGCGGAATTTCATTTGCCCGCAATGCAGAAGATCAAGCCGGGATTCAAGTTCTGGACGGTGCTGCGTGAAGGTCTCGAGCCGCTTCGCAAGCAGTATGACTACATCCTCATGGATACGTCGCCGTCGCTTTCCTATATGAATCTGAACGCACTGCTTGCAGCGGACGCGCTGGTGATGCCGATGGTTCCCGAGAACCTCGACTTCATCAGTTCGTTGTCGTTCTGGCGTTTGTTCTCGGACGTTTCAAAGAGCTTTATCAAGTACGAGCAAGGCAAGAAGTACGACTTCATTTCGCTGCTGCTTTCTCGCGTGGATTACGGACGCACTTCGTCGGCGCCGATCGTTCGCGCGTGGGCAGAGAGCGCCTACGAAAACTGGCTCCATGCAATCGAGGTTCCTGCCAGTTCGGTGATGAGCACGGGTGCACTGGCTTTTTCCACGGTATTCGACATTAGCAGTTCGCATAGCGCGGCCAAGGCGCTGCAACGCGTGCGACAGCCCCTCATCGACTACTGCCGTTGGTTAGACGAAATTTATGAAGAAAAATGGAGGACCGCGCAATGAGCAACATGCGTGAACAACTACTGGCGAAAACGGCCGGCATTCGAAAGACGTCGTCCATCAAGGAGGACGAGGTCAAGCGTTCGGAGCGCACACAGACTGCACCCGGGCTCGCCGGTGCGCTTGCTGTTGCGCAACTGCGTGTGCAGGAACTCGAGTCGGCGGGCGTTACGTCGCAGTTGCCGGTCGCCGAGATTGCGCCTAACCCATGGCAGCCGCGACGCATCTTCAACGAAGCCAAGCTGAGCGAGCTGGCCGAATCGATCCGCGAGGTCGGGCAGGTGCAGCCGATCGTCGTGCGACGCGTCGAGGCGGGCTATCAGATCGTTGCGGGCGAGCGGCGCTGGCGCGCGCACAAGGTGCTGGGTCTCGACTCGATCAAGGCCGTGGTCGCGGATTGCTCCGATTCGGACATGGCGGTTCTGGCAATGGTCGAGAACGTGAGCCGCGATGATCTGGCGGACTATGAGATCAGCCTCTCGATCCGGCGTACCGAAAAGGAATTTCCGGACCGGAAGCGATTGGCCGAAGCCCTTGGTCTGTCGCGAAGCGGACTCTTTCAGTTCCTGAGTTTCGACAAGCTGCCTTCTTTCATTCTCAGTGATCTGGATATTCAGCCGCGGCTTCTGGGAGCGAACGCGGCCGAGGCAATCGTATCGGCAATCCGCAAATTTGGTGAAGCCGGTCTCGCCGCGGCGCGTGAGGTTTGGCCCGATGTGGTCTCAGGTGAGATCGAGCAAGGAAAGGCCGCGGCAGCAATCAAGCAGATCGCGACGCGCGGAGCGACGTCCGCGCCGGCGAACGAACGAAGCATCGACAAGTTCTTCGCCGGGAAGGAACATGCGGGTTCGATCACGAAGGACGTGAACGGCTTTACGGTCAAGTTCAAGCCAGGGGTGATGACCGAGGCTCTGGAAGCGCAGATTCGGGCGCTGATTAGCCAGACGTTCAATCATCATCCGAAGTGAGGTAAGTCAGCCTCGTCGAAGCCCGCTCTGAGCGGGCTTTTTTTTCGCCTCGCATCGAGTGCAGTCCATACTATGGACCCGCATGGTGGGGCAAATCGGGATCTATCTTTGTCGTTAGTTTTGCTGGCTGTGCCTTGGCGGGCGAGCGAGACACTGAGACGATGCAGGGAGTCCATTCTATGGACTCGTCTGCTGAATGATGCGTCGCAATAAGCTGACGCGCTTCTCAACGATTTTGCGCTTAGCGAGCGAATGTACTGCGTCGGGGATAGAGCCGACTTCCCCGTCAACTGGCCAAGTCCATAGTATGGATTCCGGCGACGTGTGCCGCGGAGGATCGCAACAGGCCCGCTTGGTTGTTGCTGCGATGGGGGAAAGGCTCGACAAGGAGTGGGCTCGGATCGGTCCATAGTATAGACTCCCGGGCATTGCGCAGGAGCCGAAGCGCAATGCACGCGGCTCGCCGCTCGCTGGAGTGACTGCGGAACGCAGCCGTCACGCTCCGCCGTGTCGACTGACGGCATAAGGCCACGGAACTGGCTAACCCGAGTGCGAGTCCGTACTATGGACTCGCATATCGCTGGCACCAGAAAATCAGATTGGATTAGGCTAGGCCATTGCGCCGAGCGGAAGGGCACAGGTCAATATGTCGCCGCGTCCCGAACGAAGTTGGAATACGCTGCCGAGCCAGAACCCCGCTCCGCTTTGCCTGCGAATCGGTTGGGACGCTACACAGGACGAAATCTGCATGCCAATCCCCTGCGTGTAAATGCGGCGACTTGCCGGGCCCTCTCCGGAAGGCCAGGCGCGGTGCCCTGCGCGGTGATCACGGCGTTGAATCGGAATCCCACGTCAATTCGTCCCTGACGCAAGGGAGGTGCCAAGCGCGCGTCCCCATACGCGCACGAGTAGCGCGCGGCCTGTTTGCCGTCCCGGCGGCGGGAGCTTGAAGTGCCTCGTCGCATGGAGCAACGGATCGCCTGGGTCGCCGTGCAAAATGGGCGATGGCCTTGTCACTCGCCCTCGCGACGCAGTGTGATAAGGCAAGCAATGGGGTGTCCGAATGCTGTACGGGCTATCGACCGCACGTTTCCAGTAGATCGGAATTGGCTGGCAGTCGCCGTGCGCTATCCTGGCTGCCGGTCGTTTCCTCCTCAGAAGTTCAGCTTTCGCTACTCCCTGCCGCTCGGCCTGTGGCTCTGGAAATGATCGAATAGTGCACATCGACTGCTCAGCGCAAATCGCTTCTCTGACGAACAAGTGCGGCGGTCGACCCGGTTGCGCGCTTCGGATCGCTTCGTTTGAACGACGCACAGGAGCGTCCGCCGAAGGGCTAGCAAAGCCTGGACATCAAGCGGAACCGGGAGCGTCAGTTGTGCGCTGGAATATGTTCATCCGCAGTTGATCAGGCCATGGTGGTGCGGTGGCTTGTCGCGTCGTTCACCGGCGCATCCTTTGTCGACCAACTGGAGCGCTCATTCGCTGATCGCAAAATGTGGACGCACAACTTCACGTCGATGAGCACGGATAGTCGCTTTGGGCGAAGTAGGGGGGCGGTGCAAGATGAAAACCGCACTCAGACAGCAAGCAAAAATCAAGCATCCTCAATTGATGAAGTCTGCCAACAGCGCGTTACCAGCATTAATGCAACTAACTGAAAAGATGTTTGCTTTCGCCACCAGCAACGCTTCACGGAATAAATTGAGCGAATCAATGCCGCCGCCGATAACGGCCTGTCGGGTATATCCAATCATCTCGCAGCCGCCGCGAGACAGCCCGACATCCCCCGCGCCTCGTGAAACATTCAGGGCCAAATTCCAAACGTCTTCAATGCCTTACGCCGTGGGCGTCCCAGAGGAATCTGCCGCCGTTGTTTCACGCCGCGACTGGAGATCCGCGACCGAAACGCTGCGAACCGAACGCATCATTCGGCGATGCATTGATGGAACGCGGTTGATGTAACGAATGACACGTGTTTCGTAGTGAAACGTCACGCGACGTTCGCATCATCATTGGCGGCCTTGCAACGGATCTCACGCGAGGGTCGCCGCCCAGGTAGTTTCCGGTACTGGCTTTTCTGGCGCGGGTTTACTGCTTCGTGGGGCAATGATGCGTGGTCTGACGACGGCAGCGAGCCCTGGTCGGTCGCGGGTATCGGTGTGAAACCACCGGAGCGGCGCTTTATTTCCGTGCGTCAGCAGCGCACCATACAACTGCTGGTCGAGCGCGGCAGTGTCTCGCTGGATACCGTCCATCAGGCGCTCGGCATGGGGAGCGTTCGCGTCGAGCAGTTCATCGTCCAGCAGTCGCAGGATGGCGCTGGTCTCGACGACGTGCAGATAGCGCTGTCGCGGGGGAGCGAGCGAGTTCTCGTCGATCTGCACGCGGCTCGAAGCCAGATGTCGACGCGAGCAATAAGGCGGGAGACAGTGATGACTCGAAGCTACGACTACGAAGGCTTTACGCTCGAGATCTCCGTTGAGTCCGATGTCTGCATCGGACCGAACAGGCGCGAGCCAAAGCGGTCGAGGTATGTTGCCGTCGTCAGGATATTCCACAAGGCTGATACCGTCGCGGTGTTTTCCCCCTTGCGCTTTGGCGAAGCGCGTGGCCGTCCCTTCGCATCGGAGGCTGACGCGCTCATGGGCGGATACAGCGCCGCGTGCAAGATCGTAGACGACCTGTTCTGCCACGACCGCCACTGATCTGCGTGGTCCAGGGCGGATGGTCACCTGATCGATTCCTTCGCAGAGAAGCGGGACAGCGAGCATAGGGGCTCCTCATCATGAATTGGGGAAACTCCTGAATTCAGTGCAGTCATGACGCGGATTTAACAAAGTTAGAATAAAGACTCTAGATCGGTGAGGTGCCGCGCGGCCGGCGATCTGTTCTGCGCGGGCATGCCGGTCACCGGCCGCAGTGGCAGCGGCTAACCCACGTCAATGAGAATCTAAAAGATATTCCGTGAGTACTCCTGAACACATGTCGTTTGCCACGACGCACGAAACCAGTGCGATGAATCTCGCCGTCCTGGGCGGCCAGCTGTTTGCCAGACTTTGTGAACTGACGCGCCTGAACATGGATACGTCCAGGCTGGTGTTTTCCGGTGTCGGGTTGCTCTGGGAAAGCGTCTTACAGGCACAGACGCCTGATCAGCTCGTCAGGCATCAGGCCGACGCATTGCCCAGGCTTGCCACGCTGAATGCCGGATACACCCGTGGCTGGATGGACATCGCGTCGAAAGTGTCAGCTAACCTTGGCCGGAGTGCCTGCCACCGTCAGGACGAGCATGCTCGCCACCTGAGCACGACGCTTGACGGTATGGCGAGGTGCGCGCGCGGAGTCGATGCGATGTTGCGAGCACTGAACTGGGCTCCCGTTGACGTGGATGGCGTCCCGGTAACCGGACCGCTCGCGGACTCACAGGAAATTGCTCGTGCAGATCTGGATCGTGCTTCAGAGATAACACCGACTGTAACGAGGCGACGAAGTCCCTCCCCCAAGCGTCGCCAGTCGTCCAGATAGACGACAACCCTGAAAGTCTCCCCGATCCGGTTTCGGGTTGCGCTTCGACTGCCGGATTACCGTTCCTGGCACACTTCCCCTTGAGGAGGGAAACCACATGTTGAGTCCCCACGAGCTGGCCACGCTGATGCTGGTCAAGGATGCACCTGAGCGGATCGAGGCGGACCGTGCCGAACTGGGTGCACTTCGCGCGCTTGAGCTGATCGCGAACGATTCACCTGAACTGGGCTTCGTGGTTCTCCGCGTCACGCCGCGTGGCGACGCGGTCCTGCGCGCAATCGCTCGGGCGCGCTAACCGTCGCTCAAGGACAGACAGCCTGTCATCCGGACGAGCTATATTCATTGAAAGCCGCACCGCCCACGCGAGAGGGCAGCGATCTGGATGAATCTAAGGAGGCTGACTTGGACCACTCCTGGCTGGGTATGACTGCCGGCGTGATCGTGCTGGTGATAGCCGCAATTGGCGTTGTGGCGCACTACCGTCGCGAACGGCGTCGGGCTGATCTTCTGCGCAATCTCGACCACCACGACTGGCGGCGCTGGACGCGGTCGCGACATTGAACTGTCGCTACGGTTCGATGCGACTATCATGCCCCGAGTGCGGCTCACTTCGATTTGGGTGGACGGCCGGTCTTGACCGGTTCGACCGCCTTGACGGCTGCAAGAAGGCGTTTTGTTGACTCAGACGCCAGCAGAAGCAGCCCCGCACGCACGAGTTCGCTTTTTTTCACGGCGAAGCCTGCGTCGAGGCACCGCTGTTTGAGCTCCGCGAGCTTTTCGTAGTCCTCTCTGGGCATCGTGAAAGTGTCGCGCACGACCGTTTCCCGTTTGACATGCTCCCTGCGGTGCCGGGCAACGTGCCGTGGAGGTTCCGCAACGGACGTTGCCTTCAGGGGCTGTGGCTTCGACGCCGCATGTCGGGCCTTCACTTTCTGGACAGGCCCTTCGCCAGCCGCTGATTCATTGGCACCTTCGCCTCGCGATGCATAGGGGCGCTTGCCGCTTCCGTCCTTGGTAGCCTGTGTTTCCATGGTTTTTTTCACGTTTGACAAACCGTACAAACAGTTTATCGTCTTTCTGGTAAGAGGAGTTTTCAATGCCAGACAAGCACATTTCCAGCCAGTACGATGCCGACCTTGAACACCTGTCGTCGAGGTTTTTCGCGATGGGGGGGCTGGTCGAGTCCCAATTGACCGATGCGATGCAGGCGCTCAGCCGCTTCGACATGGGTCTGGTCGAAAAGGTGATTGATGAGGAGCATCGACTCAATGCGATGGAAGTCGAGATCGATGCCGAGTGCAGCAACATCATTGCGCGGCGCCAGCCCATCGCATCCGACCTGCGTCGACTGATGGCTTTTTCAAAAGGCATCAGCAATCTCGAGCGCGCAGGCGATGAAGCACGCAAGATCGCAAAGCGGACGGCCAGAATCGCGAATGACGCTGCGGGCAGGAGCATGAATATCGCGGAAATCCGGTCATCCGGCCAGATGGCGGCAATCATCTTTCACGACGCACTCGCTGCGTTTGCCCGGCTCGATACGGTTGAGGCAGCCCGGATCATGCTTGAGGATGAGGCGATCGATGAGCAGTACCGGGCATTTGTACGCAAGCTGCCGACATACATGGCGGAAAATCCCCGCATCATCTCTTCCGCACTCGACTATGTGTCGATTGCGTCGGCCATCGAACGGATCGGCGACCATGCGAAGAACCTGGCGGAACTCGTCATTTATGTCGTCAAGGGCAAGGATGTACGTCACGTCCCGCGCGCGCAACTCGAGCGCGAGGCCCTGGATGATTGAGAACGGCACAGCAGCGGCATGAAATCTCACCGCTCGCGTGCGTGACGCGCGAAAACCGGTTGAACGGGATCGAGACGCGCTTCGCACGTTCGTACGGCGCCAACCATCTGGGCCGGTGGGCACGCGTCCGGGATCTGACGTCCCGGTGGCATCCGATGGGGTGCATCTTTGGGATGCCTCGTGTGCGTTCGCCGAAGGAGAGCAATACCGCTGGTGGAGGTCAGATGCCCGGTGACTGCCGCATGGGGCGTGACTGGGGACTCTGCAAGGTCCTGGCCGACCCGTTCCACCACAGTCGTAAGCCTGTGACTGCCTTTCAGGGCGGCGGTCCTGCTACAGGAAGGGCGGCCGGCTGCTCCCGGGCCAGGGTGTCTGGCCAGCGGGATGTGCGCTAGCGCACGCTGCTTGTTGTTTTTGCGTTCGCAAGGCATTGACCGCCGGCGCGCGCCAGACGCGGCAGTCTGGCAGATCACCGTACAGGAAGATCGGGTCCGACAGCGACCGACATGCCAGGTTCGCGACGCCGCCCGTCATCGGCTTGCCGGACAGAAGGGCGAACGGCCCCGGCGCGCTCGCCGCAACGTTTGCGTCCGTGGGGCACATCGCATTGGGCATGCGACGCCATGCTGGCCGTGGCGGGAGTTTTCGTTCGCCCTATCAATATATCGTATCCGATTAAATCTTTTGCGATTGACATCGGGCGCACTATTCTCCATTATTCGACGCACGCGATTGCATCGCACGCGATGTAAATCGTTTGACACCCTTATTCACACAGGAACCCCTCATGACCAAGATCGACCAAGTCCTCTTCTCAGGCAACTCCAACGCCACCGTCAATCACGACCCCGATGTCCAGCGCGGTGAGCACGGCGTGCTCGACCTCAGGCTGTCGGCGCTCAGCGGTGAAAGCCGAGATTTCATTGCTACCGAACTGCATCCGCGAGCCGAGCAGCTGCTTGCGGGCGCCTGGTCGGCCTGTTACATCAGCGCGTTCGAGATTGCGGCCTCGATGAGGAAGGTCACGCTGCCGTCCGACTATTCCGTCGACATCCAGGTCAGTATCGGGACGGTCGGCAACGGGTTTTGCCTCGGCGCCCAGTTCACCATCCGCGCGCCGGGTCTGGCAACGGAAGTCGTCGAGGCAATCGCGAACCGGGCCCATCAGATCTGCCCGTACTCGAAGGCTGTGCACGGCAACATCGAGGTCGGCCTGAACGTCGTCACGGTGTGACATATAAATCGTATGCGATTATATCGCGCAAGATTTAATTTTGCTTGATACTCCCACACACACAGGAATCCATCATGGAAAAGATCGAAAAAGTCCTCACCGCAGGCAACTCCCACGCCACGGTCAATCGCGACCCCGATGCCCAGCGCGGCGAGTATGGCGTCTATGACCTCAAGCTGACTGCGCCCGGCGTTGAGAACCTCGAATACATCGGCACCGAGCCGCACCCGAGAGCCGAGCAGCTGTTTGCTGGCGCCTGGTCGGCGTGTTACACGACCGTGTTCGGCATGGCGGCCCAGCTCCAGAAGGTCACGCTGCCGTCTGACTATTCCGTGGATATCCAGGTGAACATCGGGCAGACCGGTGCCGCCTGGTTCCTCGGCGCGGAGTTCAACATCCGCGTGCCGGGAGTGGCGAAGGAAGTCGTCGAGAAAATCGCCCACCTGGCCCATCAGATCTGCCCGTACTCGAAGTCCGTGCGCGGCAACATCGAGATCAACACGAACATCGTCGCGGCGTGATGTGCCTGGGCACGTGTCTCTCTTCG
>Ga0207816_1000331_pt1 | contig 10857 bp, 6 predicted proteins | sample LuqExpMetageno10_FD_187768 | JGI IMG/M metagenome (GOLD analysis project Ga0207816, IMG submission 187768) | Tropical forest soil microbial communities from Luquillo Experimental Forest, Puerto Rico - Sample 10 (SPAdes) | ecosystem: Environmental > Terrestrial > Soil > Tropical forest ... | reverse complement strand
AGCGGCGCGCGCAGCGGATTTCCCGCCGCGCGCCGCCGCGCGTTTCATTTTTCGCCGCGCTCGCCAACGAGCGCAAGCGCGCGATAGACCAGCCACGGCCCGAGGAGCTGCAGCACGACGATCGCGCAAAGGATGATCGCGCGCAGGCGCGGATCGAACGTCGGATAGAGCTCGTAGGTGTCCTCGACGAGCAGCAGCGCGAGCGCGGACATCGGCGTGAGGGCAAGACCGAGCGCCACGCCCTGCTTCCAGTGCAGCCCGCTAGGTTTGGCGAAGATCAGCACACCGACGAGTTTGGCCACGAGCCGTGCGACGATCAGCCCCGCCGCGGCCACGCCACCCACGAGAATGTCGTGCCACTCGAAGGTGGTGAGCGTAAGCACGAAGAGAATCACGGTAAGCAGCCACCCGGCCGTGCCGAAGTGCTGCGGCCACAGCTGCGGACGCGGCTCGAGATTCTTCACGATGATGCCCGCTGCGAGCAGGCTCAGGATCGTCGAAAGCTTGAGCAGATGCGCCATGGCGATCGCGAGCAGCACGAGCCCGAAAAGCGCGACGAACGAGTGTTCGTCCTGCGGGCTCAGACGCCGGTAGAAAAGCGTGCACGCGCGGGCGAGCACGAACGCGAGAATGAGCGAGCCGATCAGCAGGTAAAGCGGCTGAAGAATCGTCGCGAACACGTTGCCGTAGATTTCCTGGTGCAGCCAGCTCGAAGCGAGCTTCGCCACGATCACGGCGTACATGCTGTTGAGCGCCGTGAGCGTGAGCAAACGCTGCGTGACCTGACCTTCCGCGCGCAACTCGGTTTTGAGCTGGATCACCATCGCGGGCGACGTCGCCATGGCAATGGCAGCCACGACGAGCGCGATCATCGTCGGCACGGCGAGGGACAGCAGCACCCCGAGCACGAGCACGAAGGTGAGCGACGCCTCGGCGAGACTCGACAGGATCAGCCAGGGATTGCGGCGAATCCAGCGCAGATCGAGCCGGCTGCCCAATTCGAAAAGCAGCAGGCCCAGCGCGACATCGAGCAGCGGCCGCGCGGCCGTGCCGACGTCGGCATCGATCACGCCGAACCCGGCCGATCCGGCGATGAGCCCGATCACGCCATAGCCGGAAATCCGCGGCAAGCGCCACGCGCGATAGCAAAGCTCGCCGCACAAACCGGCGGCGAGCAGCGCGAGCCCGGCCCAGAAAATTCCGTCGAGCTGCAACGGCCAGGCGGGAAAAAACGAAAACGCCGACTTCATCGTGGTGGCTTCTCCTTGGCAACGACAACTTGCGTGGGATCGAATCCGGCTGTCCGACGTTAGATCGACATACGACTGACGAACTGGCACAAGCCGCGTGCGGCGCGAGGCCAATGACGCCTGAATGGCGACGCTAACCCCGGTTCGACGCTACGCGTCTCGCGTGCGTCCACGCCCGGGTTGCGCCGTCCGATGCGCCCAGCTGGGGTAAACGCGCGCTTCCTGCGGCGAGTGCGGCGAACGCGAGTGCGGCAAACCATTGCGCCGGCACATTGCAGTGCGGCGAACAGCCGGTACGGGCGCCTCGCGTGTGGTGTGGCTGCGCCCGCGTTGGATGAACGAACGCTGCCGTCTTCCCTGAGCACTCAGATTCAGGATGAGGGGCAACCGTTCCGTAGATACGTCGGCCGTCTGATGCGGCGTTCGACGCGGAAAGAAGGGCGATTGTGCCATAGCTTTTTTGCAATTGCCCCCACCTCTTCGAGAGCGTAGAAAAAGACGGTAATTGCGTCCTCATTGTGCGCTTTTGCCGACGTATGCGGAAAAAATGACCGCAACGACGGGAGGCTTTCGTCAGTTGTTTTCGACGTTCGGGCTTCGTCGTGCTTGCCGGTAGCGGTGGCCTTAGCTTGGGGTTTACGGTTTACCGTATGTATACGTAGTAGAAGTTAACAAGGGCCTGGGTTTCCTGTGGATAACCGGGGTTTACCGATAAGGATCAGCGAGTTGGCGCTCGCACAACCGAGCGCAAAGGATGTGCGGACCACGAGCGCTTCGGAGAGTAACTTTTGGGCCTGGCTCGCGGTGTGCTGAGTTACCCCGTTTACGTCCACATCGCGTCCACATCGATTCCACACTCGATTCGCTGGCAATTCGCGCGGTTATCCACAGATTTGCGTGGATAACCTGCGGGGCGTTTTTGCGTCTGTCGTGCTCAGAGACTGCGCTGGCGCAAGGCGCGCTGGAGGAAGCGCGCCGGATCCAGTTGGTCCGCGAGTTCACGCTCGAGCGGCCAGGGCTCGCCTTCCAGTTGCGAGGCGATGAGCTCGGCTCCGAGCCCTGCCCAGACGAGACCGCGCGAGCCGAACGCGTACGCGCCGTAGAGGCCGGTTGCACGCGGCAGATCTAGCGGCCACGCGCCGGCGAGACGTTGCGCGTCTCGCCGGGCGGCGTCTTCGTCGGCGAGCGGGCCGAGCATCGGCATGCGGTCACTGGTGACGCAGCGAAACGCCACGCGGCCCGCGAAGTCGCCTTCGGCGGCGGCAAGCTCGGGCAGCATGTGCGCGACGCGCTCGATATTCTCGGCGTGGCCGGCGGCGCGCAGCGCGTCGTCGGCGTCGTCGACCTCGTAGGTGGCGCCCGCGAGCGTCACGCCGCCGTCGAGCGGGACCGCGTAGCCCTCGCCGATCACGGGCACGCGCAGGTTCGCGAGCGGGCTCGGATCGACGAGCGTGAGCTGGCCGCGCACGATGCGCGTGGGCGCATGCGCGAGCGCGGCGGCGCGCGAGGCGTCCTGGGCGTTTGCGAAAATCACCGCGCCCGCCTGTGCGACGAGCTTGCCGGCGTCGTCAAAAACCTGCCATTCGTCGGACGTTGGCTCGTTGGTGCGCGCAATGTGACCAATACGCACACCGAAACGTAACTCGACCTGCGCGCCGGGCAACGCAGCAGCGAAGGCGCATTGCGCGCGGCAGAGCGATGCCGGATCGATCGCACCGCCATGCGGATAGAACCAGCCACCCTGATTGAGCGCGACGCCGGCCAGCACTTCGGCTTCCTCGCGCGTGACAGCGCTCACAAATTCGTTGGGATAACCGAACGAATCGAGCGCTGCGGCGACGGCGCGCGATTCGTCGTCGGTGGCGAGGTGGAGCAGGCCGGCACGGGAGCGCTGCGGCGCATGGCCGGCCGCTTCGAGCGCGGCCCAGCGCCGCAGCGCGTGGAGAAACCCGGCGCGCGTGATGCGCGAGGCGCTGCTGTCGTCACGGGAAATCAGCGGATGAAAGACGCCGGCCGGATTGCCCGACGCCTCGAGCGCGGGCGCGGCGTTGCGTTCGATGAGCGTCACGCGCCAGCCGCGCGCGGCCAGCCGCTCGACGAGCGCGCAGCCGGCCAGCCCCGCTCCCACCACGATCGCATGCCGCTCGCGTAGCGCGAGCGGCAGCGGCGGCTCGTAGCGGCGCACGCGCCAGCGCGGCGCGAAGCGTCCGACCAGCATCGCCCGCTTGCCGCTGAAACCCTCGACCTTGTGGTATTCGAAACCGTTTTGGAGCAGTGCGCGCTTCACGTCGCCGGAGCTGCTCCAGGTTGCGAAGGTCGCGTCCTCGCCGGCAATGCGCGCAAGCGCCTTGAAGATGGTGGGCGACCAAAGCTCGGGATTCTTTGCCGGGGCGAAGCCGTCGAGGTAGATCGCATCGGCGCGCATCCACATTTTGGGAAATACCTCGAGCGCATCGCCGAAGGCAAGCGTGAGCGTGACGCGTCCACCCTCGAATTCGAGCCGGTGCGTGCCGGGCACGAGCATCGGCCAGGCATCGACGAGTTCACGCGCGAGCGGCGCTTCGCGTGTGTGCGCAACGAGCGCATCGAGCGCGGTTCGCAAGTCGTTGCGCGCGAACGGATGCTTTTCCACCGATACGAAATGCAGGCGTTCGCAGCGCGCCGGATCGTCGCGCCATGCCGACCAGGTGGAGAGGAAGTTCACGCCCAGGCCGAAGCCGGTTTCGACCACAGTGAAGATCCGCCGGCCTTGCCAGCGCTGCGGCAGCGCGTTGCCGTGCAGAAAGACGGCGTGGGCCTGTGAGAATGCGCCTGCAGTGCTGTGATAAACGTCGCCGTAAGTCGGTGAAAACGGCGTGCCGTCTTCCCGAAAGGCGAGCGTGGCGGGTGTCAGGGTGGCGGTCATGAGGAACGCGAAGCGAAAGGTGAGAGAGAAAACGAGGCAGGAACGAGGGTGGAAAAGCCTGCAACACAGCTCGATGGCGTCGCCGCAAACGCTTGCCAGGCCGGCGTTTGCGCGTATGCTGCGTTGGCGCCGCGCAACGCGTGCCGCGGGAAAAACGTCGCAGACGGGGAGATTTGCGGGGGTGGATAGCCCGAAAACGTCTGCACGCCCCAAAAAACCCGCATATCCATCGCGAAATCTTCGAAACCCTTGTCGTTATTGGGTTTGCGCTGCGCTATCATAGCAAGCGCCGCCCAGGGAAGCGGCAGCACGGCCGTTGCGGCACAAGACACACGCTAGCCGCCGCAACGCGAAATCGCCGGGGTGCTCCGGGTCCGTCGCTGCTCGACGGCGCGGCACGCGTCCGTATAATCGGCGCGTTCGCGCTGTTCGTGTCAACCTAAACACAGAAAGGAACTTCTCAATGAATAAACAGGAACTGATCGACGCCGTCGCAGCACAGACGGGCGCTAGCAAGGCACAAACCGGCGAGACGCTGGACACGCTCCTCGAAGTGGTCAAGAAGGCTGTGTCGAAGGGTGACGCAGTGCAGCTGATCGGCTTCGGCAGCTTCGGTTCGGGCAAGCGCGCAGCCCGTACGGGCCGTAACCCGAAGACCGGCGAAACCATCAAGATTCCCGCAGCCAAGACCGTCAAGTTCACGGCTGGCAAGGCGTTCAAGGACGCCGTCAACAAGCGCTAAGGCATTGCCGCTTTAAGTTGACACCCGCCCCTGGCGGGTTTTTTTTCGCCTGCGCGGCTCATGCGCTCGCGCGCCGCAAAAGCAGGCGGCGCCGCATTTCTGCGGCGCCGTCGTTCATTGGGCGTCTTGTCCTGGCGTCGTATTGATCAGTCGGGACGATGGACGATCTCGCCCTGCCCGTTGCCGCGATCGTGATGATCGTGGTCGTGGTCGTGATCTTCGTCGTCCAGCTCCCAGGACGGAAACGGGTCGGCGTAGCTTTGCCAGGCGTCGGGGCCGGCCGCGTATTCCGCATCGTTGAGGAGGCACGCGTCGAGCTTCGAGCGCCATGCGTCGCGATCGAGATCCACGCCGATCATCACCAGTTCCTGGCGGCGGTCGCCGATGCTCGGGTCGTCCAGGTCGCCAAGCCAGTCCGCGGCAATTTCCTTTTCCAGCTCGGCGTCCTGCGGCCATTCCTCCCGTGGCAGTGCCGCCCACCATGTGCCCGCGGGACCGTGACGGCATACGCCCCCCGCTTGCGAGAGCGTGCCCGTTACCTCGTTGCGGGTGGCGAGCCAGAAAAAGCCCTTCGAGCGCAGCACGCCCTTCCACTCCTGGTTGAGCAGCGCCCAGAAACGTTCGGGATGAAACGGCCGGCGCGCGCGATAGACGAAGTTGCTGATGCCGTATTCATCGGCTTCGCCGCGGCGCGTATGCGTGTGCGCCGGATCGTGGCAATCCTCCGGGTCGTCGCAGTGATCGTGCAGTGACGCGAGCCAGCCGGGCGCGCTCGATGCCGCATCGAAATCGAAGCGCCCGGTATTGATCACCTCCTCGAGCGGCACCTCGCCGAAGCGGCTCACCACCTGCACCGCGCGCGGATTGATGCGCGCAAGAATATGCTGCAGGCGCGCGAGCTCGTCCTCGCTTACGAGGTCGGCCTTGTTCAGCACGAGCACGTCGCAGAACTCCACCTGGTCGACGAGCAGTTCCACGATCGCGCGATCGTCGTCCTCGCTGGCCGCCACGCCGCGTTGCGCGAGTTGATCGGCGCTCGCGTAGTCGCGCAGGAAGTTGAACGCGTCGACCACCGTGACCATCGTGTCGAGGCGCGCAAATTCGTCGAGCGCGACGCCGTCGTCGCTCGCGAACGTGAAGGTTTCCGCGATCGGCATGGGCTCGGCAATGCCGGTCGATTCGATCACGATGGCATCGAAGCGCTGCCCGGCGTGCGCCGGGTCGGCGAGGCGCTGGATCTCGATGAGCAGGTCGTCGCGCAGCGTGCAGCATATGCAGCCGTTCGACATCTCGACCACGCGCTCTTCCACGCGCGAGAGCGCCGAGGCGTCGCGCACGAGCGCGGCGTCGATGTTGACCGAAGCGAGGTCGTTGACGATCACCGCCACGCGCAGGCCCGCGCGGTTCGAGAGGATATGGTTGAGCAGCGTGGTCTTGCCCGCGCCCAGAAAACCGGAGAGCACGGTGATGGGCAGTGGCGGCTGGTTCATCGCAGTGTGGTGCAGAAAGTGAGTCGGGGAACGCGCCGTGTGAAAGGATCGAAATCCTCGTAAGCTCGCGGCGCCAGCCAGCATTTTGCACCATGCACGCGCGCCGCGCAGGGCACGCGCCGTCGCTTTCGTGCGCGAGCCCGCCCACGCGCTCAGCGCGCTACTGCATGAGATGCCACTTGCGCAGGATGTCGGCGATCTGCTGCGCGTACTGGTCGCGCAGCGTCGGCGTTTCGGAATGGTAGGCGCCGATGGCGGCCCACGTGTTGCCGTACTTGTTCATCTTCTGGCGCAGATGCCATGCGGCGATGTACACGTTCTTGCACGGCTCCATGAGCGTGCTCGACGAAATGCCGTATTGCGAGAGCACGGGCAGATGCACGGAATTGATCTGCATGACCCCGTAGTCGATCGAACCGTTCGCATTCCTGTGCAGCGCGTCCGGACGGTTGTGCGACTCCTGCCAGGCAATGGCGCGCAGGATCAAGGGATTGACCTTCTGGTAATGCGCGGCCTCGTCGAAACAGTCCGCGTGTGCGAGCGTGCTGGCGCTCGCGAGGGCGAGCACCACGGCAGCGGCACATGAAGCGGACCAGACGGTTTGCATGACGACTCGCGCGGAAGCAGACAAAAAGGCAAATGGCAACGGGTTGGTTCAAACCGGTGGGGACCGGTCGATGCACGGCCAACGAGTCGGCCTCTACACCATGAAGGATGACGCAATCTATCGCTGGCAGGTTTGAATTCTGCCCGGCAATGCGGGAATTCCAACATAAAGCAGGTTGGCCATCCTTCGGGCCGCTCGTATGATACCGGTCGCGAATGACGCGTCAAGCCGACCGGACGGACAAGCTGCGCCAGCGCGAACCGTGAGGAGCCGGCGAAGGCGTGGCGAGGCACCGCGATGCTTACAAATTGCTTGGAGTCGGCTGTTGGCGCGGCTCAGGGAGTAGAGGAATTCCCCGGAGGCCCATTTTTTGTGACAAATTGGACATGAAAAACTGCTACTGTTCACTCTTTTGTTGACCAACGGACGTCCGGGTTGAGGAGAACCGGCGCCGGCACCGGTCAGGAAAGCACAGGCGAGCCGGCCCCCTGGCCGTACGTCGAGGACGAATAGCCGCGCGCGTCTGCCGCCGGCTTCGATATGACACCCATGAGAAGAAATCGTATGGCTTTGCGTCGCGTCGCGACGGCGCTGCTCGTGAGCGGACTCATTACGGCGCAGCTCGCGTATGCGCAGGTCACGCTCAATTTTGTCAACGCCGATATCGACCAGGTGGCGAAGGCAATTGGCGCCGCCACCGGCAAAACGATCATCGTCGATCCCCGCGTGAAGGGGCAGCTCAATCTCGTCTCCGAGAACCCGGTGCCCGAGGACCAGGCGCTCAAGACGCTGCAGTCGGCGCTGCGCATGCAAGGCTTCGCGCTCGTGCAGGATCACGGCGTGCTGAAGGTCGTGCCGGAGGCCGACGCCAAGCTGCAGGGCGTGCCCACGTACGTCGGCAACGCGCCCAGTGCGCGCGGCGACCAGGTGGTGACGCAGGTGTTTACGCTCAGGCACGAGTCGGCCAACAACCTGCTGCCCGTGCTGCGCCCGCTCATCTCGCCGAACAACACCATTGCCGCCTACCCGTCCAACAACACGCTCATCGTGACCGACTATGCGGACAACGTACGCCGCATCGCCTCGATCATCGCGGGTGTGGACTCGGCCGCCGGCCAGCAGGTGCAGGTGGTGCCGCTGCACAACGCCAATGCACTCGACCTCGCGCCGCAAATCGCGAAGATGCTCGATCCGGGCGCGATCGGTGCCTCGGACCCGTCGCTGAAGGTTTCGGTCATCGCCGACCCGCGCACCAACTCGCTGATGCTGCGCGCCTCGAACGCGCAGCGCCTCGCCTCCGCGGTCCAGCTCTCGAAGCAGCTCGACGCGCCGACCAGCATGCCGGGCAACATCCACGTCGTCCCGCTGCGCAACGCCGACGCGACACAACTCGCCAAGACGCTGCACGGGATGCTGGGCAAGGGCGGCACCGAGACGTCGTCGTCTTCGTCGTCCGGCAATGCGAGCGGCTTCAACCAGAGCGGCAGCAGCGGCGGCGGCAGTACGTCGACGGGCACTTCCGGCACGCCGCCGTTGCCGAACTCGCTGGGCGGCGGTTCGTCGTCGGGCGGTTCGATGTCAGGTAGCTCATACGGCAGCGGCAGCAGCAACGAAGCGCCGTTCCTTGGCAGCGAGAAGGACAAGGGTGAAGAGAACCAGCCGGGCGGCATGATCCAGGCGGACCCGGCCACGAACTCGCTGATCATCACGGCGCCGGATGCGGTGTACCGCAACCTGCGCAGCGTGATCAACCAGCTCGATGCGCGCCGCGCACAGGTCTACATCGAAGCGCTGATTGTCGAGCTGAATTCGAACACGAACGCGAACCTCGGCATTCAGTGGCAGGTCGCGAACGGCAATCTGTACGCGGGCACCAATCTTTCCACCGGCAGCGGCAACAGCATCATCAACCTGACGGCAGCCGCGGCAGCCGATGCCGCTTCCGGCGGCCTCGCAAGCGCGCTCGGGGCATCCAGCCTCCAGCAGGGCCTGAATGTCGGCTGGATCAAGAATATCTTCGGTGTGCGGGGTCTCGGCGCGTTGCTTCAGGCGCTCTCGCAAACGGCCGACGCCAACGTGCTGTCCACGCCTAACCTCATCACGCTCGACAACCAGGAAGCGAAGATCGTCGTCGGTACGAACGTGCCGATCCAGACGGGCTCGTATTCCAACCTCACGAGCGGCACGACGAGCACGGCGTTCAACACCTTCGATCGCGTGGACGTGGGTTTGACGCTGCACATCAAGCCGCAGATCACCGACGGCGGCATCCTGAAACTGCAGCTGTACACGGAAGATTCGGCGATCGTGGCCGGGACGACCAATGTGACAACCAATCCGGCCGGTCCCGAATTCACGAAGCGCTCGATCCAGTCGACCGTGCTTGCCGACAACGGCGAAATCATCGTGCTGGGCGGCCTGATGCAGGACAATTATCAGGTCACCAACAGCAAGGTGCCGCTGCTAGGCGACATCCCGTGGATCGGCCAGCTGTTCCGCTCGGAAAACAAGACGCGCGCGAAGACCAACCTGATGGTGTTCCTGCGTCCAGTGATCATCAACGATCGCGACACGGCGCAGGCGGTGACGGCGAACCGCTACGACTACATCCAGGGCGTGACGGGCGCATACCGGTCGGACAACAACCTGATCAAGGATAAGGACGACCCGGTCGTGCCGCCGATGCCGCTCGGCCCGAGCCAGGGTGGCTCGGCGCTGAACCTGTTCGATCTCGACCAGATGCGGCGCCAGCAGGCGCTGGGCGTGCAGCCCGCGGCTCCGGGCGCCACGCAGACGCAACCGGCCGAACCCGCTCAAACCGCGCCCGTGCAACAGCCGGCCACCAGCACGAGGGTGCAGCCGTGAGCACGCCTCACGCGCCCGGCGGCGCGCCGCTGCCCGCTGCGGGCGCGAGCGGCGCGGAGCGCGAGCCGCCCTCGCCGCTCGCCGCTCGCCTCGTGCCGTACGGCTTCGCGCGCAGCGGCCAGATTCTCGTCGCCCAGCAGCGCGCCGAAGGCCTCGAAGTGTGGATCAGCGAGCGCACGTCGCAGGCCGCCATCGCCGAGGTCGCGCGCAACTTCGGCGCGTTCGCTCTCGTGCGCGTTCCGGCCGACGAACTCACGCAGGCCATCAACCAGGCGTACGCGCGCCAGGACGGCAGCGCCGCGCAGGTGGTGGGCGAAGTGGAAGGCGAAGTCGATCTCTCGCGCCTCATGCAGGACATTCCCGAGGTGGAAGACCTGCTGGAGTCAGAGGACGACGCACCGATCATCCGCATGATCAACGCGCTCCTCACGCAGGCCGCGCGCGAGCAGGCGTCGGACATTCACATCGAGCCGTTCGAGAACGCATCGGTGGTGCGCTTTCGCGTGGACGGCACGCTGCGCGACGTCGTGCGTCCGAAGAAGGCGCTGCACGGCGCGCTCATTTCGCGTATCAAGATCATGGCGCAGCTCGACATCGCCGAGAAACGCCTGCCCCAGGACGGCCGCATCACGCTGCGCGTGGGCGGACGCCCGGTGGACGTGCGCGTCTCCACGCTGCCTACCGGCCACGGCGAGCGCGCGGTGCTGCGTCTGCTCGAAAAGGACGCGCAGCGGCTGAACCTCGAGGCGCTCGGCATGGCCGGCGACACGCTCGGCAAGTTCGACCAGCTGATCGCGAAGCCACACGGCATCGTGCTCGTAACGGGGCCGACCGGCTCGGGCAAGACGACCACGCTCTACGCGTCGATGTCGCGGCTCGAAACGGCCACGACCAACATCATGACCGTGGAAGACCCGATCGAATATGACCTCTCGGGCATCGGGCAGACGCAGGTGAACGAGCGCATCGGCATGACGTTCGCGCGCGCGCTGCGCTCG
>Ga0207816_1000328_pt1 | contig 10937 bp, 7 predicted proteins | sample LuqExpMetageno10_FD_187768 | JGI IMG/M metagenome (GOLD analysis project Ga0207816, IMG submission 187768) | Tropical forest soil microbial communities from Luquillo Experimental Forest, Puerto Rico - Sample 10 (SPAdes) | ecosystem: Environmental > Terrestrial > Soil > Tropical forest ... | reverse complement strand
CATGAGCGAAACCAGTACCGATCCCGGCCTTGAATCGCAGCGCGTGGTGAGGCTGCGCGAGGCGCTGCTTGGCCGGCGCTATCGTTCGCGCTATCGCTTCACGAGCGGCAACGACGTGCGCCTGTTCGGCTCGGGCGCGGATCTCTTCGGCGCGATGATCGCGCGCATCGACACCGCCACGCGCGACGTCGCGCTCGAAACCTATATCTTTTGCGACGACGACATCGGCCGCTCGCTCTCAGATGCGCTCATGCGCGCGGCGGCGCGTGGCGTGCGCGTGCGCGTCATCACCGACGGCATCGGCTCGCCGCGCATTCCGCTCTTCGAGACCTGGCCGGGCGGGGGCGTCGAACACCGCGTCTACAACCCGCACATCTTCGGCCGCTTCGGCTTTTCGCGCACGCACCGCAAGCTCGCCGTGATCGACGACCAGTTCGCCTGGTGCGGCGGCATCAACGTGATCGACGATATCGAGCAGGACGGCCGCAAGCTGCCGTATCCGCGCTGGGATTTCGCCGTCGAACTGCACGGTCCCGTGGTCGTGGACGTGCGACTCGCGATCGAGCAGCAGTGGCGGCGTATCCGGCTAGGCTACCGTCCGCCGCTGCCCGGGGCGCTCTGGCCGGGCGTACCCGCAAGCGCGGGCTTCATGTCGCCCCATCCGACCGGCCATACGGCTAGCCGCCCCACGCAGATCGTGGACGACGCGCTGCGAGCGTTGACGCCCACCGCACGCTCGCCTCGCGCGAGGCGCTTTTTCACGCGGCTGCGCGAACGCCTGCGCGCGAGCGTGCGCGACCCGCGCACGGCGCACGTGCCGTGCGTGGCGTTCGTCGCGCGCGACAACGTGGTGAACCGGCGCGCCATCGAAAAGGCCTATCTCGACGCCATCGGCGAGGCGCGCAAGGAAGTGCTGCTCGCCAATCCGTACTTCATGCCGGGCCGGCGGCTGCGGCGCGCGCTCGTTTCGGCCGCGGAGCGCGGCGTGGCAGTCAGGCTTCTCGTCGGACGAAAGGAATTCAAGGTGCTCGACTACGGGGTGCCGTTCCTCTACCACCAGCTGCTCAGTGCGGGCGTACAGATTGCCGAGTACGAGAAAACGATGCTCCATGGCAAGGTGGCCGTCGTCGATTCGAGCTGGGGCACCGTGGGTTCCTCGAACCTCGACGCACTCAGCCTCGTACTCAACAACGAGGCGAACGTGCTGCTCGTGGAGCATCCGCAGATCGAGCAGCTGCGCGGCGAGATTCTCGCGGCGTTCGGCGAGTCCGTGCAGATCGACCGCACGCGTTACGAGGCGCGGCCGTGGCACGAGCGCGCCGTGAACTGGCTGGCGTGGGCGTTCTATCGCGCGCTCATGAAGCTCATCACCGTGGGCGGCTACGACTAGAACGAGAAAGGCGAAAGCAAGCCGCTGGAAAGCGTCGTCGGCACGATGCGCCTGCCATACGAATCACCGCACGTGCAATCGAGAGAATGTCGGCTTGCGCGCGGTGCACGAACCCCGAAAATTAGAGTGCCGGTTAGAAATCGGTTTCTAATAAAGTCCTTGTTTCGCGGACGGCTGTCCTCAACAATAGTACGGCCGTTCGATTTAATTCAGGTCCTGATGCAAGCAGTTGACGAACAGTTGACAGCGACATCGCGGCCACATCGTTACGGTAAAGAAAGCTATGCGAAAAGGCGAACAGACACGAGCCGCCATTCTGGATGCAGCACTCGACCTGGCAGGACGCGATGGACTGGAAGGACTGACCATCGGCCTGCTCGCCGAGCGCATGCAGATGAGCAAGAGTGGCGTCTTCGCTCACTTCGGGTCTCGGGAAGACCTGCAGGTCGAGGTGGTGCGCGAGTACCACCGTCGATTCGAGGAAGAAGTCTTCTTTCCGAGTTTGCGCGAACCCCGCGGTTTGCCGCGTCTGCGTGCGATGCTCTCACGATGGTTCGAGAAGCGCATCCACGAAGTCACGACCGGCTGCATCTACATCAGCGGCGCGGTCGAGTACGACGACCGTGCTGACAGCCAGGTGCGCGAGACGCTCGTGGCGAGCGTGTCGATGTGGCGCGCGGCGCTGCTGAGGGCCATTTCGCAGGCAATCGAGGAAGGGCACTTGCGCAGGGACACCGACCCTGCGCTGATGCTCTTCGAACTGTATAGCGTGACGCTTGGCCTGCATCATGACGGCCGCTTCCTGCATCTGCCGGACGCGGTCGAGCATACGTGGGCCGCGTTCGAGAGGCTGATCGTTTCGTATCAGAGCGAGACCCAGTAGCGCCTGGCCGCACCATCGAAGTCGCGGCGGCGCGCGGGACCCGAAGCTCGAATTTTTGGAGAGAAGACATGGGACAGTACACCGCGCCGCTGCGCGACATGCAGTTCGTGCTGCACGAGCTGCTGAACGTGGAAGGCGAAGTGAAGCAGATGCCGAAGCACGCCGACCTCGATGCCGACACCATCAATCAGGTGCTCGAAGAAGCCGGCAAATTCTGCTCCGAGGTGCTGTTTCCGCTGAATCAGGTCGGCGACCGTGAGGGCTGCACCTACGCCGGTGACGGCGTCGTCACCACGCCGACTGGCTTCAAGGAAGCGTACAGGCAGTATGTCGAAGCCGGCTGGCCGGCGCTCGGCTGCGATCCCGAATACGGTGGCCAGGGCCTGCCCGCGTTCGTGAACAACGCCCTCTACGAAATGCTGAACTCGGCGAACCAGGCGTGGACCATGTATCCGGGTCTCTCGCATGGCGCCTACGAGTGTCTGCACGCGCACGGCACGCCCGAACTCCAGAAGGCCTGGCTGCCGAAGCTGGTCGAAGGCGTGTGGACCGGCACCATGTGCCTGACCGAGCCGCACTGCGGCACCGACCTCGGCATCCTGCGCACGAAGGCCGAGCCGAACAGCGACGGCTCGTATGCAATCACCGGCACGAAGATCTTCATCTCGAGCGGTGAGCACGACATGGCCGAGAACATCATCCATCTCGTGCTCGCTCGGCTGCCGGACGCGCCGCCGGGAACCAAGGGCATCTCGCTCTTCGTCGTGCCGAAGTTCATCCCCACGGCAGCGGGCGCAATCGGCGAACGCAATGGCATCAAGTGCGGCTCGATCGAGCACAAGATGGGCATTCACGGCAACGCCACCTGCGTGATGAACCTCGACGGCGCGAAGGGCTGGCTCGTCGGCGAACCGAACAAGGGCTTGAACGCCATGTTCGTGATGATGAACGCCGCTCGCCTGGGCGTTGGCATGCAGGGTCTCGGCCTCACCGAAATCGCGTATCAAAACTCGCTCACGTATGCGAAGGAGCGCCTGCAGATGCGCGCGCTGACCGGCCCGAAGGCACCCGAAAAGGCGGCTGACCCGATCATCGTGCATCCGGACGTGCGCCGCATGCTGCTCACGCAGAAGGCATGGGCCGAAGGCGCGCGTGCGTTCACGTACTGGTCCGCGCTGCAGATCGACAAGGAGCTTTCGCACGGCGACGAAAGCGAGCGCAAGGAAGCCGCGGACCTCGTTGCGCTGCTCACGCCGATCATCAAGGCCTTCCTCACCGACAACGCCTTCGAGAGCACCAACCTCGGCATGCAGGTGTACGGCGGCCACGGCTTCATCTCCGAGTGGGGCATGGAGCAGTACGTGCGCGACGCCCGCATCAACCAGATCTACGAAGGCACCAACACGATCCAGTCGCTCGACCTGCTGGGCCGCAAGGTGCTGGGCGACATGGGCGCGAAGCTCAAGAAGTTCGGCAAGCTCGTGACGGATTTCGTCGAAGCCGAAGGCATCAAGCCGGAGATGCAGGAGTTCGTGAATCCGCTCGCCGACATCGGCGACAAGATGCAGAAGCTCACGATGGAAATCGGCATGAAGGCCATGCAGAACCCCGACGAAGTGGGCGCGGCCGCGGTGCCGTATCTGCGCACGGCGGGCCACCTCGTGTTCGCGTACTTCTGGGCGCGCATGGCGCGCATCGCGCTCGACAAGGAAAGCTCGGGCGATCCGTTCTACAAGTCGAAGCTGGCCACCGCGCGCTTCTACTTCGCGAAGCTGCTGCCCGAAACGGCCACGTCGATCCGCCAGGCGCGCGCGGGTTCGAAGACGCTGATGGAAGTCGACGAAGCGCTGTTCTAAGCGCTCACGCTGCGCGCGCCGCTTGCTTGCTCGCGAGCGCGCGCGGCGCTGAAACACCGAATGCCCGGAAGCGGCGCCCCGGCAAGAACAACAACCGGCCGTTCCGCGCCGCAAAAAATCCCAAATCCGCTCGACATTGCATATCCGCTGGAGGAACAACGTGAGCAATCTCAATATTCGCAAGGTGGCCGTACTAGGCGCCGGCGTGATGGGCGCGCAGATCGCCGCGCATCTCATCAACGCCCGCGTGCCCGTGCTGCTGTTCGATTTGCCCGCGAAGGAAGGCCCGAAGAACGCCATCGCGCTGAAGGCGATCGAGACGCTCAAGAAGCTCTCGCCCGCGCCGTTCGGCGTGAAGGACGACGCGCAATACATCACGCCCGCGAACTACGAAGACGACATCGCGAAGCTCGCGGAATGCGACGTGGTGATCGAGGCGATTGCCGAGCGCATGGACTGGAAGCACGACCTCTACAAGAAGGTCGCGCCGCACCTCGGCCCGAACGCGATTTTCGCGAGCAACACCTCCGGCCTGTCGATCACCGAGCTCTCGGATGGCTTCGACGACGCCTTGAAGGCGCGCTTTTGCGGCGTGCACTTCTTCAATCCGCCGCGCTACATGCACCTCGTCGAGCTGATCCCGACGATGCACACGAAGCCCGAAATCCTCGACCAGCTCGAATCGTTTCTCACGAGCGTCGTTGGCAAGGGCGTGGTGCGCGCGAAGGACACGCCGAACTTCATCGCGAACCGCGTGGGCGTTTTCTCGATTCTCGCGGTGATCGCCGAGGCGAAGAAGTTCGGTCTGCGCTTCGACGAAGTCGATGACCTCACGGGCGCACGCCTTGGCCGCGCGAAGTCGGCGACGTTCCGTACTGCCGACGTCGTCGGTCTGGACACGATGGCGCACGTCATCAAGACGATGCAGGACAACCTGAAGGACGATCCGTTCTTCCCCGTCTACGAGACGCCGGCCGTGCTCGCGGGTCTCGTGGCGAAGGGCGCGCTCGGTCAGAAGACGGGCGGTGGCTTTTATCGCAAGGAAGGCAAGGCGATCAAGGTGCTCGATCCGAACACGGGCGAGTACGTCGATGGCGGTGGCAAGGCCGACGAGCTGGTTGGCCGCATCCTCAAGCGCCCGCCTGCCGAGCGCCTGAAGCTCCTGCGCGAAACGCAGCATCCGCAGGCGCAGTTCCTGTGGTCGATCTTCCGCGACGTGTTCCATTACATCGGCGTGCATCTGCAGTCGATCGCGGACAACGCGCGCGATGTGGATCTCGCGATCCGCTGGGGCTTCGGCTGGAACGAAGGCCCGTTCGAAGGCTGGCAGGCCGCGGGCTGGAAGCAGGTCGCCGAGTGGGTGAAGGAAGACATCGACGCGGGCAAGGCGCTCTCGAATGCACCGCTGCCCGCCTGGGTGTTCGAAGGCCCGGTGGCCGGGAACGGCGGCGTGCACGGCGCGGACGGCTCGTGGTCGCCGGCCGCGCAACGCTTCGAGCCGCGCTCGAATCTGCCCGTGTACGAGCGTCAGGTGTTCCGCGCGGCGCTATTGGGTGAAACCGGTGCGCGCGATCCGAAGACCTACGGCAAGACGCTGTTCGAAAACGAGCACCTGCGCGCATGGGTGGACGACCGTGCGGGCGAAGACGACGTCGTCATCGTCTCGTACAAGAGCAAGATGAACACGATGGGTCCGGGCGTGCTCGACTCGCTCGCGAAGGCCATCGACATCGCCGAAGACGGCTACAAGGGCGTCGTGATCTGGCAGCCGACGTCACTCAAGCTTGGTACGCCGGGCGGTCCGTTCTCGGCGGGCGCGAACCTCGAAGAGGCGATGCCCGCGTTCATGATGGGCGGCGCGAAGGGCATCGAGCCGTTCGTGAAGAAGTTCCAGGACACGATGCTGCGCGTGAAGTACGCCAACGTGCCGGTCATCACGGCGGTGTCCGGCATCGCGCTCGGCGGCGGCTGCGAAATCATGCTGCAAAGCGCGAAGCGCGTCGCGCACATCGAGAGCTATGTCGGTCTCGTCGAAGTGGGCGTGGGTCTCGTGCCGGCTGGCGGTGGCCTGAAGGAAGCGGCGATCCGTGCGGCCGAAGGCGCGCAGGCGATCGGCGCGGCGCCGAGCGATCTGCTGCGTTTCCTGCAGAAGTCGTTCGAGAACGCCGCGATGGCGAAGGTCTCGGGCTCGGCGCACGAAGCGCGCGCAATGGGCTATCTGAAGCCCTCGGACACGATCGTCTTCAACGTGTTCGAGCTGCTCGACACGGCGAAGAAGGAAGCGCGCGCACTCTCCGCAGCGGGCTACCGTCCGCCGCTGCGCGCGACGCAGATTCCGGTGGCGGGCCGCTCGGCGATCTCGACCATCAAGGCGTCGCTCGTGAACATGCGCGACGGCCGCTTCATCAGCGATCACGATTTCCTGATCGCGAGCCGCATCGCGGAAGCCGTGTGCGGCGGCGACGTCGAGGCGGGCAGCCTCGTCGACGAAGAGTGGCTGCTCAAGCTCGAGCGCCGTGCGTTCGTCGACCTGCTCGGCACGCAGAAGACGCAGGAACGCATCATGGGCATGCTGCAAACCGGCAAGCCGGTGCGCAACTAAGGCGGCACGAGAAAACGGACTGGAGTAAGAGATGAGCAAACAGTTGCAGGACGCATACATCGTCGCCGCGAGCCGCACGCCCATCGGCAAGGCGCCGCGCGGCGTGTTCAGGAACACCCGCCCCGACGAGCTGCTCGTTCACGCGATCAAGTCGGCCGTGGCGCAGGTGCCCGGCCTCGACACGAGCGTGATCGAAGACGCCATCGTCGGCTGCGCGATTCCCGAGGCCGAGCAGGGGCTGAACGTGGCGCGCATCGGCGCGCTGCTCGCGGGGCTGCCGCAGAGCGTGGGCGGCGTGACCGTCAACCGCTTCTGCGCGTCGGGCCTCACGGCGCTCGCCATGGCGGCGGACCGCATCCGCGTGGGCGAATCCGACGCGATGATCGCGGGCGGCTGCGAGTCGATGAGCATGGTGCCGATGATGGGCAACAAGCCGTCGCTCTCGCCGCACATCTTCGATCGCAGTGAAGACGTCGGCATTGCCTACGGCATGGGCTTGACCGCCGAGAAAGTGGCCGAGCGCTGGAAGGTGAGCCGCGAGGCGCAGGACGCGTTCTCGGTGGAATCGCACCGCCGCGCGCTCGCCGCGCAACAGGCTGGCGAGTTCAAGGACGAGATCGCGCCGTACACGATCGTCGAGCGTTTCCCCGATCTCGCCTCGGGCGAGGTGAAGGTGAAGGAACGGCTGATCGAGCTCGACGAAGGCCCGCGCGCGGACACCACGCTCGAAGGTCTCGCGAAGCTGCGCGCCGTGTTCGCGAACAAGGGCTCGGTGACGGCGGGCAACAGCTCGCAGACGTCGGACGGCGCGGGCGCGCTGATCGTCGTCTCGGAGAAGATCCTCAAGCAGTTCAACCTCACGCCGCTCGCGCGCTTTGTGAGCTTCGCGGTGCGCGGCGTGCCGCCGGAGATCATGGGCATCGGCCCGAAGGAAGCGATTCCGGCCGCGCTGAAGGCCGCGGGTCTGAAGCAGGACGACCTCGACTGGATCGAGCTGAACGAGGCGTTTGCCGCGCAGTCGCTGGCGGTGATCCAGGACCTCGGCCTCGATCCTTCGAAGATCAACCCGCTCGGCGGCGCGATCGCGCTGGGGCACCCCCTCGGCGCGACGGGCGCGATCCGCGCCTCGACGGTCGTGCACGGCCTGCGCCGCCGCAACTACAAGTACGGCATGGTGACGATGTGCGTCGGCACCGGCATGGGTGCGGCGGGCATCATCGAGCGGCTGTAAGGGCCTCGGCCTCTAGCGCATAGGCGTTTATCGACACGGTTCGCAGACTTCGCGGTTTGCGGACCGTTTTTGTATCGGATGTGTGGACTTTGCGAGGAGACACCCGCATGAGCAACGAAATCCTGACCGCGCGCGAAAACGGCGTGCTCACGATCACCATCGACCGGCCCGCGCGCAAGAACGCGCTCACGCCCGCGATGTATCAGGCGATGGTCGACGCATTCGCGGCCGCGCACGAGGACGCGTCGGTGCGCGCGGTGCTGCTGCGCGGCCACGCCGAAATCTTCACGGCGGGCAACGATATCGAAGATTTCCTGAAAACGCCTCCCGGCAGCGATTCGCCCGTGGTTCGCTTTCTGGATGCCATCACGAGGTTCGAGAAGCCGCTCGTCGCGGCGGTAGCGGGGCCGGCCATCGGCGTGGGCACGACGCTGCTGCTGCATTGCGACATGGTCTATGCGGCCGACAACGCGCGCTTCGCCGTGCCGTTTGCGCAGCTGGGTCTGTGCCCCGAGGCCGCTTCGTCGCTGCTGCTGCCGCGCATTGCAGGCTATCAGGGCGCGGCGGAAAAGCTGCTGCTCGGCGAGATCTTCGACGCGGCGGAAGCGCATCGCATGGGCTTCGTGAACCGCGTGCTACCCGCCGCCGAGCTCGATGCGTTCGTCGCCGCGCAACTGGCGAAGCTCGTCGCGCTGCCCGCGTCGTCGCTGCGCGTGACGAAGTCGCTCATGAAGCACGCGAGCGAGCATGAAATCAAGACGCGCATCAGCGAGGAGTTCGTGCATTTCGGCAAGATGCTGCTCGCGCCCGAAGCGCGCGAGGCGTTCACGGCCTTCCTCGAAAAGCGCAAGCCGGATTTCCGGCAGTTCGATTAAGGCATGTGGCGTTACGAAGCGTCGCCTCGTGATTCAGGCCGTTTCGTAATCGACGTAGCCGGACTCGCGGCAAAAGCTCACGAGCCGCAGTCCGGCGCGCTTCGCGATCGCGATGGCGAGCGAGGAGGGCGCCGAGATCGTCGCAACCATCGGAATGCCCACCCGTGCGGCCTTGCGCACGAGCTCATAGCTCGCGCGGCTGGAGAGGAAGACGAAGCCCTGCTGGGTGTCGGCGCGCTCGATCACGAGCTGACCGATGAGTTTGTCGAGCGCGTTGTGGCGGCCCACGTCCTCGAAGGCGCGCAGGATCGTGCCGTTTTCGTCGCACCAGGCGGCCGCGTGCAGGCCGCCCGTGAGCTTCGTGAGCGCCTGGTGCTGCGGCAGCTCGCGTGCGGCGCGCGCGATGGCGTCAGAGGCAAGTCGCGCAACGAAGCCGGTGTCGGGCACCTGCTCGGGTTCGAGATCGAGCAAGTCGATGCTCTCGATGCCGCACACGCCGCAGCCGCTACGACCAGCGAGCGCGCGGCGCTTTTCCTTCAGTTCGACGAAGGCCTGCTGGACCACCGTGAGATGGACTTCTGCGTGGGGCAGGTCGGCCTCGTCACGCCAGTAGACCTCGATGTCCTGGATATCGGCGTTGCGCCCGACAATGCCTTCGGAGATCGCAAAGCCCACGGCGAACGCTTCGAGGTCGCGCGGCGTGCACATCATCACCGCATGTGAAATGCCGTTGAAGACGAGCGCGACGGGCCATTCCTGGCCCACGTGGTCCTGACGCGTGTCTACCGCGCCGCCGCGGTGCCGGTGCACCCGCAACTCGATGGCGCCGGGCTGGCCTTCGGATTCGAGGGGATTCGTCGCCGGGATCGGCGTCCGGGTTGGGGAACGGGTTGGTGTGGCCAAGCGGGAAACTCCATCAGTGCTTGTGCGGCGCGGCACCGCAGCGCCGCCGGTGGACGGCGGGGCCGCGCCGCGCGCGGAAGGTTCTAAAATACCTCAAGCGGGCCGCCCGCGCTTATCCGCGCCTACGCCCGCCTCGCGAGGATACCGTCATGGCATTGAACGAAGCTCCGCTGCTTTTCCGGTTCGAGGTCGACTCGTCGGAAAATCTCACCTTTATCCCGATGTGCGTGCGCTTCAACCTGGATCGTTTTGGTCTGCGCATTTCGTTGGCGCAATGGCAGTTGCTGCCTTACGAGGACCGCCGGCTGCTGGCGTGCTTTCCCGTGGACGAGGACACGCAGATCGAGCCGAATTTCGATCACGCGCTCTTCGAGATGATCCGCACGCATGCGAACGTCGAACCCGACTGGTTCGCGCCCGAAGAAGCGCCGGCCTGGCGCGACGTGAGCGCGGTGCCGGGCGGCATTGCGCTCCAGTCGGAACTCGCCAACCTGCAGCCGCCCGGCCTCGAAGACTGGGCGCAGCTCGCCCCGTTCCAGCGTTACGTGCTTGCCAAGCTCGCGCGCAAACCCGAGAGCAATCACGACTTCGAGCCGGCCATGCGCGAGTTCGGGCTGGCGGTGCCGCGTTGATTCTTACCTGCTTGCCCGGTCGATCCTTACCCGATTCCCGCTAGCCGAGGCTCGCCTCGCGCGTGCCGCCACGCCTTTGCGGCGTGTCGCGCGCCGCCGGGCGCATTTTTCCGCCGCTTTCTGCGCTTTCCCCCTCAAGACAAAACCCGGGCGTGCCGTTATTTCGGGTTGGCGCGTCAGGCGCCGACCGGTCGCGTGCAGTCGTGACCCATCATCCCGCGCCACGGCGCGGGCGCGAACGACGCTCGGCATTCATGAATCTTCTCCTTTCGAAGCGCCAACTCATCAATCTGGCTGTCGTTGCGGCGGCCGTTGGCGCAAACGCTTTTGTCGCGTGGACGCAGATCGACGGTCAGCGCGAGATCGATCTGCGCGCCGGCCAGGCTGCGACGATCCGCCACGACCTCGACCGCTATCGCGACGCGCTTGGCAGCGGCTTGAGTGCGCTGGGCCGTCTCACGGTGCAGGGGCAGCCCGAGTCCGCCGGCGCGCGCGAGGCGCGCGCCGCCATGCTCGACGAAACCGGCCGCGTACTGCGCGCGGAGCTTGCCGGCGACGCCGACCT
>Ga0207816_1000327_pt1 | contig 10947 bp, 9 predicted proteins | sample LuqExpMetageno10_FD_187768 | JGI IMG/M metagenome (GOLD analysis project Ga0207816, IMG submission 187768) | Tropical forest soil microbial communities from Luquillo Experimental Forest, Puerto Rico - Sample 10 (SPAdes) | ecosystem: Environmental > Terrestrial > Soil > Tropical forest ... | reverse complement strand
GCCCGCCCGCAGATGAGAGGTCAGGCCGCGTTGGCCATGTTGAGCAGATCCACGTACGCCACCGCGACGAGATCGCTTTCCTCCACGCCGAGCTTTGCGAACACGGCGTGCGCTTCGGCCTCGCCGCCTTGCTCGTCGTCCTCTGGGCCGAGCACCACTTCCAGTTCGACGAAGTCGCCCAGGCCGTCCACGCGGTCGAGGTGGATGCGCGTGCGCCCCGCCAGATACACGTGGCGTTCCTTCGAGACGATGCCGCGTGTGGTGAGCGCCGTGGCGAGCAGCGAATGCATGGCCTCGGCGTTGGTGACGGGACTGCGCGTGTAGTACGAGGCCTTCGGGCCGTCGCGGTCGTCGCGCTGGTAGAAGATCAGCTCGGGCGGTGTGCCGTCGTCGAACTGGCGCAGCTTGAGCCGGCCGCGCGGCACGTCGTAGAAGAAGTCCTGCTGGCGAAAGATCAGCGGTGCATCGGAGGCGAGCTGGGCGGCACGCTCACGCAAGGCGTCGAATTGACGGGCGCGGGCTTTGATTTCGATGTTGCGGGCCATGCAAGACTCCTGTCGAACGAAGGGAACAAGGGGAACGATGGGAGAGGCGGGGAACGCGCCGCGCAGGGTGCGCACGCCGGCGAGCGTGCCGAAAACGCGGAGCGAATTCCCAATCTATCAAAACTTGTGTGACAGCGCTGTTACGCGCGCCGTTCAGTTTCGCGCGCAAGGCGCGGGCCGCAACCGCCCGTCTTCATGAGCGCGGCTCATATCGCCCATTGCGTTTCGATGACCTTCAGCGCCGCCGCGATGGTGGGCTCGTCGCGGCGCGCGGCGAGCGTGATGAAGGTGAGCTCGGTCGGCACCGTCACGCCTTCGACGATGGTGAGCCCGTGCGCGTGCGCCTCGGCGAGGGCGGTGGAATCGCGCGCGAGCGTGAGGCCCACGCCCGACTTCACGAGATCGAGCATCGACGGTTCCTGGTCCACTTCCGCGACCTTCACGGGTTTCGCGTGCGCGGCTTCGAAGAGCGTGGTGAGCAGCCGGTTGTGCGCCGAGGCGGGCGGCGTCCAGATCCACGGCAGCGCGGCGAGCGCGCGCCAGTCCCGCGCATCCTTCACGCGGTCTTTCCAGCCCGCGGGCGCTAGCACACGGTACTGGAAGCGCGTAAGCGTGATGGCGTGGAAGCTGTCGGGGTCGGGCGCGGGCTGGCCGATGTAATAGCCCACGTCGAGCTCGCGCGAGCGCACCTGGTCGAGCACCCAGCCCGACATGCCGTGGCGCAGCGCGGTTTCGATCTGCGGCCAGGTTTCGACGAGCTGACGCAGAAAGCCACCAAGGCGCAGGAACGCAGGATCCAGAATCGTGCCGATGCGCAGGCGCCCGCGCACCTCGTGCCGCAGTGCAGCGGCGGCGCGCTGCACGTCGCCGGCCGCCGCGAGCGCGCGTTCGGCGTGGGGCAGGAGCGCCTGGCCGTCGCGCGTGAGCGCGAGGCCGTGCGACGTGCGCGTGAAGAGCGAGACACCAAGCGCCTCCTGCAAATGCTTGATCTGCAGGCTCACGGCCGGCTGCGTGAGATGGAGGTGCGCGGCCGCGCGCGTGAGGTTGCCCTCGCGCGCGACCATGACGAACGCTCGTAGCAAGGTCAGGTCCATCTCCTGATATTAAACCGCCTTATATCGCTGTTGAGCATTAATCATTGGATCGCGCCCTTGCCTCGCGATTACGCTAACCGGATCCAGGCTGCACGATAAAAGAGGCACATATGGGCGAGACACATCAAAGCGAAGCGGGCGTGCGCACGCTGACGCATTTCGTCAACGGCAAGCCGCTGGCCGGCACGAGCGACCGTTACGGCGATGTCTTCAATCCGGCCTTCGGCAAGGTGAGCGCCCGCGTGCCGCTCGCCACCGTGGCCGAAGTCGACGCCGCCGTCGCCGCCGCGCAGGCCGCGTTTCCCGCGTGGGCGGAGACGGCGCCCATCAAGCGGGCGCGCATTCTCTTCAAGTTCAAGGACCTGCTCGACCAGCACCACGACGAACTGGCCGAGCTCATCACGCGCGAGCACGGCAAGGTGTTCTCCGATGCGAAGGGCGAGGTCATGCGCGGCATCGAGGTCGTCGAGTTCGCGTGCGGCATTCCCAATTTGCTGAAGACCGATTTCACCGACCAGATCGGCGGCGGCATCGACAACTGGAATCTGCGCCAGCCGCTTGGCGTCGTTGCCGGCATCACACCGTTCAACTTCCCGATGATGGTGCCGTGCTGGATGTTCCCGATCGCGATTGCGTGCGGCAACACCTTCGTGCTGAAGCCTTCGGAGCGCGATCCTTCGGCCTCGCTGCGGCTTGCCGAACTGCTCAAGGAGGCGGGGCTGCCCGACGGCGTGTTCAACGTCGTGCACGGCGACAAGGTGGCCGTGGATGCGCTGCTCGCGCATCCCGAGGTCAGCGCGCTGTCGTTCGTCGGCTCGACGCCGATTGCCGAGTACATCTACACGGAAGGCACGAAGCACGGCAAGCGCGTGCAGGCGCTGGGTGGCGCGAAGAATCACCTCGTCGTGATGCCGGACGCCGATCTCGACCAGGCCGTGGACGCGCTGATCGGCGCGGCCTATGGCTCGGCCGGCGAGCGCTGCATGGCGATTTCGGTGGCGGTGGCCGTAGGCCATATCGCCGACGAGCTGGTCGAGCGTCTTGCGCCGCGCGTGAAGGCGCTTCAGATTGGCAGCGGCATGGACGGCGCCTCGGAAATGGGCCCGCTCGTCACGGTCGTGCATCGCGCGAAGGTGCAGGGCTATATCGAGGCGGGCGTGGCCGCCGGCGCGAAACTCGTCGTTGACGGGCGCGGACACAAGGTGGACGGCCATGAGGACGGCTTCTTCCTCGGCGGCACGCTGTTCGACGACGTGAAGACCGACATGACGATCTACAAGGAAGAGATCTTCGGGCCGGTGCTTGCGGTCGTGCGTGTGCCGGACTTCGCGAGCGCCGTCGAGTTGATCAACGCGCATGAATTCGCCAACGGCGTGTCGTGCTACACCTCGGACGGCGGTGTCGCGCGCGCGTTCTCGCGCCAGATCAAGGTGGGCATGGTGGGCATCAACGTGCCGATTCCGGTGCCGATGGCGTGGCACTCGTTCGGCGGCTGGAAGCGCTCGCTGTTCGGCGATCACCATGCGTACGGGGAGGAAGGCGTGCGCTTCTACACGCGCTACAAGAGCATCATGCAACGCTGGCCGGACAGCATCGCAAAGGGCGCCGAGTTCACGATGCCGGTGGCGAAGTAGGTGGGCGGGAGCCGGGCGGTTTATCAAGCATAACGAAGTACCTGGCGCCGTCGGGCGCAGCAATGGCAGTTCAAAAAAGACACCAAAGAGAAACAGCAGGAGACACATCATGCCCGCAACGAGCGAAACCCCAGGAGCACGCGGCGCGTCCTCGCGTCGCCTCGAAGGTGAATTCGACTATGTGATCGTCGGCGCCGGCACCGCGGGTTGCGTGCTCGCCAACCGTTTGACCGAAGACGCGGATGTTTCCGTCCTGCTCATCGAGGCGGGCGGCACGGACGACTATCACTGGATTCACATCCCCGTCGGCTATCTGTACTGCATCGGCAATCCGCGCACCGACTGGCTGTACAAGACCGCCGCCGAAAAGGGCCTCAACGGGCGCTCGCTCTCGTATCCGCGCGGGCGCGTGCTGGGTGGCTCGTCGTCGATCAACGGCATGATCTACATGCGCGGCCAGCGCGAGGATTACGACAGCTGGGCGCGCGAGACCGGCGATTCCGCGTGGTCATGGGACAGCGTGCTGCCCGTGTTCCGCCGCAGCGAGGATCACCACGGCGGCGCAAGCGAGTTTCACGGCGCGGGCGGCGAATGGCGCGTCGAGAAGCAGCGGCTCAAGTGGCAGATTCTCGAATCGTTCGCCAGGGCGGCAGAGGAGCAGGGCATTGCCGCCACCGACGACTTCAACCGCGGCGACAACAGCGGCGTGGGCTATTTCGAGGTGAACCAGAAGCGCGGCGTGCGCTGGAACGCGTCGAAGGCATTTCTGCGCGCGGCGATGAAGCGCCCCAATCTCACGGTCGTGACCGGCGCGCTCACGCAGCGCGTGATTTTCGAAGGCAAGCGCTGCGTGGGCGTGGAGTATCGCGGTGATGTTGACTACGTCGCCCGGGCACGCTGCGAAGTCATCCTGAGCGCGGGCGCCGTGAATTCGCCGCAACTGCTCGAGCTTTCCGGCATCGGCGATGCGCAGCGGCTCGCCCAGCTTGGCATCGGCGTCGTGCAGGATCTGCGCGGGGTGGGCGAGAACCTTCAGGACCATCTGCAGTTGCGCATGGCGTTTCGCGTGAACGGCGTACGCACGCTCAACACGGCCTCCGCGCATTGGTGGGGCAAGCTGATGATCGGCATGCAGTACGCGTTTTTCCAGAGCGGACCGATGTCGATGGCGCCCTCGCAGCTCGGCGCCTTCGCGAAATCGGACCCGGGCGATCCGGCACTCACGCGGCCCGACCTCCAGTATCACGTGCAGCCGCTGTCGCTCGACCGCTTCGGTGAGCCGCTGCATCCTTTCAACGCGTTCACGGCCTCGGTGTGCAACCTGCAACCGACTTCGCGCGGCAGCATCCACGCCGTTTCGGCGGACCCGTCGCAGGCGCCCTTGATCGCGCCCAATTATCTTTCGACCGACCACGACTTGCGCGTCGCCGCCAATGCGTTGCGGCTCACGCGGCGCATTGCAGGGTCCGCGGCGCTGGCGCGTTACCAGCCGCAGGAGATCCTGCCGGGGCTCGCGTTTCAGACCGAGGAAGAACTGCGCGAAGCGGCCGGCAACGTGGGCACGACGATCTTTCACCCGGTGGGGACCTGCCGCATGGGCCGTGCCGACGACCCCGACGCCGTGGTCGACGCGCGCCTGCGCGTGCGCGGCGTGGCGGGCCTGCGTGTGGTGGATGCCTCGGTCATGCCGACCATTGCCTCGGGCAACACGAATTCGCCGACGCTGATGATCGCGGAGCGCGCCGCCGGGATGGTGCGCGCCGATCGCCGCGAGGGTGCGCGCGGGAACAGGGAGGCCGCCGCGAGCGCGACGATGACGACCGCCTGAGGGCGTTGGGCGACGCACACGAAGCAGGCACGAAGCGCGTCGTTCTGGAGACTATGTGGGACGCACGCGGAGAGCCCTCGCGTGCGTGTCCTTGCACGCCTGTCATCCGCTCGCTTGTGCCGATATTGTGCCTATCTTGCGCACATCTTCCGCGAATCCGTCGTGAACATGCGTTTGCCAGGCGGGTTTTCGTTGTGGCGCTCCCTTAAGTGCAAATCCCAATGATTGCGCTGCATCATTGGCGAGACAATGTCTCGAAAGTCGGCAGGCGCGCGTTGCGCGCATCGGGAGGCGCGCCGCAACGTCCGCGCCGGACCCCACCGTGCACTGTCACGCACGGACGGTCTGCAGTGTTACGCCTTACCACGCTCGGAAGGGGACATGATTCTCGGCGACACGATTCTGGAGACGCGCGGCCTCACGAAACAGTTCAAGGGCTTCACGGCCGTGAACGGCGTGAACCTGCGCGTGTGCCGCGGCTCGATCCATGCGCTGATCGGACCGAACGGCGCGGGCAAGACGACCTGCTTCAACCTGCTCACCAAGTTCCTCGTGCCAAGCGCGGGGCGCATCGTCTTCAACGGCATCGACATCACGCATGAGCGGCCGGCGCAGATCGCGCGGCGCGGCATCATCCGTTCGTTCCAGATATCGGCCGTGTTTCCGCACCTCACGGCGCTGCAGAACGTGCGTGTGGGCCTGCAGCGCTCGCTGGGCACCGCGTACCACTTCTGGAAGAGCGAGCGCACGCTCGCCGAGCTCAACGACCGTGCCATGGACCTGCTCACGCAGGTGGGACTCACCGATTTCGCCGATGTGCCGACCGTCGAGCTTGCTTACGGCCGCAAGCGCGCGCTGGAAATCGCCACGACGCTCGCGATGGAACCCGAACTGATGCTGCTCGACGAACCGACCCAGGGCATGGGCCACGAGGACGTGGACCGCGTGACGGCGCTCATCAAGAAGGTTTCGGCCGGACGCACCATCCTCATGGTCGAGCACAACATGAACGTGATTGCGGGCATCTCCGACACCATCACGGTGCTCCAGCGCGGCGAGGTGCTCGCCGAAGGCAGCTACGCGGAAGTCTCGAAGAACCCGCTCGTCGCCGAGGCCTATATGGGCAGTGCGGACGCGGCGCTGACGGGGGCGCACGCATGAACACGGTCACCGAACGCGAGACGGCCGCCGCCGCGGGCGCCGCCGAGGGCGAGAACGCGCTGGAGATCGCCGGTCTGCAGGCGTGGTACGGCGAATCGCACATCCTGCACGGCGTGGATCTCACCGTTGGGCGCGGCGAGGTCGTCACCCTGCTCGGGCGCAACGGCGCGGGACGCACGACGACGCTGCGCGCCATCATGGGACTTACCGGGCGGCGCACAGGGTCGATCCGCATTGGCGGGCGCGAGACCATCCACATGCCCACCTATCGCATCGCGTATTGCGGCGTGGGTTATTGCCCCGAGGAGCGCGGCATTTTCGCGAGCCTCTCGTGCGAAGAGAACCTGCTGCTGCCTCCGCACATCGGCGCAAAGGGTGCAAAGCTCGCTGAGGGGATGTCGCTCGACGAGATCTACGCGATGTTCCCCAATCTCGCCGAGCGGCGCAACAGCCAGGGCACGCGCCTCTCGGGCGGCGAACAGCAGATGCTTGCCGTGGCGCGCATCCTGCGCACGGGCGCGAACCTGCTGCTGCTCGACGAGATTTCCGAAGGCCTCGCGCCCGTGATCGTTCAGGCGCTAGCGCGCATGATCCTCACGCTGAAGGCGCGCGGCTACACCGTCGTGATGGTCGAGCAGAACTTCCGCTTCGCGGCGCCGCTTGCCGACCGGTTCTATGTGATGGAGCACGGGCGCATCGTCGAGCATTTCGGCACTGCCGAGCTCGAAGGGAAGATGCCGGTGCTGCACGATCTGCTGGGCGTTTAACCCGCCGTACGCATTGCGCGCGACCCTGACGTGAGACGGGCGCCGCGCGACTTGCCTTGCCTGAGCAGTTCATGGAGTGTTCCTGAATAACTACGCAACCAAAGAAGGAGACTGCAATGAAGAAAACCACGTTCGCGCGGCTCGCGGGCCTTTTTGCCGCCTCGGCAGCTGCGATGGCGTTCAGCGCGGGGAGCGCGCAGGCCGCCGACGACGCGGTGAAGATCGGCTTCATCACCGACATGTCCGGCCTTTACGCTGACGACGACGGCCAGGGCGGCCTCACGGCGATCAAGATGGCGGTCGCGGACTTTGGCGGCAAGGTGCTCGGCAAGCCGATCCAGATCGAGTACGCCGATCACCAGAACAAGGCCGACATCGCCGCTTCGAAGGCGCGCGAATGGTTCGACCGTGACGGGCTCACCATGCTGCTCGGCGGCACGAACTCGGCGACGGCGCTGGCGATGAACCAGGTCGCGCAAGAGAAGAAGAAGGTGTATTTCAACACGGGCGCGGGCACGGACGCACTGACGAACGAGCAGTGCACGCCGTACACGGTCCACTACGGCTATGACACGGTCGCGCTCGCGAAGGGCACGGGCCTCGCGGTGCTCAAGCAGGGCGGCAAGACCTGGTTCTTCCTGACCGCCGACTACGCGTTCGGCAAGTCGCTCGAGAAGAACACCGCGGACGTCGTGAAGGCGAACGGCGGCCAGGTGCTCGGCGAGGTGCGCCATCCGCTCTCGGCGTCGGACTTCTCGTCGTTCCTGCTGCAGGCGCAGTCGTCGAAGGCGCAGATCCTCGGCCTCGCGAACGCGGGCGGCGATACGGTCAACGCGATCAAGGCCGCGAAGGAATTCGGCATCAACAAGACGATGAAGACCGCGGCGCTGCTGATGTTCCTGCCCGACATCCACAGCCTCGGGCTCGACACGACGCAGGGCCTCGTGCTGACGACCGGCTGGTACTGGGATCAGAACGACGACACGCGCAAGTGGGCGCAGCGCTATTTCGACCAGACGAAGAAGATGCCGTCGGAACTGCAGGCGGCCGACTATTCGGCGGCGACGACCTACCTGAAGGCCGTGCAGGCAGCCGGCACGACGGACGCCGACAAGGTCATGGAGCAGTTGAAGAAGACGAAGGTCAACGACTTCTATACGAAGGGCGGCTATATCCGTCAGGACGGCGTGCTGATCCACGACATGTATCTGGTCGAGGTGAAGAAGCCGTCCGAGTCGAAGAAGCCGTGGGACTACTACAAGGTGGTGCAGACGATCCCGGGCGAGCAGGCGTACACGAGCAAGCAGGAATCGAAATGCGCGCTGTGGAAGTAAGCGCGCTCGCGTAACTGCGGCAGTCGCATGCCGCGCTTCGCGCCGGGTTCGTGCGCGGGGCGCGGCATGAGTGCGTATTCCGTTAATGCGTTAATGCGTCAATGGGCGGCTTTCATGACGATTTTTGGCATTCCGCTTCCGGCAATGCTGAGCCAGTTGCTTCTAGGGCTCGTGAACGGCTCGTTCTACGCGATCCTGAGTCTTGGCCTCGCGGTGATCTTCGGCATGCTCAATGTGATCAACTTCGCTCACGGCGCGTTGTTCATGCTGGGCGCGATGCTGACCTGGATGGGGCTCGCGTACTTCGATCTGCCGTACTGGGCGATGCTCGTCGTCGCCCCGCTCGTGGTGGGCGTATTCGGCGTCGTGATCGAGCGCTCCATGCTGCGCTGGCTCTACCGGCTCGATCATCTGTACGGACTCCTGCTCACATTCGGTCTCACGCTCGTGGTGGAGGGCGTGTTCCGCTCGATCTACGGCTCGTCGGGGCAGCCCTATGACGTGCCCGACCTGCTCGCGGGCGCGACCAATCTCGGCTTCATGTATCTGCCCAACTATCGCGCGTGGGTGGTGGTGGCTTCGCTCGCCGTGTGCTTCGCCACGTGGTTCGTAATTGAAAAGACGCGCCTGGGCGCCTATTTGCGCGCGGGCACGGAGAATCCCAAGCTCGTCGAGGCGTTCGGCATCAACGTGCCGCTCATGATCACGCTCACGTACGGCTTTGGCGTCGCACTCGCGGCGTTCGCGGGCGTGCTCGCGGCGCCCGTGATCCAGGTGTCGCCGCTCATGGGCCAGCCGATGATCATCACCGTGTTCGCCGTGGTCGTGATCGGCGGCATGGGCTCGATCATGGGCTCGATCCTCACGGGCCTGCTGCTCGGCGTGATCGAGGGCTTCACGCGGGTTTTCTGGCCCGAAGCCTCCGCGACCGTGGTGTTCGTGATCATGGCGATCGTGCTGCTGATTCGCCCCGCTGGCCTCTTCGGCAAGGAACGATGATGCAAAGAAAAGCGCTTTATGGTTTGTTGCTGATCGGGCTGATCGCTGCGCCGTTCATTGGCGCCTATCCGCTCTTCGTCATGAAGGTGCTGTGCTTCGCGCTGTTCGCCGCGGCCTTCAACCTGCTGATCGGCTATACGGGCCTGCTCTCGTTTGGCCACGCGATGTTTCTCGCGAGCGCGGGCTATACGTCCGGCTATGCGATCCAGTCGCTCGGTTTCACGCCCGAACTGGGCGTGATCGCGGGCACGGCGGTCGCCACGGTCCTCGGGCTCGTCGTGGGAATCTTCGCGATTCGCCGGCAGGGCATCTACTTCTCGATGGTCACGCTCGCGCTCGCGCAGATGGTCTACTTCGTGTTCCTCCAGGCGCCGTTCACGCATGGCGAAGACGGGCTGCAAGGCGTGCCGCGCGGCAAGCTGTTCGGCGTGCTCGGGCTCGATTCGGATCTCGCGCTCTACTACGTCGTGCTCGTGGTGATGGTGCTCGCGTTCATGCTGATCGTGCGCATCGTGCATTCGCCCTTCGGGCAGGTGCTCATTGCGATCAAGGAGAACGAGCCGCGCGCGGTTTCGCTTGGCTACGACACCGACCGCTTCAAGCTGCTCGCGTTCGTGCTTTCGGCGGGGCTCGCGGGTCTCGCCGGCGCGCTCAAGGTGCTCGTGCTCGGCTTCGAAACGCTCGGCGACGCGTACTGGACCATGTCCGGCCTCGTGATCCTCATGACGCTCGTGGGCGGCATGGGAACGCTGTTCGGGCCGCTGCTCGGCGCAGCGTTGATCGTCGCGCTGGAGGACCGGCTGGGCGATATCGGCACGGCGCTCGCACGCGGGACGGGTGTGGAGTGGTTCCGCTCACTCGGTGAGTCCACAACGATCGTCACGGGCATTATCTTTATCGCCTGCGTGCTGGCGTTCCGGCGCGGCATCGTCGGCGAGATCGTGGCGCGCGTGCGGCCGCTGCGGGCGTAAGGCGAGGGCCCTGCGACGCCTCGCTGTGAGCCCCCCTTCGCACTTCCGGACTACGATAGAATGCCGCTGATTCGCATAACCATGTCGCGTTGCGGCATGCCGGAGTGCCCCGCCGTGCGACAAACTCGTGGCAATGCGCCCCATTACGGTGCCGCACTGCACCACTAGGGTAAATGCTAGTTGCCGGTCAAGGGGGTGAAGTTTAAAGTTGCACCTAGTTCTGATGCACCGAATTTGCAGGTGGAGAACGAGGAGACAACTGAGGCACCAAGTGCCCGGACAAGGAAGCGCTGTTGGATGAGAGTCCAACAGCGCTTTTTATATTTCTACGCGCCTGCTTTCAATAGCAAGCCGATTATCTGCATTTGCGCTGCGGGGGCATTCGACTCGCGCGCTTTCGGCACTTCCGCACGCGCCGATTATCCCTTCCCAAATTACGCAAATCAGGCCGCACGGCCGGCTTCCCCTGCTGCATAAGCGTTTGCGCATTACGCAAAGCGAGCGCCCAATTCTCCTCACTGTAAGCAGATGGAAAGCACTTGCCATCTGAATACGCAGACCGCTACACTCGCCAATCACCGACCATGCGGTCAGCATTTTCGCGTTGATTTCCC
>Ga0207816_1000324_pt1 | contig 10976 bp, 8 predicted proteins | sample LuqExpMetageno10_FD_187768 | JGI IMG/M metagenome (GOLD analysis project Ga0207816, IMG submission 187768) | Tropical forest soil microbial communities from Luquillo Experimental Forest, Puerto Rico - Sample 10 (SPAdes) | ecosystem: Environmental > Terrestrial > Soil > Tropical forest ... | reverse complement strand
CAACGCCGTCACAGCAAGCGGTTCACGCACCCCCCCGGCCCCGCTGGGGGAAACGGCGTATCATGTAACAGAGTGTCCGGAGGCTCATCTATCCATGGCGGACAAGAAAGGTTCTAACAGCGAGAAGCTGTTGTATTGCTCATTTTGCGGCAAGAGCCAGCATGAGGTGAAAAAACTCATCGCTGGTCCGTCGGTATTCATCTGCGATGAATGCATCGACCTGTGCAACGAGATCATTCGCGACGAAGCCGCCGGTGCGGGCGTCGACGCGGCGCTGTCGCGCTCGGACCTGCCGAGCCCGCAGGAGATCCGCGACATCCTCGACCAGTACGTGATCGGGCAGGAGCGCGCGAAGAAGATCCTCGCAGTGGCGGTGTACAACCACTACAAGCGTCTGAAGCACCTCGACAAGAAGGACGACGTCGAACTCTCGAAGAGCAACATCCTGCTGATCGGGCCCACGGGCTCGGGCAAGACGCTGCTCGCGCAGACGCTCGCGCGCCTTCTGAACGTGCCGTTCGTGATCGCCGACGCCACCACGCTGACCGAAGCCGGCTACGTGGGCGAAGACGTCGAGAACATCATCCAGAAGCTGCTGCAGAACTGCAATTACGAGGTCGACAAGGCCCAGCGCGGCATCGTCTATATCGACGAGATCGACAAGATCAGCCGCAAGTCGGACAACCCGTCGATCACGCGCGACGTGTCGGGCGAGGGCGTGCAGCAGGCGCTGCTCAAGCTCATCGAGGGCACGATGGCCTCGGTCCCGCCCCAGGGCGGCCGCAAGCACCCGAACCAGGATTTCATCCAGGTCGACACGACCAATATCCTGTTCATCTGCGGCGGCGCGTTCGACGGTCTGGAGAAGGTCATCACGGACCGCACCGAAAAGACCGGCATCGGCTTCGGCGCGAGCGTGAAGAGCAAGCAGGAGCGCGACGCGGGCGAAGTGCTGCGCGAAACGGAGCCGGAAGACCTGATCAAGTTCGGCCTGATTCCCGAACTGATCGGCCGTCTGCCGGTGGTCGCCACGCTCGGCAAGCTCGACGAAGCCGCGCTCATGAAGATTCTGGTCGAGCCGAAGAATGCGCTCGTCAAGCAGTATCACAAGCTCTTCAACATGGAGCGCGTGGAGCTGGAGATCCGCCCGGCCGCTTTGCAGGCCGTCGCCCGCAAGGCGATCCGCCGCAAGACCGGCGCGCGGGGCCTGCGCTCGATCCTGGAACAGGCGCTGCTCGACGTGATGTACGAGCTGCCGGCCATGAAGGGCGTGAGCAAGGTCATCATCGACGACAACGTGATCGACGGCGACGGCAAGCCGCTGTTGATTTACGAAGACGCTCCGAAGGTTGCTGGGTCGAACTGATGGTGGTGATCGGCTAAAGAGTTCCGGAAAAAGGCCGTTCATACAATGGATGAACGGCCTTTTCGTTTATCTTGAGGTCGATGGCGCACTATTTTGGAGTCACTGAACTTTTCCCACACGCGCGAGGCTTGCAATCGGTATCTCAGGCCTCAATTACCGAACAATTGATTCCACTCATGGGGAAATGAAATGTCAGGAACCCAACTCCTCCCGCCGGAACGCACCACGCTCCCGCTGCTGCCGCTGCGAGACGTCGTAGTCTTCCCGCATATGGTGATTCCCCTTTTCGTGGGCCGACCGAAATCGATCAAGGCCCTCGAAGCGGCTATGGAAGGCGGCAAGCACATCATGCTCGTCGCGCAGAAAACCGCCGCGAAGGATGAGCCGACCGAAAAAGACATGTATGAAGTAGGGTGTGTCGCCAACATCCTGCAAATGCTCAAGCTGCCCGACGGCACCGTGAAGGTGCTCGTGGAAGGCCTGCAGCGCGCGAAGACGCTCTCCATCGAAGAGCAGGAAACGCAGTTCTCGTGCGAAGTCATGCCGCTCGAGCCGGATCACGCCGACAGCGCCGAAACCGAAGCGCTGCGCCGTGCGATCGTCTCGCAGTTCGACCAGTACGTGAAGCTGAACAAGAAGATCCCGCCGGAGATCCTGACCTCGCTGTCGGGCATCGACGAGGCCGGTCGTCTTGCTGACACCATCGCCGCGCACCTGCCGCTCAAGCTCGACCAGAAGCAGCACATCCTCGAGATGTTCCCGGTCGTGGAGCGTCTGGAGCATCTGCTCGCGCAGCTCGAAGCCGAAATCGACATTCTCCAGGTGGAGAAGCGCATCCGCGGCCGCGTGAAGCGCCAGATGGAGAAGAGCCAGCGCGAGTACTACCTGAACGAACAGGTCAAGGCGATCCAGAAGGAACTGGGCGAAGGCGAAGAGGGTGCGGATCTCGAAGAGCTCGAGAAGCGCATCACGGCCGCGCGCATGCCGAAGGAAGCCAAGAAGAAGGCCGACGCCGAGCTCAAGAAGCTCAAGCTGATGTCGCCGATGTCGGCGGAAGCGACCGTCGTGCGCAACTACATCGACACGCTGATCGGCCTGCCGTGGCGCAAGAAGAGCAAGGTCAACAACGACCTCTCGAACGCCGAAACCGTGCTCGACGAAGACCACTATGGTCTCGAGAAGGTGAAGGAACGCATTCTCGAGTACCTCGCGGTGCAACAGCGCGTGGACAAGGTCAAGGCGCCGATCCTGTGCCTCGTCGGGCCTCCGGGCGTCGGCAAGACCTCGCTCGGCCAGTCGATTGCGCGCGCAACGAACCGCAAGTTCGTGCGCATGGCGCTGGGCGGCGTGCGTGACGAAGCCGAGATCCGCGGCCACCGTCGTACGTACATCGGATCGATGCCGGGCAAGATCCTGCAGAGCCTCGCGAAGGTCGGCGTGCGCAATCCGCTCTTCCTGCTCGACGAAGTCGACAAGATGGGCATGGATTTCCGCGGCGATCCGTCGTCGGCGCTGCTCGAAGTGCTCGATCCGGAGCAGAACCACACGTTCGCCGACCACTACATCGAAGTCGATTTCGATCTCTCCGATGTGATGTTCGTCGCCACGTCGAACTCGCTGAACATCCCGCCGCCGCTGCTCGACCGGATGGAAGTCATCCGCCTCTCGGGCTACACGGAGGACGAGAAGGTCAGCATTGCGCAGCGTTATCTTCTTCCCAAGCAGAAGAAGAACAACGGGCTGAAGCAAGGCGAGATCGAGGTGACCGAAGGCGCGATCCGCGACATCATTCGCTACTACACGCGTGAAGCGGGCGTGCGTTCGCTCGAGCGTGAAATTTCGAAGATTTGCCGCAAGGTCGTGAAGATGCTGCTGCTGAAGAAGGCCGACAAGGCCGTCACGGTGGACAGCGCGAACCTCGATACCTTCCTCGGCGTGCGCAAGTACGACTTCGGTCTGGCCGCGAAGGAAAACCAGATCGGTCAGGTCACGGGCCTCGCGTGGACGGAAGTCGGCGGCGACCTGCTGACGATCGAAGCGGCGGTCATGCCCGGCAAGGGCAACGTGATCCGCACGGGTTCGCTCGGCGACGTCATGAAGGAATCGGTCGAAGCGGCACGCTCGGTGGTGCGTTCGCGCTCGCGTCGTCTTGGCATCAAGGACGAGGCGTTCGAGAAGCAGGACATCCACATCCACGTGCCGGAAGGCGCGACGCCGAAGGACGGTCCGTCCGCAGGCGGTGCGATGACGACGGCGCTGGTGTCCGTGCTCACGGGCATTCCGGTGCGCGCCGATGTCGCAATGACGGGCGAGATCACGCTGCGCGGCGAAGTGCTGCCGATCGGCGGGCTGAAGGAGAAGCTGCTCGCAGCGCATCGCGGCGGCATCAAGCTCGTGCTGATTCCGGAGGAGAACGTCAAGGATCTCACCGAGATCCCGGACAACGTGAAGAACGCGATCGAAATCGTGCCGGTCCGCTGGATCGACAAGGTGCTGGAACTCGCGCTCGAACGTGTGCCGCAGCCGCTGCCTGAAGAAGAAGTGAAGGCCGAGGACGCGAAGGCGCCCGTGGCCGAAGCGAAGGACGCTGGCACGACCGAAGTCGTCAAGCACTAAGCCTTTGGCAAGCCGCGCGCGAGCGCGGCGCGTTGCCCTCCAAAAAGCCCGCGGCATGGTCCGCGGGCTTTTTTATTGGCGCTACGATCTTTGACATTGCCATGACAAGCCGCGCTTTTTCTGACTTTTCCCGCTTGTTCGAATGATCCCTCGAAGTGCGCGTCGAATCAGGCTCAACCCCGCTTGACACGGCACTTTCGGCCCCGTTAAATGGGCGGGCCCCGCGCTCTGCGGGGGCTGTCTATCCAACAAGTTGATGTTCTTCACAAGTTTGCCCAAACACATTCTCGGGGGCTGGAATGAATAAAACGGAACTGATCGACCACATCGCGCAACAAGCCGACATCTCGAAAGCGGCTGCGGGACGCGCACTCGACGCCGTGATCGGCGGCGTCAAAGGCACGCTCAAGAAGGGCGGGTCGGTGACGCTCGTCGGCTTCGGCACGTTTGCCGTCGGCAAGCGCACGGCGCGCACGGGCCGCAATCCGCGCACTGGTGACGCAATCAAGATCAAGGCGGCCAAGGTGCCCAAATTTAGGCCTGGTAAAGCGCTCAAGGATGCGCTAAACTAGCGGGCTCGCTACCTGACGGGTAGCGCAGCAGAAGTCGCGGCGCAGGAAACAGCGCAGGAAAGCATGAAGCTGGGTGCTTAGCTCAGTTGGTAGAGCGGCGCCCTTACAAGGCGTAGGTCGGGAGTTCGAGCCTCTCAGCACCCACCACAGCTTCAGTTCCAGTACGTCGCGCAAACCGCACGGAGCGGTAGTTCAGTTGGTTAGAATACCGGCCTGTCACGCCGGGGGTCGCGGGTTCGAGTCCCGTCCGCTCCGCCAAGGATATCTCGACAAGAAGGCGAACTCCGGTTCGCCTTTTTTGTTGGCCGCTGTTGTAATATCGGGCGTTCCATTTTTTGGCGCCCTCAACGTCTGGTCACGCATGCTCGACTTTTTCCGCAATCACAAACGCCTGATGATGTTCATGCTGCTCCTGGTCGTTCTGCCAGGGCTGGGCTTCGTCGGTATTCAAGGTTTCCGCGGCTTCTTCGATGAAAGCGCGAACGTCGCGAGCGTCAACGGACACAAGATCACGCGTGCCGAATATGACAACGCCGCGCGCCAGCAGCTCGACCAGGCCCGCCAGGTCATGGGCGCGCAGTTCGACGCCAGCATGTTCGACACGCCCCAGCACCGCAAGGACATCCTCGACGGACTGATCCAGCAGCGCGTGCTCGTGGACGAAACGCAGCGCCTGCATCTCACCGCCTCGGACGACGCCGTGCGCCGCGCGCTGCTCTCCGACCCGGTGATCTCGTCGCTCAAGAAGCCCGACGGCACGATCAATCTCGACCAGTACAAGCAGTTGCTCGCCATGCAGGGCATGACGCCCGAGCAGTACGACGAGCGCGTGCGCTATAGCCTCGCCATGCAGCAACTGCCCGCGTCGATCATCAGCACCGCGTTCACGCCCAAGGCGCTCGCGCAGCAGCTGACCGGGCTTTCGGAGCAGCAGCGCGACGTGCAGGGCCTCGCGTTCCACGCGAGCGACTATGCGGCCAGGGTCCAGCCGACCGACGCGCAGTTGCAGGCGTACTACGACGCGAACAAGAACGCCTTCGCCACGCCGGCTACGGCGCAGATCCAGTATCTCGTGCTCTCGGCGGCGACCGTCGCCGCCAACGTGCAGCCGGGCGACGCCGATCTCAAGAAGTACTACGACGACAACATCGCGCACTACCGCACGCAGGAAGAAGTGCGCGCGAGCCACATCCTGATCACGGTGCCGAAGGACGCGAGCGCCGACGTGCGCAACGCGGCGAAGCAGAAGGCCGAGACGATCCTCGCCGAAGTGAAGGCGCATCCGGATCAGTTCGCACAGATCGCGCAGAAGGAATCGCAGGATCCGGGTTCGGCCTCGAAGGGCGGCGACCTCGGCTACTTCGGCCCGGGCATGATCGCAGGCGGTCAGGCGTTCGACGATGCGGTCTTCAAGCTCAAGAAAGACGAAATCAGCGGCGTGGTCCAGTCGGACTTCGGCTATCACATCGTCAAGGTCACGGACCTGAAGCCGGCGACCACGAAGCCGTTCGACGACGTGAAGGCGCAGATCGCGAACGAAGTGAAGGCGCAGAAGGCCGCGAAGCTGCTCGCCGATGCGAATGACGGCTTCACGTCGGTGGTCTACGAACAGGCCAAGACCCTGCAGCCGGCCGCCGACAAGTACAAGCTGACGATCCAGACGGCCACGGTCACGCCGAAGCCGAACGCCTCGTTGCCGCCGGACAGCCCGCTGAACAACCAGAAGTTCCTCGACGCCGTGTTCGCGAGCGACTCGGTGAATCAGCACAACAACACCCAGGCGATCGACGTCGGCAACAACACGCTGATCTCCGCGCACGTGACGAACTACCAGCCGGCCGCCGTGCCCGCGTTCGCCGCCGTCAAGGACGCCGTGCGCAAGAAGGTGGTCGCGCAGCAGGCGGCCGAAATGGCGCACAAGGACGGCGAGGCGAAGCTCGCGGACCTCCAGAAGTCGAAGTCGACCGATGGCTTTTCTTCGGCGCTCAAGGTGTCGCGCAACGATGCCCAGGGTCTGCCGCCCACCGCGCTTTCGGCGGTGTTCAAGGCCGATGCGCAGAAGCTGCCTGCCTATGTGGGCGTCGATCTCGGCAACGACGGCTATGCGATCTACCGCGTGAACAGCGTGATCAACGGTCAGGCTGCAGACGGCCCGCGGCTCGCAGCCGCGCAGCAGCAGCTTGCCCAGGTGGGCGGCCAGTCGCAGGTGCAGTCCTACCTCGACTCGCTGCGCGAGCGCTCGAAGGTCAAGTTCTACGGCTCGCTCGGTTCGTCGTCGGACCAGTCCGGCGACGGCGGCCAGTAAGCAGCCTGGCCAGGTCCGCCGGCACCTGACGCCGGCACAACAAAAGCCCCGCGAAAATCGCGGGGCTTTTGCGTTCTGACGTGCGAACTCAGAGGCAGGCGCTGATGTCGCCGGTCGCGTCGCCGCCCGCGCCGCCGCCGGAGCGGAAGCCGACCCACGTCTTCGCGCTGGCGCTCCACGCCGGGCGCACCGTTGCCGCCGCACCGTTGGGCGGCTGTTGACCAGGAACGTAGACGTCGACTGCCTGGCCGTTGGCGAGCACGGACTGCGAGACGACCTTCTGCTGCGATTTATCGGCCCACTTTTGCGCGATGCATTGTGCGACGGTCGCAGGCGGTTGCTGGCTGGTGCCGACGGACTGTGCTCCGCTTGGCATGGGCTGATTGGCGCAGGCGGCAAGGGCTGCCGTTACGACAATGAGAGGTAAATATTTCACGCTTCATCCCTCCGGTCAGGGTCGGTCGGATTCAGACGGTGCGGCCAGCCGGCTCACTCGTCTGATGCGAGAGGTGGCCATGCTGCCTGAGGGGCGCGAGCGGCTTGACCGCTCCAGCGGGCGGAGCCCGGAGAATGGGCGTCCGGTGAGGACGCCTGCAGGTTTGCCCGGCGATTTGCTGCGATTTGCCCGGTTACCGCCTCAGTGCCGCGCGCCGCTGCCAAGCAGCGGCTTGAGCGTCGGCCACACGTTATCGAGCAGCAATGGCTGTGCCTGCTGGGTGGGGTGGATCTGATCGGCCTGGAAGAGTTCGGGTTTGTCGGCGAGGCCGGCGAGCAGGAAAGGAATGAGGGGCACGTTCAGTTCCTTCGCAAGCGTTTCGTAGATGGCGTGGAAGTTCCGGGTGTAATCGGGCCCGTAGTTGGGCGGCACGTACATGCCCACCAGCACCGGCTTCGCGTCGCCCTGGCGGATCTGCGCGACGATGGCGCGCAGATTGCTCTGGGTCGTGGCGAGCGGCACGCCGCGCAGCGCGTCGTTCGCGCCCAGCTCGATGATCACGATCGAGGGCTTCATGCGCTGCATGACGAGCGGCAGGCGCGTGAGTCCACCGCTCGTCGTGTCCCCGCTGATGCTCGCATTCGCGACGCTATAATCGATCCGCTCGCTTGCGAGCCGCTGGCGCAGCAAGGCCACCCAGCCCGTGTCGCGCGGCAGGCCGTACTCGGCGGAAAGGCTGTCGCCGAGCACGACGATGGTCGGCTTTGCCGTGGCGGCGGGGTTCGTCGCCGCGTTGGCCGTGGGGACGGGCGTGGCGGCGAGTGCGGTGCCGGACGTGCCGATCGTGCCAGGCGCCGCGCCAGACAAGGCAGCCGCAGTCAAGGTGGCGATGGAGACAAACGCGCTGAAACGGGACACGGCGCGGGAAAGGACGGTGCGCCGCGCGGCGCGCTTCTGGTTCACAGCTAACCTGTGCGTCATCATGTGCGAATGAATAGCGATCCAGTCATCGAAGTACGGGGTTTGTGCAAGCGCGTCACCGACGCCACGGGCGAGCTGACGATCCTCGACGGCATCGACCTCACCGTGCACGCGGGCGGCAGCGTGGCGATCGTCGGCGCCTCCGGGTCCGGCAAGTCGACGCTGCTTGGCCTGCTGGCCGGCCTCGACAGCGCGAGCGCGGGCTCCGTGCGCCTGCTCGGCCACGAACTCACGGGCATGGCCGAAGACCAGCGCGCGGCGCTGCGCAACGGTTCGGTGGGTTTCGTGTTCCAGTCGTTCCAGCTGATGCCGCACCTCACCGCTTTGGAGAACGTCGCGCTGCCGCTCGAACTGCAGGGCGGCATGTCGACGCGCGATGCTTTCGCCCGCGCGCGCGCGCTTCTCGAACGCGTGGGCCTTGCCGAGCGCACGCAACACTACCCGAAGCTGCTTTCGGGCGGCGAGCAGCAGCGCGTGGCACTCGCCCGCGCGTTCGTGACGCACCCGGCCGTGCTGTTCGCCGACGAGCCCACCGGCAGCCTCGACGCCGCCACGGGCCGCGCCGTGATCGACCTGATGTTCGAGCTCAATCGCGCCAACGGGGCGACGCTCGTGCTCGTCACACACGATATCGATCTTGCGCAGCGTTGCGACACCATCGTCACGATCGAGGCAGGCCACCGCGTCGCCAACGCGTCGCATGGCGTTGGCGCTGCACGCAACACGAGCGACCCGAGCAACGTCGAAGCGGGGCGCTAGCGCCGAACGAACCCGCCAGCCAGCGAACGGCGTGCGCAGCGCGTGCGCACGCCGGATCATCGCGATTTAACGCTCGAGCGCCGCACGGGCGCGCGCAATCAGCGCGGCCGTCGACGAATCGTGCGCCTTCATGTCGGCGCCCGGCGCGGTGAGGTCGGCCTCGACCACCTTGCCGAGAATCTTGCCGAGCTCCACGCCCCACTGGTCGAACGGATTGATGTTCCACACGGAAGCCTGCACGAGCACCTTGTGCTCGTAGAGCGCGATGATCGCGCCGAGCGAGCGCGCCGTGAGGGCGTCGACGAGCAGCGTGGAGGTCGGGCGGTTGCCGGGGAACATGATGTGCGGCACGAGTTCGGGCTTGTCCGGCCCCGCGATCTTGCGCGCTTCTTCCTCGGTGCGGCCCAGCATCAGCGCCTCGCTCTGCGCGAAGCAGTTCGCAAGCAGCTTCGGATGATGGTCGGCCAGCGGATGCTCGGGCGTGAGCACGGCGATGAAATCGATCGGCACGATCGTCGGGCCCTGATGCAGCATCTGGAAGAACGCGTGCTGGCCGTTCGTGCCGGGCTCGCCCCAGGTGACCGCGGACGTTGCGTAGTCCACGAACTTGCCGTCGAGCCGCGCCGACTTGCCGTTGCTCTCCATTTCGAGCTGCTGGAGATACGACGGCAGATAGTGCAGCGCTTCGGAGTACGGGGCCACGAGATAGCTTTGCGAGCCGAAGAAGTTGCGATACCAGATGCCGATCATGCCGAGCAGCACGGGCAGGTTCTTCTCGAGCGGCGCTTCGCGGAAGTGCTTGTCCATGTCGTGCGCGCCGGCGAGCAGTTCGTCGAACTGCTGCGGCCCGATGGCGATCATGATCGAGAGGCCCACGGCCGACCACAGCGAATAGCGGCCGCCCACCCAGTCCCACATCTCGAACACGTTCTCTTGCGCGATGCCGAACTTCACGACCTCGGCCGGATTGGCCGAGACGCCCACGAAGTGTTTCGCCAGTTCGCTTTCGGGGCAGCCGTGTTGCACGAACCAGTCGCGCATCGACAGCGCGTTGGTCATGGTTTCGAGCGTCGTGAAGGTCTTCGAAACGATGATCGCCAGCGTCTCTTCCGGGTCGATGTCTTCGATCGTGCGCCACAGGTCCGCGCCATCGACGTTCGAGACGAAGTGCGAGGTGATCTCGGGCAGCTCGAGATGCTTGAGCGCGTGCACGACCATCTTCGGCCCGAGGTCCGAGCCGCCGATGCCGATATTCACGACGTGGCGAATGCGTTTGCCCGTGTAGCCGGTCCACGCGCCGCTGCGCACGGCGTCGGCGAACTTCGCCATCTTCGCGCGCTCGGCGAGGATCTGCGCATGGAACGGCGCGTCGGCTTCGGTGGCACGCAAGGCGGTGTGCAGCGCCGCGCGGCCTTCGGTCGGATTCACGACTTCGCCCTTGAACATGGCGTCGCGGCGCGCTTCGACGCCGGCTTCGCGAGCGAGCTGCACGAGCAGCTCGAGCGTGGCGTCGGTGATGCGGTTTTTCGAGAAGTCGGCGGCGAGACCGGCGCCGGCGAACGTGAAGCGTTCGGCGCGCGTCGGCGCGGGGTCGTTGGCGGGAGCGAACCAGTCGCGCAGCTTTTCGTCGCGGATCTGTTCGTAATGCGTCTGTAGCGCGGACCAGGCGGGGAGCGGATTCGTCATGTTCGTCTAGCGAGGGATCACGAATGGAGGGCGGCAGTTGCGGTTCGCCGGTCAGGCCGAACGCGCGTTTCGCGCGCCGCGGGGAAGCACGGGCCGCCTCCGGTGGAAGGCGGCGTGCGGAGGATCAGTATAGCGGCCTCGCGCGACACTGCGCAGCGTTGTGATGCCTGCGGCCGTGCCAGGCGCGGGAGGTGGGCAAACGTGGCTATGAAGCAAGCCGCGTGCCGCACGAGCGTACATGCGACGGGCGGCTTC
>Ga0207816_1000323_pt1 | contig 10984 bp, 7 predicted proteins | sample LuqExpMetageno10_FD_187768 | JGI IMG/M metagenome (GOLD analysis project Ga0207816, IMG submission 187768) | Tropical forest soil microbial communities from Luquillo Experimental Forest, Puerto Rico - Sample 10 (SPAdes) | ecosystem: Environmental > Terrestrial > Soil > Tropical forest ... | reverse complement strand
CCTTCAAAACCTTCCACACCAGTGCCGGTGAGCAGCGTCACGCCAGCAGCGCGATGGGCACTCTCGAAGAAATCGGAAACCTGCTTGGAGACAGCGCGCGCCATCACCCGTTCCATGGCTTCGAAGACGGTGACTTCAAGCCCGTGCTTGGCGGCCACGGCCGCGACTTCCAAACCGATAAAGCCGCCACCGATCACCGCCAGCTTCTTGCCGGTGTGGAAAACGGCTTGCAGCATGTCCACATCGGCGATGCTGCGCAGATAGAAGATGCCTGAGAGATCGGCGCCCGGGCACTGGATCGGTCGCACCCGCGTGCCGGTGGCGATCAAAAGCTGGCCATAAGAGAGTGTACGCCCGTCCGACAGCTTCACCATCGTGGCGGCGCGATCGATTGCGGTGACCGAGGTGTTGACGATCAGCTCGCAATCATTGTCGCGATAAAAGCTGTCGGGCTTCAAGAACAGGCGGGCCCGTTCGAAGGTCCCCATCAGATAGGCCTTTGACAGCGGTGGACGCTGATAGGGCGCATAGGCCTCATCGCCGACCATGGTGATCGGTCCGGTGAATCCTTCCGCCCGCAGGCTGATGACGGCTTGTGCGCCAGCCTGACCGGCGCCGATGATGACGATGTTCTGCGACATGGTGGCCCGGGCTATCATGGATGGCGGCGGGCCGCAACAAACGGAATTGGTCTCGTTGAGACGGCCTTGAGCGGAGGTTACAACCTTGGAGATGAATACGGAATCGCCCCGTCTGAGTGCCACGCTCCGGCTTAACGGCTTAGAAGAAACCGCCCGTTTGGGGCGGCGGATCGCGGCCGCTCTTGCCCCTGGCGATGCGGTGGCGCTCCGGGGCGATCTCGGCGCCGGCAAGACCGCCCTGGCGCGGGCCATCCTGCAAAGTCTGGGGGTCACCGGCCCCATCGCCAGCCCGACCTTCACTCTGGTGCAGACCTATGAGACGCCGCGCCTCTTCATCCGCCATTACGACCTCTACCGCATCGAGCACGAAAGCGAACTGGAAGAGCTGGGGCTGGACGAAGCCTTGAGCGAAGGCGCCGCCCTGATCGAATGGCCGGAACGGGCCGGTGTGCGCCTGCCGGACGACGCTCTTAACCTTTCATTGACCATAATCGACGCCCAATCCCGCCTCGCCGCACTCGATGGACCGGCACGTTGGGCTTCCGCTTTCCGGGATGAACCCAAGGATTTGTGATGTCAGATCTCATCGACAGTTTCCTGAAAAACGCCGGCTGGGGCACTGCCGAACGCCATCCGCTCGCCGGTGATGCCTCTACCCGCCGCTATGTCCGGCTGCAGCGCGGCAGCGAAACCGCGCTTCTGATGATCCAACCGCAAGGCGCCGAAGCCCCGACCGCAGGCAAGGATGCTTCGCCAGAGGAGCGCCAAGCGCTCGGCTACAACGCTGTGGCTCGGCTGGCCGGAGCCGATTGTGCCCGCTTCGTTGCGGCCGCCAATTACCTCTCCGGCTTGGGCCTCAGCGCCCCGAAGATTTACGCGGACGATACCCCGGCTGGCCTGGTGCTGATGGAAGACCTCGGCGCCGACCTTTTCACGGACTCTCTGGCCAAAGGCGTCGCGGAAACGTCATTGTACCAAGCCGCTGCTGAAGTGCTGGCGCGGCTGCATGCACAAAAAGCGCCCGCCCTCTTGCCGCCCGACAAGGAGCTCTATGCCTACGACGCGACGGCGCTCTTGGCTGAAGTCGAGCTTCTCACCGAATGGTTCTTCCCGGTGGCGTTGCAGCGGACAGCGAGCGCCGAGGAGATCGCCGAGTTCCGCGGTTTGTGGCAGGAGGTCCTCGCGCCGGTACTAGCCGCGCCCGCTTATTTCGTGCATCGCGATTACCACGCCCAGAATCTGATGTGGCTGCCCGAACGCCAGGGCGCTGCCCGCGCCGGTCTGATCGACTTCCAGGACGCCGTGGCGGGTTCGGCGGCTTATGATGTCATTTCCTTGACAGAAGACGCCCGCCGCGATGTCGCCCCGGAGACGGCCAAGCTGACCGTGTCGCATTACCTTAACAGAATGCAGGAACAAGGAACGCCGGTCGATGAAGGCGCTTTTGCTTTGGAAATGGCCCTCTTTGCCGCGCAGCGCAACACCAAGATCGTCGGCATCTTCGCCCGGCTTTACCGCCGCGACGGCAAGGCGCGCTATCTCGACCTTCTGCCCAGAGTGTGGTCGTATCTGGAAACCGATTTGAACCACCCGGCCTTGTCCCGGCTGAAAGCGTGGTATGATCGGGCAATACCGTTCGCGGCGCGTGGTGTTCCCAGCATCTAGGGCCCGGACATCCAGGAGCCTGACATGAGTTTACCCACACGCGCGATGATCATGGCCGCAGGCCTTGGCACGCGCATGCGCCCGCTGACAGATACCTTGCCCAAGCCACTGGTGCAGGTGAAAGGCAAAGCGCTAATCGACCACGCCATCGACCGGCTGATCGATGCCGGCGTGACGAGTTTTGTGGTCAATCTCCACTACAAGGCGGAGATGATCAAAGAACATCTCTCCGCTCGCAAAGATGTGGAGATCCTTTATTCCGACGAAAGTGACGGCCTCTTGGGCACGGGCGGCGGCGTGGTGAAGGCGCTGTCGCTGTTCAAGAACGAGCCGTTCTACATCCACAATTCGGATTCCATCTGGGTGGAAGGCTACGGCAAAGCCCTCGAACGCATGAAGGAGCGTTGGGATCCGGAGACGATGGACGCCCTGCTCCTGATCGTGCCGCTGATCAATTCCATGGGCTATGAAGGCCGCGGCGACTTCCTGATGGATTCGCTCGGCCATCTGACACGGGTGCCGCCCGGCCGCGTCTCGCCTTTCGCCTATCCGGGCGTGCAGATCGTCCATCCGCGCTTGTTCGACCATCCGCCCGAAGGCGGCTTCTCAACCAATGTGCTGTGGGACCGCGCCATCGAACAGGAGCGGCTCTATGGCGTGCGCATGGACGGCGTTTGGATTCATGTGGGCACACCGCAAGCGGTGGCGGCTGCCGAAGAATATCTGACCGACCTTGCCCCAGCCGCCTGATCCTTCCGCCAGCACGCGGCGCGCCAAGGTTTTCACCATTGCCCCCAGCGTGGCTTTTGCCGAGACGCTGGCCAAAGGGCTGCTCGCGCGCATCGGCAGCGAACCTTTGGCGCTGGCCGACGTCACCATCTATCTGCCGACACGGCGTGCGGCCCGCAGCATCGCGGAGATTTTCGCGCGGGAGGCCGGTGGGGCCGCGCTGCCGCCGGATTTCCGCCCGCTCGGTGATGTCGATGAAGATGAGCTCTTGTTCGAAGCCGATGGCGAGGTGCTGGATCTGCCACCCGCCATTGCGCCGCTGCGCCGCCGCTTGCTGCTCGCCACCTTGATCCGGCGCTGGAGCCATGCAAGCGACGGCGGCACCATGACATTCGGTCAGGCCACCAGCTTGGCGCACAGCCTCGCTGCGGTGATGGATGAGGTCGAAACCCAAGGTGCCGATCTTGGCAAGCTGAAAGACCTCGCGCCTGCCGCCCTCGCTGAGCATTGGGCCAAGGTGCAGGAATTTCTTTCGCTAATCCACACCGCATGGCCGGGGCTGTTGGCAGCGGAAGGCCGTCTCAATCCTGCCGATTACAGGAACCGTGCCTTGCGGGCTTTGGCGCAACGGCTGGAAAACCATCCGCCGGAGCGTTTCATCCTGGCGGCGGGTTCGACGGGTTCAATCCCGGCCACGGCGGAGTTGCTGCGTGTGATCGCGCGGCTGCCGAATGGCGCTGTGGTACTACCGGGGCTGGATCGCGAGCTCGATGCCGATAGCTGGGAAGGCATGGAGCCCGGCCATCCGCAATACGGCTTAAAACAGCTTCTCATCCATATGGAAGTGCGCCGCGACGAGGTGCATGACTGGACTGAGCATTCCGGCAATGGCGAACGCGAGCGGCTGCTGCGCGAAGTGCTGCGCCCTGCCCCGACCACCGATGCCTGGCGGGCCCTCGCCGAAAGTCTCAATCCGCCGAAAGCGGATGGCCTGTCGCTGTTCGAAGCGGCCGATCCCGCCGAAGAAGCCCAAGTGATCGCTCTGTTGTTGCGCGAAGCCTTGGAGACGACAAAACAGACTGCCGCTTTGGTGACGCGCGATCGCGGCCTTGCCCGCCGTGTTACCGCGGAACTGGCGCGCTGGGATATCGCCATTGACGACTCTGCCGGACGGCCGCTGTCGCGCATGGCGGCCGGCTCGTTCCTGCTGTTGCTGGCCGAAGCCGCGGATGAAGGCTTTGCCCCAGTGCCTTTGCTGGCGCTGCTGAAACATCCGCGTTGCACCATGGGAGACGAGAATTTCCGCGAACAGGCCCGCCGACTTGATAAGGCGCTGCGCGGCCCCCGTCCGGATGCGGGTCTCGCCGGGATCAGCAAAGCGCTGCGGGATGAGCGTAACAGTTTGCAAACCTGGTGGCAGCGCGTGCGTGAAGCGTTGCTGCCGCTGGAAGAAGCGCTGGAGAGGCCTGAAGTTTCGCTGATCGCGGTGTTGCGGGCACAAGTGGAAGCCGCCGACGTATTGGCGCCGGAGTTATGGGCTGGACCAGATGGCGCCAAAGCGGCGAGCTTTTTGCGCGATCTTTCCGATGCCGCGGCCGATCTGCCCGATATCGAGCCCAGTTCGTATGCCCCGATCCTCCGCAGCTTGATGGATGAAATCGCGGTGCGCCCGCCTTATGGCAAGCACCCGCGGCTTTCCATTCTGGGTCCGCTGGAAGCGCGCTTGCAAAGCTTCGATCTGGTGCTGCTTGGCGGGCTCAATGAAGGCTCCTGGCCACAAGCCGCGGCGGACGATCCTTGGTTCTCGCGGCCGATGCGTCGCACGCTGGGTCTGGAACAGCCTGAACGCGCTATCGGCCTCTCCGCGCATGACTTCGCTGGCCTTGCCGCCGCGCCCAAAGTGGTGCTGACCCGGGCGCAGAAATCCGAAGGCACCCCGATGGTGGCCTCGCGCTGGCTGCAACGCCTGACGCAACTGACGCGCGGCCTTGGTATTGAGCCAACCTTGGCGCTGGACCCGAAATATCGCGGCTATGCGGTGGCGCTGAACGATCCGGGCGTGGTGGCGCCGGAACGTCCGCCTTATCCCAAACCGCCGCTGGCTGCCCGTCCGCGCGAGATGAGCGTCACCGATGTCGAGAAATGGGTGCGCGATCCTTATGCCATCTACGCCAAGAAGATTCTGCGGCTGAAAAAGCTTGATCCGCTGGATGCGGAAATCGGGCCATTGGAGCGCGGCTCGGCACTGCACAAAATCCTGGAGCGTTTCATCAAGGAATATCCCGCCTTTCCGCTGGATGCCGATGAGATCCTCACGCGGATCACGGATGAGGTTCTGGTTGATCTCGCTTTGCCCAAAGCAACCCTCGCTTTGTGGCGGCCGCGCTTCCTGCGCGCTGTGACCTGGTTCGTCGGCGAAGAGCGCAAGCGCCGTGACGCGATCGCCGAAAGCTATGTCGAAGTAAAAGGGGAGCTGACGTTCCAGGTCCCAGGCGGAGAATTCCGGCTTCATGGCATCGCCGATCGTATCGACCGGCTGCGCGACGGCACGGCGGTGATCCTCGATTACAAGACCGGCGAACCACCGAGCAGCAAACAGGTGAAGACGCATTTGTCGCCGCAAATGCCGCTCGAAGCCGCGATGTTGAAAGAAGGCGGCTTCGCCGGTGTGCCGGCGCTGACAGCATCCGATCTGGTCTATGTGCAGATCAGCGGTGCCAGAAAAGCGGGCGAATTCAAATCCGTGGGCGCCGATGCCGCTGTCCTGGCCGCCGAAGCTTTCGACAGACTGCTCCGCCGCGTCACGCTCTTCGATGATGAGATGATCGGCTATCCCTCGCGTGTAGCACCGGTGCGGATCGATGCCGATGGCGATTACGATCATCTGGCACGGTTGAAGGAATGGTCGTCCAGCGGATGGAGCGGCGAATGAACGCTGCCGAACCGCGCCTTTCCGCTTGGGTTGCCGCCAATGCCGGTGCCGGCAAGACCTATACGCTGGCCAGCCGCGTGACCCGGCTGCTCTTGGCGGGCGCGGCGCCGGAACGCATTCTCTGCCTCACCTACACCAAGGCCGCCGCCGCAGAGATGTTCGACCGCTTGTTCAAACAGCTCGGCGAATGGTCGATGCTGTCTGATACGGCGCTCGCCGAGCGCATCCAGAAAATCGGCGCCGATCCCGGCAGCAAAGAGGATTTGCGCGCCGCGCGGCGGCTGTTCGCCAAAGCCTTGGAGACACCGGGCGGCCTGAAAATCCAGACCATCCACTCCTTCTGCCAATATGTGTTATCGCGTTTTCCTCTGGAAGCCGGTGTACCCACCGCATTCAAGGTGCTGGACGACCGCTCCGCGGCGGAATTGATGGCGGCGGCGCGAGCACGGATTTTCGAACGGGCAGAAAGCGGCGATGCAACTTTGGAAGCCGCCATCACGCATCTGGCGACACGGCTCAGCGACAGCCGCTTACACCAATTGCTGGATTCAGCGCTGGGTCCGGATCGCGGCAAGCTCGACAGTTTCTTCGATAAGGCGGGCGGACCGGAAAACGATTGGGCGACATTGCTGCGCGTCGCGCATGGGGCGGAGCCGGACGATACGCCCGAAAACCTCGCCAAGGAATTCTGTGCGGCGCTGCATCACGATGAAGAGGTCCTGAAACAGACCATCGCTTGGCTGTCCTCCGGCGGCAAAACCGATCAGGAGCGCGGCACCGCTTTGGCCGCCGCCAAGGAACTGCTCGGCGAGCTGGAACAGTTCGACGTCTATTGTGCCGTGGTGCTGACCAAGGACGGCACGCTGCGCAAAGCCCTGGCCACCAAGAAGCTGGTCGAAGCCCGCCCCGATTTGCACGCCTGGCTCGGCGTGTTGGCAGAGCGCGTGCTCACGACCATCGAACGTCTCAATGCCGCGAAAGCCGCCGCACTGGCGGAAGCGGCTCTGACCGTCATCCATGCCGTGCGCGATGTCTATGCCGCGGAGAAGCGGGCGCGCAATTTCCTCGATTACGACGATCTGATCATCCGGACACATCACTTGCTCAATGCCCACGGCTCCGCCTGGGTGCTGTACAAGCTGGACGAAGGCATCGATCACATTCTGATCGATGAGGCCCAGGACACCTCCGGTCTGCAATGGGACATCATCCAGAAGCTGACGGAAGAATTCTTCGCGGGCGAAGGCAGCGGCCGCACAGATCGCACCTTGTTTGCGGTGGGCGACGAGAAGCAGTCCATCTTCAGCTTCCAAGGCGCCGATCCCAAACAGTTCGAACGCCGCCGGGCGTTTTTCAAACAACGCATCGAAGATGCGGGCCGCGATTTTCTCTATCAGCCCTTGCAGGATTCCTGGCGCTCGGCACCGGAAATCCTGGCCTTCGTTGACAAGACCTTCGAGGCTGCGGAGGCGCATGACGGCCTCACCTCCTCCGAGACGGCAATCAAACACAATCCGCTCAAGACCAATCTGAAAGGCTGTGTCGAATTCTGGCCACCGATCCCGGTGTCCGATGCGCCAGAAATCGATCCTTACGATTTGCGCCCCGTTGATATGGAGCGCGAATCCAGTCCAGTTGTTCAACTGGCTGAACAAATTGCGGACCGCATCAAAAAATGGACTGGTCCTGAGGGCTATGCCCTGCCCGGTCATGACAAGCCGATCTCGCCAGGCGACATCATGATCTTGTTGCCGCGGCGCGAACCCTTCGGCAGCGAAATCATCCGCCGCTTGAAAGAGCGCGGCGTGCCGGTGGCCGGTGCGGACCGTATCATCCTCACCGAACAGATTGCGGTGAAGGATTTGATCGCTTATGGCCGCTTTGCGCTGTTGCCGGAAGACGATCTCAACCTCGCTGCGCTGCTGCGTTCGCCGCTGATCGGGCTTTCCGAAACCGAATTGTTCGAATTGGCCCATAACCGCTCCGGCACGTTATGGGAGGCGCTCACCGCCCGCCAAGCCGATTTCCCGGACGCCTTCCAAGTCCTCAGCGACGCCCGTGCCCGCGCGGATTACGCCCCGCCTTATGAATATTACGCCCAGGCTTTGCTGGACGGCCGCCGCAAACTCCTCAAGCGGCTGGGGGCGGAAGCACGCGATGCCATCGATGAATTCCTCTCGCTGACGCTGCAATATGAGATCGCCGCCACGCCCTCACTCGAAGGCTTCCTGCATTGGATCGAAACCGGGACAGAGGCGGTCAAACGTGACATGGAACGCGGCCGTGATGAAGTGCGGGTGATGACTGTGCATGGCGCCAAGGGCCTGGAAGCCGACATCGTCATCCTGCCCGACACCACCCGTCTGCCGACAGATTCACCCGATCGCGGCAATCTTCTTTATACAGAAAATGGCGTGCTGTTTCCGGTGGCCAAGGACAGTGCGCCGAAGCCTGTTGAGGACGCCAAAGCCGCGCTCGATGAAGCGGCGATGAGGGAATACCGGCGCCTGCTTTATGTGGCGCTAACGCGGGCGCGCGAACGCCTGATCATCTGCGGTTTCGAAAACAAGAAAGGCACCAAGCCCAGTTCCTGGCATGATCTAGCAAGCCGCGCCGCGGCAGCCCTCGGCGAGCCCCGCGAAGACGGCGTTCGGCTGTTCGGCACAGATGCGTTACAGCCGCTCGGCAAGACCGCGGAACGCGAAGCGGATATCGTGCCCCTGCCCGATTGGGCGATGGCACCTGCCAAAATCGAGCAACCGGCGCCTTGGCTGATCCGCCCCTCGCAAGCGGCCGGGATGGACGAACCGCCGTGTCCTTCGCCGCTGGGGGCCGGGTCGCGCATCAAGCGTGGTCTTTTGGTGCATAGCTTGCTCGCACATCTTCCCGATCTGGCGCCGGAAGCCCGCGCGGCGATCGCGCAACAATTCCTCTTGAACCGCGGTGTCGAAAATCCCCAAGAGCTGATCGCGCAGGTTTTGACTGTTCTGGACCATCCGGATTTTGCCGACGCTTTTGGCCCTGGCAGCCGCGCCGAAGTCTCGCTGGTAGCCGATTTGCCGGAGATCGGCCCCACCGCCCGTGTCCATGGCCGAGTCGACCGCCTGACGGTGGGCACAAACCATATCCTGATTGTGGATTTTAAGACTGGACAGCCCGTTGCCCAAGAAACTGACGTGCCGCGGCTTTATGCGACCCAAATGGCGCTCTATCGCGCTGCAGCAGCACGGATTTTTTCTGGTAAACGAGTCACTTGCGCCTTGGTCTGGACGGAAGGGCCGAGCCTTTTACCCTTGTCCGACGCTTTCCTAGAGGCGGAAACCGCCCGTATCCGCGCGCGCCTTGACCCCGAAGGGGCGGCTACCTAGATATAGCGGGTCGCTCCCGAGGATATGTGTATGTCTTCTCCGATCAAGGTCACCGATACTTCGTTCCCAGCCGATGTGCTGGACTCCAAAAAGCCGGTTCTGGTGGATTTTTGGGCGGAATGGTGCGGACCTTGCCGGATGATTGCCCCGGCTCTTGATGAGCTGGCGGCTGAGCTGGGCGAAAAGATTACCGTTGCCAAGATCAACATCGACGAAAACCCGAACACGCCCCAGAAATACGGCGTCCGCGGTATTCCCACCATGATGATCTTCGCTCAGGGTCAGGTCGCAGCCACCAAAGTTGGCGCCTTGCCCAAATCCAAGATCAAGGAATGGATCGAAGGCTCCATCTAGGCCTTCTCTCAGAATTCGCCGAAGCGCCTCGCAGGACCACCCTCGCGGGGCGCTTTGCTTTTTATGTGAATCGGCGGAAACGCGGCGACACGACACGCCGAATTAGGCAAACATTCTTATTCCAGCCACTCCCAATATCGGTACTGCCCGACAACCGGTCATGCCTCTTTCCGCAAACGGAAATGCCTTCAAACTACCGTAGCGGTGCTAGTTTTCTCCCATAGAGGGAGTCGCCACATGATCCGTTTGACCGTTGTCGCTTTGCCGTTTTTGCTGGGGAGCATCGCCTTTGCAGGCACCGATGTCCCAGTGGGTCCCTTCACCGGCATCAATGCCCATGGCGGTGCTCGCGTCACCCTGCGCCACGGCGCCACCCAGCGCGTCACGGTGATCAAAGGCGATATGAAAGTCGCGCGTATCACTGTCGAGCACGGTAACTCACTCGATATCGATCCCTGCCCCAACAACTTCTGGTCCTGCATGAGTCATCACAACGACCTCGAAGTGGAAATTGTAGCCCCTCATGTCGAGAGCTTTCAGGTACATGGCGGCGCGATTCTGAACGCCGTAGGCGCGTTTCCGAAAGAGACGGCGCTCAGCCTGGATGCCCATGGTGGCGGCATGCTCGATGTCAAAGCCATTCCCGCCGAGACGGTAAATGCGGAAGCCCATGGCGGGGGCCAGATACACACCAATGTGATCTCCAAATTGGCGGCCGAAGCTCATGGCGGCGGCATCATCCGCTACAGCGGCAATCCCGCCCAGGTGGCCAGCCAAGGCCATGGCGGCGGCATCGTCTCGAAGGAATAGATTTAGCGATTTTGCGACGGAGGAATTCCCATGATTGGCAAACTTTTGCTTGCCGCCGCGTTTTTCGGTAGCGCCGCTTTCGCGGGGACCGATGTGAAGGTAGCCCCCTTCTCCGCCATCAACGTCCATGGCGGCGGCGAAGTGACCGTGCATTATGGCCCGGTGCAGCGCGTGACCATCATCAAAGCGGACATGAAGACCGCCAAGATCGAGGTGAACGGCAGCTCGCTTGACCTCTCGGCCTGCACCGGCATGTGCTGGGGCCATCATGATCTGGTGGTAGAAGTTGTGACGCCCCGTCTCGAAGATGTGGAAGTCCATGGCGGAGGCACCATCAAGGCAGAAGGCAATTTCCCCAAGCTGCCGCATATGACAGTCCAGGTTCATGGCGGCGGTGATGCCGACATTGCAGCCATCCCGGTCGACAAAGTGGATGCTCAAGTTCATGGCGGCGGCTCGCTGCGCGTGAAACCAATCTCCTCGCT
>Ga0207816_1000322_pt1 | contig 10984 bp, 8 predicted proteins | sample LuqExpMetageno10_FD_187768 | JGI IMG/M metagenome (GOLD analysis project Ga0207816, IMG submission 187768) | Tropical forest soil microbial communities from Luquillo Experimental Forest, Puerto Rico - Sample 10 (SPAdes) | ecosystem: Environmental > Terrestrial > Soil > Tropical forest ... | reverse complement strand
AGCGCGCGAGCGACGGCAAGAACGAAGCGTTCTTCCTGCGCTACTCGGCGCCGGGCGCCACGCTCGCCGACGGCCTGCAAGCCGTGCTCGACGAAGCGCTCGGCAAGCTGCCGATCCCGAAGGTCATGACCTACCAGCGCCCGGACGGCAGCAACGTCCAGTTCGTGCGCCCGGTGCATCGCCTCACGGTGCTGCACGGCGACCAGATCGTGCCGGTCACGGCATTCGGCATCGACGCCGACGACACCACGCGCGGCCACCGCTTCCTCTCCGAAGGCCTGATCGCCATCACGCACGCCGACGACTACGCGCACACGCTCCAGCACAAGGGCTTCGTGGTCGCGAGCTACGCCGACCGCCGTGAGTCGATCCGCGCGCAACTCATCGAACAGGCCGGCAGCGACAAGGTCGTGATGCCCGATTCGCTGCTCGACGAAGTGAACTCGCTCGTCGAATGGCCTGTGGTCTACGCGTGCAAGTTCGAGGACGAGTTCCTGCAGGTGCCGCAGGAATGCCTGATCCTCACGATGCAGACCAACCAGAAGTACTTCGCGCTCACCGACGACCAGGGCCGTCTGCGCTCGCGCTTCCTGATCGTCTCGAACATCGCGACGCAAACGCCCGACGAGATCGTCGAGGGCAACGAGCGCGTGGTGCGTCCGCGCCTGGCCGACGCGAAGTTCTTCTTCGAGCAGGACAAGAAGAAGCCGCTGGCCGAGCGCGTGCCGCTGCTCGCGAACGTGGTTTATCACAACAAGCTCGGCTCGCAGCTGCAGCGCGTGGAGCGCCTCGAAGCGCTCGCGGGCCAGATTGCTTTGATGTGCAGCGCGAATATCGCGCTCGCGGAACGCGGCGCGCGCCTCGCGAAGGCCGACCTCCTGACCGACATGGTGGGCGAGTTCCCCGAGCTGCAAGGCACGATGGGCACCTACTACGCGCGCCACGACGGCGAGCCCGAAGAAGTGGCGATTGCGTGCTCCGAGCACTACCAGCCGCGCTTCTCCGGCGACGCCCTGCCCGCCACCACGACGGGCACGATCGTCGCACTCGCGGACAAGCTGGAAACGCTCGTCGGCATCTGGGGCATCGGCCTCGCGCCGACCGGCGAGAAGGACCCGTTCGCGCTGCGCCGCCACGCGCTGGGCGTGCTGCGCATTCTCGTCGAGAAGCAGTTGCCGCTCGACCTCGTCGAGCTGCTGCGCGCCACTTACGCGCAATTTGCCGGCATCGATGCCGTTGCGGAATCGAGCCAGGCGATCTACGAGTTCTGTATCGACCGCCTGCGCGGCATGCTGCGCGAACGCGGCTTTGCGGCCACCGAAGTCGACGCCGTGCTCGCGCTGAACCCCACGCGCTTCGACGACATCGTTGCGCGCCTGGACGCCGTGCGCGAATTCGCGGCGCTCGCGGAAGCGGCATCGCTCGCGGCCGCGAACAAGCGCATCTCGAACATCCTCAAGAAGTCCGAGGGTGCGCAAGACGCAGGCGTGCAGATCGCTCTCTTCGTCGAAGCCGCCGAGAAGGCGCTTTACGCGCAGCTCGAACAGGTCGCGCCGCGCGTGGAAACGCAGCTCGCCGCACGCGAGTACACGGGCGCCCTCAGCGCGCTCGCGGCGTTGCGCGAAACCGTGGACACGTTCTTCAACGACGTCATGGTGAACGCGGAAGACCCGGCGCTGCGCGCGAACCGCCTCGCGCTTCTGAAGGCGCTGCATCGCCAGATGAACAGCGTCGCGGACATCTCGCGGCTCGCCGCATAAGCCGGACTGAGCGAGACCACTGAGCGAGACGCCATGCCGACCAGCACCACCAGAAAACTCGTGATCCTCGACCGCGACGGCGTGATCAACGTCGACTCCGACGCGTTCATCAAGTCGCCGGACGAATGGGTCGCGATACCCGGCAGCCTCGAAGCGATCGCGCGCCTGAACCAGGCGGGCTATCGCGTCGCGGTGGCGTCGAACCAGTCGGGCATCGGGCGCGGACTGTTCGACATGGCCGCGCTCAACGCCATGCACGCGAAGATGCACCGCCAGGCCGCCGCCGTGGGCGGGCGCATCGACGCCGTGTTCTTCTGCCCGCATACGGCGCAGGACCATTGCGAGTGCCGCAAGCCGCAGCCCGGCATGCTCAAGATGATCGCGGAACGCTTCGAGATCGTCCCCGCCGATACCCCGGTGGTGGGCGACTCGCTGCGCGACTTGCAGGCGGGCGCGGCGCTCGGTTTTCCCACGCACCTCGTGCGCTCGGGCAAGGGCGAGAAGACGCTTGCCGCAGGCGGCCTGCCCGAAGGCACGAAGGTCCACGACGACCTGCGCTCGTTCGCGCTCGACTTTCTCGCGAACGAATCCGCGTGAACACGCACGCCCAACACGCCAACCGGCTCGACTGATGCGCTTTATCCGCTCCCTGCTGCTGTTCATCTACCTCATCGTCTACACGATGCCGTACGCAACGGCCTGCTTCATCGCGTTCCCGTTCATGAATGCGACGCGTCGCTACTGGATGGCCGTGGGCTGGTGCCGCTCGACGCTCTTCGTCGTGCGCCACCTCAATGGCATCCGCTACCGCATAGAGGGCATGGAGAACCTGCCGAACGGGCCGGCCGTGCTGCTCTCGAAGCACCAGTCCGCATGGGAGACGCTGGCGTTTCCCGCACTCATGCCGCGGCCGCTGTGCTACGTGTTCAAGCGTGAGCTGCTGTTCGTGCCGTTCTTCGGCTGGGCGCTCGGCATGCTGAAGATGGTTCACATCAACCGCAAGGAAGGCAAGAACGCGTTCACCTCGGTCATACGCCAGGGCAAGCTGCGCATGGCCGAAGGCGCATGGGTGATCATGTTCCCTGAAGGCACGCGCATTCCCGTGGGCAAGCAGGGCAAGTACAAGACGGGCGGCCCGCGCTTCGCCATCGAAACGGATGCGCCCGTGGTGCCGATCGCGCACAACGCGGGACACGTCTGGCCCCGAAACTCGTTCATCAAATATCCGGGTATAGTCACGGTGTCGATCGGCAAGCCGATCGAGACGACCGGCCTCACGCCCGACGAAGTGAACACGCGCGTGGAACAGTGGATCGAAACGGAAATGCGGCGCATCGATCCCGAGGCGTATCGCGAAACGGATGGCGCAGCGGCGAAAGTGGCGCGGATTTGAGGCGCGCCGCGTGCTGGCTCGCGTCGCGCGGGCAATTGCAGCGCGGGTTTGGGCACTGCTTGCGGGTTTGACGCAGCTTGCCACGCGGCTGCGCTCGCCGGTAGTCGCGCCGCTCAACGAATCGCACAAGCACCCTGCAAGCCATGGCAAACGCGCACGTCGCAAACGCGCATGTCGCGAACACGCATCCGCACCAGGCCTGACGATGCAGAAGTCCCCCACGCCGCGCCCGACCGCGGCACTTGATAACCGGCAACTCGACCTGCCGCTTTTCGCCGAACCGGCGCCTGTTGTCGCGCCTGCTTCGCCCTCACCCTCCCTCACTCCTACGCCCGAGCCTTCGCCTGGCACGCGCGGCAAGGCGCCGCTTGCGCCGGATGGCACGCGCCTGCGTACCATCACGCTGGGCGCCCGCACGCTGCACTACCGGCTCAAGCGGTCGTCGCGCAAATCGATCGGGTTTGCGATCGATGGGACGGGGCTCAGCATCACCGCGCCACGATGGGTCACGATCGGCGATATCGAAACGGCAATTGCCGAGAAGCAGCGCTGGATCTTCGCGAAGATTGCCGAATGGCAAACGCGTACGGAGCAGCGCGCGTTGCCGCGTGTGGAATGGAGCGATGGGGCGGAGCTGCCTTTTCTTGGCAAGCCCATTACGGTGACGCTTGGGGCTTCTTTGCTTGCGTTTGATGAGGCGGCCCGTGTGCTCGCGTTGCCATTGCCGCCGCATGCTGAGGCGCAGCAGATCAAGGATCGCGTGACAGGGTGGCTTCAGGGCGAAGCGACGCGGATTTTTGGTGAGCGGCTCGAGGTGTATGCCGAGAAGCTTGGCGTTTCGTTTCGGTCTTATGCGCTTTCTTCGGCAGCTACGCGGTGGGGGAGCTGTTCAAGCGAAGGCAGGATTCGGCTCAACTGGCGGCTGATCCATTTTCCGCTCTCCGTTGTCGACTATGTGGTTGCGCATGAACTCGCGCATTTGCGCGAGATGAATCATAGCCCGCGGTTCTGGCAGACGGTGGAGTCGATTTTTCCGGAATTCCGCGATGCGAGGAAGGTGTTGAAGCAGCATCCGGTGGAGATGTGAGCGGTGTCGTTCTGGTGCCGGCTTGCGTCGATCCGCTGTTCGGTCGTCACAGATAGTCGAGCACCACTTCAACCACGGAGCGCCAATAAATAGGCCTTCCCGACCATCAGTACAAATTGAGCATTGGTCAACAAATAGCGTTTCCACATCCGTCCTGGCTCTTGAATAACGCGATATAGCCATTCCAGGCCGCTTCGCTGCATCCATTCCGGCGCTCTTCGCACCTTTCCAGCGACAACGTCGAACGTCCCCCCTACACCCATCACAAAATCGACACCCAAGTCGTACTTCCATTTATTAATGAAATTCTCTTTTTTCGGCGACGTTATGGCAACAAAAAGCAGCCGTGCACCTGAGTTACGAATCGCATCGACAACACGCCGTTCGTCCTCCCAAAAATACCCATCGTTATAGCCTGCGAGCAATAGCGTCGGATATTGTTGAGCGACGACCCGTGCCGTTCGCTCCACAATCGAAGCCGTGCCCCCCAATAAATAGACCGGATAAGCGCGCTCGGCCGAAAGTTGCAGCAGGCGATCAAATAGATCGACACCTGCGACGCGCTCAGGGACATCTTCCCCCAAAATTCGTGCGCCCCAAACAACGCCCATCCCGTCGATATTGATGACGTCACATTCGCAGACAGACCGCGCAAGCTCAAGGTTGCCTCGCATATGCACAAGCTTCGCAACATTCACGACAACGTGCTGGGTAAAGATCCGCTTTTCCAGCCGACGGTGAATCCAATCAACCGTCTCATCCATCGTTGCAGAGTCCATCGGGTAGCCAAATAATTCGATACGCCTCATATCCAACGAATTCTCACATAAATCACAGGTAGATCAACGCACTTATGGGTACGAGATAAGAGTCAACTTCGCAACCAGATCCAGATTCTCCCTGAGTCTTACAGTTTTTTCGACTCGCTTCGAATTTACTCTTTTGCCGCTACAGCTACATTTCCGTAATACAGGGTTCGAACTTCTACATCCGACGGCTTTTTTATCCAATCGGCCTTGTATATGCCCAATTTCAGATAAGCCCGATCATCACTCTCATATGCGTTCGGTATCCCTTTTATCGAGAAGACCAATTTTCCGCTCTTGTACAGTTCAGTAACTGCCTCACTTCCTGTGCCGTCAGGAAAGTAGCTCAACTCCCAGTCGACGACGCGCCCCCTATCATCAGCCAGGTTTCCAAAATAACAGTTTACAGAATCGATCTGTGATTGCGTCCGACTACGAACCTCATATTTTCCATTTTCCGCAAAGAATAAGGCAAATGGAGGGTAACCTGCCGGGGGGCCCTGATGAATTTGAGCCACCAGCTCCGGTTGTTTATTATCGAACAAATAGTCATTCGGAATAAAAATTTGCCATTTAATAGAATATCCGATCTTTTGCCTAAAATGTAGAAACTTATTGAATGACATTTCAGCCCTCGGCGAACCATTTGCGACTCCAGAATAATTTTCATCCTTATCTATCGTCACCTTTACGGCCTTTTTTAACCCCATCCCGTTCGAGTCAACCAATTCTATGGAATTTTCTTGCGGCACCTGAAATTCAATTCTTTTGTCGATGCCATTTCCCCAGTCAGAATAAAATAGCGTTACGCTTTCATGAGCCTCCGCTACAAAAGCAAATCCGGTCAAGCAAAATATGACGGCAGCGCAAAAAATTCGCATCTCTACACTCACACTCAGAACACAGGTGCTGTCAGGTGAAACTCCAATCCCAAATAATACACAAACGAGATATGCCGAATATATCAACTCGTGGTGGTCCGCCTTTGTCTAGAGACAAACAGTTGAGACACGCAGACCAGAATGAACGATGCGGTTCCAAATAGCACAATTTTGGTCACCAGGACACCTATACCTTCGCGATACAGATTGAAAATAAAAACAAACGCAAAAGAAAAGAAAAAAGCAACTGAAAGTTTATTACGCGATCTGATGACAATCTCATCCAAAGCGCGCAAAATCATCCCAGAAGAGAAAGCTCCAACTACGCAAGCAAAGCTCCCACCAGCCAAATATAGTTCACCCAACAATGTCGGCGAATAGGTAATAGCATCAGATCTCCCGAGCACATTTTGCGTATAGAAATTTCCTGCGTTCAAAACAATAAGCGGCTTGTCCGGCCATATCGCCCGCGGGATCGCAGTTGCAAATTGATTGATTATTACATTGTCTGAAAATCGATGATTTTTGGAATATTCGACAATGTTATAGAATGCATCAACTGGCGCGAAGCCGTCATACAGGAATATAAACAACCTTCCATATATCCCACCGATATCATCAGCACTGGTTCCGGTATATCTAAGCATGGCAACTGCCAATGTAATGACGATCAGCAATCCCGACAATAGCAAAAATTTTTTGTTAGAGATATCGCGACGCATCAGTGAAATGACGCCAAGCGAGAATAGCGCCGCGAAACCTAATTGCCGGTATCCACCCAGAACCACAAAAGTCAGTGCACAATAAGCAATGGTGCATATCAGGGAGTTTCGCTTCGCTCTCTTTGTCTCGGCACGCAGCGATAAAAGCGTACATCCAAGCAGGCCCATTGAGAAAAATAGCGAATATCCTCCCATTCCGACATTCGCGTCATATCTGTTCTCGTACCCTCCCTCCTTAAAAAGAACTGGGCCTCCCGAGGCAACTACGTACGCAACCATAGCTAGAAAGAAAGATGCCAAAAACACCAGAGCAGGTACCTTCGTATTTCTCCTCCAATCAAGGCTGTGTCGCTCCCTGATAATTCTTCGAATCGGAGCTGCGCCGATATAACCCAAAACAAAAAAAACGAGGCAAATTTCTGACAGAGTTATTAACTGCCACGTCGTTTCATCAGAAGTACCAATTTTCTCGATGCCGAGCATCGAAAAGAGTGCGGCGGCGAGCATGATCCCACCAAAATACGTGAATACATAGCAGGAGACAAACACCGTAAAATATATTCGCCGCAGACCAGCTTCCGCATGCCTTGACCAAAAAAGTAGCAGCCCGATCATATTAATGGAGCACAGCACAAACACCATCTCAATTACCTCTAAAACTCAACCGACATACTCGTGGGAGCCGTACACTCCTTCACTTAATTCGCGCCAGATTTTCATTAAACTACATCTTGAATTATGTCGGCCAATTGTTGACTAGTACGATCTATTCCAAATTTAGCGATTACCCAATCTCGACCACTTCCTGACGGAATTTTGGAATTCAAATCATTCGCCCGCTCTATCGCTTTTGCGATCACAGACGGGTCTAGTGAGCTAACAAAAACGCCGCCATCTGCGCGTACAACTTCAACAACAGGGGGGTGCGAGTATGCGACGATCGGCAGGTCGTAAGCCTGTGCTTCCACGAAGCTCATGCCGAAAGAATCTACCCTACTCGGCAAGCAAAATACGTCCGCCGACCTCAATAGCTCTTCCTTTGCTTCTGCGAATACCCAGCCTTTCATTACGATACGTCGCTCCAAACCGAAGTGGGCGATCGCGTCGCAAAGCTGTTCTTTCAGCTCGCCATCTCCCGCGATGACTAACCGGTAGCGGTCAGATAAGTGTCGCATCGCATTCAGGGTCTCCATGAATCCTTTTCCCTCAACGAGGCGCCCCATGACTAGTACCGTTACGATGTCGCTGTGCGACACGCGTTTCCTCGCTTCAGCGTTTTTGGGCTCGAACGGGTTTGGCACGACATGTACATTGAGGTGGAGCCCATGCTTCTCGAGCAGCCTGAATGCATAAGAGGTCAAGACAATCACGCGATCGGAGCAATTCACGAGTGAACGGATAATCCTGCTCCAAACCAGATCATCCAAGTATTGCTCTAAATATGGTGTATGCAAATAAATAAATACCCGCCGCCGAACTATAAAGCGCAAGAATATGGCCAGAGTTAGCATTCTAAAAATGCAAAATCCGGAACCCGGATGCAAATGGAAAATCACTCGATCTCCTGGATTCTTGGACAGCACTTCAATCGAGCGCTGGAAGGAAAGAATCCACGGCCAGATTTTCCCGGCAATACCATGACCATTGTGAGTGGGAATGAATTCGGTAGCCCCAAGCTTCCCCAATGCCTCGATGTACATCGGAATAACCGTAGCCACCCCGCCCTTGCCACCACTAGGCTCCGTAGACAAAACCACGTTGCATATCTTCATTCGGATGCTCTATCGCCATTAGTCGGCCAACCGCGGGACCGGCAACTTATCGGTCCGCGACAGCCACAGGAAGAAGAAAAATCGAACTGCGCCGCTTGAGCATCAAATTCCTGGCCACCGTCACAGCAATGCACACAGCCAGCACAAAGGCAAAATTGAGGCCGCCCGCCGCTACATAAAAAATGCCAAGCGCAGCGATGAAAGTGCTGCACGAGATCAGATTGATGACCACGGATTCCCGACTTTCCTCGCGCACCATCAGGACGCTGCTGTGCGCCATCCCTAGCATGCTGATACAGCCCTGCGCGCAGATCGCAAGGCCACAGATGAGCGCATACCAAAAGCGCCCGGCAGTGCCTTCGTAGAACACGATCCCGAGAACGATCGCACCGTTCACAATGAAGGTCGCACCACAGGCGAGGGAAATTTCGCGGAACGTCCGGGCGGTGAGGTCTGTTAGTGGCTGCCCCACGCTAACGAGTCGACTCAGCTCGGGCAGTCGATACATCGATATCGCACGCGGAATCAACGCACTGATTGCACCGAATGACGCAATCAACGAAATGACACCTGCGAAGCGCGCCCCATCCGTGAGGTTCGCGATAGGGACCAGGCTCAGTGCAACACCGCCCGAAAGAAAGTTCGTGAACCCAAACTCGAGTCCCTTCAGTTCGAACGACCAGCGGCCCGGTAATCGCTTCGGCAACCCAATATTTACCATCATCAATGCACCGACCGCTGCTAGCGCCCCGCCCAACGGCCAGCCGGCCGTCATTCCCGCCTTGTGCAGCAGCACGACGAACGTCGCAGTCAATACGAGCAAGATGAGGTCATAAACAATGACCCGACGATATTCCCTTTGCGCGAGGAAGTAGTGCCGGCTCAATTGATAAAACGTCCATCCCACCAGAATCGCGACGATTTCAGGACCAGAAATATTGCGAGCGAAGAAGCGCGTCCACAACAGGACAACTGCGCCAATAAGCAGGACGGAAACGGTCCCCATGCGAAGGAGTTCGTAAAACCGCTCTACCCTCTCGTCGCGGTCGCGGGCCGCAGGTATGCGAACCAGAATCAGGCTCGCCCAGCCAATCGCGGAAAAAAACGCGAGAATCTGCGCGACCGAAAAGGCGGAAGCCGCCCTTCCCAGATCGCCGAGAGAGTAGATTCGCTCAACGCCCATGAACGCGATTACCCTGTAGAAACCAGGCATGCCGGTCGCCACGATCGCCTCGGCTTTTCCAACCATTCGCCCATAATTCATATTTGCCAAACCCCGACAGGAGGCGTTTTGCCGCCAGCCTTTGCAGGCGACTCGACTGACTTCCATGTCCACATGGTCACGTTTGATGCGACGCAGGTTTGTGATCAGGCTTTCGCCAAAATCCCGCGCGTATCGATCACCACCTTCGCCTGCAAGCGAATCGGATCGACCTGCTTGAATTGCGTGTGATCAACGAGAATCACGATCACATCCGCTTCAGCCATCGCGGTGCGCAAATCACAGAGCCCGATACGGCCGTCGAGCTCAGCTGGAAGCGAGCCGATATTCGGCTCAACCGCGACGACCTGCCCCGGAAATCGATTACCCAGTTCCTTCGCGATTTCCACAGCCGGACTTTCGCGCAGGTCGTCGATGTTTGCCTTGAAAGCAAGTCCGAGGCACGCGATCAACGGCTCCCTGAAACGCTTTGCCGCTCGCTCCACCCGCTCGATCACCCAATGTGGCTTGTCGTCGTTGACCGTGCGGGCGGCGCGAATGAGCCGCGCCTGCTCGGGTGCGGAATCGACAATGAACCACGGATCGACCGCAATGCAGTGCCCCCCCACGCCCGGCCCAGGCTGAAGGATGTTCACGCGCGGATGACGATTGGCAAGCTTGATGAGTTCCCACACGTTGATTTCCAGCCGGTCACAGATCAGCGACAGCTCGTTGGCGAAAGCGATGTTCACATCCCTGAACGAGTTCTCGGTGAGCTTGCACATTTCGGCGGTTCGGGCGTCGGTCACAATGCATTCGCCGCGCACGAACGTCTGGTAGAGTTCGCGCGCTGCTTCGCTGCAACGGTGTGTCATGCCGCCAATCACTCGATCGTTTTCGACCAGTTCACGAATCACGTGCCCGGGAAGCACGCGCTCGGGACAGTGGGCGATCCGCACATCCGAGGCGTCGCCCATCTGCTGGGGAAAGGTCAGGTCTGGCCTCATCTCCGCCATCCATTCCGCCATCTTCGAGGTCGCCCCGACCGGCGAGGTCGATTCGAGTACGACCAGGTCGCCCTTCTTCAAAACGGGCGCAACCGCGCGGCTTGCTGCTTCGATATAAGAAAGGTCGGGCTTGTGTTCGTCTGAAAACGGTGTGGGAACGGCAATGAGGAACGCATCCGCAGGTTCCGGGTTCGTTGCGGCCCGCAGATAACCTTGCGACACCGCAGCATGCACGAGCATGTCGAGTTCTGGCTCGACGATATGAATCGCGCCGCGATTGATCGTGTCGACGGCGTGTTGATTGACGTCGACGCCGATCACTTTCTTGCGGCGTGCGGCGAATGCCGCTGCCGTC